>Ga0265338_10002323_pt1 | contig 28763 bp, 23 predicted proteins | sample 42126metaG_FD_193579 | JGI IMG/M metagenome (GOLD analysis project Ga0265338, IMG submission 193579) | Rhizosphere microbial communities from Carex aquatilis grown in University of Washington, Seatle, WA, United States - 4-21-26 metaG | ecosystem: Host-associated > Plants > Roots > Rhizosphere...
GAGGCCCAGCACATCAAGATGCGCACCGAATACGATCTGGAGATGATGGAGGAAATGGGGGTCTGTTCGGGCATAGAGAATTATTCACGCCACATTTCGGCACGCGCGCCCGGCTCGCAACCCTGCACGTTGTTTGATTTTTTTCCGCCGGACTACCTGCTCGTGATCGACGAATCCCATGTCACCGTGCCGCAAATCGGCGGCATGTTTGAAGGCGACCGCTCGCGCAAAACGGTCCTGGTGGACCACGGCTTCCGGCTGCCGAGCGCTTTAGACAACCGTCCCATGAATTTTTTGGAGTTTCAGTCAATGCAGGGACAGACGATTTACGCGAGCGCCACGCCGGCCCCGCGGGAAATCCAATGGTCGAACGGCAGGGTGGTGGAACTGGTGGTGCGCCCGACCGGGCTCATTGATCCGCAGGTCACCCTAAAACCGCTCAAGGGCCAGATTGACGATCTCATCGAAGAAGCGAAACGGCGCATCGACAAGAAAGAACGCGTGCTGGTGACGACACTGACCAAGCGCACCGCCGAGGAACTTACCGATTACCTGCGCGACATCGGGGTGAACGTCCGTTACCTTCACAGTGAGATCGACGCCATCGAACGCGTTGAAATCCTGCGCGCCTTGCGCAAAGGCGAATTTGACGTGCTGGTCGGCATCAATCTGCTGCGCGAAGGCCTGGACCTCCCGGAAGTTTCGCTGGTGGCGATTCTGGACGCGGACAAGGAAGGTTTTCTGCGCAGCGAAACCAGCCTCATCCAGACGGCCGGCCGCGCGGCGCGCCACCTCCATGGCGAGGTGATTCTTTACGCCGACGTGATGACCGCCAGCATAAAAAAATTTCTGGCCGTGACCGAGTACCGGCGCCGAAGACAGATGGAATACAACCAACAGCACAACATCACGCCGCGCAGCGTGAGCCGGGCGCTGGAGGAAAGCCTGGCCACCTATGAAACGAAGCGGGATGCCGCCGGGGCGGTTCTACGCGATGCGAACGTAGACGTGGATATTGCGGAAACCATCCAGGAGCTCGAACAGCAGATGCTGGCCGCGGCCGAGGAATTGCAATTTGAAAAGGCCGCCCTGTTCCGCGATCAGGTCAAGGAACTCAAGCGGATGATGGATGGCAGCCAAACGGCCGGAGAGATCAGGACACGACCGGTCAATTACAGCAAGAAAGCAAGGCGCCCCGGGGCCGGAAACATCAAATCCGCCTGAGTTGAAAAACGGCCGACATGGCTTATATTTTGGGTCATTATGACGACCCCATGTTTTTTGGCCGGCATATTCCGCATAAATGAGGAGAATTCAATCCGGGCGTTGATTCCATCAGGATCGACCGTTTCGCAGGTGGTGATTTATGGTGGAGCTCTTTTACTGGTGGCCTTGGGGGCATTGATCTGGGCGGTCGCCTTCCGCGGCCTCCGTCACCGGCGAAGTTCACGCCATCCTTCAAAATCAGTTCCCCGCCGGTCTCGACCGGCGGAGGGGCATACGCGGTTTCGCACGCTGGCTGAAGCGGGCGGCCTGCCGCCGGTGCGTTCCGGCCAACAACCTTCGCCGCGGGCCTGATTCCGGGTTCAGAGCACTCCGCAGTTTGATCCGATCTGCGAGCCAGCCAGAACGGTTTCATGCCACAGACCAATGAGTTCGCACATATTTTTCAACCACGGCAACACCCGATTTTCCAGCGCATTCGAAAGCAGAATGGTATCCTTGGAATGACAAACTTCGTCTACCTCGCGGATAATGGAGGCGATTTGTTCCAACTGCCACTTGCGGAGCCGGCTGGAAGAAGCGCGGGCGTCCGCCACACCGCAGAAATTATCCGGCAACAAGCTCAACGTCAGCACCGGTTCCTTGAGCACCATCGCCAGGTTCCACCAGACCTCATTGGCAACCCGATCGTTGTTGATCAGGACCAGGGTCAGCGCCGTTTCGACACATTCCCGGGCGTAATCGGTTTGTTGAAATGCTTTCTTGAGTACGAGGAGAGACGTTTCTTCCAATGGGACCGTTCCGGCCTCAACGCGGGAAAAATTCCCAGGTCCCTGCAATGGCAACGCCACGTTGGCAGCGTGGCCATCGACAACCAGTGAATATAAAACGCGTTGCTTTTCCAATGCGAGCATCTCCAGGTGGCAGCGGATGGCGGCAAGGGATTGGTGCTCGGAAGGCAAGCCTACCGGCAAGCCATCAAGTATCACTTCTATTTCAGGACGAGAATTTTGCAGATTTTGGGGCATATTTCAAAAGAAAGCCGCAACCTTTGTGCCCCGGAACAGGGGAATTCCGCTAAAGTTATTCACAATCCATTCACATGAAACTCACAAAACGATCCCGGACGACCGGGGTCAATGATTCCATCCGCCTTTATCCGTCAATGGTGTGTTTCTTGCGAAATGTTTTTGGAAGCAGCCATTCAGCGAAACCGCCGGTCCACTGGTCGTCGCGCAGGTAGTGCGTATAACGAATGCCCAAATCCGCCAGCAGCAGGAGGACAAACAGCAGATCGAAAATGATAACGGGCAGTTGGACGGGACCCAACCCAATATAATTTTGTCCCACGATGGTACGGATCATTCCACCAATCATCATGCTTCCGCTGCGGGCGCTGGCCTGAAGCAACAGGGCAATGAACGTGCATTGCATCAGCAGCAGGCCAAAGGTCATGAAAATGGAAAGCCCGGTAATGGTCCGCGGCAGATACCCAAATCGCAGCAACCGTTGTTGGGTGCGGGACCAGAGCATCCCCAATACCGGATACAAAGGCAGCAGGCATACCCACATGATCTCATTCAACTTCTCGCCCCGCTGGTCTGCATCCCGCTCCGCCACTGTTTCCGCGTCGTAGTTATGAAACAATTTTGCGTTCGGGATTTTGCCCGCCGGCCATGGCTGAAGAACATAGCGGACCGCATACGGCGGTTTGGCTTCACCCTGCTCCACCAGAAGATATTTTTTTTCCTCAAAGTAAATGGCCGGCGCATTCACCGTGCAGACCTTCCAGTCCGGCATTTCGCGCTTCGCTTCGATAATGACCTGCGGCTCCGTCACGGTCACCTGGTCCGGTCCGATGCGGATGACCCGCTCATTTTTTGTTTCCGTTTGTGCTGGCATAATTTTTCGTAGTTTAAGATTGGATTAGCGACACGCATTTTTCATGCCTGATTCCAATCCTACGCTAAGCCAGCCATAACGCAGAGTTGCCGGTCGCAGCTCCACGAAAGAAATTGAACTACAAGTTCTTACGAGCGTTTGTCTTACTTGGCAGGATTGGCGCCTCTGACCACAAGAGGGATGGAATAAAGGGATTTGCTGGCGGTAATGAAGAGTGTTTGATGATCCTTGCCGCCGAAGCTGACGTTGGCCGACCAGGGTTCCGGCACATCGATATGTTCAATTTGACGACCGGTTTTGTCAAAAACCGTGACGCCGCGGCCACAGAGGTAAACGTTGCCCTTTTCGTCAATGGTCATGCCATCCGACCCCTTCGCGCAAAACAATGTCTTGTTCGTAAGCGAGCCGTCGGACTGGATGTCGAAGGCATAGGTACGGTTCGCGCCGATGTCGGCAACAAACAGTTTTTTGCCATCCGGCGTACCGGTGATGCCGTTGGGCTTTTTGAAATCGTTGGTGACCCGGGTTAGTTTTTTACCGTCCGGCGAAAGGTAATAAACCTGCTCGCCATCCTGCGCCATGGTTTTGTGGTCCCACCACGGGCGTTTGTAAAAGGGATCGGTAATGTACAGGCCGCCGTCCGGCGCCACCCACACGTCGTTGGGACCATTAAGGTATTTGCCCTGATACTCTTTGATGAGCACGGTTGATTTTTTGTCGGGGGCGATGGACCAAAGTTCGTTTTTGGCGTCAGCGCAGGCAATCAGATTGCCCCTAGTGTCAAAAAACATGCCGTTGGCGCGGCCCGCAGGTTGCAGGAAGGTGGAGAGTTTGCCGTCCACGCTCCATTCCATGATGCGATCATTGGGCTGGTCGGTGAAAAAAACATTGCCCTTCGCATCGCAGGTTGGGCCCTCGGTGAATTGAAAATCGCCGGCGAGCTTTTGGAGTTGGGCGCCCGGCGTAATGACGCTTTCTGCGGAGGCCACCGGCGTCAAAAGGGCAAACAGGCCAATCCCGGCGAGTGGCAGGAGCAAGGGCTTTTTCATAATGATGCAGACAGATTGCAACGGTCGCCGGTGTGAAACCATTAAAAAACGTTGCTTGTTTTTTGTCGCCGCTTAACGCACTTTGCGGAGCACGGTTTCGGCAAAAAATAATGCAGCCCGGGAGCAAAAAATTTCTTCGTTTTCTGGGAAACTGGGCCATCAATACCCTTGCGGTGGCGCTGGCCGTGATTATTTTGCGCAACCACATCAGTTACGGCGGCAAGGTCAGCAACCTGCTGTGGGTGTCATTCCTGCTGGGCATTCTGAATGCCTTTGTCCGGCCTATTTTAATGCTCATCGCCCTGCCGCTGCTGGTTTTCACACTCGGCCTGTTCACGTTTGTCATCAATGCCCTGCTGCTTTGCGTGATCACCAAGCTGCTGCCGTTCTTCACCGTGGACAGTTTCGGCTACGCCTTCGCCGGCGCCGCCATCATCAGCCTGATCGCCATGGCCCTGAATGCCCTGACCGGCAATGCGCGCATCGTTGTCCACCGCCGGCCGCCAGACCGAAAATCCGATGACGACAACGGCCCGGTGATTGATGTTTGAGGTTCAGGCCACTCGATAGGCCGCGCGCAATGTCCGGATTCCGCGGGCGTGAAATTCACATTCAAAATCCGTCGGCAAATCCGCCAGTCCGGCAGGCGTTTCCGCCGCTCGAAATTCCGCGCTCCCGCCAAACACTTCGGTCATCTGCGCAAAATAATCCGCATCGTCGGTCCGCAGATACACCACCCCGTCCGGGACCAGCGCGGCCCGGGCGAGGCGCGGAAATGAAACGTTGATGAGCCGGTTTTTGCGGTGCTTTTTCTTCGGCCAGGGATCCGGGAAATAAATATGCAGCGCGGCAGCGGAATGACGCGGCAGCAGGTATTGCAAAAAATAGGATGATTCAATCTGCACTCCCCGCAGGTTCGTCAATCCTGCGCGACACCCTTTTCGGTCCAGTTTGCGAAGGCGTCCGAGCAACCGCTCCACACCGATGAAATTCCGGTCGGGATGGCGCCGGGCATATTCGACGAGGAACGAAGCGTCCCCGCAGCCCAGCTCGACCTCCAACTGCTGCGGTGCGGGAAACAACACTTCAAGGTTGAGTGGTGCGATGACGGAAGCAAGCTGAACGACGAGATTGTTGTGACCTTCCACGCGGGTTTCCAAATCGTAAATCGTCAATCGTCAATCAAAAATTGAAAGATGGTCGGGGCGGTGAGATTCGAACTCACGACCTCTTGTACCCGAAACAAGCGCGCTAGCCAGGCTACGCTACGCCCCGACACCAGAGTAGAACACCATGCCTGTCTGCGATGCGGAAAGCAATCCTGAATTTCATTCACCGGACGACCCCGAACGACCCGGCGGCAACCAACCCTACGGCTTTGACCGAGGGGCGGTCTAAAACGAATAATTCAAGGATAGTTTAAGGATCGGCCAGACCGGAAGTTTCTTGATGTCGTTTTCGACCTGTTGTTGATAGGCAGCCAGGTCAACTGGAGGCACTGGGGCGGTGGAGCTGACGGTTACTCGCGGGTTGCCAAGATAAAACACGCCCAGTTCAGCGCCCAAAGAAAAGTGGTGTGCTTTGTCGAAATATAAATTCCCGCCAATGGACGCATACGGATTCACCGGTTGCTGCTTGTATTCCAAACTTACCGACTGCCCCGCCGGTATAGGAGGCGAGCCATTTATCGAGAGCGTCCCGTCACTGACGGAAGTGCCGGTAAACTGGTTTTGATTGAAATAAGCGCCAAAGCTGATGCGGAAGGAACTTTTGGCTGAAGGATAGAAATTGATTCCGGCATACTCGGATTGCATGCGAATATCCCCGGAATACGGAATGCCGCTGTAGGTCTTGTTCAATGAAAATTTCAAATAATCTATGCCTCCCACCAGGGCCAAATGATCGGCAAAACGCCAACCGGCTCCACCACCGACGCCGGTGGTTCCAGCTTCAACGCACAGGTTAAAAGGTTGGTACGATAGCGCTGTTGTTTGAGCAGATGCCATTTGTCTGGTGGCCTTTACCAGCGGCACGGTGGCGGCCGGTTTCGCGGCAGCGGGTGTTTCGGTGACCGGCGCCATCACGGCAGCAGGTGTATTGGTAGGCGGTGGTGCGTTTGCCACCGGCGTGTTAGTGATGGCCTGCGCAGCTGCTGGTGCCGGCGCATTCGTATCCACCGATGCACCCGTGGCGGCAGGGGAATTGGTGTTGTCCGGCGCGGGACTATTTGTAGCTTCAGGCGCAACCGCAGTTACCGGAGTGGTGACGGTGGCAGGAGCAGTTGTGTTTGTTGCATCATCCGCTTCGGCGGCCAACGGAAAAGAAAGTCCCGCTGCGGCAATGAACAAACAGACAATGCAGGCCGTTTGAAATCTTGGGCTTTGGCTCATAAATTCGGGCATTCCACTGAGATTTAATTGCTGGATTCCTGCTGATTCAATTCCTTCCCATTAATGACGGGTCGTAAATAATCGCGCCCGGTGGAAACAGTCAAGTCCAAAGCCGGTCAAGTCCGCCAAACAGCGGGTTTGGCGGCAAACGGCGCAGGCGGACAGCCGGATGCCGCCGTTAGATTTCAGGTGACAATTTCACGGCCTCCGTTAGGCTTGCCGGTGATGTGCGGCGTCCAGCATCTGGAGCCGATGAAATCAAATCCGAATCCGAAGAAATCAGAAGGAGTTTCAGATGAAATACAAGATTTCACACCTGATGGCAGCCGCTGCTCTTTTTGGATTGCTGATTGGCTGCACCAATGTCGGTCATATCAGCGAATCCGGAACCTCCGTATCCCTGGCTGGAAATAATTACCGCCTCCTCAAGCCGGGCGCCAGCGGCCATAGTTCCGGCTTCCGTCTCCTGGGCATCATCCCCTTTGCCAGCCCCAACTATGCCGGAGCCAAAGCATCCTTGTACAAGTCGGTGGGCCAGCCGCTGACCGGCAAAGCCGTGGCCCTCGCCAATGAGACGGAAGACCGATCCACCTTGTATTTGATTTTATTTTCGATACCGAAAATCACCATCACGGCGGATGTGGTTGAATTCATCGACGCACCGGCGAGCGCGGATGCCACTCAAAAGCAACCTTAAACCCGGAACGCGGCTTTTCCATATTTTGAAAGTTGCCGGCTTCAGGCAGCCACAACCCGCTTCAATTTCCAGCAGCCGCGTTCGGCCTTTTTATTTTTTTTGGCGGTGCAACAGAATTTGGCGTTGCTTGAAAGGGCTCGCGAGATTTTTTCCGGAGCTTTAAAACCGGTTCCGCTTTGCTTTTTGACGTGACAAAGCATCCAATCTTGGGCATTGACAACATCAATGGATGCTGGATCGAGAATGGCCCGCTTTATTTCGGTGGTGGTGCCGGTTTACAACAGCGAATTGATCCTGCCTGCCCTGATCAAACGATTGGAACCGGCGCTGGCCTCCTTGGCCGGCCAGTTTGAAGTCATACTCGTCAATGATGGCAGCCGGGATCAAAGCTGGAAAGTCATCCAGGACCTGTCGCGCTCTTTTCCCTGGGTCCGCAGCATCAACCTGATGCGCAATTACGGCCAGCACAATGCGCTCCTCTGCGGCATTCGGGCGGCCCGGTTCGACATCCTCGTGACGATGGACGATGACCTGCAACATCCACCGGAAGAGATCCAGAAGCTGGTGGCCAAACTCGATGAGGGTTTCGAGGTGGTTTATGGTTATCCCGAACACGAGCAGCACGGTTTATTGCGAGACATCGCCTCGGGGCTGACCAAACTGGCCCTCCAAAGATCCATGGGAGCGGAAACCGCCCGGCATGTGTCAGCTTTCCGCGCGTTTCGCACGCAGGCCCGCGACGCCTTTGCGAGCTATCACAGCCCGTTTGTTTCCATCGACGTCGTGTTGACCTGGGCCACCACAAGGTTTACCGCCATTCAAGTCCGGCACGATCCCCGCCAGACCGGCGTTTCAAACTATACTTTTGCCATGCTGTTCCGGCACGCGATGAACATGATGACCGGCTTTTCCATTCTGCCCCTGCAACTGGCCAATCTCATGGGCTTTTTGTGTACCGCGTTCGGTGGAGGCATTCTGGCGTTTGTGGTGGGACGATATCTGCTGTACGGTACCAGCGTTCAAGGGTTCACTTTTCTGGCCTCCATCATCGCCATTTTTTCAGGCGCCCAATTGCTGGCGCTGGGAATCATTGGAGAATACCTGGCCCGGATGCATTTCCGGATGATGGAACGTCCGACGTATACCGTCCGCGAGGAAATTGCCCCTCGTGACGGGGCGAAGGTATGAGCACCCCCGGGCCTGACTCTTGCGAGTTGCTGCCTTGGGACACGGAGTTTTTTCAGTGCCGCATCGCCCGCGTCTGTGGGGACACCCTGAAACCGGAGCAAGCCATCCGAATTGATGAGTGGAGCCGGAGCCATTGTGTTCGAGGCCTGTATTTCTTGGCGCGGGCGGATGACCCGGCGACCATCCAGATTGCCGAGCAACATGGCTTCGGGTTGGTTGATGTTCGTGTCACCTTTGAGTGCGGGATCGTGAATTCGCATGAACCCGACTGCCCTGCCCTGCCGGCTGGCGTCAGCCTCCGGCCGGTTCAACCCGGCGACCTGTCCGAATTGCAGGCGATGGCCCGGTCGGGTCACACGGGAACGCGTTTTTTCAGTGATTCACATTTTTCCCGCCAACGTGCGGAAGACCTTTATTCGAACTGGATCACCTTGGAATCCCAAGGTCGGGCACAAGCAGTATGGATTGCCGCTTCCACAGCCCATCAACCTTTGGGTTATGTATCCTGCCACCTGGATCCGGCGCACCGGGAAGGCCAAATCGGTTTGGTCGGGGTCAGTTCGGAAGCCCGCGGGAGAGGCATTGGAAAGAACCTGGTCCTGGCGGCGATGGAATGGTTCAGGGCACAAGGCGCGCAGGAGGTAACGGTGGTTACCCAGGGAAACAATCACGCCGCGCAACGGCTTTACCAGCAGTGCGGCTTTCTGACCCGGGACCTGCAGCTCTGGTATCACAAGTGGTATCCGATTTAGGAACCGCAACCATGTCCGGACGATAAAACAGATCAAATGGACCCAAGTTATCCCATCCCTTTCAACCAATCCTCGCTCGTCGGCCGGGAACTGGAGCACATCTTCCGGACGATGACCATCGGCCAGATCGCCGGCGACCAAACTTACTCCAAAAGGTGCCATGCCTTTTTGGAGCAGACGCTGGGCGTGCCCAGGGCGATGGTCACCACCTCCTGCACCCATGCCCTCGAGCTGTGCGCCCTGCTGCTCGACATTCAGCCCGGCGATGAAGTGATTGTCCCCTCTTTTACCTTTGTGTCCACGGCCAACGCCTTTGTTTTGCGCGGAGCAAAAATTATTTTTGCCGACATCCGGCCCGACACGCTGAATCTGGATGAACGGCAACTGGAAAGCCTCATCTCTTCCCGGACAAAGGCGGTGGTCCCGGTCCATTATGCCGGCGTGGGTTGCGAGATGGATGTGATCGGTGAAATTGCCGCGCGACGTGGTTTGTCCGTGGTGGAGGACAATGCGCACGGATTGTTCGGCAAGTTCCGCGGCCGCTGGCTGGGTACCTTCGGTTGCCTGGCGGCCCAAAGTTTTCATGAAACCAAGAACATCACCTGCGGCGAGGGCGGCGCACTGCTCATCAATGACGCGCGCCTAATTGAACGGGCCGAGATTATTCGTGAAAAGGGGACAAATCGCAGCCGGTTCTTTCGGGGGCAGGTGGACAAATACTCCTGGGTGGACATCGGCTCCAGCTATGTGATGAGCGATGTCCTGGCAGCCTTTCTGTACGCCCAGCTGGAGGTCTGGCAAACCATCCAGGCAGCCCGGCAACGCATCTGGAAATATTATGACCAGCACCTGCGCGACTGGGCGCAGGAACGCGGGATTGGCTGTCCGGTGGTGCCGGCCCACTGCGAGCAATCCTGCCACATGTATTATCTGGTCATGCCGTCCCTGGAACAACGCCAGGCACTCATTGCCTTTCTAAAGTCGCGCGGCATTCTCAGCGTGTTTCATTATGTGCCACTCCACCTTTCCCCCATGGGCCAGCGCGTGGGAGGGCGGCAGGGCGCTTGTCCGGTCAGTGAACAAAAAAGCGAACGCCTGGTCCGGCTGCCGTTTTACAACAGTCTTAGTCAGGCCGATCAGGATCGGGTGATCACGGCCGTCCGACAATCCCAGCAATGAAAACCCTGGAAGGACTTTCATGGGTTTTGAAGAACCCGGCCGGTTACCGGCTTTTCCAGTGGATGGTCGGAGCCGCGTTTGCCCGGAGAGCGTATCTGACCGAGTACGTCAAACCGGCTCCCGGGGACAAAATCCTCGACATCGGGTGCGGGCCGGCCGACATTTTGGATTACCTTCCGGCGGTCAACTATACGGGACTCGATATCAGCCCGGAATATATTGCTTCGGCGAAAAAGCGTTTTGGGTCCCGGGGGCGCTTTTTGTGCAACGATGTTGGCTTGGCCATGATGGAGGGAGAGCAAGGCACTTTTGACCGGGTGCTGGCCATCGGTGTGGTCCACCATTTGGACGATACGCAAGCCGCCGGTTTGTTTGATCTGGCGCGCCGGGCTCTGCGCCCCACCGGACGCCTCGTCACTTATGATGGATGCTATGTCCCCCAACAGTCACGAATCGCAAGATGGTTGCTGGCCAGGGACCGTGGAAAATTTGTCCGCACCCGCGAGGATTACCTGAAACTGGCTCAGGCGCGCTTTTCGAAAGTGGAACCCCATATCCGACATGACCTGCTTCGCATGCCTTATACCCACCTGATCATGCGTTGCTCCGACTGAGCTCCCGCCGGCGACCGGTTGGTCAGTTTGCATCAGGCTTATAACCCGAGAACTTCCGCACGGGAAGGTTCTCCAGGCAGTTCACGGGTCCATCCACAGGTATTTCCAGAATCTTTTCCTGCCGTGCGTGAGCCTGCAGCACGGCCGTGACCTGGGAACTCCAGTAATTCAAATACGTTACCCACCATTTAATCGGCTCGCCGGCCGCTGGCGACGGCTTCGGGGACATGACCGCCATGGTTCCCACCATCCAGACACTATTGCTGCTGCGCAAGGTGTCGGCAATCTCACGCAACACCGGAGCCATCGGATCCGGCTGGTTCAGCTTTTCCATGACCAGGTCGTTGCGATGCACCAGGTGGGAGTCAATCGGAGGCACGGTCACCCAATGGGCATGGCCCCGGTAATACCGGTTGAAGGTGATCCCCTCCCATGCGCTTTGCACCACGATCAGATCTCCTGCCGAGGCATTCTTGCCCAGCACGTCGGCAATGAGATCCACATTGCTCCGCCGGGTATGCGCTTCCTCCCACGCCGACCTGGCACTCCACGTCATCATCACCACCATGAATCCGATGCGGAGCAACCCCCAGGGACGCAACGCCGGCCAGTTCGCACCCAACACACCGTCGAGCGAAATGGCGCACAGACAGAGCATTCCGACGTAATACCACGTCTGCGTTACATACTGTAATTTCAGCAGGAAAGCCATATACCCCACAACACCAAAAAGCATGCTCACCACACAGAACAGCGCCCGATCAGCACATCCCCTGCCGGTGATTGCTGGGGCAGCCAGCCGGTCCTGCGCCTGATGCTTGTGCGTCCACTGCATCATGAGCGCTGCCCCTGACCCGCCCAACAACAGCATGACCCAGAGCCAGATCTCCGGGCCGTTCAATCCGGGGGGTTGAGCGCTGCTCCGGGCAGTCAGGGCGCTGCCGAGCCGGCGCCACAGAATTGACAAATCGAGGCCGGGAAGCTGGTTCATGGACACGTAAACCGAGCCCCGGTGGATAACGGGCAGATAAATCGCCATGGACGCACCAGCCACCATACCGATCCCCACCAAGGCCCCCAACGTTTTCCACTGCCGACGGCGAATCACCACCAGGCTCGCGCCGAACAACATTGCTCCCAGGAACACCACGTCGTAATAAACACAGTGGGCAAAAAAAATACAGGTGAGGCCGGCCCAAAACACCCGCGACTTCGACGGAAACTCCACGAGCCTCCAGATCAGTCCGAAACTGAGCACCAGCAGACAACTCGCCAGACCATAAGCCCGGTTCGCCCCCACGACGAAGATAAACGCCGGCAGACTGCCCAGCAGGGCAACGCTCAGGATCGGGGTGCGACTCCCCATCCAGCGTGAGCACAGCCACAGGGAAGCGAGAAAGAACAAACCTATATACAGCCCCAGCACGCGAATGCCCGCGTCACTCCCCGCCATCCCCAACATTCCACTCTCCCGCACCAACAGCGGCCAGAGCGGCGGAAACGACTCGAAGGGCAGATTGTCCCACATCTCCTTGAGCGTCGGCATCTGCGCCACGTTGATCGTGTTGGTCTCATCCCGCCACAACGGTCCCGCATACATCGCCGTCAGAACCAGCAGGATCGCTGAAAACACACTCCCAGCCAGCGCCACCGCGGTCTCCGCCTCCGGCTGGGCCAGTCGCTTCAGCGACATGGTTTTGTCTTTGGCCTGATGATCGCTCACGCGTCAGTAAACAATTTCACAACCAGAGTGTCGAGCCCGCTGTTGAGTCAGTCCGCGTTGGCCTTATAGCCCGAGAATTGCAGCAGGGGAAGATTCTCCAACTGGTTCACTGGCCCATTCACGGGTATGTTGATGGCATGTCCTTGCTGCGCCTGACCCAGCAGAAGTGCCGTGAATTGCGCACCCCAATAATGTACGTACGGCCCACACCATTTTATCGGCTGACCCGGCGAGGGCGATGGTTTCGGATACGCGACCGACATATTTCCCACCAGCCAGACACTGTTGCTGCCGCGCAAAGTGTCGGCAATTTCACGCAGCAGCGGAGCCATCGGATCCGGCTGGTTCAGCTTTTCCACCAACAGGTCGTTGCGATGCACTTGGTGTGACTCAATCGGTGGCACTGTCATCCATCGAGCCCGCCCGTGATAATACCGATTGAACGTGATCCCCTCCCACGCACCTTGCACCACAATCAGGTCTCCCGCCGCGGCTTTCTGGCCCAGAACCGTCGCGATCAAATCGACATTGCTCCGCCGGGTGTGCGCTTCCTCCCACGCCGACTTAGCACTCCAGCTCATCATCGCCACCATGAATCCGATGCGGACCAGACCCCAGGGGCGTAAGGCTGGCCAGTTCGCACCCAATAGTCCCTCCAACGAAATGGCGCACAGACAAAGCATTTCAACGTAATACCATGTCTGCGTGATAAACTGTAATCTCAGCAGAAAGGCCATATACCCCACGACGCCCAGCAGCATGCTCACCCCACAATACAACGCCAGATCCGCGCGCACTCGCGCCGCCACGGCAGCCTCCGGCTTCGGCGCCGACCGGCCGCCGCTCCACTGCATCGTCATCGCCACAACGCTGCCCACCACCACCAGCCCCAGCCATAACCAGATTTCAGGGCCGTTGGGTTCGGCGGGTTGAGCGCTACTCCGGACCGCCAAGGCCTCGCCAAGCTTGTGCCACAAGGTTTGGAAGTCGAAGAATGGAATCTGGATCATCGGTACGTAAACCGAGCCCCGGTGGATAACGGGCAGATAAATCGCCATGGACGCACCAGCCACCATACCGATCCCCACCAAGGCCCCCAACGTTTTCCACTGCCGACGGCGAATCACCACCAGGCTCGCGCCGAACAACATTGCTCCCAGGAACACCACGTCGTAATAAACACAGTGGGCAAAAAAAATACAGGTGAGGCCGGCCCAAAACACCCGCGACTTCGACGGAAACTCCACGAGCCTCCAGATCAGTCCGAAACTGAGCACCAGCAGACAACTCGCCAGACCATAAGCCCGGTTCGCCCCCACGACGAAGATAAACGCCGGCAGACTGCCCAGCAGGGCAACGCTCAGGATCGGGGTGCGACTCCCCATCCAGCGTGAGCACAGCCACAGGGAAGCGAGAAAGAACAAACCTATATACAGCCCCAGCACGCGAATGCCCGCGTCACTCCCCGCCATCCCCAACATTCCACTCTCCCGCACCAACAGCGGCCAGAGCGGCGGAAACGACTCGAAGGGCAGATTGTCCCACATCTCCTTGAGCGTCGGCATCTGCGCCACGTTGATCGTGTTGGTCTCATCCCGCCACAACGGTCCCGCATACATCGCCGTCAGAACCAGCAGGATCGCTGAAAACACACTCCCAGCCAGCGCCACCGCGGTCTCCGCCCCGAGCTTTTGCCGACGTGGCAGGAATGCAGTTTTAAGATTGGCCGAAGGAGCGGTCACGCGTCAATAAACGACATAACTGCCCGCCGGCGGCGTGAAAGGCAATGCTGAATTTCAAATCGCCAGCAATAATTTCCTGATTCCCTTCGGGTGCTTATTGGGGTTCGATTTGATCAGCCCGGAAATTTTTCCATCCGGGCCGATAAAATCGCTTTACGCATATGCATCGTTTTTGCGAGGGTAATTTCATCTTCGAAGCAATTGATTTATGGAAGTCATCATCCAGCCCAGCCAGGAAGTCGCTGCCGATCGGACGGCTCGCGTCATGGCTGCCGGATTGCGCGCCAAACTTCATCGGTGGCAACCAAATTAAAGCCAAATGAAATCAAGGATCGTTATCGTTGGTCTTTGGCTGACAGCCGCAACAATTTTTGCGGAGGACACGAATGTTCCCGCCATTATTCCTCAACTACAAATACTGGCATCCTGCCCGGGTATTTTCAAACTCGCACCGAACACGAAAATTTTTGCCGACCCTGCGTCCAAGACAACGGCCAGCCAACTGGCCACTGTACTGCGCCCCTCCACGGGTTATCCAGTGAAGGTCGACACGAAGCTTTCCTCCGACCTGGCAATCCCGGGCAACATCCTCCTGACGACCCGATCCGCCAACACGAATCTGGGGCCGGAAGGTTATGAATTGACCGTGGCACCGGATTCCGTCGTCATCCGCGCGCCAACGCAGACTGGTTTGTTTTACGGCGGGCAAACCCTGTTGCAATTGCTGCCGCCGGATATTTTCTCCACGCAACGGGTCGCACACACCACCTGGCAAATGCCCTGTCTCCGGATCCAGGACTGGCCCCGGTTTCCCTGGCGCGGATTGATGCTGGATGTCAGCCGCCATTTTTACAGCAAATCAGAGGTTGAAAAGATCCTCGATGCGATGGCCCTGCACAAACTGAACCGGTTTCACTGGCATTTGACGGACGATCAAGGCTGGCGCATCGAAATCAAAAAATATCCCCGGCTCACCCAAGTTGCCGCGTGGCGCCCGGGTGTTGGCTTCAACCTCGACCCGAAATCCACTACCGCTTACGGGCCGGATGGACGTTACGGCGGATTTTACCGCCAAACCGACATCCGTGAAGTCGTGGCTTATGCCGCCGCGCGGCATATCACCATTGTGCCGGAGATCGAGATGCCTGGCCATTCGACAGCCGCACTCGCCGCGTATCCGCAATTCAGTTGCACCGGCGGACCGTTTGCCCCCGAACTTACGGGCGGAGTATTCCATGGCGTTTATTGCACCGGCAATGAGGACACTTATGTTTTTCTGCAAAACGTTCTCACCGAAGTTTTCCACCTTTTCCCCGGCGAATACATCCGTATTGGCGGCGACGAAGTGCCGGCCGATGAATGGAAGCGTTGCCCGAAGGACCAGGCTGTCATCCACCGCGAAGGCCTGAAGAATGAGAGCGAATTGGAAAGCTATTTCATCCGGCGCATGGAAAAATTCATCAACGCCCGGGGTCATACGTTGATTGGATGGAGCGAAATCCGTCAGGGCGGCCTTGCGTCGAGCGCGGTGGTCGTGGATTGGATCGGCGGAGCCGTGGAAGCTGCAAGTGCCGGTCACGACGTGGTAATAACACCGACAGATTATTGCTACCTCGACCATTCTCAATCAACGAACCACTCCGCCGAACCGCGCATCATCGGAGGTTTTCTGCCGCTGGACCGGGTTTATGCTTTTGAACCAATACCCAGGAATCTGGCTCCGCAGTATCAAGCGCACATTCTCGGCGCGCAGGCAATCTCTGGACGGAATACATTCCTTCGCTCTCACAGGCCGAATACATGATATTCCCGCGCATGGGTGCGCTGGCCGAAGTCACTTGGTCGCCCAAATCAACCACCAATTGGAATGATTTCGTCCGCCGTCTCCAGGTTCACTCCAAACGCCTTGAACAACTGGGCATTAACTATTGCCTTTATGCGCCAGCCGCCACTGAAACAAATTCGGCCAGGTGAAAATTGGCAGACTAGAGCCACCGTCAAGCGTCACACGGTTTCAGATCGCCAGTAAAAGCCTTTTGATTTCCTGCAAGCGCGCCTTGGCGCCTTTCTTCGTCAGCCGCGGAAACTTTCCACCCAGCGTGATAAAATCGCCATGGCGGGTCAGCATCAACTTGTCGTCTTTAACTTCGATTTCTGTCACCGACTTTTCACTCGCCAGAATTTTAACTTCGGCGATTTGCAGGAGCAGTTCGACCGCCGGCGGCAGTGGGCCGAAGCGGTCGCGCAATTCACGGGCCAGATTTTCGACCGCCAGTTTGTCTGACGCCTGCGCGAGCTTGCGGTAGATTTCAATGCGATGCTGCGGTTCAGCCACATAATTGTGAGGAAGCGATGCCGGATGGGGGATGGTTGACAGGCGGTTTGCCGGCTCCGGGCTTTGCGCGGCGCCGGCCGGATTGAGGAAATCAAGCCGTAGGCCGACCGCGACGCGCGGTTTGATTTTTTCGCCTTTGAGTGACGCGACACTTTGCTTGAGCAACTGGCAGTACAACTCGAAACCGACCGCGGTGATATGGCCGCTTTGCTCCGCGCCCAGCAGGTTTCCGGCCCCGCGGATTTCAAGGTCGCGCATGGCAATTTTAAATCCGCTGCCGAGGGTGGAGTATTGCTTGATGGCACTGATGCGTTTGCGCACGTCCGCGAGCAGGCTGGCGTGGCGCGGCAGGAGCAGATAAGCATAGGCCTGATGCCGGTAACGCCCGACCCGCCCACGCAGCTGATAGAGGTCGCTAAGGCCGAAGCGGTCGGCGCGGTCGATGATGATGGTGTTCGCATTCGGGATATCGAGGCCGCTTTCAATGATGGTCGTGGAGAGCAACACGTCCGCCTCGCCATTGACAAATTTCGTCATGACTTCCTCCAGTTCATCCGCGTCCATCTGGCCGTGGCCGACCACCAGGCGCGCATTCGGTACCAACGTCTGGAGTTTCGAACGCATGGCCTCAATCGTCATCACGCGATTGTGCAAAAAGAAAACCTGCCCGCCCCGGTTCAACTCGCGTTGGATGGCATCACGGATGACACGTTCGTCGTACTGCAAGGCGATGGTTTCGACCGGCAGACGGTCGTGCGGTGGCGTCTGGATCGTGCTCATGTCGCGCGCGCCGGTAAGCGCCAGGTAAAGCGTGCGCGGAATCGGCGTGGCGCTGAGCGTCAGCACGTCCACCTGCGTCCGCAAGCGCTTGAATTTTTCCTTGTGCAACACGCCGAACCGTTGTTCCTCGTCGATCACCACCAGCCCGAGTTCCTTGAATTCAACATCGCTCTGAATCAACCGGTGTGTGCCGATGACGATGTCCACCGTGCCACCGGCGAGATCGGTGACCACGCGTTCCTGCTGGCGGCGGGTGCGAAAACGCGACAGCAACTCAATGCGGATCGGATAATCCGCCATCCGCTCGCGGAAGGTGTTGAAGTGTTGCTGCGCCAGAACGGTGGTCGGTACGAGCAAAGCCACCTGTTTGCCGCCCATGACCGCTTTGAACGCGGCGCGGATGGCGATTTCCGTCTTGCCAAATCCGACATCGCCGCAAATCAAACGGTCCATCGGCTTGGGCCGTTCCATGTCTGCCTTGGTTTCCCCGATGGCGCGGAGCTGGTCCGGTGTCTCCTCAAAAATAAATGCGCCTTCAAATTCACGCTGCCAGGGCGCGTCCGGCGGGAAGGCATGGCCCGCTTGCGATTCGCGGACAGCCTGGATTTGCAATAGTTCGGCAGCGATATCGCGTACGGCGCGCTCGGCCTGTTCCCTGGCCTTTTGCCAGCGTGTGCCTCCCAGCGTGTTCAACGGCGGATGCGCTTTGCCCGCCCCGACGTATTTGCCCACCAAGTGCGCTTCTGTAACCGGCACGTAAAGTTTCGGCGGTTCATCGCCCCAATTGCCAGGTGCATATTCAATCACCAGGCATTCAATTCCATCATCCTGAAGCCGTTCAGGCAACGGGGCGGGTCCATCTTCGGCCCGATTCGTGCCGGTACCGGCGGTGCGGGTGGTGCGGGTGGTGCGGGTGGGAAGGTCTTTCAGGCCAAGAAATTTCCCGATGCCATACTGCAAATGAACCACCAGGTCGCCTGGCTCCAATTCGGTAAAGTCAATATCGAGGGCGGAACGGGTGGCCAGGGCGTGGGCGGATTTCAAACGACGCGGACGCTGGATCTTATAACGTTCGAATATTTCGGCATCCGTGACGACCACCAATCCGGCCTCCTCGCAAAAAAAACCCTGGGCCAGGGCGCCAATGTGGGTTGAGGGTTGAGAACCGGGCGCAGACGATGGACCCGGATCCGGCACCGGGTCCAAACCCAATTCCTTCCAGATTTCTTCAAAACGTTGCCGTTCACCCTCGTTGTTGCAAAAAACATGAACGGCATAACCCAGGCGCAGCCAGCGGTGGAGCTGGTTGAAAAACTCCCGACGCTGCATTTCAGCGATTTGCGGATCGGACAAACGACTGGCCAAAGGCCGGAAAGCTTCGAGACTCGCAAAGAGTGCAGGACCATTTTCGTTCAACTCAACCCGCGTCAGACCGGCCCCGTCAAGGCTGGCCAGAAAGTCCTTCCAGGAAACGAAAAATGGATCTCCGGCCGGGATCTGGCTGGCGTATTCCCCGACCCGTTCGACCAGCAGCTCAGGTTCGCAAAGAAGGAAAATCGTCTCGCGAGACAGGTAATCCAACAAGGTGGCGAGCAACGGGTGATGGCCATCCGAATTCCCGCCGGCCAGCGCCGGGTCATTTCCATGTTCTCTATCGCTATTTGCCAATTCCTGCTTCAAAAGGCCGATTTCGCCGCCCGGCGGTAGGATTACTGACGAAATTTCTTCGCGGGAAATTTGCGTCAAGGGGTCGAAATGGCGCAGGGATTCCAATTCATCGCCGAAGAATTCCAATCGCACCGGCCAGGGACCGGCCAGGGGCCAGACATCGACAATGCCGCCACGCAAGGCAACCTCACCCTTCTGCCCAACCTGGGCCTCGGGTTCGTAACCCTGTTCTTCGAGCCATTCAACCAAGTCGAGGGGATTGGTTTTATGGCCACGCGTGAGGAGGCGGGTACATTTGCGCAATCGGTCCGGAGAAAAGGTCATTTGCAGGAGGGCGGCGACTTGGGTAATGATCAGGGGCGACCGCGGAATACTTTTCGTTTCAGCCCGGTTCCCTTCAGGGTCGAGGGTTGAAAAGCCCAGCAAGCCGATCAGGGTTTCAAGCCGGTCACTGATGGTATCCGCATGGGGCAGTCCGCCTTCATGCGGCAAGGCATCCCAGGCCGAATAAAAAAATGTCGAAGTTCGAGAAGGGATGGTAGGAACCGCTTTTTCGCCTGCATCCTGCACACTGTGATTTCCAGACAGCAGCGAGAGCCATGTTTCCACGTCCTGTTGAAACGCCTCCTGGGCCTTGAGGTTGTCGGTTACCACAACGATCGGGCGTTGAGGGAAATGCTGCCGGAGGAAAGCCGCAAGAAAGGGCCGGGCGGAGGCGCAAACGCCGGCACCAGACAATACTCCGCCATTCGCCACACGCCGGACCAGTGATTGCACGGCGGCGGCTTTCGAAATGTCAGCGAACAAATTGCTTGTCGCCGACGCTGTCGCGTTTTGCGCCAAGCAGGGTAAAGGTTGCCGTGAAATGCCATTCCGTCAAGCCGTCCGGCCGGGAAAGAACGAAAGGCGGACGCGGCCACCATCATACCGGTATACAGCAGCAGGAACTCAACGATATTCTTTTGCCGGTAAATGAACGAAAAAATGCCCGGCAGGAAAAACCAGCCAGCCGCCAGCCTTCCGAATCGCCGCTACAACATGAAAAAAATCCCGCGTCACCCAGGCTGAGGAAGCCCGCCACCGCTTAACGAAAGACCACCGGATCATGTCCGGCCAGCAGATTCAAGCCGTGCAGGATATGGAACCAGCCCGGGCAAAGTTATATCGATCCGTGCTGGCATAAACATTCCCTCCGTGATCAGCGATGTCCGCCATGATCTGCCAGGAATCCATGTCGTAGTCATGCTCCATTATCGCCACCGACAACCGGGCTGCAATTCCGGCGGCGAGCACCGCAAGGAACAGCCAGTTCAGCCTGGAATTTCTATGGGCTTTGTCCATCCAACTTTAGGGTGGATTGGTTGCTGCCGGATAATTTGCCGGGCAGGAAACCTGCCCGCCGTCGGCGACCGCCGGCATCATTCCTTCCGCGAAATTGATGGGGATGGCCTTCGTGAAAAAAACTGGCTTCATGCTCATTTCAATTATTTCACCGCATCGGGAGTTGAGGGTGAAGCAGGCAAATTGGTGATGCGTTGAAAGACTTCCAGCGCACTGCCGCGGGCCCCGCCATAACGTTTTACCATATCCGCACCCCAGGCATAAATCGTATTGGTGGGGGAAAGCACGTCGGCAATCGCCACAAAGGTGTAGTTGGTTTTGTAAGCATCCCACCAGTGGAAAATGGTCAGATCCGAATCGGGGTAGCTCCACCATGACATCCGGTCGTCCACAAAAATAATGAATTTCGGCTGGCTGGTTTCGATGTCATGAATCATCTCATCCTGCATCCGCCGGGCGAACGGCTGCGGCTCCATCATTCCATAGGTGTAGATGTAACCGGTCACGGAATGACGGCGGGAAAGAAAATACAATTCCGGTTCCGACCCGAGCACGGCCAGGGGCATGGACGGCAGGGAGTTCGCGCGGATGAATTTAGCCACAGCTTCGGCTTCGGGAAAGGGGTCGGCTTGATACGTGGTGCGTGCGGCCTGTGTCGGAGTCTGCTGGAACCAGATACTGGCACAGGTCAGCACGGTCATCCCCACCGCCAGGGCATAAATCCAGACCGGCCAGTATTGGAGTTTGTCGCCGGAGGGTTTTTGCGCCCACCACCAGCACAGACGGCTGATCGCAACCCCGGCCAGCAAGGCCAGTCCCGGCAGCATCAGGAGAAAATAATGTTTCCGAAAATAAAAATCCGGAAAGACGCTCAGCACCGAAGCCAGGGCAAAGGTGAAAATCAGGAGCCGCGACTTTGCCAGCCGGTCATCAAACCAAACCAGCAGGCCGCCGGCGGCGGCAAACGGCAACAAGAAAAATCCGCTGGCCAGCCCGTAACGAAGCCCCTGCCGGAGCAATCTCGGGGCTTGCGCCAGCGGAACAACCGATGCGTATTGCCGGGCGTAATCAATCGTCCAAAACCAGAATTTTCCAAATACCCCGGCGCGCCAGAGAATCAGGCAGCACAGGGCAAAGGGCAGGATCATGGCGGTTCCGAAAACCGCGATGGCGCCCAGGCGTTTGCCCAAGGGAGCTTCGGATTTGCTGAAGGTCGTCACGGTAAAATAAATGGCCGCCCATAAGGCAATCACCGCGCCGTGTTGCTTCATCAAAATGGCCACGCCAAAAAGAAATCCGGACGCCGCCATCATCGTCCATTTACCCTGCTGTCGCGCCTGCCACATTGCACATAAACCTGCCACGGCAAAAAAGGCGACGAAATGGGTGGCGTGTCCGGCGAGTCCCAACATTGAAGGGCTGGCGGCCAGCACCGCGTAAAAAGTGGCGGCGACCATTCCTGCCATCCAATCAAGCATTTGCCGGCCCAGCCAGAAAAGCATCAACGCCGTCAGTGTGGTCAAGCATAACACGCCGAAATGAATGCCTGCCGGAGTCTGGCCAAAAAGCGCGAGGATGACCGCATATGCCGCATAGGTGCCGGGGAATTTCATGTTGTAGGCGAGTTGATAGGGCGGAATGCCCTGCAGCATGAGTTGCCCGGAATAGGCGTATTCGCCCTCGTCCCGTTCCAGAGGAAAATTCAACAAACGAAGCCGTACGGCGGCAATCAGCACCAACACCAGCACCATGAACCACCAAGTCCAGTGCCGCTGAAAAAACCGGGACCGGGCGGGTGGCGGCACGTCGGGCGGTTGCGTCATGGGCAGCAATGGAACAAATCAGCCGGCAGCGAACAAGCAAATATGACTCGCACCATCGAAAACCAACCCAACCCCATGGCACGGTGCTGGCGATTGGAACGAAGGGCAGCGACCGAAGGTTCTTTGTCCCTACGATTCGGAAAATGCAGCGGACGAATTGGAATCGGCGCGTTCCCACCGTTTTGCGTCTCGCGGCCAAATCAAAGTACCAGCAGCAAACCGCAGACTCCGCCGCTCAAGCCAGATCAGCTTCTGCCGGCGCCGCGCGGTTTTACATGTGAAACCAGTTGTAGGCGCTCGGGAAAAGCCGCGCATCAATGATGATTTCCGAAATCAACATGAACGCGATCATTCCGATCAAAGCCAGCGGACGGACCCATTTGCTGTTCACCCGACTCAACGCCCGGTCAAGCCCATAAAGGTAGAGCAGTAAGAATGGAATCAGGGCACCGAGCATCAATCGTCCGGAAGTGAAGTACGGATGGGCCCGTGACGGATAAAAACAATCGTGAAAATCGTAAAGGATGGACAGAAACCCGAGGAACACCACGGCCGCAATAAAACTCCAGAAACTGAACCAAAGCGCCTGCTGCTGTCGTACCGTCGCAACGGTGGAACGCGACAGCAGGGCGGCGACCGCCACACCGACAAAGAGGAGGGATGAAATGGCATAAATCATATCCACCGCCGGCAAGGCGAGCGGGCGGCGATGCCAGAGGAACTCCCCCTGCCAGAACGTCGCCGTGAGGGTCGATACAAAAAGCCACAAACCGTGCAATGTGAATATCGGATGAAGCCACCATTCGGTGAAGGGCTTGGGTGTCCAGCCGAGAAACTGGATTTTGGCCGCCGTGCCGGTGATATCACCGAAAGTGTATTTACACCACGCCAGCCAGGCAATCATCGGCAAGCTCGCACACAGCGCAAGTGCTGCCAGCGCCGGCCGGGCAATGCGTAATTTTTCTACTTTTGCCAGGTATCTGATTTTAAACAAAACAACCATGCCGGACACGGCCAACAAAGGCAGATTGCTGATTTTGGTCAGAAAGGTTGCTGCCAGCGCCAGCCCGGTGGCGGTTCCCAGCCAGACAGCCGGTGTCTCCGCGCAAAGCAATTTTACCAGGCCAATGAACGCCAGGCCAAAACATAGCGGCGACAACACGTCATTTTGGATGGAATAAAACGCGGTTTGAGGAAGGAAGGCCAGCAATGCCGGGACGCCCAGTCGTAAAAATTTTCGCTCCGGAAAAAGTAGCTGCGCGGCCGCATATCCCACCCAGACCAGCGCACCGATGAAAAAAATGTTCAAAAAGCGGAGCCAATAGAGTAAGGGGCCGTCATGGAATCCTTCCAGCTTCCCCATCCGCCACCACAAGCCTGCCAGCGTGTAATACAACGGTGGTTGTGAAGCCTCATGGTTGATAACACTGTTCCATGCCGCTTGCCGGGACACCAACAGAGGTGTGATTTTATCCAGCGGCTGATTCCACGGTGGGGGGGGGAAGTGTCCACCGGGCAAGTTGGCGGCGATACCGACAAATTCCGGCGAGCCGTATAGCACGACGTAAGGCACCGTCTCGGCGGAAATCGGCTCCAGGCTCCGGGGGATATGCCCTTGCGAGTATTTGACCGTCAGATCGAAATGGATTTGTTCGTCCACATTGTTAAAAAAAGGAACGGCCGCAGAAAAAATAAAAACGTGAATCGCGGCGAGGCAGCACAGCAGGAAAACAATTCTGCGTTCCGGCCCTTCAGGGAATGGAGCGGGTGGATTGGAATCTGCGGGGTTCAAACCGTTTTGCATGAATTCACGGCCAAATTAAAGCATGCGCCGCAAATCACAAGTTCTCTTAGCTTGCCGGACAACGTTTTAATCAAGACCATCGGCGTCCAACCAAAAGTTCGCACCCGGACACTTCCCCCTCCGTTTTCAAATTCACGCGCCCTTCCCGCCACCGGCGCTGATTCTCGTTCGGAAGATTTTCTTTTGCCATTGAAAAAGTCACCGACCCGAAACATTTCCTTTGCTTCGGGCGGCGGATTTCGGAAGATTGTGCCGCCAAGCCTCGGATTTGCGTGCGCATACTTTACAATATCTTGTTCAACATTGGTTTTGTGTTGTCGTCGCCGTACTACTTTTGGCGGTTGCGGCGGCGCGGCAACTGGCGGGCTGGTTTCAACGAACGGTTCGGGCACTATCATGGTGGCCTGAAGCAGGCTCTCACCAACCGCCACGTGGTCTGGATCCACGCTGTCAGTGTCGGCGAGGTCAATTTATGCACCCAGCTCATCCGCACGCTGGAGCCGCTGGTGCCCAACATAAAAATCGTCGTATCCACCACGACAACCACCGGCATGGGCGAATTGCGCAGCCGTTTGCCGACACATATCAGTAAAATTTATTATCCGGTTGACCGGCGAAAATTCGTCACCCGGGCATTGGCCGTCATCAACCCGCAGGCCATTGTCCTCGTTGAGGCTGAAATCTGGCCCAATTTCATCTGGCGCGCCCGCGACCTTGGCATCCCGCTCGTTCTGGCCAATGCCCGGTTGTCCGACCGCTCCTATCGGGGCTACAAACGATTCAACCGTCTGTTCGGGCCGTTGTTCGCATCCTTCGCCGGGGTCGGGGCGCAAAATGAAACCGATGCCGCACGCCTGCGCGAAGTTGGCTGCCGTCCGGAAGCCATTCAAATTGTCGGCAATCTGAAATTCGATGCTGCCAGGCTGGATGAACGCCGCACGCTTGATGTGCCGGCCATGTTGCGCCAGCTGGGTGTGCCGCCGGACGCGCCGGTTTTGATCGGCGGCAGCACCCACGCCGGAGAGGAACTGCTGCTGGCGGGTATTGCCCAAAAGTTGCGGGCGCGGTTTCCCAAGTTGTTTCTGGTGCTGGTTCCCCGCCATTTCGAACGTTCGCGTGAAATTGGGCAGCAATTGTCGGAACGCGGCGTCAAATTTGCCTATCGCAACGAGATTTATACCAACACCCAGTTTCGCGAAGGCGAGTTGGATTGCCTGCTGGTCAATACCACCGGCGAGTTGCGGTTTTTCTATCCATGTGCGACAGTAGTGTTCGTCGGCAAAAGCATCACAGCCATGGGGGGACAAAATCCAATTGAACCCGGCGCACTCGGCAAGGCGATGGTTTTGGGGCCAAACATGCAAAACTTTGCCGACATCACGCGGAGTTTTGTGGCCAATAATGGAGCGATCCAGGTGCGCGATTCGGAAGGATTGGAAACGGCCATCGCCCAACTGCTGGCCGACGAGAATCAACGCCTTGAATTGGGGCGCAATGCGCAACGGGTGGTCCGCGAAAATCTTGGCGCGATTGATCGCACGGTGAAAATGATCCTGAAACATCTGGAAAAAAGCGAAGTTTACATTGCTCCCGGAGCATAAAATTATATGTCGTTGTCGGGTTACCAACCACGGTTGCAAAAAGCGATTTACCCGCTTGACGTGTGGGAACGGACTTTCCATATTCCCGCGCACTTCCGGTGTTGAACTGGAAAGCGTTGTACTTGTATGTCTAAATCGAAGGCTCGCAAACCCGACCCGGATTTGTCTCCCAGGCATGGAAAGCACAACGGCTCGGCGTCCGCAGATCAAATCTCACCTCCCACTGCCGGCCGGCCGGCCAACGGCCTGCCGATTTCCGATGCCGATGGGGATCTCGCGGAGAAAATAAAAGAACTGGTCCGCTTGGCGCAGGAACAGGGACACCTGACGTATAACGACATCAGCGAAACATTGCCGGAAAGCGCCATTGAGCCGGACAAACTGGACCTGATTTTTACCAAGCTTCGCAGCCTGGAAATCGATATCGTGGACCAGGCGGAGGTGGACCGGATCAAGGTTCCCGAAGCCGAGGAGGAAGACACCTCCAGACTGGACATTCTCGATGACCCGGTGCGGATGTATCTCAAGCAGATGGGACAGGTTGCCCTCCTGACGCGCGAGCAGGAGGTGGAGATATCCAAACGCATTGAAGCCGCCGAATATGAAGTTGGCAAAATCATTTACAGCCTGGGGTTCGCCGGCAAGGAACACATCGCCCTGGCGGAAAAGCTTCTCGTCGAGCCGCCCCGGGAACGGTTCGATCGCGTCATTCTCGACAAAAAAGTGGACAATCGAACCGGACATCTCCGCATGCTGCACCGGCTGGCGGAGCAGATCCGGAAAATCGACCATGAGGTAGACGAGCAATACACCCTGTGGCGTGACAGCCACAACAAACCCCAATCCACCCGCGCCCTGGCGGCGTTCAAGCGGGCGGATCAAAAATTGCAAAGGACGTTTCCGAAATTTTGCTGCAAACACAAGGTGATCGAGGAAATGGCCCTCGTCGCTGAAAACATTCATGACAAACTGCAATACAGCCTGCGCGCACTGGCTGATGCCGAGGCGCAGCGCGAATCCAGCGCCCAGCGTCATCTGGTGGAAGCCGAGCGACAGAAAATAAGGGCACTCGAAGAATTTGTCCGGATGCCCCATGAAGATTATTTGCGCGCCTTCGACCGGCTGCGGGAATTTTCCACCCAAGCCCTCCAGGCCAAGACCGAAATGGTTGAGGCCAACCTTCGCCTCGTCATTTCCATAGCCAAAAAATACACCAACCGCGGGTTGTCGTTCCTCGACCTGATTCAGGAAGGCAACATGGGATTGATGAAGGCCGTGGAAAAATTCGAGTATCGCCGCGGCTATAAATTCTCCACCTATGCCACCTGGTGGATCCGGCAGGCCATCACCCGCAGCATCGCCGACCAGGCGCGGACCATTCGCATCCCGGTCCACATGATCGAAATCATCAACAAGCTCATGCGGACGCAAAAGCGGCTGTTGCAGGATTATGGGCGTGAACCGTCTCCCGAGGAAATTGCCGACGAAATCCAGCTTCCGGTGGACCGGGTGCGCGCGGTTTTGAAGATGGCGCAACAACCGATCTCACTGCAATCACCGGTTGGCGACGCTGATGACGCCAATTTCGGCGATTTCATTGAGGACAAAGCCGCCGACAACCCGCTGGACATCACCAGTTTCAGCCTGCTCAAGGACAAGCTGGGTGATGTGTTATGCAGCCTCACCGAACGCGAGCGAAAGGTGCTGGAATTGCGTTTTGGCCTGGGCGACGGCTGCGCCCGCACGCTCGAGGAAGTCGGACAGCAATTTCGGGTCACGCGCGAACGCATCCGACAGATTGAGGCCAAGGCGCTCCGCAAAATGCGCCATCCCACGCGCATCCGCCAGTTGCACGGTTTCCTGGAAATCGAAGACCTAGATTTGGATTAAGGCCAGCGGCACCGTCGCCAGGCCGATTGCCTCGGCTGCTTTTACACACCCAATATGCCCCATGGCTGTGTAAATGCTTCAAAGCCCCAGGAACCCCAAACGATAAAAGTTATTACTCCCGGTCATATCAAGCGGCAGCATATATTGATCGCCGATCTGAAGTGGTGAATACGGCACCGGTATCCATGTGGGCTCCACGAGGCCGCCTGAGCTTTCGAGCACAAATCCGCTGTATTGGACCGGCCATACAAACATCGCAATGTTGCCTGAATACAACACCCCCAGATGAGGCAAACCGATTACATTGATAGGGTTGGCCACGCCGAAATGCCCTGAGCCGTCATTAGCCTGCAATACCAGATTCGAAACGGTTTGGGCAATTGTCATCGACCCGGTCCATGCTCCTTGAACGAAGGTGCCAGAGACCGGCTGACTTACGGCTATACCGTTGGTCGAAGTCAAAATGACAGTACCGGTGAAGTTGGTAACCAATCCATTGGCCTGGTCACGCGCCTGAATGCCGACAGCAAATGGAGTGTTGATGTATCGCGGCGATGGAATCGCACTCCAGGTAAAATGGTCCACGGTAACGGTCAGCACGGCGTTGGAACTGAGGGCAGAGCCAAAATAATTGGTGACCAGCACGGTATAAATGCCGGCTTGATCAAACTGAACATTTGTCAGCGTCAGCATGACATTGGTTGCTCCGGTAATATTTGTACCGCCAAACTCCCATTGGTAGCTCAACGGAGGCAACGAACCAGTGGCTGTGACCGTAAAGCCTGCGGTTCCCCCTGCGCCCACCGTTTGGTTCGTCGGCTGCAAAGTGATGACCGGCGGCAACCCAGTAACTGTCAACGCAGCATTCGAGCTGAGGACCGATCCATACACATTGGTCACGAGCACCGAATAATTGCCTGCCTGACTTGGCTGTACGTTGGTCAATGTCAGAATGGCGTTTGTCGCCCAAACAATGTTGGTTGTAACGAACCTCCATTGGTAACTCAATGGCACCGTGCCATTCGCCGTGACACTGAAGGTCGCATTGTTTCCCGCCGCGA
>Ga0265338_10002324_pt1 | contig 28746 bp, 11 predicted proteins | sample 42126metaG_FD_193579 | JGI IMG/M metagenome (GOLD analysis project Ga0265338, IMG submission 193579) | Rhizosphere microbial communities from Carex aquatilis grown in University of Washington, Seatle, WA, United States - 4-21-26 metaG | ecosystem: Host-associated > Plants > Roots > Rhizosphere...
CCCTTCCCCGCGTCACCCACGCCGACGGTTCTGTCGCGGTGGAGCTGATACCTTTTGTCTGCCGCCTGATCCCGGGCTCCCCCGACCCGGTCCCGATCGAGCATCTTGCGATCCGGTGGATCGAGCCCGGCGCCCTGCTCGGGCATGACCTGGCCGCGGCGGACCGTCCGGTGGCGCGCGCGTATCTCCAGCCGCGCCAGCGCTTCCCCTCCCGGAGCCCGGTCGGCCGCACCCGCTTCAGCGCGCCGCCGGGCGGCGCCAGACCGTGATGCGGCCCATCCGCACGTAGGGCGGGTAGACATAGAAGCCACCGGTGATCAGGGCCGGCCGGCCGTCGCCGTCGAGGTCGCCGGCGTCCAGAGTGATGAGGTCCTTGGGCGTGTAGGCCAGGATGTGCGGGGTGAAATTCTGGTGGCCGTCATTCCGGTACCACATCAGCGACACGATCTTGGGATTGCTCTTGTCCCAGTCGGCGTAGGCGCTGGACGCGACGATGTCCATGTGGCCGTCGCCGTCGAGGTCGACCGCCACCGGGCTGTAGGCGCCCGGCAGATCGCCGACGCGGTGGTATTTGAAGTTCCCGTCGCCGAGATTCTCCAGCCATTGGACGCCGTGCCAGGGCCGCGGTCCCGGCACGACTGCGGGGCCGAATCCGTCGCCGTTGGTGTAGAGAATATCCGGGCGGCCGTCGTGATTCAGGTCCCCGAGGCTGATGCCGCTGCTGCCGTAGTCCTCGTTGGTCGAACCCCACAGGAGCTTGGTGGTGAAGTTGCCCTTGCCGTCGTTGCGGAACAGGTAGATCTCCTCCCATTGCTGCGACACGACCGCCACGATATCGCGCGCGCCGTGGCCGCACAGGTCGGCGACGCAGACATTGATCGTGCCCGACAGGTCGAGGAGATGGTGGCTTTTGAACTGCCAGTGGCCGAGATTCTCCATCCACTGGACCTCGCCCTGATCATAGCCGAACTGGCCGAGCACCAGGTCGGGTTTGCCGTCGCCATTGAGGTCGGCCGCCCGCGCATCGCACACGCGGGCGATGTTCTCCGCGATCACGTGCCGCGTGAAGTTCTGGTGGCCGTCGTTCTCCAGGATGATGACGGACCCGATCCGGTCGTTGTTCGGGAAGACCACCCCCATCACGGAAAGGATGATGTCGAGGTGCCCCGAGCCGGTCATGTCCGCCGCCTCGACGTGGACGACCCCGGGGAGATTGGCGGCGAGCACCTTCTCCTCGAACTTGCCCGGCGCGATCTGTCGGAGCCAGAGCAGCTCGTTGTCCTTCGCCTCGCAGGCCAGGATGTCCATGCGGCCGTCGCCATCGAGGTCGACCGCCTTCACGTGCGCGATCCAGGGGTGGTCGGTGATGGCGTTGCCGACGTCCTCGTGCTGCAAGTACGAAAGGTCTTCCACCGGCGCCGGCCGCACCTGCACGATCTGGGCCGGGAGGGAGGAGCGCTGGCAGCCGGCCGCCAGCAACAGCGCGGAGAGAACGAGGGCGGTCGCGCCCGGGGCCGCCGGAAGCCCGCCGCGGCGATGGCGGTCAACGTGCGTGGGTGCGGCCCGACATCCGGGGGCAGTCCGTTTCTCGCGCATCCGGCCAATGTTGGTGGCGTGCTTCGCCAGTGCAATCGCGGAGTGGTCCGCCGCCCGCCCGCGCCGCGACGCGCCAACCCTTCCTTGACTCTCGAAAAGGCGGGATCTCTATCGTTGGTCGCCATGTCGCCTGCCGCAGGTCCCGATCGACTGAAGACCTGCCGGGTCGCGGGGGAGGTTCAACGCTGCGGTTTGCTGGCGATGGCCCTGCTCGCCTGGGCGCCGGGGAGGGCCGCCGACCCTGCCGGCGGTTTGACCGGTCATCCCCTGGAGGCGCGCTCCGGTCCGCGCGGCGCCACGCTGTTCACCGAGCTCTCGCCCCAGCAGACCGGCATCGTCACCGGGAACAAGTATGCGGACCCCGCAATGTGGGGGGAGCTGTACCAGCCGTTCCTGTTCGGCGCGCTCGGCACCGGGGTGGCGGTCGGCGATTACGACGGCGACGGCCGGCCGGATCTTTTCGTGGTCAGCAAGACCGAGAGCTGCCGTCTCTTCCGCAATCTCGGCGGCTGGAAGTTCGAGGACGTCACGGCCAAGGCCGGCGTGGGCGACGAGGGACCCGCCGCCGCGATCTGGAAACAGGGGGCATCCTTTGCCGACGTGAACAACGACGGGCGACTGGATATCTACGTCTGCCGCTTCAATGCGCCGAACCTCCTCTACATCAACCAGGGCGACGGGACCTTCAAGGAGATGGCCCACGCCTGCGGTCTCGACGTCGTCGATGCGAGCGGCATGGCGTCGTTCTGCGACTACGACCGGGACGGCAGGCTCGATGTCTATATCGCGACCAATCTCCTGGACAGCGCCCACCATCCCTCGGGCCAGCGCGGCTATCTTTTCCATCAGAATCCCGACGGCACGTTCACCGATGTGACTGACCGCGCCGGCATCAGTGGCGAGGCGCAGACCCATTCCGCCACCTGGTGGGACTACGACAACGACGGCTGGCCCGACTTGTATGTGGCCAACGACTACGGCGTTCCGGACAAGCTCTACCACAACAACCGGAATGGCACGTTCACCAACGACATCGATCGCGTCGCACCCCACACCTCCTTCGCCTCAATGGGCTCGGACCTCGGCGACGTGAACAACGACGGACTGATCGATCTGCTCGTCGCCGACATGGCCACGACCACACACGAGAAAGACCAACGCAGCGAAGCCGACCTCCGCGGGCGCAACCAGGATCCGGCGGAGGGATCCATGGCCACGCCGAAATACCGCCGCAGCGCCCTCCTGCTCAACACCGGCACCGGCCGCTGCCTCGAGGCGGCCTTCCTTGCCGGGATCGCCGCCACGGACTGGACGTGGTCGCCGCGTTTTGAGGACCTCGACAACGACGGCCGGATCGACCTGTTCGTGACGAACGGCATGTTCGTCGAGCAGAACCTCGATATCAATCAGCGCATGATGAAGGCGGAAAGCGTCGCGGAACGGGTCCGGATCATGCGCCAAAGTCCCCGGCTTGCCGAAACCCACCTCGCCTTCCGCAACCGCGGCGACCTGAGATTTGAGGAGGTCGGCGCGGCCTGGGGCCTCGGGCAGAAGGGCATCAGCTTCGGCTCCGCGTTCGGCGACTTCGACGGGGATGGCGACCTGGACCTGGTCTATGCCAACTACCAGCAAGGCGTCACGGTCCTCCGCAACGACAGCCCGGCGGGGCATCGTCTGGTCGTCGAACTCCGCGGGACCGCGTCCAACCGGTCGGGCATCGGCGCCACCGTGCGGATCGAAACCGCGTCCGGCCAGCAGATCCGCCAGCTCTGGCTCGCCCGCGGATACATGTCCAGCAGCGAGCCGGTGGTCCACTTCGGTCTGGGAAATGACGCCCGGATCCACCGGCTCACCGTGTCGTGGCCGAGCGGACACGTGCAGACCTTTGCGGACCTGGCCGCCGACCAGCGCGTGACCATCACCGAGCCGCCGGGACCGGCCCCGGCTCCGCTCGAGGCGCCGCCGCCGGTTGGGCAATTCACCGAGACGAGCCGGGCGGCCGGCCTGGCCCTGGCATCGCGCGAGGAGGCGGTCGACGAAACCGCGGTCCAGCGACTGCTGCCGGCCCGGTTCAACCGCCGGGGCCCGGCGGCCGCGGTCGGGGACCTGAATGGCGACGGGCTCGACGATGTCGTGATCGGCGGAACCACCCTCAGCGCGCTGCAGGTGCGGCTGGCCTCGCCGGCGGGCGCCTTTGCGGGCATGGACACCGCGGCGCTGCTTCCGGCCGGCGCGGTGGACGACGGGCCGGTGCTGCTGTTCGACGCTGATGGCGACGACGCCAACGACCTGCTCGTGACCCGGGGCGGCAACAGCCTGCCGGCCGGCGCCCCGGAGTATCAGCCGGTGCTCCTGCTCAACGACGGCCGCGGAGGGTTCCGTCCCGCCCCTGCCGGCGCCCTGCCAGCGCTTCCGCTCAGCGTCGGCGCCGCCGCCGCCGCCGATTTCGACCGCGATGGCCGCCTCGACCTTTTTCTAGGCGCCCGCCTCACCCCCGGCCAATACCCGGAGGCCCCGCGCAGCGCCCTCCTGGCCAACCGCGGCGGCCGCTTCGAGGATGTGACGGACGCGCTCGCCCCCGGCCTGCGCACCGTCGGCCTGGTGACCTCGGCCCTCTGGAGCGATGTCGATGGCGACGGCTGGCCCGACCTGTTGCTCGCGCTGGAGTGGGGCCCGGTAAGATATTTCCACAACGACCGGGGCCGGGGGTTCACCGACTGGACCGAGCGGGCCGGTTTCGCGGCCGCGGGCGCCGGCTGGTGGACCTCGCTCGCCGCGGCGGACTTCAACGGCGATGGCCGGCCCGACTACGTGGCGGGCAATGTCGGCCTCAACACCCAGTACCACGCCGATCCCGCGCATCCCGCCCTGTTGTTCTACGGCGACTTCAACGACAACGGCGAACCGCCCCAGCTCGTCGAGGCATACTACGAGGGGGATCGCCTCTATCCCTGGCGGACCCGCCGGGATCTCGGCGCGGCCATTCCCTCCATCCTGAAGCGGTATGCCGGCAACAACGCCTACGCGCGGGCCACCTTGAACGAGATTCTGGGAACGGAGCGTCTGGCCGCGGCGGAGCGATTTGCCGCGACCGAGCTGCGCAGCGGCGTCTTCCTGAGCCAGCCCGACGGCACGTTCCGCTTCGAGCCCCTGCCCCGCATCGCCCAGATCGCGCCGCTGCAGGGGATCGTCGCGGGCGATTTCGACGGCGACGGCCACGCCGACATCTACGCGGTGCAGAACTCCTATGCGCCGATCCCGCTGGTCGGGCGTTTTGACGGCGGTCTCAGCCTGCTGCTGCGCGGGGACGGTCGCGGGCAGTTCACGGCGGTCCCACCGGGGGAGAGCGGCCTCGTCGTGCCCGGTGACGCCAAAGGCGTGGCGGTCCTGGATCTGAACCAGGACGGGTGGCCCGATTTCGTCGTGACCCGCAACGACGACTCCGTCCTGGTCTTCCGCAACGCGCCCCAGGCCGGGAGGCACTCGTTTGGCGTCCGGCTGAAGGGACCCGCCGGGAATCCGACCGCGATCGGCGCCTCCATCACGGTCACGCTGGCGAACGGGTCGGCCCAGACGGCCGAGGTCGGCGCCGGATCGGGCCACTACAGCCAGTCGTCGGCGACATGTTTCTTCGGATACACGGAGGGAAATCCTCCCGCCCGGATCCGGATCCGGTGGCCGTCGGCTGCCGTGACCGAGCAGCCGCTGGGCGCCGGCCCCCGCCTCCTGGTCTTCCCGGCGCCGGAGCGCTGACCGGCGGCGTTCCTCAGAGCCTCGCGCGCAGCTCCTCCGGCAGCAGGTCGAGGGCAAGGCCGCGGAGTCCCGCCGGGGAGAGCGGGGCGTCGAACGCGCGGCTCAGGACGAGCAGATGGAACAGCGTCCCGGTCGAGAGCGAGCGGATCCTGGCCTCGTTGGCCTCGGCGACGCAGCGGCGCACCTGCGCCCGTGCCTCGTCGACGCGTTTCTCCCGGGCGAGCAGGATCGCGAGGCTCACCCGCCGGTCCCACGGCAGGGCGCGGTCGCCGCCCAGCCGCAGTCGCGACTGCAGGAATCCGAGCGTCTGCTCCAGCGCGGTCTGATCATCGCGCGCGCTCTCGACCTGGCCGCGGGCCGCGAGCGCCCCGAGATTCGCGGGAAACCGCCGCAGCGATTGGGCGACATTCGCCGCCGAATCGAGCTGGCCCATCTCGACAAAGTATTCGGCCAGTCGCGCCATGGCCGAGGCGTCGTCCTGTTCTTCCACCACCGCCAGGACGATGACCGAACGCGGTTCCAGTCCGGGAATCGTGGGATACTGGTACGGAATGGGCTGGAGCCATGACGGCAGTCCCCATCGATGCAGTCCCTCGATGAACGAGCCATCGACCTGACCCAGGCCCCAGCGCGCGTAGTCGTCGAGACTCGGATCCCACGACGGTATCAGGATGTGCGTCACGCCCCGGCGGCGAATGAGCTCGAGCGCCTCCTCGGCGGTCGTGGCGCTCACGATTCGCGCGGCGGCGATGAACCCGGCCCGGTTTTCCGGATCCGGCGTGGTGAGTCCGCGGAGCCCCCCGTAGTAGCGGAGCGACGCCGTTTCGGCCGGCGGAGCGAGAATCATCGCTCCGGGCGGCCCCGCCTCCCGGGCCAGCCAGTGGGCGAGGTCGCGATCCATCAGTTCGTTGACTTCGGCCTCGGTCACTCTGCCGTCCGCCGCGGCCCCACCGGCCGGGAACAGCTGGACGGCGCCGGGAAGGCACGCGAGGCCCATCAGGGAGGTCCAGACCCAGCGCACGGCGGGGGACGGGGCCGCGGGCGCCCAGGCGGCGGCACCGGCGACGCCCAGAACCAACAGCGTGGCATCGCAAACACCCCACCAGTCGAGATGTCGGCAGGCAAAGACCAGGGCCACCAGCGACGGCCCGAGCGCGAGGCCCAGCATCATCCGGACTCCGGTCGGCGTCGCGCGACGAACAAGCATCCAGGCGCCGGGGATCAGGAGGATCAGCGGCACCAGCGTGATCCACACCGCCGGCGTGACGCCGTCCTGAATCACCCAATCCAGCAGGCTGGTCGCGACGGGGCCATCCGTGAGCTTGGCCAGCCGGGTCGAGGCCGCTCCGGCGGCCAGGAAGCCGGCGTCGTGGGCAATCGCCATGGCCGCAGGGAGCGCCGCGATCGCCACGGCGGCGAGCGCGATTCGACAAAGGTCAGTGGCCGCCCATGAAGGTTTCCCGCCCCGGATCCAGGCGATTCCACGGGCGAGCAGCTCGCCGCAGCCGATCCACGCCAGGCCGTAGAGTGGATGAATGGTCTCCAATTGCCATCCCCCCAAATGGCCCGGGAAAAACTCCGCCAGGTAACCGGCCAGGACGGTGACGGACCCGCCCAGCGCCCAAGTCCGCCATGGCAGCGGGACCGGGGGCGAAGCCGGCGCGGCCGTCCCCCTGGTCCGCTCGACCCAAGCGGCGACCAGCGCGCCGGCCAGCACTCCCGCGATCAGCGGCACCTGCGTGCGCACGCTGATCCAAAGTCCGATTCCCCCGGCAATGCCTGCCGCCGCGAACCACAACCGCGCCGGGGAGCGCAGGGCGCCCGGCTGGGCCGCCTGGATTCCGGGGAGCAGGAGCAGCAGGCTTGCGATGGCGCAACCCTGCGCCAGCCCGCGGTGGTCGGGCGCGCCCGGAAGATAGTTCGTCGCGAACGGGAACAGCCCGATCATCGCGAGTGGAACCAGCGCGGCCGCGATCGCGCCACACCGCCAGGCGACGAATCCCGCCGCCGCGATCAGGAGCAGCGCCTGGAGAATGGGGTCCGCGAGCACCGCGGCGCGCTCGACCGAAAGTCCGAGCGGGCGTCCCGAGAACCGGTGATCCAGCCAGGCGACCAGCCCAAGCCACCAGCGATACGGCGAGGCGGCGTCCACGTTACAGCCGAACGGCGGATTCTCGTCATCAACGTGGCGTATCCGCCACTCCCGGCGCGCCAGCATCAGCTGCGTCTGCGCGATCCAGTCATCGGTCTCGCTCCCGCCCGCCGCGAGGATGAGCCGCCGCATGCCGCCGGTGTAGCCCGTCGGCGACGCCGCATCGACGGCCAGGCTGTCCTTCGCGGTGTTCGTCACCCGGTCGATGCGGCGCCCGCGAATGGCCGTTCCCCAGACAAGGATCCCGCAGGCGGCAAACACCGCGGCCACCCAGACCAGGGACTGAATCCGGAAACGTAGCTTCATTCGGGGTTGGGCGGAAGGTTCAGACGGGCACCCGGATCGTGCCGCCGCCCTGGCGAAAGACAAGATCCTCACGGTACGCCGAACCAGCCTTTCCTTGACTCGCCCGGGAATCGACCGTCCCATCGTGGCCCGCATGAAGTCGCTCCGACCGAGGGCCTGGATCCGGATTGCGAGGCCCTTTTGCCGTGCGCTGCTTCTGTCCCTTTTGTTCGCCGGCATCCCGCTTCGGGGCGCGGACGCGGGGAGCGTCGCCGAGGCGCCGCTGGCGTCCCGCTCGGGTCCCCGCGGGAAAACCCTCTTTGTCAAAGTGCCGGCCGACCAGACCGGCGTGCACACCGAGAACCGTTATGCCGACCGGCGGATGTGGGGCGATCGCTTTCTGGAAGCCGCCGCCGGATCGATCGGCTCCGGGGTGGCGATCGGCGACTACGACGGCGACGGGCGGCCGGACATCTTCGTGGCCAGCAAATCGGATGGATGCCGCCTGTTTCGCAATCTCGGGCACTGGCGTTTCGAGGATGTCACCGAACGGGCCGGCGTCGCCGACCAGGGCGATGCCGCGGTGATTTGGAAGCAGGGCGCCACGTTTGTGGACGTGAACAACGACGGTCTCCTCGACCTCTATGTCTGCCGCTTTGCCGCGCCCAATCTTCTCTACATCAACCAGGGCGACGGGACCTTCAAGGAGATGGCCCATGCCTACGGTCTCGATGTGGTTGACGCCAGTGGCGTGGCGGCCTTTTGCGACTATGACCGCGACGGATGGCTCGATGTGTTCATCCAGACGAATCTCCTCGACATCGCGCGCCATCCCGTCGGCCAGCGCAACTATCTCTTTCATAACAATCGCAACGGCACGTTCTCGAACGTGACCGACGCGGCGGGCATCACGGGCGAAGCGCAGGGGCATTCGGCCACGTGGTGGGACTACGACGGGGACGGCTGGCCCGACCTCTACGTCGCGAACGATTTCGGGATACCGGACAAGCTCTATCACAACAACCGGAATGGAACCTTCACGGACACCATCGCGAGCGTCGTGCCGCACACGACCTTCGCCTCGATGGGATCCGACCTCGGCGACGTCGATAACGACGGCTTGATGGATTTCCTGGTCGCCGACATGGCCGCGACCACGCACGAAAAGGACCAGCGCACGGCCTCGACGATCCGGGGCGGCGTCCTCGGGCATCTCGACCCGGACATGGTGGTGCCGAAATACCTGCACAGCGCACTCTATCTGAACGCCGGCATCGGCCGGTGCCGCGAGGCCGCCTATCTCGCGGGCGTGGCCGCGACTGACTGGACCTGGTCGGTCCGGTTCGAGGATCTCGATTGCGATGGCCGCCTCGACCTTTTCGTGACCAACGGGATGAACCGGGAGCAGACGAACATCGACCTGATTTCCCGGGAAATGCAGGCCGAAACCACGGCTGACCGCATCCGGATCATGCGCGACAGCCCGGTCATGAAGGAGCGCAATCTCGCCTTCCGCAATCTCGGCGACCTGCGGTTCAGCAACGTCGGCGCGGAGTGGGGACTCGATGAACTCGGCGTCAGCTTCGGCGCGGCCTTCGGCGACCTCGACGGCGACGGCGACCTCGATCTCGTTTACGTGAACTATCAGGACAGCGTCAGCGTGCTGCGGAACGACAGCGACACCGGGCACCGCGTCATCTTCGATCTGCACGGCGTGGAGTCCAATCGCTTCGGCGTGGGCGCCTTCGTCCGGATCGAAACGCCCTCCGGCGTCCAGGTGCGGCAGCTCGTGCTGGCGAGGGGGTACATGTCGAACAGCGAGCCCAGGCTGCATTTCGGACTGGGTGACGACACCGTCATCAATCGCGTGACCGTGTCCTGGCCGAGCGGGCACACGCAAGTCCTGACGAACCTGCCCGTCGACCGCCGAATCACCATCACCGAACCATCGGGGCCGCCGCCACCCTTCCCGAAACCAGGCACGCCGGCACCCGGCCTTTTCGCCGAGGGCACCCAATCCTCGGGTTTGCTGGTTCGTTCGCACGAGGAGCTCGTCGATGAAATCTCGGTCCAGCGCCTCCTGCCGGTGCGCCTCAGCCGGCGCGGTCCGGCGCTGGCCGTGGGGGACCTCAACGGCGACGAATGGGATGACGTCGTGGTCGGCGGCACCAGCGTCGATCCCGCCCACGTGCTCCTGGCCGCGGCCGCAGGCTCGTTTGCCGCCAGGGACGCTGCCGGGCTTTGGCCGGCCGGTGCCGTTGACGACGGCCCGGTGCTGTTGTTCGACGCCGACGGCGACGGCGCCAACGATCTGCTCGTGACCCGGGGCGGCAACAGCCTGCCGGTCGGCGCCCCCGAGTATCAGCCGGCCTTGTTCCTCAACGACGGCCGCGGCGGGTTCCGCCCCGCTCCGAGCGGGGCCCTGCCGGCGTTTCCGGCCAGCGTCGGCGCCGTCGCCGCGGCGGACTTCAACCGCGACGGCCGCCTCGATCTCTTTCTGGGCGGGCGCGTGCGGTCCGGCGAGTATCCGTTCGCGCCGCCGAGCGCGCTGCTGGTGAATCGTGGCGGCCGGTTCGAGGACGTGACCGAGGCGCTCGCCCCGGGGCTGCGAACGGTGGGAATGGTCACCGCCGCGCTCTGGTCCGATATCGATGGCGATGGCTGGCCCGATCTGTTGTTGGCCCTCGAATGGGGAGGTGTGAAGTATTTCCACAATCGGCAGGGAGCCGGCTTCGAGGACTGGTCGGAGAAGGCCGGCTTCGCCGCCGCCGGCACGGGCTGGTGGACCGCCCTGGCGTCGGCGGACTTCAACGGCGACGGCCGGCCCGACTACGTGGCCGGCAACGTCGGGCTCAACACGCCATACCACGCCAGCCCGATGCGGCCGGCGCTCCTCTATGCCGGCGATTTCAGGGGAGACGGGTCGAGCCAGCTGATTGAAGCCTACTACGAAGGCGATCAAGTCTACCCTTGGCGGACCCGCCGCGACCTGGGCGCGGCGATCCCCGCCATTCTCAAGCGCTATCAAAAGAACAATGCCTACGCGCGCGCCACCGTCGCGGAGCTCGTCGGCGCGGACAAGCTGGCCGCGGCGCAACGTTTTGAGGCGACTGAGCTGCGCAGCGGCGTGTTCCTGAGCCAGCCGGATGGGAGCTTCCGGTTCGAGGCCCTGCCCCGGATCGTGCAGATCGCGCCGCTCGATGGGATCGTGGCGGGCGATTTCGACGGCGATGGCCACGCCGATATCTATGCCGTCCAGAATTCGTACGCCCCCATCCCTTCGGTGGGCCGCTTTGACGGGGGACTCAGCCAGTTGCTGCGTGGCGACGGCCACGGACGCTTTGCGCCGGTGCCGGTCGTCGAGAGCGGGCTCGTGGCCCCGGGCGACGCCAAGGCCCTCGCGGTGCTGGATATCGACCAGGACGGGGCGCCTGACTTCCTGATCACCCGCAACAACGATGCGACACTGGCGTTCTTGAATCGGGTGGCCGCGGGCCGGCACTTTCTCCGGGTTCGCCTGCGGGGACCCGCCGGCAATCCGACCGCCGTCGGCGCGCTCGTGACCGCAGTCCACGCGGACGGGTCGACGCAGACCTGCGAGGTCGCGGCCGGGTCGGGCTACTACAGCCAATCGACCGCGGCCTGCTTCTTCGGCTATCCGGAATCGAATCCGCTGCGGACGATCCGGGTCCGCTGGCCGACGGGGGCGACGGCAGACTACGAAGTTCCGCCCGGCAAGGCCGCCCTCGCGTTGTCCCCGCCGGCACCGTGATGCCGGATGCGCTCCCGGAGGGCGCGGGCTCGCCATCGACGATGGCGGAATTCCGCCGGGCCTTCCCGGCATGGGGATCCAGCGTGCGCAGCGGGCGCCGCCATGGGCGGAATTCAACGACCCTGAAGCTGGTCGAGCAGCCGGAGATTCTGCCGCGCCTCCTCGTAATCCGGTTTCTGGCGGAGGGCCTCGTTCCATTGTTTTCGGGCCTCCTCCAGCCGTCCCAGCCGGGCATAGGCAATGCCCAGACTGTTGTGCGCCTGCGCGTAGTCGGGTTTGAGCCGCACCGCCTGCTCGTAGTGCGCCACGGCTTCTGCCTCCCTCCCGGGCAGATTCGCCAGCGCGCCCGCCAGGTTGTAGTGCGCCTCGCCGTAGTCCGGGCGGAGGCGCAGCGCCTCCTCGTATTGCGCCAGCGCCTCCGGCAGCCGGTCCGGCAGCCGGCCCAGTTCTACCGCATAATCGTTGTGCGCCTCGGCCAGATCCGGTTGGAGGCGCAGCGCCTCCTGGTAGTGCACCAGCGCCTCCGGCACCCGGGCGCGAACCTTCGATAGTTCGATGGCCAGGTTGAGGTGGGCCGCCGCGTAGTCCGGCTTGAGACGCACCGCTTCCCGGTACTGCGCGATCGCGTCGTCCTGGCGACCGGGCGCACGCGACAACTGGATGCCCAGATTGAAATGGAGCTCCGGGTACTGCGGCTTCAGCCGCAGCGCCTGCTCATACTGGCTGATGGCCTCGGCCTCCCGGCCCGGCATCTTGGCCAGCTCGGCGGCGAGATTGCTTTGGGCCATCCAACAACCCGGGTCGAGCGCCAGGGTCGCGCGATACAGGGTTTCGCTGTCCCGGTAGATGCCGCTTTGACGATTGGCCAGAAACGCCAGGCCCAGCACCAGGACGGCGCATAACGCGCCGCCACCCGCCCGGATGGCCGCCGGTGCCCCCGCCAAACCCCGGGCGATGCCCGCGGCGCCCGTGGTGATGACACCCAGGCTGGCTAGGTACTGGAAATGGTCCGCGACGTACGAATACAGGAACGGATAGACGTTGAAAAAACCCAACGCCGGAAACAGCGAACCGACAAAAAAGAGCCAGCCGGCCAGCGGCCCGCGCGCCCGCCGGCGGATCAGCCAGAGCACCACGGTCACCGCCACCGCTCCGCCCAGCCAGCCGTACCAGCCCGCCGCGGCGGCGGGCACGTCCCAGCGGGGGTAGATGAAGGCCAGGTCGGCCGGCCAGACGAGTTTGCCCAGATAGAACCAGATCACCCGCCCGGCCAGCAGGAGCCGGTGCCCAAATGTCAGGTCAAACCGGGCGCCTTCGGCGCCGACGACGGTGCGCTCAACCCAGGCGGTGAAAAGGCCTGAGATCACCGCCACGGCAAACCAGGGCAGCAGCGGAACCGCGTCGCGCCGCCAGGACAGCCGGCCGTTCCGCCACCACAGCATCACCAGAAGCGCCGCCGGCAGCGTGGCTGTGACGCTCTTGGTGCCCAGCGCCAGCAGGAAGAACCCCAGGGCCCAGCCATAGCTTCGGCGACGCCGGCCGGCGTCAAAATCCAGGTAGGCATAGGCCGCCAAAAGATAGAAAAGCAGCGACAGGGTATTCTTCTGCTCCGAGATCCAGGCCACCGACTCGACACACACCGGGTGGACCGCGAAGATCAGGGCAGCCAGCCACTCCGCCCCCGCGGGGATGCCGCCTGGCGGCCCGGTTGCCGCCGGTTCCGGACCCCACAGCCGCCGCAGCACCAGCGCCAGCAGGCAGCACGACGCCGCGTGCAGCAGCACGTTGAGCAGATGGTAGCCCAGCATGGCGTCGCCCCACAGCCGGTGCTCGACCCAGAACGCGCTGTGCAGAACCGGGTAGTATTGCTGGGTCGCGCGCATTTGGAACCAGATCCGCTCTAACCCGGCCCAGGACCGCAGATCCGGCCGCGTCACATGCGCGTCGTCGTCCCAGAGCAGGCCTCCCCGCAACGCCGGCCAGTAGCACGCCAGCGCCAGCCCGCAAACCAAGCCCGCCATTGCCAGATACCTCAGAACTTCCATCCGTCGCGAAGGGATCCCCCGGTCCATTTCCGACTCTAGGCCTCGACTGCCGCGCAGTTCAATTCCCGACACGGGGAGAGGTGCCCGGCGCCGGCTGGCATTCAGGGTCTCGGGGATGAGAGCAACCGCCCGAGTCCCTGGCGGGCCTCCAGTCGCGCCGGGTCAAGCTCGAGCACCCGCTCCCACTGCCGGCGGGCGTCGTCGGGGCGGCCGGTCCGGGCATAAAGCGCGGCCAGACGGTCCCGCGCTTCGACATCGTCGGGCCGGAGGCGCAACGCCCATTCGAAATGGGCGATCGCGTCGCTTTCCCGTCCAGGCATCTCCGCCAGCAGCACCGCCAGATTGTAATGCAGTTCGGGCAGACCGGAATCCGAGTGGAGTGCCGTTTCGTAGTGGGACAGGGCTTCCGAACGACGACCCGGCAATGCAGCGAGCACATTCGCGAGGTTGATCTCGGCTTCGATGAAGTCCGGCTTGATCCGCAGCGCCTCCTGGTACTGCGCGATGGCCTCCAGCCCGCGGCCGCGCCGACCCGCCAACGCGTTGGCGAGCCCGAAGTGGGCGTCGGCGTTGCCCGGGGCGATCCGCAGGACGTCCTCGTACTGCGAGATCGCGTCAGCTTCACGCCCGGGAAGCCGGGCAAGGACGTTGGCGAGATTCATCCGCGCCGCCGTGTTCTCCGGGTCCAACTGAAGCGTGCGTTCGTACTGGGCCACCGCGTCAAGATCGCGACCCGGCAGCGAGGCCAGCAGGTTGGCCAGGTTGAAATGCGCCGCGGCATACCCGGGCTTGAGCTGCAGCGCCCGTTCGCCATGGGCGATCGCCTCGGGCATGCGTCCGGGTACGCGCGCGAGAACGTTGGCGAGACCCAGGTGCGCTTCCACGTCCTCCGGATCGGCCCGAAGCGCCTGCTCGAAATGAGTGATCGCCTCCTGCTCCCGGCCCTGCTGGCGGGCCAGCAGATTGGCGAGATTCACGTGGGCATCGGCGAACGCCGGATTGATCCGCAGGGCATGCTCGTAATGCGCGATGGCCTCGGACTCCCGGCCCCTGATCCGGGCCAGCACGTTGGCGAGGTTGTAGTGCAGGCCGGCGCTCGCGGCTTCCGGGAGGAGCCCCAACGCCGCCTCGTAGTGCGTCACCGCATCCGGCAGACGCCCAGGCAGCTTGGATAGCTCGGTCGCCAGGTTGTTGTGCGCTTCCGCGTAGTCGGGTTTGAGAGCGAGCGCCTGCTCATACTCCGCCACTGCCGCCAAAGACCGCCCGGGCAGTTTCGCGAGGATCTGCGCCAGGTTGGCGTGCGCCTCGGCGTAATCCGGGCGAAGTCGAAGCGCCTCCCGATATTGCGCCATCGCCTCAGGCTCGCGCCCGGGCCGCCTCATCAATTCGATGGCGAGATTGTTGTGGGCCTCGGCGTAGTCCGGCCTGAGCCTCAGGGCCGCCTCGTAGTGCGCCAGTGCCTCGGTTTCCGCGCCCGCCGGAGATTTTGCGAGGAGGTTGGCGAGATTGTTGTGCGCCATCCAGCTGTCCGGATTGCGCGCGAGCGTCGCGCGGTAGAGCGTCTCCACATCACGATAGTCGCGCCCCTGCCGGTTCGCGACGAGCGCCAGCGCCGCCACCGCGATCGCGCCCAGGCCCTGAAGTCCGATCCGCGCCAGGCCCTCCGTCCGGCGCCAGGCGGATGCCGCCGCCGCGCCAGCCGCCGCCAGGAGCCCCAGGCTGGCGAGGTACTGGAAGTGATCGGCGACGTACGAATAGCGAAACGGATAGACATTGAAGAAGCCAAGGGCCGGAAAGAGCGAACCGACGAAGAACAGCCAGGCCGCCAGCGGCCCGCGCGCGCGCCGGCGCAGCGCCCAGAGCACCCCCGTCACCACCACCGCCCCCACCAGGAACCCGGCCCACCCCGCCGAGGCCGTCTTCACTTCCCAGCGCGGATAGATGAACATCAGGTCCGCCGGCCACGCCAGCTTGCCCAGATAGAACCACACCACCCGCCCGGCCAGCAGCAGCCGTTGCCCGAACGTCAGGTCAAACCGCGCGCCTTCGGCGCCAACGATGGTGCGCTCAACCCAGGCGGTGAACAGGCCCGCGGTCACCGCCATGGCGAACCAGGGCAGCAGCGGAACCGCGTCCCGCCGCCAGGACAGCCGCCCGTTGCGCCACCACAGCACGACCAACAGCGCGGCCGGCAGCGTCGCCGTCACGCTTTTCGTGCCGAGTGCCAGGGCAAACAGGCCCAGGGCCCCGGCATAGGAGGTCCACCGCCGCCGCGCGTCGAAATCGAGGTAAACCAAGGCGGCCAGCAGGTAGAACACCAGCGACAGCGTGTTCTTCTGCTCCGAGATCCAGGCCACCGATTCGACGCAGACGGGATGGACGGCAAACAGCAGCGCCGCCAGCCATTCGACTCCGGCGTACCGCCTCCGCTCATGGCCTGCGGCCACCGGCCCGGAGTCGAATGCCCTGAGCGAAGCCGAAGGGCCGACGCCACTATCGACCAATCGCCGCAGCACCAGGGCCAGCAGGCAGCACGCACCTGCGTGCAGTATTACGTTCGCGAGGTGATAGCCCAAGGTCGCGTCGCCCCACAGCCGGTGCTCGATCCAGAACGCCGTATGGAGCACGGGGTAGTATTGCTGCGTCGCGCCCACCGCGAACCAGATCCGCCCCAGGCCCGCCCAGGAGCGCAGTTCCGGCCGCGTCACATGGGCATCGTCGTCCCAGAGCATCCCCCCGCCCAGCGTCGGCCAGTAGACGGCCAAGACCAGCGCCAGGAGCAACGCCGCCGCCAGCCAGGGACGCACCGCGGGCGGCCGCCTCCCGGAGCCGCCCGGGCCCGGGATCGCCCTCAGGGATTGCGCATCCGATCGCACCGTGGTCACCTCTTCTGAAGCTGCGCGAGCCGCTGGAGATTGCGGTGCGCATCCTCGTTGCCGGCGTCCAGCGCCAGCGTCTTCTCCCACTCCTTTCGCGCGTCGTCGAACCTGCCCTGGACGGCATAGAGCACGCCCAGGTTGTTGTGGGCTTTGGGGTAATTGGGCCGAAGGCGAAGCGCGGCCGTGAGTTCGGCGATCGCCTCCGTTTCGTGTCCCCGCTCCTTTGCGAGCTCGACCGAGAGATTGTAGTGCGACTCCGCGCGCGTCGGGTCGATCCGCAGCGCCTCCCGATAGTGCGTCAACGCCTCCGGCTGGCGTCCCGGAAGCCGGGCAAGTTCATCCGCCAGGTTCGAGTGCGCTTCCACGTAGACGGGACTGAGCCGGATCGCCGCCTCGTACTCGGCAATGCCTTCCTCTCGGTGGCCCGGCATCTTGACGAGGGCGTTGGCAAAGCCGTAATGCACCCTGGCGTCATTCGGAGCGAGCCGGAGCGCCTCCCGGTAGTTGGCCAGGACCTCGGATTCGTGTCCCGGCATCGTTGCGAGGACGTTCGCCAGGTTGCAGTGCGCCTCGGCGTAGTCCGAGTGGATGCTCAGGGCGCGAAGGCAATGGGCGATGACCTCATTCTCGTGTCCGGGCGTCTTGGAAAGTTCCACGGCGAGGTTGTTGTGGGCCTCCGCATAGTCCGGATCGAGCCGCAGGGCCTCCCGATAATGATCCATGGCCTCGGCCTGCGTCGCGGGGGATGCCGCCAGGATCACGGCGAGATTGTTGTGGGCCATCCAGCAGGCGGGATTGCGCAGCAGCGTCGCCCGATAGAGCGTCGCAGCATTCCGGTAGCTGGCGCTCTCGCGACCCGCATGCAAGGCAAGGGCGGTGATGCCGATGGCGGCCAGCCCGCGGCTCCCCCAGCGGAGCCACGCCGCCGGATGATCGCGGACGGCCGCCAGGCCCGCGGCGGCCGCCGTGACGGGGCCGAGCATGGCGATATACTGAAAGTGGTCGGCCACATACGAAAACAGGAACGGATAAACGTTGAAAAAGCCCAGCGCTGGGAAGAGCGAACCCGTGAAGAACAGCCACGCCGCCAGCGGCCCGCGCGCCCGGCCGCGCAGCGCCCACAGCAGCCCCGTCACGGCCACGACCCCCAGCACGCCTCCCCACCATCCGCCCCCCGCCGCGCCCACATTCCAGCGCGGATAGATGAACATCAGGTCCGCCGGCCAGACGAGTTTCCCGAGATAGAACCAGATCACCCGTCCAGCCAGTTGCACCCGGCTGCCCACCGACAATGCGTAGTCCGCTCCCTGCGCACCGATCAACGTGCGCTCCACCCACGCGGTGAACAACCCCGAGGCCGCCCCCACGACGAACCACGGCACCAGCGGCACCACGTCCCGCCGCCACTCCAGCCTCCCCCCGCGCCACCACAGCACCACGAGCAGCGCGGCTGGCAGCGTCGCCGTCACGCTCTTGGTCCCCAGCGCCAGCAGGAACAACCCCAGCGCCCCGCCATACGAACCCCATCGCCTCGTCCGCTCGTAGTCCAGGTACGCCAGCCCCGCCAGCAGATAGAACACCAGCGAGAGCGTGTTTTTCTGCTCCGCAATCCACGCCACCGATTCCACGCACACCGGATGGACGGCAAAGAGCACCGCCGCCAGCCATTCGACTCCGGCGTACCGCCTCCGCTCATGGCCTGCGGCCACCGGCCCGGAGTCGAAGGCCCTGAGCGAAGCCGAAGGGCCGACGCCACGATCGACCAATCGCCGCAGCACCAGCGCCAGCAGGCAGCAGGCGCCCGCGTGCAGGAGCACGTTTACGAGGTGGTAGCCCAGTGTCGCCTCCCCCCACAGCCGGTGCTCCACCCAAAACGCGCTGTGCAGCACCGGATAGTACTGCTGCGTCGCGTGCGCCTGCGTCCAGATCCGCCCCAGCCCAGACCACGACTGCAGCTCCGCCCGCGTGACATGCGCGTCGTCGTCCCACACCAGACCCCCGTGGAGCGCCGGCCAGTACACCGCCAGCACCAACGCGAACACCAGCCCCACCGGTGCCCAGGACTTCACAAGGTCCAACCGTCGCGAGGGCTCAGGGTCCATCGTGGCAATCTACTGCAACCGGCGAACGCGAATCAATCCCGGGCCGAGCGCAGGCCACCCGCTGCCTGGGCGCAAAAAAAGTCCGGCGGCCTTCGCCGCCGGACTTGAAGGGCCAATCGCGCCGGCTGCGGGAAGCCCCGCAGCGCCGCGCTGCCTAGAACTCAAACGAGTTGGTCAGTTCCCACGTCATGCCCTGCTCGATACGGGCGAGGGCCAGCGTCCCGTCCGGTTCATAGCGGGCCGGAACGAGTTTCGACTTGGTGCCGACGTTGTGCAGGTTGAGCTGAATCCGCCAATTGATCTTCCGCGACGCGAAGCCGATCGGCTTGGAGTAGCCGAGCCACATATCGAAGTAACGGTCGTTCGGACCGATGAGCGGCTGATTCACGTCGAGGATGCTGTTATCCGCGCTCAGGCGATACCCGAGAATACGTCCGGCCTCCACGCGCACCGCCCCACCCACAAACGCGCCTCGGGCGATCCCGTGGTCGATGTTGTAGGTCGTCACGACATTCAGCCTCCAGGGCGAGACTTCCGGAGCAGACTGGCCCTGCGACGAAGCCGTCACGAGGTACGGATTGTAGACGCCAGCGATCCATTGCGGGCCAACGGTGGAACCCGCGTTCTGACCGGTCGTGAACGAATAGACAATCGGCGTCTGGCCTGGGTTGCTGATCGCGGTGTAGCCCGCGGTCTGGTTGGCGCCCCAGAGACGGAGCTGGCCGCCGGGGCCCTGATAGAACGCGAGGTTCTGGGCCATGAACGCCTGCGTCACCGCATCGATGTTCGTCTTCGTCGCCGAGGTCCGGGAATAGTTGACCGCGAGGTTCCAGTTCTTCATCGGCTGGGCGGCGAGTTCGTATTCCCAGCCCTTCGAGACGTTGTCGACGGTCGATTTAATGTTCTGGGAACCGGAGGGCTGCTGGCCACCGACGCCCGGGAGGCCGCCGGCATCCGTCCACGGCTGCGTAAAGCCGAAGTACAGCTTGCCGGTCGAACGGGTCTGGGCCGGAACCGGCCGGTTGCCGGTGATCCCCCAGAAGTTGAAGAAGCTGTCGGACACCGGGAGATGGAGCCAGGCATTGACGATCTGCTGCATCGTCACGCTTCCCGTGCCTCCGTAACCGTAGGTGGCCACCGGCACATTGGCTGCGCCCGCCGGCGTGCCGATGACCGACAGGTCGGCACTCGGATTGAGGATGATGGCATCGCGGGCGGCATAGTTCCAGATCGTGCCGGACGCGGTGTCGCCCGGACCATTCAACGACGTGTTGCCGAACTTCCCATCGAGGCCCGCCTGGACTTGGGCGGCATAGCCATAGCCCCAGGACGGGATGGCCCAGATGAGGTAGCCCAGGCCGCCCAGGCCCGACACCGGGTCGTTGCTGAGCGTCGCGTTCTGGACCGTCGTCTCATAGTGGGTTACCTTGAGGGCGATCCGGTCGGAGAGCGTCGAGATCGTCACGCCGTACTCCTTGGTCAGGCCCACCGGATTGCCGACCTGATCCCCGTCGAAATTCAAGCGGGGCGTGCCCGCGTTGAAGTTCGTGCCCTTGTTGTAGAACACGCTGAGCGTGGTATCGCCCGGAACGTGCTTCATCAGGGCGTGCGGCAGGTGATAGACCGCGCCCCAAGTGCGGGTCTGGCCATCCTGGGACAGCCGGGAGGTCCGATCATCCGTGTAGTCGAGGGCGGCGATGGCCGTCCGCGAGTCCACCGGGGCGCCGGTCGAATACGTCGTGACCAGGTCGCGGCGCCACGCATACGTCCCGACGACCGAACCCAGGTACTCGTCGTTGAGCATGTAGCCCTGCCACACGAGCGCCTTGGAGAGGTCCCGGTAGCGGGCCTTGGTGCCGCCCGTGACCAGCGCCGGGAAGTCCTGCGGGTTGTCCGCGTTCATCCAGTTGACGTTCAGATTTCGCCAGCCGACGTAGTTGGCCGGGTTGTTGGCCTGGTTGCTGGTGATGACCTGCTGGTTGGGGGCGGCCGGGCCGTCGTTGTTGATATAGGTATAAGGGTCAGCGGGATTGACGTAGTCCGGCGCGCTGGGGCTGAGCGAATGCGCCCAGTGCGAATCGAACCACCGGACCGACGAATTCGTCGGCGGGGCAATGGTGCTGCTGACGTTGCTCAGGTGCGTATTGGCGCCGGTGGCGGAGCCCGAGAGGTTGGGCCCGATGTAGTCGACCCAGTTGAACAAGCGGTAATTCGCCACCTTGACGCTCAGGTCGAAGTTGTTGTCCGCGGACCACTGGGGAGAGAGGGCATACTGCGACCAGGAGACGTTCGTCTGCCTCTGGTGATCGAGGGCGAACAGGCCGGTGATCACGTGGTGGCCGAGCAGCTTGGCCAGGTAAGTCTTGCCCAGGAAGTCTTCCGCCCGCACGTCGGCAAACGCCGTGAACCGGGTGCTGTTGTTCTCGATCTTGGTCGAGTTGTTCGCAGCCTCGGCTCCGGCGGCGACATAGGGACGCCCCACATTCGGGTTCGGCGACCCGTCGATCAAGACCTGGTTGACGTCGATGTTGATCCCGTAGGTTTCACCGCCGAGGAAGCCGACCTGGCCGTTCGAATAGCGCTCTTGATCATAGGCGACCTCGAAGCCGACACGGTCGGAGAGGAACGTCTGCGAAAGCGCGACATCGATCGCCGTCCAATGCTGCCACTCGCGCTTGTTGTTGCCGTCGAGCAGCAGATTGTAGAAGTCGAAGACCGAGGGATCGGTCATGACCTTGTTCGCGTAGTAGCTGCCGCCGGGAAGCGCGCCGGCTGCATAGTGCCCGTAGTTGTACACGGCTTTGGGCTGATAATTCAGCAGCCCGCCGATCCCGAGGTTGGACGACTGACCCGGCTGATTCGGAGGAGCCACCGTGCCGGCAGCGTTAATCGCCCAGCCGGTCGTCCATTCGCCGATGATCGCCTGGGACGGGTTGCTGCTGAGGACGGACGGCACAGAGCCCGGCGCGCTGGAAGGGCTGCCATTATAATAGAGAATCGGCACCGGCCAGTACGTGCGGCCCTGGGCCCAGGAAGTCCGGTTGACGGTGCTGTTGGCCAGCGCACTGTTCGGGCCCTGACCGGGGGTAAACTCGTTGAGCGTGACCTTGTTCAGGCCGGCTCCGTGGGCATCGCTCGGAGAGAGGAACCACCAGCTGTACTGGTCGTCCGGCGGGAGCGTGCGCGGATTGTTCGACCTCACGTTGCCCCACTCGAAGTTCGCGCGCAGGGAAGTATGGCTGCCCGCGCCGCCGAAGAGCTTCGGATCATAGCGCATCGCCCCATAGTAGCGGGTCGTGTTGTTGTAGGCCGGGTCCTGCTGGTACTTGTGGTCGTCGCTCACGGCGGCGAACCGGATGGCCAGCTCGTCGCGGAGGAGGACCTTGTTCAGATCGACGGTTTCGCGCCAGGTGCCGTAGCTGCCCGCCTGGAACTCCACCTTGTAGGCATCCTTGAACATCGCGTCGTTCAGGCTGGCGTTGACGATGCCGGCAGGGCTGCCGACGCCGAACAGCACGGAATTCGGTCCGCGCTGAAGGTCGACGCGGCCGACGTTGAAGCTATCCCACGGAATGAAGGTCCGGAAGTAGTTCCGGGTGTTGTCCGCGGCATCCAAACCGCGCACGCGACTCGTGTTGGCCGGATTGATCAGTGGCTCCGTGTAGATGGTCTGCGCTGCCTGGCCCGAATAGTTGCCTGAGATGCCGCCGACTTCGGTGTTCGTCGTGTACAAGAAAAGATCGGCCGAATTCTTCGAATTCGTGTCCTGCAGGAACTGCTGGGTGACGACCGAGATCGAAGACGCGACGTCCTTCAAATCCGTGCGGACGCGGGTGCCCGCCAGGGTGGCCGTGGCTTGGTAGCCCTGGTCCTCCTCGGCACTCACCACAAACGGGGACAGCTTGACCGTCTCTTCGGTCGGCTGGGCAGCTGCCTCGGGTGCCGGAGCGGGAGCGGCCGCCTGACCGAGCATCCTCGGGGCGACCGCGAGTGTTAATACGGCAGACGTACAAAATACGCCCACCGTAATAAATTTACGTGTCATTGGGTTCGTTGGTTTGGGGGTTAGTACACCATCGCCGTTCCACGGGGGATAGAACGGGACGCGGTCGAGACTACGCCTTTGGTCCACCGAGGTGAATGAGTTCTGTTGCCTAACAATGTAGATATATTGCCAACTTCGGAGACGCCGAGTTTGCGAGGGTTTTGCGGTTGGAAAAACGGACGGGACCGCGGCGCGCAATTCACCGGTCGGCCGAGCGCGGACGGTTCACGCCGGACCACCCGGCGGCTGCACCGCCACACGCCGCCGGATCACCCCGCCGCGGGACCGTAATTCTTCCCTACCGCCCGGTCTTGGCCTTGTTCTTTTTCCGATACCCGCCCGGCGAGTCACCGATCAAGCGTTTGAAGACCACGCACATGTACTCGACGTGCTCAAAGCCGGTCAGCTCGGCGATCTTTTTCAAGGGGAATTCCGTCTCCAGGAGCAGCTGGCGGATCTTCGCCACCTGCACGCGGCGGATCTCGGCCTGCGGAGATCGGCCGAGAAAGCGGCGTAGTTTCTTCTCCAGCACACTGCGGGAGGCGAAGGCATGCCGCAGCACGTCCTCGACCGTGATGCCGCGATTGGCGTTTTCCCGGATGAAGCTGAGCGCCGCCGCCACGTTCTTGTCGTCGATCGCCAGGATGTCGGTCGAATGCCGCGTCACCACGTCCACCGGCTCGATCCGCGCGTCGAGGGTCTCGGGCTTGCGGCCCGACATGAGCTGGTCGAGGCATTCGGCCGCCCGGTAGCCGGACTGGAACGCGTTGGACGCGACGCTCGAGAGCGGCGGATAGGCCAGATCGCACCGGATCGTGTCGTTGTTCGCGCCCAGGACCGCCACCTCCTCCGGCACGAGCAGGTCGACCGCCTGGGCGGCGCTGATTACCTGGAGCGCCCGCATGTCGTTGCAGGCCATGACGGCCACCGGCTTGGGCAGCCGGCGCAGCCAGGCGCCGAGCGCGGCGGTTTGCCGCGCATCCCAAAACGGGGTGACGTCGCCGGGATACTCGACGTCGAACAGGTGACACTCATGCCCGGTCAGCCGCAGCGCCTCCACAAAGCCGTCGCGCCGCTCGCACGACCAGCCGTTGTTGGTGAAGCCGCAGAACCCGTAGTGCCGGTAGCCGCGCTCCAGAAAATGCTCGGCGCCGAGATGGCCCATGACCGTGTTGTCCGGCCGGATCTTCGGCACGCCCGGGAACGGCGGCGTGTCGTTCAAGTCCACCAGCGGAAGGCCCATCTTCCCGCACGCCTCGATCAAGGCCGGTTTGGTGTGGCGGCTGATCACGCCATCCCATTTTTTGCTGTGCACCCAGCGCGGATCGATCTCCGCCCGGGCTTCGTCATCCAGGAACGCCGCCCACGGCCGATGCGACCGCTCGTAGTAGGCAATCCCCTTGAGCATGGCTGTGCATTCCTCGAAACGCGTCATGAACACGAGCAGCACATGAGGTCGCACGCGCGCCAGACTGCCGGGGCCGCGCGCGCCATGCAAGCGTCTGGCGGCAGCGGCCGCGAGCAGAGGCGCGCGGCGGGCGACCCCGTCTCCCGGCGGGGCGCGGGCGATCGGGCGGCAGGTTTTTGACGATGACCGCGTCGCCGCTCTGGTGCGCCCCACCCGCTCGGATTCCGCCGGCCGGGATTGCCATGGCGCCCGTCCTGATGTTGCTTCCCGCGCGCTCCGGCCGTTGTCCACCACACCCCGACCATGACCCGTCCCCGCCACTCCTCCGCCAGCAAGACCCGGCCCGCGCTCGTCCGCGCCGGCCGGATCCTGTCCGCCCTGTTGACCCTGGGCGTCGCCGCCCCGGGCGCCGCCGCGCCCACGACCCCTCTCGGGCTTTTCGAAGACCACGCCGACGTCGGCGCAGTCGGTCTGGCCGGATCCGTCGTGTTCGATCCGGCGCGGGCGGCCTATCGCGTGACTGGCGGAGGCGACAACATGTGGGTCCAGCACGACGCCTTTCAGTTCGTCTGGAAGCGGGTTTCCGGCGACGTGGCGCTGGCCGCCGACCTCGCGTGGATCGGCACCGGCGGCAATCCCCACCGCAAGGCCGGGCTGATCATCCGCCAGAGCCTCGACGCGGATTCACCCTATGTCGATGCGGTGGTGCACGGGAACGGCCTCGCCTCGATCCAGTTCCGAGAGTTCCGCGGCGACGTCACTCACGAGGTCCAGGCCAGCGTCGCGGCGCCCCGCCGGATTCGCCTCGAGAAGCAGGGCGACACCGTGTTCATGTCGGCCTCTGACGGCGGTGCGGGCGTGCGCCCGACCGGCGGCTCCTGCCGGATCAAGTTCCAGTCGCCTTTCTATATCGGCCTCGCGGTCTGCGCGCATGACAACAGCGTCCGGGAGCAGGCCGAGTTTTCCCAGGTCGAGCTGGCCGTCGGCGCGGCCCCGGCCGCCGCCGAGGGACCCGTGCTGGAAAGCACGCTCGAGACGGTCGCGATCGCCTCCGGGGATCGCCGCGTGGTCTACCACACGAGCGATCACATCGAGGCGCCCAACTGGTCGCGGGACGGGCACACACTCATCTTCAACGGCGGCGGCCGCCTCTTCCGCCTGCCCGCCGCCGGCGGCACTCCGCAGGCGATCGACACCGGGTTCGCCACCCACTGCAACAACGACCACGGCCTGTCGCCCGACGGCCGGCTGCTCGCCATCAGCGACCAGACTCGGGAAGGAAAATCGCTCATCTACATTCTGCCGGCCGAGGGCGGCGCGCCGCGCCCGATCACCGCCCAGGGACCGTCCTACTGGCACGGCTGGTCGCCCGACGGCCGGATCCTCGCCTATTGCGCCCAGCGCGACGGGAAGTTCGGCATCTTCACCGTCCCGGCGGACGGTGGCGACGAAACGCGCCTGACGACCGCGCCCGGACTCGACGACGGGCCTGACTACTCCCCGGACGGACGGTTCATCTATTTCAACTCCGACCGCACGGGTCGCATGCAAATCTGGCGCATGCAGGCGGACGGGAGCGAGCCGACCCCGGTGACCTCCGACGAATACAACAACTGGTTCGCGCACCCTTCGCCCGACGGCAAATGGATCGTCTTCCTCACCTACGCCGGCGACGTGAAAGGGCATCCGGCCAATAAGGACGTCATGCTTCGGCTCATGCCGGCTGGCGGCGGCGAGATTCGCGTGCTGGCCCGGCTTTTCGGCGGCCAGGGGACGATCAACGTGCCTTCATGGTCCCCGGATAGCACGACGATCGCCTTTGTCAGCTATCAGCTGATCCGGCGGTAGAAATTGCGGGGCGGTTTCCGACGTTGTAGGGCGGGGTCGCTGACCCCGCCTGTCATGCCCGAGTCTTCATTTTGGCGGAGTCAGGAGACGCTCGACGGAATTGCTGCGTCTCCACCCGGAAAGTACGCGAAACGAAAGATCGCGAGGCTTCCGGCTCTCCCGCGCACGCACGGGCCCCGCCCGGCGTTCCGCCGCATTTCGCACTCGCATTGTGTCTTGCCGGCGGTAGCACTGTCCCACCCCCTCGATTTTCCATGGCCACTCCTGAATTACCCCGTTTTCGCGAGAAGGTTTGTTACGGCTTCGGCGACCTGGCGTCGGTGCTCTATTGGCAGACGTTCATGGTGTATTTGACCTATTTCTACACGGACGTCTTCGGCCTCGCCGCCCTGGCGGCGGGCACGATGCTCGGCCTCAGCCGCAGCCTCGACGCCTTCTTCGACCCGGTCATGGGCATGATCGCGGATCGCACCCGGACGCGCTGGGGCAAATTCCGCCCCTACCTCCTCTGGCTGTGCGTCCCCTTCGCGGTCGCCGGCGTGCTGACGTTCACTACGCCCGGATTCAGCGGCTCCGGCAAGCTCATCTGGGCCTGGATGACCTACAACGTGCTCATGCTGCTCTACACGGCGATCAACATTCCCTACACGGCGATGTTGGGCGTGGTGTCGCCCAGTCCGAACGACCGCACCACGATGTCCTCGATCAAGTTCGTGGGCGCCTATGCGGCGGGCATGATCGTCTCCGCCACGCTGCTGCCGATGTCGAGTTACCTCGGGCGGGGCAATGACCAGCGCGGCTGGCAGCTGTCGTTCGTGGTCATCGGCGTCGCCGCCGTCATCTTCTTTCTCATCACTTTCTTCAACACCAAGGAGCGCGTCCTTCCGCCCAAGGCGCAAAAGACGTCCGTGGGGCGGGACCTGCTCGACCTCGTCACCAACGGGCCCTGGCTCGTGCTGCTGGTGGCGACGATCACCTTCATCCTGTTCGTGGCGGTGCGGGGCAGCGTGACTGCCCACTACTTCAAGTATTACGTGGGCACGCAAAGCGTCACCATTCCGTTCTTCGGCGGGCCGCGGACCTTCACCTTCGAATGGCTGGTGTCAGCGTTCAACACCAGCGGCCAGCTCGCCTCGCTGCTCGGCGTCGTCCTCGTTCCGTTCTATGCCCAGTGGGTGGGGAGGAAGGCGGCGTTTGTCTCCCTGTTCCTGATCGCGATCATCAGCACGGCCTCGTTCTACGTTTTCAAGCCCGACCAGGTTCTGCTCATCATGGGCATCAACCTGGTGGGATCGATCACCGGCGGTCCGATGAGCGCGCTGCTCTGGGCCATGTATGCGGACACGGCGGACTACGCCGAGTGGAAGAAGGGCCGCCGGGCCACGGGGCTCATCTTCTCCGCCTCGATCTTCTCGCAGAAGCAAGGATGGGCGATCGGGGCCTGGGTGGCTCTCGGGTTGATGTCGAGCGTGGGCTACCACGCCAACGTCGAGCAGACGCCCGCCACGCTCCACGGCCTTCTCCTCCTGTTCAGCGTCATTCCGGCGGCCATCGGCGTGCTCTCGGTCGTCATCCTGCTGTTCTACCCGCTGAACGAGACCCGCATGAAGGTGATCGGGGACGAGCTCAAGGCGCGCCGGGCGGCCGAGGCCGCCGAGGCCGCCACCGCCTGAGGCGCGTGGCGCAGGCAGCCAGTCGTCGGGCCGGCGAATGGGAAACCCCGGTGCCGGCGGCCACCCGAGGCCCATCGCCCGAAATCCGGATCGATCCCGCCGAAACGGCCGACGCCCGGGACGAGCCGCGTTTGTCATTTAATCGATGACATCCGGGTTCCGCCGCCGCGGCCCGAACCACGCATCCCGGATCGGAAAGGGCCCTCCCGACGGGCTCGTCCGCGACGAACCAGGCTTGTCATTTAATAGATGACAAGTATCTCGGACGTCGGCCAACCACGGTTGTCATTCATTAAATGACAAACCTCCTCCGTCGGACGGAGCGGGGCGCCTGCAGCCAAGGCGGGCCGCCTCTGCGCTTTGTCATTTTATAGATGACAAACCTGCCGGACCGTCGCGACTCAATAGGTATCGACCAGCGAACGCCAGGTGAGCGCGCGGCGCAGGCGCGCCGCCGTCTGCGGCCGCTCCAGGTCGACGACCACCGTCTTCTTCTCGCGCGGATAAAGCTCGAAAAAGTTGTCGCTGGCGCGGTGCGCCAGACCCGGCAGGTCGAAGGCGAACCGGTGCTGGAACACCGGCGAGACGAACGTCAGGGTCGCCTGGCTTGACGATTGCAGCCGGATCGCCACCGTCGTCCGCGCCTTCGGCAGCGCCAGGAACCGCGGCGGCGCGAGGAAGACCGTTTCCTCGCTCACCCGCTTCCCGCCGACCTCCAGCGCGATGCGCAGGTAGAGATTGTCGCGCCCGTGCGCCCGCATCGGCTTGGCCAGGTCGAGCGTCCGCTGCCGCACGCTCTCGCCGTACCGGAGCGAAACGCGCTGCCGGCCGCGGAGGACCATCCGACCGTCGAACCGACGCAGCTCCCAGCGCAAGGTGCCCTCGGCCGGCTCCGGGGCGTCGTAGACGGTGTAGAGATGCACCTCGCGGACGCTGGTCCGGCGGTAGTTGTTGATCGTCGTCTCCTCCTCGCCCGGCACGTGGGCCACGGCGATCGCCGGGGCGAAGAACCGGCGGGCCACGTGGTGCAGCGCCTTCCAGCGGCCGTCGAATTCGAGCGAGCTCCACGAGGCGACGGGCCAACAGTCGTTGAGCTGCCAGTAGAGCGCGCCCATGCAGCGCGGCATGTTCCGCCGGTAGTGCTCGACACCCACCTGCATGCAGCCGGCCTGGTTGAGCTGCGACAGG
>Ga0265338_10002325_pt1 | contig 28745 bp, 21 predicted proteins | sample 42126metaG_FD_193579 | JGI IMG/M metagenome (GOLD analysis project Ga0265338, IMG submission 193579) | Rhizosphere microbial communities from Carex aquatilis grown in University of Washington, Seatle, WA, United States - 4-21-26 metaG | ecosystem: Host-associated > Plants > Roots > Rhizosphere...
ACTGCTTCCGGAGCGCGACCGCAATCAGAAGAAACTCTTGAAGATGCTGGAGCGGATTCGCAAGCGCGCGGGCAAAGTCCGAGACCTCGACGTGCAGCTTGCGGCTCTGCGCAGCCTGAGAATTCCGCAGGAGCCTCGCCGCAAGACACAGCTTACACACCATCTGATCGAGCTTCGTGCGAAACATGAGAAAAAGCTGTCTAAGCTACTGACAAAAGACACGCTCTACGATATTCGCAAACGACTGAAACGAGCCTCAAGAGAAGCTGAGTTTAAACATAGCCGCGATCCACTCACGGTTGCTCGCGAGATGCTGGCACGCGTCGAAAGCCCCGCAGGACCTGTGAGCGAAGAATTGCTGCACCAGTACCGCATCGTCGTGAAACGCGCCCGCTATGCAGCGGAATTCGCGCCCAAATCCACGGAAGCCGCTCAGTTCATCGCTGAGTTGAAGCGACTGCAGGATGCGATCGGCAACTGGCATGACTGGCTCACGCTGTCGCACGCCGCAGCCAGACGCCTGGGTGACGTCGCTCAATCGTCGCTGGTGGCGGCGCTCCACAACGTAACCGGAGGCAAATTCCGGCACGCAGTCGCGGCGCTCTCAGGCGCTCCGACTATCCTGCGGTCAGTGACACCAGTGAGGTCCGAGCATTCGCGGAAGGCGAGCGCCAGAACTCCAACAATCGCTTTACAGACGGACTCCGCAGCCTGAGCTTCTTCCGGCACGGCCCGAGCCATTCTTCTATTTCGATTCCATCGAAGGGACTTCCGCGCCAATCTCAAGTACACTGTGAGGCTTCCCCATGCCCACGTTTGCCGCGGTCGATATCGGCTCGAACTCCGTCCGCTTGAAGATTGCACGCTTGCAGGCAGGCCGCCTGCGCCCCATTCACGAGGACCGCGAAGTGACGCGCCTTGGCGAAGGCGTATTTCGATCCGGATTTCTGACGCCTGAGTCGATGGCGGAGACCGTAAAGGTGCTGCGGCGCTTTCATCGTGCTACGCAGCAGGTCGTAACGGACACGGTTCGAGTGGTTGCAACCAGCGCTCTGCGCGACGCTCGCAACTCACAGGCATTTCTCGAATGGGTGCGCTCGGCCACCGGATGGCGGGTCGAGATCATCTCCGGAGTAGAAGAAGCACGCCTCATTCACTTGGGGCTGGTATCGAGCCCTCGTGTCGACAAAACGCCCACCCTCATGATCGACCTGGGTGGTGGCAGTTGCGAATTAACCATTTCGCAGGGAGGACACATCCGCGACGCGGTGAGCCTGCCCCTCGGCGCGGTCCGCCTGACCGATGAGTTCCTGCGTCACGACCCTGCCCGCAAAGGGGAGCTAAAACGCTTGCGCGGCTTTGTCGCCCGCGAAGTGGGACGCATCAGCGGCCGCATCGCAACCGCAAGAGTCAAGAATGTGATCGCCACATCGGGAACGGCTGCAGCCCTGGCGGCGGTCGCCACACATTCGCGCAGCGGCGGAAGCCGGCGGAGGCCCGTGGTGTCAGGCGCGGAGATGACGCGAATAGCCAAGCGTCTGGCGCGCCTGCCCGTTGCCGAACGTCGCAAGATCGAAGGCGTTGGCCCGCGGCGAGCGGAGATCATCGTGGCCGGCGCCATGGTGTATCACGAACTGCTGGATCGTCTTCATCTCAAGACGTTCCGCTATTCGCCACTGGGCCTGCGTGATGGGACCCTCGCGCAGATGGCCGCCGACTACGATCGCAGCACGCGCTCCGGCCGGCAGATCGAGTCCGAACGATGGGAATCCATTACTAGGGCGGTCGATCATTACCACGTCGACCGCAAACACGCGCTGGACGTTCGCGAATCGGCCACACTGCTTTTCACCACGTTGCGCTCGGTGCACCGTTTGCCTCCGGAATATCATGAGTGGCTCACGGCCGCTGCCATGCTCTACGAAGTGGGGGACTACGTGAATCGTAACGGGCGCCATCGCCACACGCACTACATCATCTCGAACTCGGAGATTCTCGGGTACACACCGCAGCAGCGTCGCATCATCGCGGCGGTCGCGCGCTACCTGGGGAAATCGCGCCCCACGATGGAGGATGGCCCAATGAAGGCTGTGGACACCGCCGACCGCGCCAATGTACAGAAGGCAATTCTATTGCTTCGTCTGGCGCGTGCGTTGAACCTGGGCCGCAGCCGGGCGGTGCAAAAAGTGCGGATCGGGCTGCGTTCCGCGGAAGTGAAGCTGACGCTGGTGCCGCGTCGCCGCATGGGAGTGGACTTGGAGCTCTGGGCGATCGAGAAAGAGTGCGCCTATTTCCGCGAGGTTTTCGGGAGAGAGCTTTCCACTGCAGTATCGTAAAGAGTGCGCAGGATTTTGGGAGTCACGCACCAGTGTAGTGTGCCCGAAGTGCGCCGCATTTCCACCTTGGCGACCGCGCCCTTCTTCAATTCCACCGCGGCCTCGCAGCCCGAGTCGCTGATAACCGCGCCCAGAAACTGACTCAGGTTCGGATTGTGTCCGACCACCATGATCGCTTCCTGGCGCGCATATTTCTCCAGGAGCTTGCGGAAGTCGGCGAGTCCGGCGGCCGGACGTAACCCGGTGTCGATCTGCAACTTTCCTTCGTATCCAAGTTCATTGCCAACCAGTGAAGCCGTCTGCGTGCAACGCTTCAATGGGCTGGAGACGATGACGTCAACCTGCGCATCGAGCGCGGCCAAGGCGCGTCCAATGTAGCCGCATTGATCGATTCCCTCTTGGTCGAGAGCGCGCTTCTCATCCTTTTTCGGGTTGGTATAGTGCTCACCCGCACTGGCATGGCGCAGAAAGTAGAGGATCATTTAGCCTATTGTTCCTTTCCCGTCAGCACTCTGCGCTTGCGCGCCGGAACCGCTGCGGGTAGCGCCGCAGGCGCTTTGCCTTCCGCAACACCGATCAGAAAATCCTGCGAACTGAAGGCTGCAGCACCCGTCGGAGGCTTACGATTCTGTTTACCGCGCAACGGCTGCCACGCTCGCACATACGTCGCATCGCGCAGCAGGATTCGCGCCTTGCGATTGTCCGCGAGCTGGGCCTCCAAGATTTCATGACGTACCCGCTCCCGTAGCATTTCGTCACGCAGCGGGACCAGCACCTCGACGCGCTCGTATAGATTTCGCGGCATCCAGTCGGCGCTGCCCATGTAGATTTCTTCTTCGCCCGCGTTCGCGAAATAGTAAATGCGGCTGTGTTCGAGGAACCGCCCTACGATACTGCGCACGCGAATGTGATCGCTCACCCCGCGCACTCCCGGGCGTAGTGCACAAATGCCTCGGACAATAAGATCGATCTCGACGCCGGCCTGAGAGGCGCGATAGAGGGCCTGCACAATGTTCTTGTCGAGCAGCGCATTCATCTTCGCGATGATACGCGCTTCCTTGCCCTGGCGGGCGTGCTCGGCCTCACGGTCGATCAGCGCAATGCACTTCTCTGCCAGATCGAGCGGAGCCACCAGCAGCGGCTCATAGCTCGGATTTTCGGCATACGCGGTCAGAAAGCTGAACACGTCGTGCACCGCGCGCGTGATCTCAGGATTTGCCGTGAACAGACTCAGATCCGTATAAATTCGCGCCGTGGTCGCGTTGTAGTTCCCCGTTCCAATGTGCGCATAACTGCGGGTGACGCCATCAGGGTCGCGCCGTACCAGCAGCGACAGCTTGCAGTGCGTCTTCAATCCAACGAGACCATGGAACACTTGCACGCCCGCATCTTCCAGATCGCGAGCCCAGCGAATGTTGGACGCCTCATCGAAGCGCGCCTTGAGTTCCACGACCGCCGTCACTTCCTTGCGCGACGCGGCATCCATTAACGACGGCACGATTAGGGAGTGCTCGCTCGTGCGGTAGAGAGTTTGCTTGATTGAAAGAACATTCTCATCTTCGGCAGCCGATTCGATGAATGAAACGACAGCGTCGTAAGAGTCGTACGGGTGATGCAAAAGAATGTCGTGCCCACGCAATTCCTCAAACAAGTCTTTCGACTTCGCGGTCAGCCGCAGCTCTCGCGGCGAAAACGTGCGGTACTTGAGGTCGGGCCTCTTCACCTGCTCATACACATTGAACAGGCGCGAAAGATTTACGGGACCATTCACCGGAAAGACTTGCCACGGATCGATCTCAAACACGGTCCTCAGCCGCTCAATGATTTCCGGATCGGCATCTGCTTCAATTTCCATGCGGACGGCATCGCCCTTGCGTCGATTGTGCAGCTCGGCGCGGACCGACTCGAGCAGGCTGCGCGCCTCTTCTTCCGCCAGGTAGAGATTGCTGTTCCGGGTTACGCGAAAGGGCGCCGAAGAAACAATGTCGTAGCCGTGATACATCCGCACGGCATGGTGCGCGACCAAGTCCGCCAGGAAGATAAAGTCAGCCGTGCCCTCCGCTGGCAACCGAACCAACCGGGGCAACGCTCGCGGCACCGATACGACTCCCGTATAGGTCAACGCCGAGCGCCGCCTCCGTCGTAGCAGGAAGCCCAGGCACAGTGCCTTGTTGATCACACGCGGAAAAGGATGCGCAGGATCCACAGTCACCGGCGTCAGCAGCGGATCGAGTTCCTTCTCGCAATATTCGTCGACAAAGCGTTGCGCGTCCGAGTCCAACTCGTGCAGGCCGAGCACGCGAATTCCATTCTCCGAGAGCGCCGGACGCAACCGTGCATTCCAGCAGTCATACTGATCGTCGACGAATTCGTGCGTCAGCTTGCTGAGCAGATCACGTTTCTCGGTCAGAGTCACGCCGTCGGGACCCGCCTCGTTGTAGCCGTCTTCGATCTGCTGCACCATGGCCGCGACCCGCACTTCGAAGAACTCGTCCAGGTTGCTGGCGGAGATCGACAGGAACTTCAGGCGCTCCAGGAGCGGGTTGCCCTCGTCCTCGGCCTCTTCGAGCACACGACGGTTGAACGCGAGCCAGGAAGTGTCGCGATTGAGAAAGTACTGGGGATTATCGAGCGAAATGCGAGCCATTGGCCGACGTGCTCTTACCGTATGACGTGCTGATATCGGGACCCCAGTATAAAGCATCCAAACGCCCCCTGTTGGAAGGACGACTCATGCGAGGCACCCGCGTCTTGATGCGACCATGATGAAAAAAAGCGGCACTTGGACAGCGTGTATTCCTGTCCAAGTGCCGGTGCGTACGCTCATTCCGGCCTTTAGCCGGCTTCCGGCCGTGGGCTACGGCAGGTAATAACGGAACGACGTAAAGACCATAGCATCCAGTCCGTGCGGCTCTCCACCCACACCCGACCAGGTGTTACGGTCCACATAGGAGAATTGTGGGCCCCAGGTCACGCGCCCACGATTTACTTTCTCCTTCGACCCGTCGTACAGCTTGTACCAGAAGCCCGCCGTACCTTCGATCACGACCCGCGTGTCGGCAGTACAGTTGGCAAGACCGCCCGGCAGGAACCCGCCCGCACCTGGAACGGTCTCAGCGAAGCAGCCTGAGTTCGCGAACTGCGGAGCTCCATATCCGACATACTTATTGGTGAGCGGATCGTAGCCCGCCGTGCGGCTGGCGTATTCAGCGCCCGTGTTGAAGTAAACGTCAATCTTCGGCGCATGCCACTCGAGAGTAGCCAGGCCTTGCAGGCTCTTGACGAGAGCGAGCGTTCCGTCGGAGCGGACAGAGACATCGGCAAGACCGCTGGTTCCGTAACGTCCCACTCCGCTGCCGCCAAAGCCGTGCAATCCGAAGTCGATACGCTTGTTCGCGAAGGACCACCGGGCATTGGCACCAAAGCCGCCGCCGTTTTTCGAACTGTTGAACGCCCCGGAAGCGTTGGGCGTTGTATTCGCTGCAGCCGGTCCGCACGGGAACGTCGCGGATGCTTCTCCGCAGGGGAACACGCGGTCACGGAATCGGCTATAGACGCCGAAGATTTCGTAGTGTCCAAAGCCAGGCTCGAAAACGGCTTTGGCAATAATATCGGGCGAGGGATTGAACGAGTAATTCGCGTTGAGGTTGTAGAGACCTCCGCCCGTGCCCGCGGAACCGACCAGGAAATTGGCTCCGTTGCCATGGGTCGTCAGTGTAGCCTGCGGATTTTCCATCGATACCGCGAACCAGGCTTTGTTGTTGAAGTTCTTCACGACGCGCAGTCCATACTGGCGGGCCCAGCTGAACCCAACGTGGTACTGCGGATCAATAGTCATGGGCAGTGCTTCTGTACGGTTGTCGACGCCCTTTTTGGTCTCCGTAACCAGGCTCCACATCTGGCCGCCGGTGAAGCTCCATCCGTTGTCGAATGCCGCCTGACCCCAGACTTGGCGCTGTCTCAACGTGTAGCTGTTGCTCTGGTTGTTGTTTGAGGTTACACCGGCCGAGAGGAAGTCAGCTTCCACGTATCCAGTGAGCTTGGCGCTCTTCAAGCGGCCTTCGGCGAGCATCGACACGCGCGACTGACGACCGGATCCGAAGAATTCTGACAAGGAACTCGCCGATGCTCCGGGCATGGTCAGACTGTTGAACGGAGTGTTGATGTCCGATCCCAAAGCGCGCGAGCGGCGCACCATTTCAGCCGCCAGGAAGCCGCCAGGGGTGATCGTGATTCCCTTGAAGTGCAGCGCGGCCGGGGAATCGGAAACGTTCTTCTGAGTTTCCTGCAATGTCATGACCGTGTTAGCCATGCCGGATTTCAAGTCGGTCACGTCACTTTTCAATGCTGTGACCGCTTCCTGTTGCTGAGCCGCCTGAGCCTGAGCCGCGTCGGCCTTGCTGGTCGCATCCGAGGCAGCGGTCTGGGCCTGCTGCACAGTCTGATCCTTGCGGTGCAGTTCTTCGCGCAGTTCCTGGAGTTGCTGTTGCTGCTGCGCCAACGCGGCCTGCTGCGACGCGATCGCGTCTTTCAGGGCTTGCACATCCGCCGCCGTCAGCGTTGCAGCTGCGGCCTTCTTGGGTTTGGTCGCGGTACTGGTTTGCCCCACCAGCGCCGTCGCCAGGAACAGAATTGCACACACTGTCCACACAGACTTCATTCGTCCTCTCCTTTGTCCCGCAATAGATAAAACAACATGATCTGGGGGTTCTTACTTGATTTGCTTGATCGTTTCTTTTTCTTTCGTCGCCACGTTCTCTGGCAGCGACGCGTAGGCCAGCGCGCTTGTCATCTTCTGGCCGTCGGTGACCATCCAGTTTAGAAAGTCCGCCAGAATCTTGCCCTTTGCCGCATCCTTCGATTGCTCCGGAATCAGCAACCACGTAAAACTCGAAATCGGATAGGCATCTTTTCCCGGGGAGTTCGTGATCGATACACGGAAGTCCGCCGGCATCTTCGGCGCCGAACCGGCCGCAGCGGTTACGCCTTCGAGCGACGCCTTCAGAAATGCGCCAGCCGAGTTCCTTACGCTGCCGTACGGGATGTTGTTTTGCACGGCATAGATCAGCTCGACGTATCCGATCGACCCCGCCAACTGCCGAATGGATCCGGCCACGCCCTCGTTCCCTTTTCCGCCCAGCCCTTTCGGCCACTTCACGGAGGTGCTGCTGCCCACCTGAGCCTTCCAGTCGGCGCTGACTTTGGATAGATAATCCGTCCAGATGAACGTCGTCCCGCTACCGTCCGAACGGTGTACGACGATGATTTCCTGGTTGGGAAACTTTACGTCTGGATTTACTTTGCTGAGGGCCGGATCATTCCAGTTCGAGATTCGGCCGAGGAAGATTCCAGCCAGGATGTCGCCTGTGAACTTCACTTCACCGGTCACTCCGGGAATGTTGTACGCGGGGACGACCGCTCCCAGCACGGTCGGCAGATTGAAGACCTTGGTCTTAAGCTTGGTTTGGGCTTCCTTGAGCTGGTCGTCGGTCATCGGCATGTCGCTGGCGCCAAACTCCACGGTGCCCTCCGTAACCTGCCGGATTCCACCGCCGCTGCCAATCGACTGATAGTTGATTTGCACCTCGGGATGAACTTTGTGGTACTCGCTGAACCACTTTGAATAAATCGGATAAGGGAACGTTGCGCCTGCTCCGTTTAGAGTGGTCTGTCCGAAAACCGCCAAGGGCAATAGGACACACGCCAACAGCAGCACGATTTTGCGCATCTCTGGTTAACTCCTCCTCGTGTGTAGATGTCCTCGTTCTATCGGCGTGGTGTTACAGGAGGGTTACAAACCGGTGAATTTCTGATGAATGAACCCACGCGTTCGTTCATCCGCAGTGGAAAAATACAGATGAAAAGACAGAGGACCGCACTGGATTAGTGCTGAGCTTGCAGACGTGCAATTTGACGGGAAAACAGGGCGTTTCCAGGAAACTCGGTTCGCAGGCCAGCAAGCAATTCCAAGGCCCGCGGCTTGTTCTTTTCTCGAACGTAGGCAATCGACAACAGGATCCTTGCAAATGGCTTGAGATAGTGTCCGTGCGCGGCGGTGGTTTGCAGGTCGGCAATGCCACCTTGCTTATCGGCCGGCAAGCCCCCCATGCGAAGAATCCAGCGCACCGGCGCAGACATACTGCCAATGATGTACTTACTGAATCCTGTCGCCAGCAACGCGTCATAGCAATCATGACAAACCGCAAGCAACTGCTGTGCCGAAGCGGACGCCTCCTTGGTGTAATGCAGAGACGCCAGATTGCGTTTCTCGATGAGTGCTGCATAATCGGCCTGCAGCCCGGAAGATAGAGTTTGTGCAAAGAGTGCATCCCGGTCTTTGGGATCTTTCGCCAGCCGGGTATGTGCCAGGTTCTCTGCCCTCCCGATGGCGGCCTGAAAGCGGTCGCGCACTGCTTGATCGGGAGTCAGTTTCGGGCGATCGGTGAAGGCCTCGTCATTCTCATAAAACTGCGACTCCAGCACGCCCAGCCGGTTGAACTCGGAAAACAGGAAACCCGCCGCCTCGCTTACAGGCCCGACGGGGTCGTCCGGATGCTCCGCCTGCCACGCTGCAAAATCTTTCTGAGCTCCATTAAAATCGAGATTGTAGAGGCCGGAGAATCCGCGGTCGAGCGGCGAGAGGACCGCGACCCGCGGAGTATCTTCCGCAGTCGTCGCTCCGCAGAGAGCGAATGCGGTTGACAACAATGCCACCGCCGTCCAGGTTCGCATTGGCAACGATTTGACGAAATTAGCCATGTCTTTGCATCTGCGCCGGTCTATTATCGTTCATCTATGCCCGATTGCAATCAGCATCTCAGGCCACCGTCTTCACTACTTTGATGCGATTTACCTCACTAGCAGCTGTTCTTGCCTGTCAAACATTTGTAAAAATAGACGCCTGAAGTTTTCGGCTCGCGAGGGATGAACGGCCCATGAGTGATCCTCGAGTACGCTATGCGCCCGGTTGGCCGGGCATTCCGCCGCGTTGGACTTCGAGTGCCAAGACCGGCGTCGGTACCGCTCTCAACCAGCACAGCAAAGTCTGGTTCACTCTCAGCCACGGCATTCTCAACGAAGTGTATTTCCCCCGCGTCGACCAGGCCTGCACGCGCGACATGGGGTTCATCGTGACCAACGGCAGCGACTTCTTCTCTGAAGAGAAGCGCCACTGCACATTTGAGAATCGTCCATTCGAGCCGGGCATTCCGGTGTTTGAGCTGACCAATACCGACACCAGTGGACGCTATCGCATCCACAAAGAAGTCCTTACCGATCCCTATCGCAACGTTGTCCTGCAAAAGATCCGCTTCGAGCCCGTGCAAGGGCAACTCTCCGACTACCGTCTGTATGCACTGCTCTCGCCGCACCTCGCCAATTGCGGATACGGCAACACCGGATGGACCGGCGACTACAAAGGTTTCCCCATGTTCTTTGCCAGCCACGACGGCGCCACCCTGTGCCTGGCGTCCTCTGCCCCGTGGAAGAAAATGTCCGTGGGATTCGTCGGAGCTTCCGACGGCTGGCAGGATATCTCGGAGCACTTCCAGATGGAGTGGGAGTACACTCGCGCCGAGAATGGCAACATTGCTCTCACGGGAGAGATCGATCTCGCCGCCTGCAACGGCGAGTTTCTGCTCGCCCTCGGCTTTGGTTCCATCTCAACCGAGGCTGGACAGCAGGCACGCTCCACTCTCTTCGAAGATTACGCTGAACTCCGACAACACTACGTCACCCAGTGGAAGAACTGGCAGACCAAGCTGATCGCCCTGGACGAACCAAAGCGCCAGAACGATCTCTACCGCACCTCGACGGCCGTACTACGGACACACGAGTCCAAGGATTTCCTCGGCGGCATCATCGCCAGCCTTTCGATCCCATGGGGCTTCAACAAGGGCGACGAAGACTTGGGTGGCTACCACCTGATCTGGCCACGCGACCTGGTTGAAACCGCTGGAGCGCTGGTGGCCGCCGGAGCCCTCATCGACGCCGCCCGTGTACTTCGTTACCTCGAGGTCACGCAGGAAGCCGCCGGCAACTGGTCGCAGAATCTCTGGCTCGATGGACGTCCATACTGGAGCGGCATTCAGATGGACGAGACTGCCTTCCCCATCCTGCTCCTGGATCTGCTGCGCCGCGAAGCCCCCGACTCTCTGGGAAAACTGGACCGCTGGTGGCCCATGGTGCGGAACGCCGCCACCTTTATTGTGCGCAACGGTCCGGTCACGCAGCAGGATCGATGGGAAGAAGACGGCGGCTACTCGCCTTTCACGCTTGCCGCTGAAATTTCCGCACTGCTGGCCGCGGCCGACATCGCCGACCTCACCGGACATCCCGAGCAGGCGCAAACCATGCGCGACACGGCCGACGCGTGGAACGACAACATTGAGCGCTGGGTGTACGCGATCGGGGGTGAGCTTGCGCAGCAACTCGGCATCGACGGCTACTACGTCCGCATCGCTCCGCCGGACACCGACGGAGCCGCGTCGCCCACGCAAGGCTTCGTTCCGATCAAGAACCGTCCGCCGGGCCAGGATGGAGCGCGCGCGTATCACATCATCAGCCCTGACGCGCTAGCCCTTGTCCGCTTCGGCCTGCGGGCGCCCGACGATCCGCGGATCATCAATACGCTGCGCGCCATCGACGCTCTGCTCGCCGTCGAGTTGCCTCAAGGTCCAGGCTGGTATCGCTACAACGGCGACGGCTACGGCGAACACAGAGACGGCTCCGCCTTCGATGGCACCGGCATCGGCCGTGCTTGGCCCCTGCTGACCGGAGAGCGCGCTCACTACGCCCTGGCAGCCGGCCACGCCGATGAGGCTGAGGCTTTGCTCACCATGATCGAGAATTCCACTGCCGGACATAGCCGGTTGCTTTCCGAGCAAGTCTGGGACGCAGCTGACATTCCTGCGCTCGAACTATTCCGCGGCAAGCCCACCGGCTCCGCTTGCCCTCTGGTGTGGGCGCATTCGGAATACGTGAAGCTTCGTCGCTCCATTCGCGATGGCAGAATTTTCGATCAGCCACCGCAGACCGCGCAGCGCTACCTGAAAGAAAAACATGTGCGGCAATTCTTCGGGTGGAGGTTCAACAACAAGACTCGCACTGTCCCGCGCAACAAGACCCTTCGCATCGTGTTGCTCTCCCCCGCGCTCGTGCACTGGAGTATCGACGGTTGGACGACCTCTCACGACACCAAGACCCGCGATACCGGACTCGGCGTCTTCACGCTCGACCTCCCCACTGCCTCCATGCCAGCAGGTGGCAATGTGATCTTTACGTTTTACTGGCCCACCGAAGATCGCTGGGAAGGAACGGACTACACCGTCACCATCGAGGGCGCGTAACGAAAGAAGGCCCATCCCGCCGTGAATCGCAAGGATGGGCCGTCCCCCCATTTGGTCTGCTCCGACGAACTATCGGTCGAACTATCGACCACCCGCAGGCGTCGACGGAGCAACGCACTCAGACTTCTCCAACCAGACTTATTGACCTTCGCAGCTAACGCGGTTGTTCCAGTCCACAAACGCGCCGTTAGGGTTCGAACGCCAGGCCCAAACGTGCAACTCGAAGAATGGAGCCAGGTTGTACCGGTTCGGAGCGCCGACAAACTGGAAGGCTTGACCATCCAGCACCGGAGGCGTGTTGTTGTGAGCTGCCAGCCAGGTAGCGGCGTCCACGATGTACTCGACGCCCACCAACCGCCGCAGGTCTCCGTCGGGTTCGTAGATCAGCGCTTCCGGATGTGTGACGTCAATTTCTCCATCGCCGACCAGATCGCCGTTAACATAGTGGATGCCCATAGCGCCGTGGTCCGGACCGCTGACACAGCCGAATGCCGGTCCGTAACCCGCCTTGGTGGCATGGTTGACATTGATGAACTGCGTGGTGGCATTGCGAACGGCATTGACGAGCGCTGCCGGTGCTGGGTGCAGGTGCGCTCCGGTCCCGCCATCCGTGTCGCCGGCGCTCTGCGCAAACAGCGGCGCTGTTGTGACCAGACCGCCGAGCAAGATCAGTCGAAGGACGCCCATCGCTGACATTTGTGTGGTGATTCGTGTTGTCATTGCTTCTCCTCTGAGATTCGTCGCTTGAAGTGTTTCTCGTGTCTTCATTCCCGGTCGGATACGAGAACGCCATCTTGCGGCAGGGAGCGATAACCAGCAATCCTTGGCGCCTCCTTCCCTCCCCAAAGTTTTCTCCGCACTTAACCAACTGATAATACGAGCCTTAGCGAGAACTCCAGGCCGCCCCATCCGGGGAAACAGTTGTGATAGCCTTTGTTGAACTGGGGGGGTATGTCCGCACGAGTTCTTCCGGCGGCGCGGGTTCTGCGCTTCGACACCTTTGAACTGGATCTCCACGCGGGAGAACTGCGCAAAGGCGGAGTCAGGCTGCGTCTGCAGGGCCAGCCCGTTCAAATTCTGGCCATCTTGCTGCAGTCAGCCGGGAACCTGGTAACTCGCGAGGACCTTCGCAGCCAACTGTGGTCTGCCGACACTTTTGTGGACTTCGACCATGGCCTCCACAACGCAGTCGCGCGCATTCGGGAGGTCCTCGGTGATTCGGCCGAGACGCCCCGTTACATCGAGACCCTACCTCGCCGCGGATACCGCTTCATCGCAAGAGTGGACGAGGTTAAGCCGGATGAAGTTAAACCGGATAAGGTCCGACCGGAGGATTCACTGCATCCGCTTCCTTCCAGAGGCGCAGTCGATCCGCACGGCGTTCAGGCTCTCGCCGTGCTGCCTCTCGAAGATCTCTCCGGCGAACCGGCTCACGATTACTTCGCGGATGGTATGACCGAAGCGCTGATCACCAGCCTGGCAAAAATCAAGTCGTTACGCGTCATCTCGCGGACTTCGGCAATGCAGTACAAAGGAGTACGGCGGGCTCTGCCGCAGATTGCGCGGGAACTGAATGTCGACGCCGTGATCGAAGGTTCGGTTCTGCGCTCCGGCGATCGAATCCGCATTACTGCCCAGCTGATCCATGCCCCGAGCGACCAACACTTGTGGGCCGAGAGCTACGAGCGTGATTTTCGCGATATCTTGACGCTGCAGAGCGAGATCGCGCGCCAGGTTGCCGATGAGGTCAAGATCATTCTCACTCCAGAGGAAACCGCGCGCCTGGCCAGCACTCGACAGATTAATCCGGAAGCTCACGAGTTCTATCTCAAGGCCCGCTTCCACTGGAACAAGCGAACCGAAGACAGCGTCAAGAACGCTCTCTCCTATTTTCACTGGGTCATTGAGTGCGACCCCACCTATGCCCAGGGCCATGCTGGTATAGCAGACGTCTATGCCATCCTCGGCTATTACAACGCCCTCGCGCCGGGCGAAGCCTACCCAAAAGCCAAGGCCGCTGCGTTGAAGGCCTTGGAACTTGACGATTGTCTGGCTGAATCGCATGCCACGCTGGGCATCATCAAGCGCGATTTCGAGTGGGACTGGACGGGCGCGGAACAGGAATTCCAACGCGCCATCGAACTCAACCCGGGCTTGGCAGAGGCCTACCACTGGCGCGGCACCCTGTTCAGCATGCTCGGCCGGCATGCCGAAGGTGTTCGCGAAAAGATGAAGGCGCTCACGATTGACCCGCTCTCGGTAGCAATCCGGGCGGATCTGGCGCGCATGCATTACTTCGCGCGCGATTACGACCGAGCGCTCGAACAATATCGCGCCGCACTCGCTCTCGATCCCAATTTTGGTTACGCCCACCTCGGCCTTGCGCATGCGTACCAGCAGAAAGGTCTGTTGCAGGAAGCAGTATCAGAGTTGGAGATGGGGGTGCACCTGTCCGGCGAAGGCACATACGCCCTTGCCAGGTTGGGGCATGGCTACGCACTGGCAAAGAGGACCGACGAAGCGCACTCTGTGCTCAACCGGTTGCACACGCTCTCGGCAGAAAAATATGTCTCGGCCTACGACATCGCGATGATTCACGTGGCCTTGCAGGATATCAACGAAGCGTTCGCGTGGCTGGATCGAGCTTTTGAGGAACGTTCTCTTTGGCTGGGCTATCTCAACGTGGAACCGCAACTCGACTCGTTGCGCTCAGATCGGCGCTTCCCGGATCTCCTTCAACGCGTCGGCTTGGAGAACTAGTCTTCTCCACGGCGGCCGAAAGCCGCCGCAGACAACGGCACCCAATAGCTAAGCATCCGCTTCCACGTTGGTGTAGCACAGCTCCACCACCGTGCAGTCGTCGCTCAGCGGATTGCCGGCGCAGAACTCCGTGACCGCCGAAAAAATTGCTTCCAGCGTAGGCGACTTGGCGGCCGCCGCTTCCAACCGGAAGTCTTCGAAGAAATCTCCCATGGCGTTTTCCGCCTCGGTGACGCCATCAGTCACCAGAATGAAGCGGTCGCCGGATTTCATCTGGCAGCGCGCGCTCTCAAAAGTCGCGTCAGGCAGCAACCCCACCGGCACATTCCCGTGCGGAGGTCGCATCACCTCACCTCCACACACCAAGAGCGGCGGCACATGTCCGCAGTTCACATATTCGAGATCGCCATCGCGGCGCAGGCGCACGAGTAATAGAGTTGCGTACTTTTCGCCACCCATCCTCTCGGTGAAGAAGCTGTTCACCGCAGTGACCACGTCCAGCAGGGACATGCCTGCGATCAAGTGCGAATAAATCATCCCCTGCAGAGTCGAAGCCAGTAGCGCCGCCGAGACCCCCTTGCCGCTGACATCGGCCAGCACGACTGCGAGACCGTCTTTAGTGTTCACCGCGTCGTAGAAGTCTCCTCCGATTTCCCTGCATTGCAGGTTCCTCGGTCTGATCTTCGCAAAGGGCACCTCGGGAATCTTCACTTGCATCAGCCGCTGCTGAATGCTGGCCGCGATGCTCAACTCCTGCTGGTAGCGTCGGGATTCTTCTTCCGCTTGCACCAGCCGCGCGTTTTCAATTAAGGAGGCCGCTTCCGTCGCGATCACGTGCAAAATGTCATGACCCACGCCGCCAATATCGCGGGACGCAAACCGCGAATCAACGTACAACACTCCCATAGCTTCCGCAGCCGCCGCACCGGGATTCGGGGTTTGCGTATCGCGCGTGGCCTGCACCTGCATCTTGCGCAACGGAATGCAGACCACGGTCCGTAGATCGTAAGCCACAATGCTCTGCCGCCCGGCCAGATCGAGCGACTGGCTGGTATCAGTCAACAGAAACTCGGAATTCGACCGCATCGATTCGTCCAGGATCGAGTGCGAAATCGTTTTGTCGTCGAGCAGCGGCTCTTTCTTCGAGTTGCGGCCGGCGGCCAGCCGGAGTTTCCCTTCTTCATCCTTCAGGAAAACGTACCCGCGTTCGGCTCGGGTCAATTGCAGCGTGACGTCGAGCATGGTCATCAGAATTTCGTCGAGCACGCCTGCCGTATTCAGCTTGCGCGCGGCCTCCAGAAAAAGCGTGAGCTTCTCCAGGTCCGTCGCCTCTTGCTTGATCTGAATGCCGGAAATCTGGCTGAGAAATTCGCGCGCGGTGTTGGATGTGGCATGCGCCGGATTGAACAGGATGTAGGCGGAATCGCGCGCCCCAAATTCCAATCGGTCCCCGCGCTCCAGCTTCTGGCGCTGTATGCGCTCTCCGTTCACGAACGTGCCGTGCTTGCTGCCCAGGTCGACCAGGAAGAAGTCCTGGCCCTCCTGCATGATCTGGGCATGGTCGCGAGAGACGCGCGGGTCGGCGATGACCAGATCTTTGTCTACTTTCCGCCCAACGTTGAACGGGATCCGGTTCAGGACGATGTTCTTCTGCTCACTGCCCTGCACGAACACGAGGGCGGGAAACACCCCGGAACTGGAGCCGTGATGACTGATGCTGTTCAGGGTCATGGAAGGCAAATCACCGCGCCGTCCGCCATTGCCGGCGCGCAAACGCCGCGGCCACAGCCGCGACAGTCTTGCTGCTTCAGACTACTCTGCCGGTGCGCTGTCTCGCAAGTTGTGAGTCGCACTCATCCATGTATCCAACAGCGCTAGACCGAAGATAAGAATAGGCATTACGAAGTTGGCGTAAAACGGCACGGGCCAGATCCGCTCCCGCAATCCCGGCGTCATCCAGACATAAATGGCGCTCAGGCTCAGCGTGGCGATCCAGGGCCATGCAACCAGCACAGCACCCACCCTCCCCGCCAGCCGAATCGCCGGCAGAATGGGATCGCCGGAGTTCTCGCGCAACACCAACGCCAGAATCGCCGGCACAAGCAACACCTGATTGTAGGGCGCGAACATCGGGACGATAGCCACTGTCAAAGCCAGAACTAGTCCGAACGCCCGTCCGAAGGTGGCGCTGGTCGCGGGTTCGCGACGAGCGCTCCGCAGACAGAGAGCACAGACCAGCACGCTCGCTACCTCGAGTATGTGCCCCACGACGGAACCAAACAGCACCACCAGTACAGACTGATTCTGTGTGTAATGGTGATATTGTCCGATCGCCTCGAAGAACATCCGCAGCCACCCGGGCAGAACCAGCTCGGCACCGCCCAGCAACAGCAACATGGTCAATCCAAATCCGAAAACGAAACGCCGCCGCGAGCGCCAGTCGCTGACCGCCCATATCAAGAGCCATAAGACGAGCGGCCACGCCAGTTGCGGCTTGATAGTCGCAAGCGCCAGCAATCCGCCAGCACAGAAGAGCCATCCGCCTGCCAGACATGCGCCGCACGCCGCGAGCAGGCCCGCCACGAGCAGAGTCAGTTGCTGCAGTTTCAGTCCCTGCACTATGGGCAACCAACCCAGGATTAGAGTGATCAGAATCAGCTTGACGGCGAGCGAGGCTTTCCAGCGCAAGACCTTCAGCCATAACAGCACGCTTCCTGCGGCCAGGGCGACCAGTAACCAACGAAACCCAGTCTGCACCGCATCGAATGGAAGCCCAACAGTCGGTGCCAGCAAAAACACAACGTACACGGGATACGCAAAACCCTGCTGATCCTTGGGATCATCCGGGCGCGCCGGATCAAGTGGCCGGCCGTAGTATCCCTGCTGAATCTCGCGCGTGATATCGGCGTCGTACGGATTGCGTCGATGCTGCAGCAGCTCGCGCGCGCCCAACCAGCGCGGATAGAGATCCGACAAGTTGCCGCGCGGCCGGTCGTGCAGGGCCGCGTCGGCGATCTGCTGAGCTCTTAAAATGTGGTTCACGTAAAACCACGTGCTCCCCGAGGCCACAATGGCCACGGCGAGTGCGACGATGAATAGCGGGCGAATCAACAAAGTGGAGTGTGTCCCTTTCGGTGAGTCGCGGCAATGGGGCTCGGCTGCGGCTCGCGATGAATCCGCTTCATGTTACAACTGTGGGCACGAATCACCGCATGCGATGGCGCATTCTAGTCTCGGCCGCAATCGGCTTGGTGAGTGGCGCATTCTGCTGGTTCCTGATGAAGCACTTTCATCAGGACGCCGCTGACTTCCGCTGGGCCCTCCGTCTGGCGCACCGCTTGCTCGCACAGCAAGGTCCTTACGATACGCCGCTGGAACAGTATCCGCTCACCGCGGCGCTGTTCGCGCTTCCCTTTGTGCGCCTGCAGCCTGAGGTCGCCGCGGGCTTGTTTTGGGGCATCAGTTCTTCCCTGCTGGCCTTCGGCCTTACCCGCCACGGCTACACCCGACTGCTGATCTTCTTCGCCTATCCATATTGGGCGGGTATCCTGACCGTGCAATGGTCTCCGATAATAGCTGCCAGCGCGTTCTTCCCGCTGCTTCTTCCTGTGACCATGGCAAAACCGCAGGTCGGACTGCCCGTGTTCCTCACGCGACTCAGTCGTCGTGGACTCTGGGCGTGCGCTGCGGTAGCGGCATTGAGCCTCGCGCTGATGCCGACCTGGCCGCTTTTGTGGCTGAAGCAGATTGGCAACTACGAACACTTCATCCCGCTACTCGTTCTTCCGGGGCCACTACTCTTGCTTGCGCTGATCCGCTATCGCGAGCGAGACGCGCAGCTTCTCATGCTGTCTGCGATCATGCCGCAGCGCTGGTTCTTCGACAGCTTCACCCTCTGGCTCATTCCCCAGTCGCGCCGCGAAATGATCTGGACTGTATTTCTCAGTTGGGGAGCGGGGATCTGGCGCTGGTATCACACCCCGCACAGCTTCACCGAGGTCGGACGCTGGACCGTGATCTTGATTTACATTCCGATGCTGGCTGTGGTGCTCCTGCGTAAGCAATCGACCAACAAGCCCGCAGCGAGTGCTAAGTTGTCTGACACGAGTCTGATTATTTAGACTCCAGAGCCCTCCCAGTGCCCATCGAAATCCGCAGCCCGATGTCATTGCGTTACTGGCACTACTGGATCAGCCTGCTACTGCTCGCGGCCATGGTCCCGGTGCTGCGCAGCCAGCATTTGCCGCTCAAGTTCGACTGGGTCACCTTCGGCGTCGCCTACTGGATTTTTCTGGCCGCCCAGGCCATCTTCGTGGCAGCACTCCTCTCCCTGATCGGCCTGCCGCGCCAGCAGATCTGGGAGCCTCTCGCCGCACGCTATCGACAGAGCCCGTTTCGCATTGTGGCGATGCTGGCGTATTTAGTGATTCTGGCGTGGGCCACTTCCTGGATGAAGGCCGTCGTGCTGACTGTCGACACCATCGCGCTGCTCGAACTGCGCGACCGTCAGAAGACGCAAGGGCAGCGGCATGCGGTGGTCGCGTTTCTGCCAGCGGCGGCCTACTTGTTCTTCGGATTTCTGATGGTGCTTGCCTACAACTACGCCATCGTTTCCGCACGCTTCAACTTTGCGACCGACCCCGCGCTTGCAGCGATCGATCGCTGGCTTCTGCGCGGCCACTCCGTTTGGGACATCACGCACTGGGCCGTGCAGACGTTCCCCCTTTCTTTCTTTCAAGCCCTGGAATTCATCTACTTCGGAATGTTTCCCCAGATTGGAGCCGCCATCATCCTCGTCGCTCTCAGCGACGGGCGCACGCGCGCGCTGCAGTTCGTTGGGACGATCCTGACCTCTTACTACCTCGCTCTCGCCATCTTCTATATCTGGCCCGCGCAGGGGCCTTACTATCTGTGCCCAGAACATTTCTCGCGCTTTCCCGCGAGCCTTCAGGCTTACACCATTCAGAAGACGTTGATCCCGCGCGCGCTGGCGCTCTGGCACCATGAACCAATCTCGCGCATCTCCACCGACTACTTCATCGGATTCCCCTGCATGCACATTGTGCAGCCGCTTATCGTGCTGTGGTTTCTGCGCCGCTGGCGCCGCATGCTGGCCGTTCTCGCCGCCTACGATGTTCTTCTCGTGATTGCCGTACTCCTTCTCGAACAGCATTACGTGATCGACTTCATCGTCGGCGTCCTGGTGGCCGCGGTTGCCATTCTGATTTCGGGCGGCACCCTGCGTCAGAAGCGTGCAGACGCCACTCCGGCCCTCGCGGGGCGTACAGGATGACGGATTCCCCAGCCCTCTCCAAGTCTGTCTTGTGGCTGCTTCTCAGCGTGCTCTCGGCGGTGAGCATGGCCTACTACGTCAACGAGATATGGAGCGCCAATCAGCCGCCAAACTTTTCTGATCTCTATGCGCCGTGGTGGGGCGCCCACGAACTGCTGCTGCATCGACGGAATCCCTACTCGCCTTCGGTGGCACACGAAATTCAAACCGTCATCTATGGCGCTCCGGTCTCGCCCACTCCCGACGATCCTTTAAGCATTGGTGGAGGATTCGCTTACCCGCCGTATGCGGCGTTGCTTCTGTGGCCAGCGGTCCACGTATCCTTCGCAAGCGCGCAAGAGCTTTTCTGGTGTGCGAGTATTCTCCTCACGCTGCTGAGCCTCGGACTCTGGCTGCGTGCACTTCGTTTTCGTCCACCACCGTTGCACTGCCTTACGATCGCATTCTTCCTTCTGGGAAGTTTTCCCGCCCTTCAGGCCGTCAGGCTGCAAAACCTGAGTCTGATCGCCGCCGCCTTCATCGCAATCACGGTGTTCCTTCTTTATTTCGACCGCTTTATTTTCGCTGGCATCTTTCTCGCTGCGTCCACCTTCAAGCCTCAGTTCACACTTGCGTTGATTCCCTGGCTTGCCGTGTGGACCATCGCTGACTGGCGCCGGCGCCGATCCATGGCGTGGAGCTTTCTGGCGACGATGCTATTACTCGTCCTCGTCAGCGAATGGCTAGTGCCCGGATGGATCCCGAGTTTTCTGAATGTGGTTCGCGCCTACCGCCACTACACCTACGGCCACTCTCTCCTCGACGTCTGGCTCACACCAGCGTTCGGGCCCACCGCGTCCGCAGTCCTGCTCCTCGCAGCCCTGGTCCTGTGCTGGCCCTACCGATCCGATTCCGCGGACTCGCCTCGTTTCTTACTGGCGACCAGCCTCCAGTTGGCGGTGACGGTCGTTGTTATCCCAACCCTCGCTCCTCATGCGCAGCTACTCCTTTTGCCGGGATTTCTTTGTCTGCTGCCCACTACCCCCATGCCAAAGCCTTCGAATTCCCTGGCGCGCGTCCTTCCAGTCGCCGCATGGATGCTCCTGGCCTGGCCCTCTGTCGCCGCCTTCGGCCTGCTCCTGGCCGCAAGCCGCTACCCAGCGAGCATGCTGCGCCGCTTCTGGCAAATCCCCCTCTACCCCAGTCCGGTCTTGCCCTTGGCAGTTTTGCTTGTTTTATGCTTTGTGGTATACGTTGGTGCAGGTCGTCGTCACCCGGATTCTCTGGGCTCCCTGCCCCCCAGGCAGTAGTTTAGGGACAAGCCCAACAAATCCAGCGGCTTAGACTCTCACAAAGGGCAAGTGGGGGGCTACCCGGAAGTAATTCCACTTTTTCCACAGGTATGCAACAAATTACGACCTTTGGGCTATATTGCAAGGTATGATTAGCGGGTTCGAGGGGCGGGAGTCTCGCAGATTCAACACTTAAGCCGAAGTGTAGTGCAGTGGCCCTTGGTCCTGATTCCCGGCTGGTGCGCTAACAACGGCTTTCTACCGGATCTCGAATAATCAGAAAAGAGGAACGTCTATGCAGCTCATACGCAGACTTTGGGACGAACAGGAAGGCCAGGATATCGCGGAATACGCCGTCATGCTGGCCGTGATCCTCGTGATTGTCGTTGGAACTGTTCGCTTGATTGGCTCCAATGCAAATAACGTATTCTCCTCCGTCGCCAGTTCCATTCAGTAGCCCCAACGGGAGCAACAGCTTGGAGAACGTTGCCACCGCGTAGGCAGCGCGGCAGGAGTTTTGGCTTTTAAGGGAGCACCATGAACCGCACACGTTTGTTGATGATCGGCGTATTGGCCCTGGCGCTTGGCTTTTTTGCCAGCGTGTATGTCTATAAAAACCTGCAGGGGAAAGGTGGGGCCAGCAATGAGCCCACAACCGAGGTCATCGTCGCGGCCGACGATCTTCAGGTAGGAGCCAGGGTCGAAGAGCACGACATCAAGGTCATCAAGATTCCGAAAGACGATCTTCCACCGGGAGCTCCCAGAAAGCGCGCCGACGTCTTGGGACACGGCGTGATCGTTCCAATTTCGAAGGGCGAATTCATTCTGCCGAATCGCCTGGCTGGCGAAAATGCCGGCTCCGGCCTTCCTTCGCTCATCCCTCCCGGTATGCGCGCTGTTTCCGTCCGTGTAAATGAAGTCGTCTCCGTCGCCGGATTCGTCACTCCCGGCACGCGGGTTGATGTACTCCTGACCGGAACTCCGGGCGCTGGCGGTGAACAGGAGACTACGACCGTTCTGCAAAATGTTGCAGTCCTGGCCTCGGGCCACACGCTGGAGCGAACCTCCACCGGTGAGGCGCAGAATACTGCCGTGATCACGCTGCTGGTTTCTCCTGACGACGCTCAGCGTTTGACTCTCGCCAGTTCTGAAGGTCACATCCAGCTTGCGCTGCGAAATCCGCTCGATACCAAGCAGGACGAAGTAGCGTCCTCCGGTGCCCGCGGCCTTTACAAGGGGTCGGCGCCCATCGCACCAGCGGTGCATGCCCCCGTTCATCACGCAGCAGTCAAGCCGACCACGCCACTTCCGCCCGCCTCTACAGGCGTCAGCATTGAGGTCTACCAGGGCGACAAGAAACCTGATGTAGTCAAATTTCCAGACGAAAGCTCCGAGGCCAAGTGATCGGGACAAGTTTGAACCTACGAGTCATTTCCTTCGATACCGGCAGGATTCCTCCCAGCGAGAGGAATCTGAAAATGAGCGTTCGCGCGTTGTGGCTCGGAGCCTTGTTCGCGGTCGTGGTTGCGCTTCCCGCGTCTTCTGCGATGATGCAGCAACCTGATCCCGCGGCTCCGCCCCAGAGTCAGGCGCCCGCCGCCGCACCGTCCACACAGCTCTCGGCCCAAGGTCAGCCCCAGGGATCCGCGCCTCTACGCGTCATGGTGGGCAAGTCGTTGCTCATTAACACGACCGAGCGCCTGAAGCGGGTCTCGATCACCGACGACGCTATCGCCTCGGCTCGCGTGATCACGCCGACGCAAGTACTGATTCACGGCAAGACGCCAGGCGAGGTTTCGCTTTTGATCTGGGATGAACTCGAGCGCTCGCGTAGCTTCGACCTGCGCGTCGACGTCGACGTCAGCGCGTGCGCCGAAGAAGAACGCCGCGTCTTTCCTGAAGAGCAAATCACCGTCTCACCCTCGCGCGCTGCCATCGTTCTCTCCGGACACGTCACCACGGAAGATGTCGCCAAGCGCGCCGGAGAACTCGCCACCGCTTATTCCCCGAAAGTAGTGAACGTGCTCACCTTCGGACCGGTCGGCGCCCAGGAAGTCCTGCTGCAGGTGAGGTTCGCAGAGGTCGACCGCAGCGCGGTGACGCAGTTGGGTGCGAACCTATTCATGCCCGGACTGGGCAACACCATCGCTCTTACCCAAACCGGTCAGTTTGGGGGCACCACCGTCACCACTACCGGGACCACGACCGATGCCAACGGAACTACGAGCCAGACGGCCACGCCTCCGACAGTGCACATCACCGACTTTCTGAATCTGTTCGTGGCCCGCACCGACATCAACATTGGAGCGGTCATCAAGGCGCTCGAGCAGAAGAACCTTCTGCAGATTCTGGCCGAGCCCAACCTCATCGCGCTCAACGGCAAAGAAGCCAGCTTCCTTGCCGGAGGTCAATTCCCTTTTCCGATCGTGCAACCGGGCGCCGGCTTCACCGCCGTCACGATTTCGTTTAAGGATTTCGGCGTCCGCCTGCAGTTCACTCCGGTCATCATGCCGAACGGAAACATTCACCTAAAGGTCGCGCCGGAAGTCAGCACGCTGGATTTCGCCAACGCCCTTTCGATTTCGGGATTTACAGTACCGGCCCTCAGCACCCGCAAGGCCGAAACCGAATTTGAATTGCAGGATGGCCAGAGCTTCGTGATCGCGGGCCTGATGGACAATCGCGTCACCGACATCTACAACAAGGTTCCCGGACTTGGTGACATTCCGATTCTCGGGAACTTCTTCCGCAGCAAGAGCGCGCAGAAGAGCAACTCGGAACTCATGGTGCTGTGTACGGTTCGCCGAATTTCGCCGAGCACGGAGCAACCCGCCACTCCCAAGGACCCGAAACCGTTCTTGGACAAGGACAAATTCGACCAGACCCCAAGCAAGCGACCGGGCAAATGAACAGCATCCCCGGGCCAGGGCGGAAACATAGTTTGGCACTGGGTGGAGAGACCGCAGGGTAGCATGCCAGAGCTTTCAGTCGTCATCGTCGCCACCGACAATGAACAGCGCGCAGTGTTGCAGGTGCTCGTCGACGGCACCAGTGTGGCGCGCACCGTCCACACCTGCGCCAGTTTTCCGGTGGCCGCATCAGATCCCGTCGCACGCCGGGTGCGCGCGGCCAATCCCGACGTCACGCTGGTCGATATTCCTGCCGACAATCCTCCGCTCGCGTTGCGGGCCATCGAACTTCTCCATCAGGAAATGCCCGACGCCGCCATTTTTGCCATCGGCAGCCTGAGCCAGCCCCAGGTTATTGTGAACGCCATGCGAGCAGGCGCTCGCGAATTCATCGAGCGCCCGACTAACACGACGGACCTGCTCGAAGCGTTCGTCCGCCTTACCACGGCCCAGCGCCGGGTGCGTCAGGAGGGCCCGCGCGGCAAGGTCTTCTCCGTCATCAACGCCAAAGGGGGCAATGGCGCGACCACGGTGGCTGTCAATCTGGCCATGGCTCTGCAGGCCGCGCACGGACATACTGCGCTGGTTGATCTCGCCCCCCTAGGCCACGCTGCCCTGCACATGAATCTCAAGCCCGTCTTCAATGTGGCCGACGCCACGCGCAACCTCCACCGCATGGATGCTTCCCTGCTCGAAAGCTTCATGACGCGCCACAGTGGTGGATTGCAATTGCTGGCTGGAACCAACGTGCCCGCGGCTGTCGATCCATCAACCGCGGAGTTCGTCCGCCTCTTCGACATGCTGGTGACGCACTACCGGTACGTGGTCGTCGATGCATCGTCGCGCTTCGATGCGGCCACCCGTCTGATCGCAAGTCTTTCAGAGACCGTCTTGCTGGTCGCGTGTACCGATGTCGCGTCGCTCTGGAGCGCAGCCCGCGTCCAGCAATATCTCGGCGAAGCTGGAAGCCGCGAGCGTGTGCGGCTGGTTTTAAATCGCTTTCGCAAGGTGCCCGGATTCAGCGAGTCCGACGCCGAGGCCGCGGTAGGCGCCAAATTGCTCTGGCGCGTACCGAACCAGTACTTCGCTGTATCGGGCGCGATCGATCGCGGTACGCCCTTGATGGAGCAGCGCAACACCGAGATCGCCCGCTGTTTTTCGGGTTTAGCACAGGAGTTGACTCGCAACGATGCCGAGGTGAAGCGCGCGGCATGGTCGCTGTTTAAGTCGGTTTAGGAACTAGGGCCCTATGGCAAATCTGCAATCCTTCGAGCGCGCCGACTACCAGCAGGTAAAGGCGGACCTGCATCGTAAGATTCTCGACCGCCTCGATCTGGAAAAGCTGGGCAAGACCTCCGGCGATTCCGCTCGCGACGAAGTGCTCGTTGTCATTCGCAACGCGGTCAACAGCGAGGTCGTTCCCCTCAGCTTTGCCGAACGCGAACGACTTTCGCGCGAAATCCTCGACGAGATCTTCGGCCTCGGTCCGCTCGAACCCCTGCTGAAGGACGCCAGCATTTCCGATATCCTCGTGAACCGTTTCGACCGCGTTTACATTGAACGCGCCGGAAAGCTCGAACTGACCGGCTTGTCCTTCAAAGACAACGTGCATCTCATGCAGATCATCGAGCGCATCGTCTCGCGCGTGGGACGCCGCGTGGATGAATCGTCGCCCATGGTCGATGCCCGTCTCGCTGACGGATCCCGCGTCAATGCCATCATTCCTCCGCTGGCCATCGACGGCCCTTGCCTCTCCATCCGGCGTTTCGGACGCGAGCCCGTGACCGCTCGCCAGATGATCGAGAACCTGAGCCTGACCGAGTCGATGCTTGAATTACTCTCTGCCATGGTGAAAGGCCGCCTCAACATCCTGGTTTCTGGCGGAACCGGCGCCGGCAAGACGACACTCTTGAATGTGCTGTCGGGTTACATTCCGAACTCCGACCGCATCGTAACCATCGAAGATGCTGCCGAACTCCAGCTTAAACAGGAGCACGTCGTCCGCCTGGAAACCCGGCCGCCAAACATCGAAGGCAAAGGCGCGGTGCGTCAGCGGCAACTTGTCATCAACAGCTTACGTATGCGGCCTGACCGCATCGTGGTCGGCGAGGTGCGTGGCGAGGAAGCCTTTGACATGTTACAGGCCATGAACACGGGCCACGAAGGTTCTCTGACTACGGTGCACGCCAACTCTCCGCGCGATGCCATGGCCCGCGTCGAGAACATGGTCTCGATGGCCAACCTCAACATTCCCGAGCGAGCCGTGCGCCATCAGATCGCATCTGCGGTTCATGCCGTCATCCAGATCGCGCGCCTCTCGGACGGCACCCGCAAAGTCGTGACCATCACCGAGATCACCGGGATGATTGATGACTCGATCGGCATGCAGGATATTTTTAGCTTTGACCGTACCGCCATCGACGAAAGCGGGAAGGTCAGAGGTATATTCCACGCGACCGGCGTGCGTCCGCAGTTTGCCGATCGTCTGGCGACCGGCGGAGCGCGCTTGCGTCCCGCGCTGTTCGAATCGAAGACCGAGGTTTAAGAGCATTATGCCCGCAGCTTTAATGGCCTTTCTAGTCTTCGTCGTAGTGGCTCTCGCAGCCTTCGCGCTGGGTTCGCTCGTGGACCAGCGCAGCGCCCAGGCCCGCCTGCTGAAAGACCGTCTGGCCAGCGAACGCAAGTCGCCGGAGCGCGCTCCCGAAGAAGAGCTCGCCCTGTTGCGCGACGAGCAACTCAGCCAAATCCCAGCATTTGACAGGCTGCTGCGTCGTTCCGAACGTGTTTCCGCGATTCAGAAAATGCTGGCTCAAGCCGGCATGACCATGCGAGCCGGCAACTTCCTCGCCATCTCGGCCGTGGCGGGTGTCGTCGGCGCAATCGTGCTCTACACCCTGAGCAAGCGGGTCGAGATTGCCTGGGTGGCTTTGCTGGTTGGCTTTCTGGCTCCGTACTCTTACGCTTCGATCCGGCGCAACAAGCGCTTCGAGAAATTCGAGGAGCTCTTTCCCGAGGCCATCGACACGCTGGCTCGAGCCGTCCGTGCCGGACATGCCTTCACCACTGCCCTTGAAATGATTACCGACGAGGTCGCCGAGCCTGTCTCCGGCGAATTCCGCCAGTTATACGAAGAGCAGAAGTTCGGCATGCCGGTCCGCGACGCACTCATCAATCTCACCGATCGCATGCCGCTGGTCGACGTGAAATTCTTCGTCACCGCCGTCATGTTGCAGCGCGAGACCGGCGGCAACCTCGCCGAAATCCTCGACAATCTTTCCTACGTCATCCGGGAGCGCTTCAAGATTCAGCGCCAGGTGCGCGTTTACACGGCTCAGGGACGCCTCACGATGGCCCTGCTGATGGGGATGCCGCCCATCATCGTCACCGTCATGCTGGTGATCAGTCCCGCTTTTATTCGGCCGCTCTTCTCTGATCCGATTGGCCACACGCTTCTCGTGGCCGGCATCACTTTGCAAACAGTTGGATATTTCGTGATCCGCAAGATCATCCGGATTCAGGTTTAAGTCGCCATGTTGCTTCTGATCTTGACCATCGTCGTGTTCGTATCGGTTGTGATCGCGGTGTTTTCATTCGGCGCCGCCGCGGTCATTCCGGGTTCTATTCTGGGTGCGCGTCTGCGCGCCCTGGGCGGGCAGCAACAGGTCGCGGAGAACAAGCCAGCTCTCCGCGAGCGCATCGAGCAGGCAATGGGCCCGATCAGCAAGGCCATTCCGCTCTCACCGTCCGACGTTTCCCGCACTCGCGCCTGGCTGATTCAAGCCGGCTTCCGCGATGCCATTCACGTGAACTACTACTTCGGCTCCCGCCTGCTCATGGCTGCCGTTGGGTTTGCCGCGGTCGCCCTGGTCTCCGGGTTTGACAACGTTTTCCTTCTTGCCGGAATTCCCGGACTCGGTTTCTTTCTTCCCCGCTTCATGCTCAAGCGCATGATCAAGGATCGCCAGCACCGCATCCGCCTCGGCCTGCCCGATGCTCTCGACCTCACTGTCATCTGCGTCGAAGCCGGACTCGCCCTCGACCAGGCGCTCATGCGCGTGGGCCAGGACCTGCACCACGCCCATCCCGACCTCAGCGACGAGTTCCATCTCGTGAACCTCGAAATGCGGGCCGGCAAGCCCCGCGCCGAAGCGCTGCGAAATCTCGTCGACCGCACGGGCGTTGACGACATCCGATCCCTTGTTGGTACACTGATTCAGACGGACCGCTTCGGCACCAGCGTCGCCCAGGCCCTCAGGGTGCATTCCGACTCCCTCCGCACGGAACGCAGGCAACGCGCCGAAGAACAGGCTGCCAAGACGACCATTAAGATGGTTCCCCCACTGGTGGTATTTGTTCTGCCCTCGATCATTTTCGTCACGATCGGCCCTGCTGTGATCGACCTGATCCGGCAACTTGGGCCTGTGTCGGGCGGCAAGTAGAAGGCGGCACAGCAAACAGCGCAGAACCGCGGAGCATTTTTATTCATGGCAGTTTTTTCCTCGCAGGGACAGGCTTTCAATCAGACTCGCCAGGCGTATCTCGCCACAGCGCTGGCTGTGGCGGACACGCATTGGACCCGCCTGCGGGGCCTGGTCGGCGTAGCTCCGGATGACTTCCGTAATGGCTACGGCCTCTGGATTATCCCCTGCCACGGCGTTCATACTCTGGGGATGCGGTTTCCGCTGGATGTCGTTTATCTGGACCGGTCCTTGACCGTGATCCACGTCCAGAGCGGTGTGCCGCCCTGGCGCTTCGCCCCGGTCCGGATGCAGGCTGCGTCCGTCCTGGAATTGCCGTCTCGCACCGCTGCCGAAACCAGCACCGCGGTG
>Ga0265338_10002326_pt1 | contig 28740 bp, 34 predicted proteins | sample 42126metaG_FD_193579 | JGI IMG/M metagenome (GOLD analysis project Ga0265338, IMG submission 193579) | Rhizosphere microbial communities from Carex aquatilis grown in University of Washington, Seatle, WA, United States - 4-21-26 metaG | ecosystem: Host-associated > Plants > Roots > Rhizosphere...
GATTGATGACGAAGCTTCATCGGCACAAGGTACTTTCTAATATTGGATAACTAACGTTGCGGGGACAACCGTCGCCTTTTAGGCGACACTACTCATCAAGCCACCGGCTTGCCGGTGGTGTCTGACTTGTCCGATTTGTTCAACATGGTGAACAGTTTAGCAAAAATTACTACATATGCAATACTTTGGACGGCTAGTTCAATGAAGACTTATGCGTAAACAATCACAAATTAAAACTGGTACTGCCGTTTTTGGTTCGTCCCTGATCGTGCTTTCATCTATCTTCTATGGAAGCTACGGAATATGGACGCGGCTGATGGGCAATAGTTTCGGCCCATTCATGCAGTCATGGATTCGAGCGCTGATTGTAATCGCCATCCTTTTACCCATTGCGCTTTACACACGGGTGTGGCAATCAATACGGTGGCGCAGAGATAAATGGCTACTGTCGGGCTTTGTGCTGGTAAATTCTTTTATCGGGCCTTCGCAGTACTATGCCACTACTCGCATAGGTATTGGGTTGACGCTGCTGACCCTGTATTCTGGCTACCTTCTGGCGATGTTTGTGCTGGGTTGGAGATTCAACGGCGAACGCTATTCTGCTGACAAACGTGCCGCCACCGTGCTTGCGGGTGTAGGCTTGGTACTGACGTTCGGCTCCTCACTTGGCCATGCAGCCCCGTTCCCCTTCTTTGCAGCCCTGATCGCCGGTATCTTTATAGGCGCACAGATGCTGACGGTACAGAAGTTACGGTATAACGCGGCGCAGACCAATATTCTGGCTTGGGCGACTGGTATGGTCGGTACGGTCCCTTTAGCATTCCTACTTCACGAGCATGCTCCTAGCCTGCAGGCCCGTGCACAATGGGGCTACCTGCTGGCATTTGTAGCTGTATGCATAGCTTCGTCGTGGTTGTGTATGCACGGTGTAAAGCTCGTTGAGGCCGGTGCGGCAGGCATCTTGGGGTTACTCGAAATTGTTTGGGGAATGCTCTTCGGGATACTGTTTTTCCACGAACGTCCGGCAGGCTTAGTCTATCTCGGTGCAGCCTGTATCATAGCGGCCGCTGCCATTCCGTACCTAAAGGGTTTTAAGAAGCCTAAACAGTATGAAGTTATTGAGGAGGTGCCGGTATGAGTGTGAGCATAGAGAATAATCAGCTGGATTACATGGAGCTTGGCCAGGCGATCAAAGAAGTGTTTACCGAGAGCGGAAATTATACCTTCGACAAGCAGGTGCCAGTACTCAAGGTTGACGGGAAGTACATGGGCGATTTCTTTGAGTTTGTTATTTTTGAACCGCGCCACAGCGAGCCACCCATCATCTACCATACCTACAGCCCATACGATATCGTATCTGGTAAGTCATCACAGTATTGTGCGATATTTCAGTCTGCAGAACTCTTGCTCCATGCGGAGGTTTCGCCCTACGTTAGCCAACGCACCGGTGTGATGTCCTCGTTGGTACTAAAGGCTCTTGGGTATCAAGACATGCCGGATAAGCGGGTATTATTCGTCGGCACGGGCAGAGTTGCTCGATGCGCGCTCGCTGCGTTTAAGTTGTACTTTCCGGGCGTACGGAACATTGACTTTATGAATTCGGGTAGTGACGCCGCCGCATTTACGAAACTCGCATCCGGTCTCGGTATAGAGGCACAGCGAGGTAAGCTCGACGAAGTCGAAGTTTACGATATCATCATTTGCCATAGCTCAGCCAAAGAGCCGGTGTTGACTCCCGAACTACTCGGCCGGCTGAAGCAGGGTGCATTTATTAGTTCGTTCGCCAGTGAGGACCATATGGAGTTGGCCGAAAACTTCTATAACACTACTGAGGCCCAGGTGATCGTAGATTGGGAACAGACTACTTCAGAGGCTGTAGAGCTACAGACCGCGCTTGATAATGGTATCGCCAAGAAAGGAGATCTAATACTGCTCCGTGATCTCCTTCGTGGGACGTACTCACATGATAATGCCAAGAAGTATACTATCTACCGCAGCCACGGTACGCCCATGCAAAATTTGGCATTCTTGCAGCTGCTAATGGCAAACCGGTAGGCTATTTCGAGAGACTCCTCTGGTATAGCGCAGCCAAGCGCTAGTTGTGCTAAGCTTAAGTGGTATGGAAGACATTAAAACTGAACTTAAAAAGCGCGGGTTTAAAGGTGAACTGGATGACTCGGCTGAGGCTAAAGAAAAATACAGCCACGACGCCAGCATGTTCGAGCTGCGGCCCAAGCTGGTCGTGATGCCGCAAGATAGTAGCGATGTGGAGAGGCTTGTAAGGCTCGTTTCTGAAAAAAAGGAATCGATGCCTGATTTGTCGGTTACGGCCCGCTCTGCGGGCACCGACATGGCTGGTGGTGCGATTAATGAATCGATCATCGTCGATTTTAACAAGCACCTGAATAAGGTCGAGCAAGTAACCAGCGAAGAGGCACAAACCCAACCCGGCGTATTCTACCGTGATTTCGAAAAAGAAACGCTGAAGCACAACGCTCTGATGCCCTCGTACCCTGCCAGCCGCGAACTTTGTACGGTCGGCGGTATGGTCGCCAACAATTCCGGCGGTGAAAAATCGCTCGAATACGGCAAGGTCAAGGACTTTGTGAATGAACTGCATGTGGTGTTTGCCGATGGCAACGAATACGTGGTCAAGCCTCTCAGGGGTGAAGAGCTCAAGAAAAAGCTGGCGCAAAAGGACTATGAGGGCAAGATCTACAAGCAGGTTTATGATCTGTGCGAGGCGCACTATGATGAAATTAAGGCTGCCAAACCGCACGTCAGTAAAAACAGCATGGGCTACACACTATGGGAAGTCTGGGATAGGGAGACCGGCGTGTTTGACCTCACGAAGCTTATTGTCGGTTCCGAGGGCACGCTTGGCTTCGTTACGGATATTAAATACCGTCTGGTTCCCCACCGCCCACACTCTGGCTTGCTGGTACTCTTTATGCGCAACATCAACGATCTGGGTGAGCTCATCCCCAAGGTGCTGGAGCACAAACCGGCGACGTTCGAAAGCTTCGACGACCAAACGCTGTGGCTGAGTATTCGGTTTATGCCGAGTTTCCTAAAGTTGCTGGGCTGGAGGCGATTCATCCACCTGCTGATTACCCTTATCCCCGACGGTCTGCAGCTGCTGCGCGGTATCCCCAAGCTGATCATGATGGTCGAGTTCAACGGTGAAACTGAGGATGAAGTTCGTGAGAAAGTGAAAGCGCTGCACCGTGACCTCAAGCACTACCGCGCTCGCTACGAAATCAACGGGTTCGAGGAAGACCCCACCGAGGGCAAGAGTGAAAAGTTCTGGATTATGCGCCGCTACAGCTTTCAGCTGCTCCGGAGCAAGGTGAAAGACAAGCACACGGCGCCATACATTGATGACTTTGTTGTGCCACCGGTACACTTGGTGGACTTTTTGCCGAAGCTGCAGAAGGTCATCAAGAAATATCATTTGTTTGCGACGATTGCCGGGCACATGGGTGACGGCAATTTCCACGTCATCCCGCTGATGAAGATCGAAGACCCTAAGGAGCGCAAAAAGATTGAGCCGTCACAAAAGGAAGTCAACGACCTGGTTCTGAAGTATGAAGGCAGTCTAAGTGGCGAACATAACGACGGCCTGGTGCGCGGTCCGTGGCTGGAAGCACAGTTCGGCAAGCAGATCGTTGGACTGTTCCGTGACGTCAAGCACATTTTTGACCCGCAAAATATCTTCAACCCACACAAGAAATCCGACGCCAATTGGGATTACAGTTACTCGCACATCCGCGACCACTTTTAGAGTGGTATGGGGAAACCGGAAAGGTTTCCCCATCACGCCGGGTACAAGGTATAGGCTAAACTCTCGGGCTGCTTGTTCCTTAGACTACGACTCAAGTCTAAAAGCCTTCGAGGGGGATGTCGGTCTTCTCGGAGACCTTGTGTGCCCATTCAAGCGGGCGCTCGCACTGTGTGTCGCGGAAAACCTGCTCGGTTTCTTCACAGTCGAGGCGCTTTACAGCTTTACAAAGTCATGAGCGGCATCAGTCAGCCGGTCAACAGTGGACTGAGAGGCCTTTTCGTCCAACTTTTTATTAACCCGGTCAAATTCTTTCTGCATATACTTGAATAGCTTGGTAAACTCGCCTTCGTTCATCTTTTCCTTATACTACTTATATGCCCCCCAGCGTTCGCCTTGTGATACTTGCTCAGATGAGCCTTGGGCTGTTTTTGTTGGTCTGCTTTGTGCTGATGCCACATTTTTTGCTCCAGTCGGACGAAGGCGGGGTGAGTAATTACGGGACCTACTCGGCGACGATCATACCGTATACTTTGGCGTTCGGTTTGTGCGGTGTACTGACGCTTCAGGCGGCGCGTGTGTTCTGGACAGACACTGCCCGAAGCCGACAGCTTCGGCGAGTGCTGTTTGGGTCCGGTTGGTTCTATTTGGCTGTGCTCGAATCAACATATTTGTATCAGGTGAGCGGGCTGCTTGATGACATACATATTGCTGTTGGCGTGCTGCTTCTGGTATTCCAGATAGCGACGGCGACATGGTTCGGCCATGTCTTTACGCGTGACGTATTGCAAACTGTTTTGCTTGCGGCACAAGGCGCCGGCTTTATACTTGCGGTATTGACGCTTTTCGGCGTTCTCCATGTGTTGTTTATAGCTGAAGTGGTGACAAGCTTAACATTCGGCTGGCTGCTTATTCGTGTTGTCCGCCAGGCTTGTCCGGATTGTACGGACACTAAAAACCTACGCTAGAAGGCACGGCCGGCTTTCTATAAACTTCACCATCCGGCAAGCGATCGAGCGTGCTACAATAAGCGTAAGAAGGATTTGACCGACGAGGGAAATGAAAACACAGCGAAAAGTTTTGGTGGCGGTGCTGGTATTTTTTACGTTGCTCGCGGCTTTGGCGGGCTGGTACCTGCATCGCTACCCTGTCTCGGTAGTACAGCCGGCGGGTGTGATCGGTCACAAAGAGCGTAATCTTATTATCTTCACGGCCTCAATTTCACTTGTCGTTGTTATCCCGGTGTTCGCGATGCTCATCGGGTTCGCCTTGCGTTACCGTGAGGGCAACCCGCGGGGCCGCTACAGCCCGGATCTGGCAGGCAGCCGTGTCGCCGAGACCATCTGGTGGCTGATACCGGCCATTATGATCGGTATGATCGGGACTATCACTTGGCGCAGTAGCTATGCGCTTGACCCGTTCAGACCTTTAAGCGGCGGCAAGACAGAGCAAGTGCAGGTCGTGGCGCTTGACTGGAAGTGGCTGTTTATTTACCCGGACCAGCATATGGCGAGTGTCAATGTGGCGTACATCCCCGCAAATACTCCGGTGGACTTCCAAATTACCAGCGACGCGGTGATGACGAGCTTTTGGGCGCCGCAGTTAGGCGGCCAGATGTATGCCATGCCGGGTATGTCGACGCATCTGAACCTGGAGGCGAACCGTATGGGTATGTTTAACGGCAGCGCGGCGAATATCTCTGGCAAGGGCTTTGCTGATATGACATTCCGGGTCGTGGTGTTGTCTTCGAACCAGTATGCGAAGCAGATGCAGAGCCTCGGGACCGCTTCAAGCACCGGACCGCTCACGGCAAGCGCGTATAGTAACCTGGCACAGCCTAGTGTGCTACATGGTAACCGGTTCTACCGTTCAGTCGAGCCTGATTTGTATGATAGGATAGTGCTTAAGTATATGACGCCGGTGAGTGCAGCGAGTAACCTGGGAGCGAGTTTGTAATGACTTTGTTCGCTTTCGCTTTGCTGGGAAAGCTGGCCTGGAACCAGTTGCCGCCGAACCCGATTGCCTGGGGCGGTGCGCTTATGGTCATATTCGGCCTTATAGCGGTAGTCGGGCTGATTACCTACCTGCATCGCTGGCAATGGCTTTGGAAGGAATGGCTCACCACGCAAGACCCGAAGCGAATCGGTGTGATGTACGTGATCGTGGCGCTTATCATGCTGCTGCGCGGCGCGGTGGATGCCGGGCTTATGCGGGCGCAACAGGCCGTGGCGGTTGGCGGCACCCAGGGTCCGCTTGACGCGAGTCATTTCCAGCAGATTGTGAGCGCACACGGAACCATTATGATTTTCTTTGTGGCGATGGGTCTGATGTTCGGGATCATTAACCTGGTGCTGCCGCTGCAGATTGGCGCGCGCGATGTCGCCTTCCCGTTCTTAAACGCTACCAGTTTCTGGCTGTTTTTTGCCGGTATGGCACTCATGATGGGTAGCCTGGTAGTCGGTGATTTTTCGGCTGCTGGCTGGCTGGCCTATCCGCCTCTTTCCGAGCTCAAATACAGCCCAACCGTCGGTGTGGACTATTGGATATGGGCATTGCAGATCAGCGGCGTGGGCAGCTTGCTTTCCGGCGTTAACTTTTTAGTGACGATTATCAAGATGCGCGCGCCCGGCATGGCGCTCATGAAGATGCCGCTGTTCGCCTGGAGCGTGCTGACCAGCATGAGTCTGGTGGCTTTTGCCTTCCCTATCCTGACGGTGACACTGACGCTGCTGGCACTTGACCGGACCATCGGTACCCACTTCTTCACGGCTGGCTTCGGCGGTAATGCCATGATGTACGTCAATCTGATCTGGGCCTGGGGACATCCGGAGGTCTACATTCTGGTGCTGCCGGCATTCGGCATCTATTCTGAAATTGTAGCGACCTTCTCGCGCAAGAAACTTTTCGGCTATGTGAGCATGGTATGGGCGCTGGTCGCCATCATGATTTTGAGTTACACCGTCTGGCTGCATCACTTTTTCACCATGGGTGCCGGAGCAGACGTGAATGCCTTCTTTGGCATTATGACGGCGGTTATCGCGGTGCCAACCGGTGTCAAAATATTTAACTGGCTGTTTACGATGTACCGCGGGCGGATCAGATTTGCCAGTCCGATGTTCTGGTTTATGGGCTTTGTAGTTATATTTACAATAGGCGGTGTAGCAGGCGTGATGATGAGCGTTCCGGCCATTGACTACCAGGTGCACAACAGTCTGTTCCTGGTCGCGCACTTCCACATGATGATCGTCGGTGGCGTGGTGTTCGGTTTCTTTGCCGGGCTGACCTACTGGTTTCCTAAAATCTTTGGGTTCCGGCTGCACGAGGGCCTGGGCAAAATCGCTTTCTGGTGTTGGGGCATAGGCTTTGTGACCGCCTTTACACCGCTTTATGTCTTGGGCCTGATGGGGGCGACACGCCGGCTTGACCATTATAGCGCGTCGCTGGGCTGGCAGCCGCTGTTTATCGTGGCCGGCATCGGTGTCGTGATAATCGCCTGCGGTATTGCCGCTCAGCTGCTGCAACTGGGACTGAGTGTTTTGCAGCGTGACTCCAGGCGCGACCTGACCGGTGACCCGTGGAATGGCCGTACGCTGGAATGGTCAGTACCTTCCCCGGCGCCGTTTTACAGCTTCGTCAAACAACCGGTCGTAACCGAGCGCGACCAGTTCTGGGCCGACAAACAGGCCAAGGTACATCACAAAAAAGAATATGAAGACATTGTACTGCCTAAAAACAGCGGCTGGAGCGTAGCTATCGGTGCTTGTGCGTTCGTGTTTGGCGGCACGGTGGTCTGGCACATCTTCTGGCTGACACCGTTAGCTCTGCTGGGTATCGTCGCAGGCATCATTATCCGTAGCATGAATGACGAACCGGAGTACCGATTAACCGCCCGTGAAGTGGAACGGCTGGAACACCAGCGGCTGCGCAAAGTCAAAGCATACGAGGCGTCACAGATATGAACGAAGAACTAGTGTCAGAACATCGGCGGGAATATGAAGCCACCCAGAAAACCATCGTCGGTTTCTGGGTCTATCTGATGACCGACTGCGTGCTGTTTGCCAGCCTGTTTGCAGTGTATGCCGTGTTGCATGGCAATACGTTCGGCGGCCCGAGCGGCCGCGACCTGTTCCATCTGCCCTACGTGCTGGTGGAAACATTCGCACTGCTGACCAGCAGTTTTACCTGTGGTCTGGCGATGCTGGCGGCGCAGCGCAAAGCTAAAAACGAAGTCCTATTCTGGTTGTTCGTGACGTTCTGCCTCGGTGCACTGTTCCTGGGACTAGAGTTGCACGAGTTCGCCAACATGGTACACGACGGCAACAGCTGGCGGCGCAGCGGATTCCTAAGTAGCTACTTTACACTCGTGGGGACGCACGGCACGCACATTACCTTTGGCCTGCTCTGGATGGCGGTACTCGGGGTGTACGTGGCAAAACGCGGTATCACCGAAAGCATTCGTAAGCGGCTCACCTTGTTCAGCCTGTTCTGGCACTTTCTGGATGTCATTTGGATCTTTATCTTCACGGTCGTGTATCTGTTCGGGAGTCGGGGCGTATGAGTAATCGGCCGCGTGTTTCGGAGCATAATGAGCACTCGCTGACATATGGCAAATATGTGGGCGGCTTCCTGGGGTCAATATTTTTGACGCTGTGCGCCTACTGGATCGCGGTGCACGGTCGAGGCGGCTTAGGCATGCTGGAAGTCTCACTGGCGGTATTGGCGGTGGTACAGTTTATTCTGCAGATGGTGTTGTTCCTGCATATTGGTGAGGAACATGGACCGCGCTGGAAACTGGCGGCGGCTGGTTTTATGCTCGGCATCATACTTATTCTGGTCGGCGGATCGGTCTGGATCATGAATAATCTGAATACGCGCATGACGCCGCAGCAGATGAACCAGTATCTGCGCAGCCAAGATAATCTGTAAACTATGCGGCTTAAAGCGTATATAGAGGCTGTGAAGCCGGAGCGCACGTTTTTTAACGTGATGATGACGGCGGCCGGCCTTTTGCTGGCCTCCAAGTGGCACATTGACTGGAAGCTGGCAGCGGCTGCTATTGCTGGAACCAGCCTGTTGGTTATGAGCGGCTGCCTGGCCAATAACGCCACTGACGTGCGGCTGGACGCGATAATGCCCCGTACCCGAAAGCGGGCCAGCGCTACCCGGGCGGTTTCCACGCGCCACCTCGTCTACTTGGCGGCTGCTTTCGGGGTGACTGGATTTGTACTGTTGGCAGTGTGGGTTAACTGGCTAACGACCCTGCTGGGTGTCGCAGCGTACGTGGATTACGTGGTGCTCTATGCCTGGGCTAAGCGTACGACGCCGTGGAGTACATTGATTGGCACGCCGGCCGGCGCGTTGCCCTTAAGTGCTGGCTATACGGCAGTTATGGGACGGTTTGATGCAACTGCGTGGGCACTCGTGTTTGTGATGGTCTTCTGGCAGATGGTGCATTTCTATGCCATCGGTATTTATCGTTTGAAGGATTACAAGACTGGCGGGTTGCCGATCTGGCCGGTCCGTTATGGTGTACGTAATACGCAGATTTGGATGCTGGTCTACGTGGGGCTCTACCTTCTGGCGGTTCGCTGGCTGGCTGTTACCGCCAACATGGGCGCGGTGTTTTATTGGTGTATGACGCTTGTCGGGCTCGTTTGGATCTGGCTGGGCGTGATCGGTCTCCGCGCACAAACTCCGGAAAAGTCGGCACGCCGGATGTTTGGTGTCTCACTATACGTCTTGCTGCTGCTGGCAGTCGGCATAGCGATTGCTCCTCTGACGCCCTGACCCGCAAAGTCTGGTAGAATGGTTCGATGACTGACCACTCTATTCACGCAGCGACCACTTTTCTTGATTCCTGGCTGGGCTACCGTGCTCGAAATGTCGATATTCCCGGTTTTAGCGTCGCCATCTGGTCAAAAGATAAAATAGTTTTCTCTAAAGCGTACGGGTTAGCTAATCTGGAACGGGTGAGGCCGCTCACTACCGACGTTATGTTTGTCGCTGCCTCGCATTCCAAGATGTTTACGATGACCGCCATACTGCAGTTGGTCGAACGCAATAAACTGCGACTGGATGATGCGGCGCAAACCCACCTTCCCTGGCTTAAGGAGCATAAAGATCATCGCGTCCATGCAATCACTATCCGTCAGTTGCTGAGCCATAGTGCGGGGTTGATTCGCGACGGACTGGACACTGATTTCTGGATACTTCAGAAACCTTTCCCAACTGACCAGGAGGTGCGCGAGATGACTCTTGCCGCCGATCTGGCGATTGAGCCCAACACGGTCCTGAAATACTCCAATCTTGGTTTCGGGCTGCTGGGACAAATCATCACAACTGTTAGCGGGCTACCGTTTACGGAATATGTCACCCGGCATATTATCCGGCCACTGCATCTGCAGGATACCTTTGCCGATTACTCACCGGAGCTTAATGGGCGCCTTGTAACGGCTTATGGCGTACCCTTCGAGCATATCCGACCGGTTTTGGAACTTCGTACCACTACCGGTGCTTTTGCACCGGTAGTGGGTGTCCATGGCACACCTGAAGACATGTGCCGGTTTGCGAGTGCCCACTGCTTCGGTAACACGACACTCCTGAGCGATGAAAGTAAAAGGGAGGCGCAGCGCACGCAGTGGTGTGGCACGGGTTACGACAGCGGCTATGACTACGGACTCGGATTCGAGATCCAAAGGGTTGGCGAACGGCGGATCGTAGGCCATGGGGCGCACCTGGCGGGCTGCCTCAGCGCCACCTACTTTGATCCTAAGGAGGACCTGATTGTGTCGGTCATGGCGAACTGCAAGGACGCGCCCAGCACGCAGATCGTACGTGGCATTTTTGAGGCGCTGGATTGGTTCAAGGAGTTTGCCGCGGACAAGCCGGTCGCGAAGATTCAGCGACTCAATGCCAGGCTTTGCAGCCCGACCTCTGTTGTCGAAGTGGTCGCGGCGAGCGAGCGTATCGTACTGATCGACCCGGACGATTGGGAGCCATTCACTTTTGGTGAGACGTGCGAACAGATAGATCCAACTACGCTGAAGATTACGACCCCTGGTAGTATCTTTAATGCACAGGAAAGGCTGCGGTACTCGTTTAAACAGGGTGTGGCGCAGTCGGTCCGATATGCGGGTGCGACGTTTCTGTCGGAAAGTATATATAAACAACGGTTGCGTGGCGTATAGGGGGTAATCAGAGCGCTTCTTAACATAAAAGGCGCCGCCGTTACCGGGGCGCCTTTTGGTGTGTCGCTCTAGACGAGACTAAACACCAACGTGCTTGCGAGCAGCGGACTTCTTTACCTGCTTTGCGGCACCGTCTTGCCCACTGCTTCCATTAGGATTGGATGCGCCGTTCAGCGCACTTCCACCTTGATCGTTGCTCGAACCCGCTGCGCTATTACCTTGACTATTGCTTGCCATTTTTAGCCCCCTTTAATTAAAAAAACTGGAATCTTTGAAACCAGCCTGGAGTATTCAACACCCTGCGCAGATTATTGTCAATGAAATGCGCGCTATTTTAGGGTCAATCGACAGACAGTGTGGATAAAGTATCATTTCCAATAACTTATGGCTTGGGATAACTAGACTTGGCCCACTTATGGAGCCCCTCATGGCGTTTTTGTAAACCATACGGTACACTAACGTTTATGCTTATTCTCATACATATTACGGCTGCCCTGCTCAGTCTCTTACAGGCGACTTACGGGTTGTTCGTGCCTTCGCGTGGAAAGCTGCAGGCAACGTATGCGCTGGTGGCCGTTACATTCGCTATCGGTACCTACCTGGTGTGGCATTTGCATGCACCGCTGCTGCAGTCATGCCTGAGTGGGCTTGCATATCTCACGCTTATCCTTGCCGCGACGGTAGTGACCTGGCACCGTCTACATAGGGTAAGCGGGTCTTAACCTCCCATCTGGCGTAATCTGTTAAAGCGGGGCGCACATCATGCTGTTGATCGTTGATAGCGACCGCACATGTGCGCCCCGCGGCTTTACTTATCCCCCATAATCACCTTGGCGACTTCGAACATTGATGTACTCGATGCGTCGGCGTCAGCCCTTGCGACGGAGTAGAGCACGCCGCCCGCGTCGAAATAGTAACCGTTTCCTCGGGGTGCCTCCGCGTATGTGTATGCTCCGTAGGGGAACTGTGATGAATCCCCAACACTGAGAGCCTGCCCGTACATGGTCCCATGGGGATCTGACTGCCAGGTGATGAATATTATCACGGAGCTGCCTGTGCTGATCGTGCAGGTGTCGTCCGAACTTGGGGTTACCTGTACATTCTGCATGCCAGTGGCTTTCTGAACCTCTGCGGCAGTCACTGGGCATTTGACGTGAGGTGGTATTTTGGGTCCGTGGGGATGCCAGATGAGGCCGGATGCTATCCCTACAAGGATTACCATCAAGCAGGCCAACCTGAACAACCGTGGGGGTATTCTGGATACCCACGTCCACCACTTTGGCTCGGATGTCTCGGACATCGCACCTCTCTCGCTGAGGTCTGGGAGGTTGGTTGTGCGTAAAGCCTTGTTCCTGCCCGTAGGGCCGTGAACAGCTGGCAATTATACCGCGTGTTGAGTATTACGTCTGTCGGACTGGCCGCTCTACTTTGTCACCAGTGTGCCGTCCTCAAGACGGAAGGTCGTGTCAGTCTTGCCGGCGATTTCGAGATCGTGCGTTACTACTAAGATTGTGGTGTTCTCTTTGCGGCTTAGGGCGTGCAGCAAGTCAAAGATCATCTTGCCGGTCGTGGCATCCAGATTGCCGGTCGGCTCGTCGGCGAGGATGAGCCGGGGTTTGTTGGCGAGGGCGCGGGCGATGGCGACACGTTGCTGCTGCCCGCCACTTAAGCGGCCCGGCTTGCGGTTCATCTGGTCTTCTGCCAAGCCTACTTCTTGCAGGAGGAGCTTGGCACGAGCCAGGCGGTCAGCTTTGGCTACGTGTGCGAATTCCATGGGTAGCATGACGTTTTCCAGCGCGGTCAGCGACGGCACCAGGTTGTAACTTTGAAATACGAAGCCGATGCTCTTGCCGCGGTAGCTGATGAGGTCATGGTCACTCATCTGGGTGATGTCTTTTTCTCCGACCACGATGCTGCCGCTGGTGGGTTTATCGAGGGCGCCGAGCAGAGACAGTAAGGTGGATTTACCCGAGCCGCTGCGGCCGATAATGCTGGCGAACTGCCCGTCCGGGACGATGAAGCTGATATCGTTGGCGGCTGTGACACTCGTGTCGCCGCTCTGAAATTTTTTGGTGAGGTTTTTAACTTCCAACATAATCAATAGTCTCCTATTCTGCTCTCATTACGGTTGATGGCCGCACCTTGGCGATCATGCCGGCCGCGAGTGCGCTGCCTAGCACCGCGATGAGTACCGCCGCGCCGAAGCCATCCAGCAGTATACCTAGGCCGATTTGCGTCTTAATGTCGCTCAGGCCTTTAACCGCGCCGTTACGCTGTAAGCCGTCCGTAAACCGGCCGCTGAAGCCGCCTGGTGCTACAGCGCTTCCGGAAGCTGCGGTTCGGCGAGTGGCGAATGTGCCGCTGCCCGGACTCTGAACTGTAGTCGCAGCTGAACTAGTGCTGTTATTGACCAGCATCTTGGTAACCGGTTGTCCGCCAACAACACCGATCAGCAGCCCGATAACTGCGCCCAGTACGGCTAGCGTCAGCGATTCGACCATAAATTCGCCCATGATGCGTAGATTGCTGCCACCGATAGCTTTAACAACGCCGATTTCTTTCTTGCGTTCACGTACCACCATGACCATGACCAGCAGGATGATGACCGCTCCAGCCACCACGGCACCGATCAGGCTGAAGGTGGAAACAGTTTTGACGCTGTTGAGCGGGGCGACGGTGTTATCGGCCTCTTGCTGGGCGCTTACGACGTCGGCGCTGCTGCCCAGGGTGCTTTTGATGGACGAAGTTGTGTTGCTGAGATTATCGAGCGAGTCGACGGTAGCGGTGGCGCTGGTGACCACACCGCTTTGTCCGGAGAGCCGCTGCAGAGCCGGTAGTGACAGGACGACGGTATTCTGGGCGCTCTGATTGGAGGTCGTGAAGATACCAGCCACGGTCAGTGTGGCGTTGTAGGCAGTAAAGGTACTGCCGATTGACAGATTGTTCTTGCTGGCCATCTTGCCGCTGATAAGCGCGTTGTTCGTATCGCTACTGCCGCTGATCAGCTTGCCGCTTTTGAGTGTAACGGCGTTACCGTCCAGCGCGTCTGCACTCGTAAGGTCGTTGGCGCCAAGGAACGAAACCGGCAGGCTGAAGGTTGTCGTTATGTTGTTATCGCTGCTGCCGCCCGTGAAGAAGCGCGGGCCGTTGCTGTTAAACGTGGTGGGAGACGTTAAACTGGTGGTGGTCTGGGAAGATGAGTTATCGCTCCCAAAGCGCCCGAAACTAGGCGTGGACGATCCGGTGGTCGATTGGCGGTCGGTCAACGTTTCGGTCACGTTTGAGACGTGTGCCAGATTCTTAACCTTGGCGATCTCGGCTGTAGTCAGAGCATTGTTGGCACTACTGCCTGGGTCGAAACCGGCCGGTGAAATAGTGATAGTGTTACCAATGCTGCTTTTGACACTCTTGATTTTATTTTCGACTGCCCGCTGCGCGACGAGCATCGTCAGACTGAGCCCGATACTGAGACCTAGGATAACTACGATGGCTCCGGTGCGCACGCCGTTCCGAAAAGCGTTGCGGATTCCCCTGCTGACTGGATTCATATGTACTAACCTTATGTTACATGCTGTTAAGCCAGAGTATACGGATGTTTTGCTGCGCTTTCGCCCCGGGAAACTGGTAAAGCGTTTCTTTTCGCTATTGCAGCGGCGCGCTACACTATATATAGATACGTCATGACCAAACAAAAACTGGACCGAAAGCGTGCGCTTGCCTGGCGGGTGTTACTCACGCTCGCTCTGTTGCTGGCTGCGGTATATGCGGTAGTCCGCAATTGGCACACGGTGGACGGCAGCCTGCGCGTGGCACGCGGCAGTGATCCGGTGTGGCTGGCTGCCGCGCTGCTGCTCATGGCACTGACATTCTGTATCGCCGCTGCCGTGTATGGCGTACTGGCACTGCACCGGCTCCGGTACTGGCAGACATGGCTCGTGAGCCTGGCTGGTGCGTTTGTGAATCGTTTGTTACCGTCCGGTCTCGGCGGTCTGGGGCTAAGCGGCGTGTACTTGTATCGGCGAGGTCATTCGCCAGCCGAGGCAACAGTGGTCGTTTCGGTCAATAATCTGCTAGGAATAGCGGCGCATGTGCTGCTACTTGCTGCGATCTTTGCTCTGCGACCGCAAGTCATACAAGCTTTGTTTGCAGGGCGCCATATCGGTCTGTCATTGAACGTGGGACTGGCGGTGGTGCTGGTGGCTGGTATGCTCACCTGCCTGCCGGGGGTGCGTAGACCGCTCGCTCGCTTTATGTGGAACCTGAATAGAAGCGTGCGGCATTTGAAACTGGCAAAGGTCGTGCTGGCGCTCATGCTTTCAGCGCTGCTTACGGTTACGTACACGGGCATTCTGGCCTGCACTGCCCGATCGATCGGTGTTGAACTTGGCGTGTTGCAAGTGTTTATTGTGTTCTCGCTCGGCATGCTGGCGGGTACGGCGACACCAACGCCAGGCGGCCTTGTCGGGGCTGAAGCCGGACTATTCACGGGTTTTACGGCCTATGGAGTGTCGGTGCTGGATGCTGGTGCCGCAGTGTTGCTGTTCCGGCTGGTGACGTATTGGCTGCCTCTGTTTCCAGGTCTCTTGGCGCTGCTTGCGGGCCGCAAAAATGGCTTGATATAATTTAAGTAGTAAAAACTACATCGATATATTGATAAATATCACAGCCAAGGTGGGTACGACTAGGCATACTTCGAATTGTAGACAAACAAAAGGGAGGCGATATGTACAGGCACAGTGCTAGTGGTAGGCATACAAAAACGCCGGCGGTGGTAACGGAAACGTTCGCGCAATACCTTATTTTACCCTCAGAACCAGAGGAAGTTATTGGGGCGGCAAATGTGTCGTTCGGCTTCCGTAACCGTTATATGACTAAGCGTCGAGTAATGCGAATTATCCGCCGGATCCGCCGGACTCAGGTGTAATCACAACTCCCCCATTTTTTAGGGCGCGTGGGTGACGGTAAAACTCTGACCGTCAGTTCCTAATACTGATGGCGTCGCGAGCGGCTGATGCGTGTTTGAAATCAGGGTGATGGGCTGGGCGTTGCCGTTGGCCGCACTGAGGTTGCTGCCGCTTGCGGTCAGCGTAGCACCGGTGAACGCTACGGGCGCGAAGTTGTCGAGCGGCAGGAGTTTACCGTGGCTGGAGCTTAAGTCTTCCTCGATCCACTCGGCTGACGAGAGTGAAGAGGTGAACGTGACATTGGTAGTGAAGGATTTACCGGTCGTGGTGTCAGTGATGGTAATGCTCCATTGGCCAGTGGTGGTCCGGGCTACGGATGCACTCATATTGTCACCGGGCGTCACGGTGAGGCTGTTGATTGGTGTAGCAGCGCTCTGCGGGAACAATTCATAGAAAGCTGATGAGGTTTCGTGACCGTGTGAAACGGTGTTCATGGTGCCGACCTGGATAAGATCGGTAGCGGTTACGCCGCCGAGGCCGATCCAGGCAGCGTCGTAGGCGGTCCGGACGGTTGTGGCAGTGGCAGCCGGCACGGTCCAGGCACCGGATATGGCGGTGTACTGGATATTTGCGGTGGCCGCCAGATAGCCGGACCAGTTACTTGATACGTAGCTTGTGGTAGTAGGTGGTTGTGGTGCCGGGGTGGTTGGGTTTGTGCCGATCGTGCTGCCACCCGGATTGTCTGGTGTGGTAGTGGAGGAGTTTCCGCCCGCGGGTGTCGGGTTAACCGGTGACAAGCCGGTGACGCTGGCATCCGGTGCGGGTGTGACTACCGGTACCGGTGTGACGCTGTGTGGAATACTGGCTGTCGTGACTAGCTGAGGTGCGGCCGGAATTGGGGCTGGTGCAACAAGCGGTGTGGTTTCGGTACTGGACGACGCTGGTGTGGTGGTCACAGCAGGCTGCTTAACCGACGTAGTCTGCGAGTGTAGTGGTTTGCTTACTGGAGACGTGGTATTATACTGGGCTCCGACGACAATAAATCCTGCTGTCAAAGCCGTCATTATAATTATACGCGGCGCACTCACTGCAATGCCCCTGAATCCCAATCTTGCCATGTAACGCTTACTATACTTGACTCTACTTATGCTTTGCAAGTTGGCTTGCTAACTCGGCTGTTCGGTTAGCCGCCAGGCGCGCAGCAGCTCGGCTACGCTCCACGCCTGCCAGGGGCAGCCGCGGGCAGTAAACAGTGCATCGCCGTCAAGGATTTCGCTGACGCTGCCTAGGCCGTAGTCGCTTAGGTGCTGTTTGAGTAGCGGTTCGAGTAGCTGACGGGACTGTAGTGGATCGTTATATGCCCGTAGGTGCGCCTGCACAAACGGGCCGATGAGCCAGCTCCAGGTGGTACCCTGGTGGTACGCGGCGTCACGCTGCTCGGTAGTGCCTTCGTAGCGGCCGATGTAACCGGCAGCTTCGGGTGCCAGGCTGCGTAGGCCGAAAGGTGTCAGCAAGGCGGATTGGCAGGCTTCCACAATCGCCCGCTGCTGCGCTATCTCAAGCGGACTATACGGCAGGGAAACGGCCAAAAGCTGATTGGGGCGAAGGAGTGCCTCGTGGCCATTAGGTCCGTCAAGTACATCGTAGCAGTAACCTGTCTGATCGTTCCAGAAGCGGCTGAAGCTGTGTCTGACCTGCTCTGCCCGCTTCTCGTACGCGTCAGCGCTTTGCCCGAGCGTCCGGGCAAAATCGGCCATGGCGCGCAGCGCGTTATACCATAGTGCATTCACCTCGACCGGTTTGCCGATGCGCGGTGTCACCACATGGTCGCCGTATTTCGCGTCCATCCAGGTTAGCTGCGTACCCGATTCACCGGCGTAAAGCAACTGGTCGGTCGAGTCGATGTGTATCTGATGGCGGGTGCCGGTAAGGTGGCAGCCAATGATGGCGTCCAGTACCGGAAACAGCTCGCGCACCAGACCATCGTCGTGGGTGTGTTCGTGGTAAGCGCGGATGGCCTGGAAGTACCAGAGCGTGGCGTCGACGGTATTATATTCCGGCTGCGTGCCGGCATCCGGAAAGCGGTTCGGTAGCATACCACCGTCCACAAATTCGGCGAAGGTGTGTAAAATCTGAGCAGCAATTTCCGGGCGGCCGGTTTCAAGTGTCAGGCCTGGCAGGGCAATCATAGTGTCGCGGCCCCAGTCGCCGAACCAGGGATAACCGGCGATGACGCTACTTCCCTTCCCACGTCGCACGATAAACTGGTCGGCGGCTAGTATGAGTTGACGGATTTCGGCGGGCGCGCTTGCCAACGGACTTGCCGCGACGAGCTGCTGCTCGTAGCGGCTGCGGACCTGCAGAGCGGCCTCGCCATCCAGGTCTGCGTCAGGATCAGTACTAGCAATGATATCCAGGGACTTACCGGCGTGCAGCCTGGCATGGAAAACCCCCGCCAGTAGATCATTATCGTAAGCTTCGATTCCCCGCTCCGCCTCGGCTTGTAAGTACAGGTTTTGGTGCCAGACGTTTTGTGGTTCCATACCGGCCGTCTGGCTCAATATATAGAACGGTACGCTGTTTTCACCTGGGGCGATGATTTTGAGCCCGTGTTTCACAACATCAACCTGCATATTCACACCGGTATCACGGCTGCGGGCATGGTGATCGCGGTAGTTAGCAAGTGCCTTTATGTCTAGCGTGACAGGACCACCCGCGAGCAGTGTGTAGCGGACGTAAGTCGTGTTGGCTCCGACTGGCATCCAGATGCGTTTTTGCAACCTGACATCACCTACGGCGAATGTCCACACTGGCATAGTACCGTCAAGCTCGAAGCGGTCGATATGCGTATAACCCTCTGGCTCTACTGCGCCCGGACGCCATCTGTTAGTAAAAAGCTGTACTGTTTCACCATTGCCGGTCACGGTTTCTTCCAGGTTGGCGAGCAGCAGCGTACGGCCGAGCGGTGGCTCCAGCGCGGCCACTAACATGCCATGGTAACCGCGTGTTCGCAGTCCGGCTACAGTGCCCATGGCATAGCCACCCAAGCCGTTGGTGACGAGCCACTCGCGTTGCTCGGCTGCTGGCAGATCCGTATATATAGTGCGCTTAAAGTCGACGGCGGATTGTGCGCTGGGCATGAGACCAGTATATATTGCTTACGCCTTAAGTGTGTAGCATTTTTCACGCATCTGTTAGCGGCAAGTAGTGTGTATGTGCTCGACATGCATACATATGAGCCGTAAGTATCTATAATGTAGCCCGAAATGTTATTTTGTTCACAGATTATTGGTGAGTATTTGCAGTACTGTCCTTAGGTATGTCAAAAAAAACCGAAAGGCCGGTGTGCTCAGTAAAGCGCATACTGGTCGTCGAAGACGATGAGATCCTGAGTCATGCCCTTTATACCCTGCTCACCAGAAGGGGCTATAACGTAGTACGGGCGTTTAATGGCAAGGAGGCGCTGGAGAAAGCTGCCGGATTTCGACCGGAGATCATCCTACTGGACCTAGTGATGCCGATAATGGGCGGCATGGAATTCTTGCGCCGGTTTAAAAACGAGTCGCATATCCCCATCATTATCTTCAGCAGTCTCGATTCGCCCGCTGACGTACATGAGGCGCTGAGGCTCGGCGCTACCCGTTACATGCTCAAGTCCTGGGCGACGCCGGACGAACTGTTCCGGGCTATCAACGAGGTGGTAGACTAGATTGAATATGGGGTCTGATAGTGTGTTGTCTTCCAGAAAGCCTATGAGTGTCTCGGTATAATGTAGTGTGTCCGGATATGGACAGCTCACTGGTTCCATGACCAACAACGATCCAAGGGAGTGTGTATGACCTACGAAGGCGAACCTCGCGAGCGTACCGCGCGTTATAAAGCGGAAAGAGGCAGGAGGGTGTGTGTTACGTTCACGATAATCCTCAGCCTCATCGCGCTAGGTCTGCTCATATGGGCACTTATCGTGGGGAGCGATACCGCCAACAGGAGTGCCGAAATGGTCAACCACAAAGGCGGGATACCCCTCGTGTTCATGCTTTTGTGCATCGCAGGGTTGGCAGTAGCCCTCGCGAGTATATTTGCCGTAGTCGGCGTCGTCTATGCCAGAGAGGCTCGAACCGCGAGACAGGATGAGAGGGAGAGGTAGGGTGTGGCCTGTAACCATAAGCGGACGGTGGCTACCATGAGGATCGCAGCAGCGGTTCGTGACGGGTGGCCGCCAAAGCGACTGGAATCGTGTCTAGTTGAGTCCTGTATGGATTCCAAGCACACAGTTTCGGTCGTTTTACTTGGCGCAGGTGTGCAGTCGTTATTTTGCCAGATCAGTCTGGGCGTTCTGTAGCAGGATACTGCCGCCACGTTCTTTCCAGCGGTCGAAGGTTGGGCTGTCGCTTAAGTGCCGTTCTCGCCACATATTGAAGGCGTCGCGCGAATAGACGACCGTTTGGGTGTCGGTCAGGCCTTTGCCGTCCTCCAGGCTGGCTGCGGCACCGGGGCCGCCGTTGTACCCGGCGGCTACCAGTTCCACTGTGCCGGTCCAGCTGGGTCCTTGCTCGGCCGCGCCGAACAGGTTCCGCACGTATGCCAGATATGCCACGCCGAATTCGATGTTTGTTGTGGGGTTAGTAAGATCATATTTTTTGACGGGTGTTTTAAGGCGTCGGGCAGCAATATCTTCAGCTGTGGGCGGCGTGACTTGCATGAGGCCCACGGCGCCGGCGTCGCTGACAGCTTTCGGATCGCCGCCCGATTCCATAGTCATAATGATCGCGACGAAATTCGGGTCGATATCGTACTTTTTGCCCATCTCATTAATGATCGGGCTCCAGTGTTTGACGGTCGATGGAATCCACGGCGCGGTAATACCGGTACTTTGGTATGGAATCGGGGTCTGGGAATTGTAGATGGCTCTTCCGACCACGAAGACAGCCAACGTGATAGCTACGCCGACAGCAAACATGACACCGTCACGCGGCGATATAGAATTGATCCATCTCCTGATCCTTCGCATATTTATATATAGTAGCAGGCTCTATGCTGATTGAAACCGAATCATCAGCGTAATGTCCTTTCTGGCTAGTGCGTGCAGCCCACGAGGAGTATCTCTATTGGCTTAGGTTTGACGTAACTCCATCTCCTCAGAGCATACATATTTATTGCGTGGCGTACATTCCAAGAGTGTCCGCGTTACTCAAAGAAGCTGCTGGGCTTGCCTCGCGGGGTGTAAGAACGCGTCCACTGCCCTGGCGATGAGGAGAGGGTTGTCTCGTATAGCCCAATGGGTAGCTGGGGGGCTCCCACGGTCGGGTGTGACACGATGTACAACTGTGTTAGCCCCCAGGGCGCCAAGGCGCCGCTGACGTCTCTCCCACCTTGCAAAACGACCAGCGGAAAAGAGTCTATCTCTCCCCATCGCAAAAATAGCGATCTCGCCAACGATTTCCTCCAGCGCTGCAACGTCCGTCGTGCGCGTTACTGCCTCATGGACCTCTAGGGCTGAAAGCTCCGGGTTAGCTTGCTGGAATTCATGCGCTTCCCTGTCGCTGGCAGCATGTAAGCCCCGAAAATCGCCTGAAAGTCGTTCTGCTGGTAGCTTTCGGTCGAGTATCGCGAGTTCTATAGAGGCTAGTAAACCACGTGCTCGGAAACTGTTTGGAGTCTCCTCGAGGAGCCCGGCAGGAGCGACCATTGCGACCCTGCTCTGCTTGTTGAAGCAGTCCCACCCTTCCGCTCTCGCGATCTGTACTGCCTCTGGGCCGACAAGCCCGCCCCAGCTATAAAAAATTGCATCTAAACTCTCGCCTGTGCGGCCGAGGGCTAGAGGAATCGAGGTCACATCAAGAGCTTGATTTCTGGCGGCTACCGGCCGGCCCGCCTCAACTTCAACAACTTCTGTACGGTTTTGGTGGGGTACTATCACTTCATTGCCAAGCCATGCTAGCGCGGTCGCAAATGCCACGTTCGCTCCGATACCACTCCGAACCCCGGGGAACATAAGCACGGGGTTACGATCGCCTATATCGTTAGCGGCTGATTTGCGCGGATGAAGGTGGAGGTAGTGTATAAATTGGTTACCGCCATGATGGGCCAGTGGTGCTGCACCCCAGGTGGATAGCTCTTCCACGACATCCCAACCATCGTCGTCAAACGTGCGTACAATCTCGTCAAACAGAGGCTTGCCATATAGGTAATAACCTTGACGTAGCTCTTCTTCCCCTCTTGGTGGCCGCCCTTCGGGTAATGTCATTTACTATAGTATAACACAATATGACCGATTATACTAGCTTCGCCTCGCTGTATAAGGAGCTGTGTTACCTAAAACCAGTAACTAGCGTGTGCTCGGGGTTTTATCCTTAGCGAGAGCTCTGATAGCAGCTTGGACAGTGCCAATCTCGTCCCATGGATATTCGCCGGCAGACCGTTCAATGGTTTTTTCGTGACCCTTACCCAGGAACAGCACGGTATCGCCTTTTTGTGCCCGTTTGATAGCAAACTGGATGGCCTTGGTGCGATCATGCACCAAAAACAGATTCTTGTCCCGCCGTTTGCCGGCCTTCTCGGCCCCCTGAGCTATCTGATCCATAATCTCCATGCCGTCAATATCGCGGTCGTCTTCTTCGGTTACTATGACCTCGTCAGCGTACTTGCCGGCTAGCTCGCCCTGTGTTGCCCGCTTGGCTTCATCGCGCCGTCCCGCTGACCCGAATACCACGATCAGCTTGCCTTTTACAATCGGCCGCATGTCCTTGAACAGTTTTTCGAAGCTATCTGGGGTATGGGCATAATCGACAATGGCACTAAAAGGCTGGCCTTCATTGATAGCGGTCATCCGGCCGTCGATGCTCTGTAGTGCGGCAATACCGCGTTCAATCTGTTGTTTTGTGAGCCCTAGGGCTCGGCCGACGCAGACTGCCGCCAGAGCGTTTTGTACGTAAAAACCGCCGGGAATATTGCAGCGGATATGGTAAGTTTCATCGGAGGTGACTACCGTAAAGTCACTGCCCGTCGGCGTTAGTGTGATGTCTTTGGCATGCACATCACCTCGTTTTATGCCGTACAGTACGGGGTGAGGCGTAGTCTTGGCAAAATATTCACCGTTAGGGTCGTCGATATTGGCAATACCGACCTGGAGGCCTTCTGTATTGCGGGCCGTACGTCTAAAAAGCAGGCGCTTGGCCTCGACGTAGCGCTCGAACGTTTTGTGGTAATCAAGATGCTCATGGGTAATGTTGGTCATGACCGCCACCGAGTATGGAATGCCCCACAAACGATGCTGAGCCAGACCTTGGCTGGTTGATTCCAGCACCAGCCAGTCGATCCCTTGCGCTTTCATCCACTTTAATCGTCGTAGCAGCTCCGGCACAGGTACGTTCGTATAGTGTTGGACCTGGTTTCTAATGTCACTATCAATGCCGTAAGCAACCGTGGTCATAATCCCGGTCTTGATGCCTGCTGTACTAAGCATTTTGTGGATCATGAGGGCTGTTGAGGTCTTGCCGTTGGTGCCGGTCACGCCAATGACACGCATGCCCTTGGCCGGAAAACCGGCTGCAGCGTGCCGAAGCACTGCCTCAGCCTGGTGGCCAGTGGGCTCAATCGCCTCAAATATCCCTGTGGGGATGAGCATTTTAACGATTTTACGAGCATTCATGCGTGCAGTGTCCTTGATATCGATACTAGGGTTACGGGTTGCTGTGATAGTATCGAACTCACTCATCATACCATCAGGTCTGCGGCCGTTGAAGCCGCTTGATGGGAAATACGAGCCGCCTAAGAAGTAGGACCAATAAGCTCCCCAGGTATACTTGGCACATCGCATGAGAGAGTGGCTAAAGATGCAAGGCTACTAGGCCCGCTTGCTTCACTAGTCCGGTGCTGAGTAATAGTAAACCAGACAACCGTTTGCCCTATCATAAACGATTCTGCAATGGGTGTACGATAACTTGATTTTGAAGTTGATCTATCCGAACCGATAGCGGTAAATTCTCCATCTCCAGCGTATATAGTTACGCCGCCTAAGAGTGGCGCGGGGTCTTCGGGGCCGCTGCCAGGGTCGGTGGGATCAGCTGTAACGCCGAATGTTACCGATACTGTCTCACCAGGGGTGGTCGGTTTTGGCAGGAGATACGAGGCGGCTCGTCGTAATGTCGCCTCTTTCCCGTGAGGCGGAATACCACAGAACGCGTCTACGCGTGCATCTGCTCCGTGGGGCATAAAGCGAACGTGTGCCGCAGGCGCTGATGGTGCTGGACTTGAAGGACCGCCCTCGTAGCTGCATGCTGCAAGTGCAAGCGGTATTGCTAGAACTGCTCCGGTCGTTCCTGGTTTATTCATGGCATTAATATTAACATGTGAGACCGTAAGTGGCGAAGCTGTATTCCAAGCAAGCTTCAAACGCCATGGCTTGTATTGGCTACCCTGACGTCCCCCCACTGGGAACCCCGTGTGCGTGATGCAATAGTTTTAGCTCGTAAGCTTGAACATCTCGGATTCACGTACGCTGGTGGTAACGTGACGCTAATAAGACCACCCTAATCAGGCGGCATATGGTATAGTAAACAAATTAAAGGTGAAAATTACAATGGAGTACATCCCCATTACGCATAAATTCGTGGCAGTCTTAAACAAGAAAATTCCCTCTGGTAATCTCATGAATGCATTGGCACATGCGACTGCCGGTCTGGCTGCGTCGTATGCTGTGCCTACTGAAATGCGCTTTGGAAGCTACATTGACAAGGACGGGAACGAGCATAACAGTATATCCGATAACCCTTACATTATATTAAGGGCCGACAACTCAAATAAGATACGCACCTTACGTAGTGCGTTAATTGAGAATGGTATTTACTTTACGGACTTCACGGATACCATGATTGTCGGTACTTATGCGGAGCAAAAAGAGCGAACCTCAAACACTCCGGAGGAAGAACTGGAGTACTACGCCATTTGTATGTTTGGTGAAACAGAAAAGCTCAATGAGCTGACTAAGAAATTCTCACTCTGGAGAGACTAGCCAATCCCTAGAAATGTGGTAAGTCGTAGGTGAAGACGAAGACGAAGACAGACGCTATCATTGCATATAGGGTATAAGTGTGTTTATTATGGCTTCGTAAGTTAAGTTCTACCTTAGGAGGCTCTATGCATTTTGGAGAGGTGCGGACAGATGAAGGTTCAGACGGCGATAAGGTGGTTGACATCCGAATGTCCCGCCAAGAAGTTACTGCTTTTGCCTACGTCGTGCAGGCGCTTGTTGAGCGGTATCCCGCGGGTCGTGAAAAGGATAATGCGACGTCAGTAGCGCACCTTGCTATTCGGAGGCGCGATGAGCTTGTACGGGCTCTCGTTGCAGCTCAGCGAGGAAGACTTTGGTCTGTCGTAACCCTAGCGGTAAACAGCCTAGATGATGTTGCAGAAGAGCTCAGGGACTACCCCCAGAGGGGAGTTCTGTATACTTTACCGGGGCTTAGAGAACCGGCTGATATTTTAGCAATAGCTCAGACCGCTCGAGGAATGCATGAGGAGCTTGCGGTCTATGTTGATGCGAATGAGCTTGGACTAGATTAAGGGCTTGGCTAGGGAAACGGGGGGTGTTGTCCAAACCTTTATAGAAGTTTAGGTTGTGAAGTTATCGAACTTGAGGTTCAAGAAATACGAAGTCTCCTGAACCTGGAATAGCCTGCTCGTCAGTACAGCTGTGAGTGTGAACCAATGAAGGTAAAAATTACAATTCTATCACCATCGATATAGTAGAGTGCTCGCAGGTCACCTTCTATGTCAATACTTCGGTAGCCTGTGAACTTCCCTTTTAGGGCGTGATCACGCAGCCGTCTGTCATGAGGATTTTGTTTAAATAGCTCCATCCTTTCATAGAAACGCTCCTTTTGTACTGGCCGCAGTTTCTTGAATTGCTTTATAAAACCCTTGGTGAAATCGATCTGATGGTAGAGCATATCTTATAGAGTTTTCAGGTAGTCGATTGCTTCGTCCGTGCTACTGAAAGGCCCTACAGTGTCACCTGCTTCGATTTCCCTCTGCGCCTCTTCGACGATCTTCTCCATTTTGGGCGTCATAACTTCAACCGCGCTGAAGTGAACCTGTCCCGTATTGGCCAATTCGATAAGGTAAGCGTTTACTAAAGTGCTCAGGGGTATACCAAAAGAGCTCGCTACTGCCTGCGCGCGCTGCTTAACGTTCTCATCCACCTTTACATTCAGCATTGCCGTCTTCATATTACAAAGTATACACCTTGTATAAATTAACTGTCAATAGCACGAGTACTTCCGTTATAGGAATCATGGCTAGGGAAAAGGAGCATTGTGCAAACTATTCTGGAAGATTGCAGAGGTCAGGACATTGATGCTGAAGTTCTAGAAATACAACAGATTCTAGAAGAAAATGAGTAGCTCAAAGATTTCCATTCAATACAACAGTATGTATAATAATATGTATGAACTTCGAATGGGACGAAGATAAAAATCTGGCAAATACCGCCAAACATGATTTATCTTTCTTCGAAGCTCAAGATGCTTTCCTCGATCCAGATAGGGTGATCTTACTTGACGTTAAACACTCATCTACTGAGAGGAGGTATTTCTGCATAGGCAAAACAGCACGCGGTGGTATTGCCACCGTAAGGTTTACGATAAGACAAGGCCGTATTCGCATTTTTGGTGCTGGATATTGGCGGAAAGGAAAGAAAATGTATGATGAACAACATTAGATACACAGAAGTGCCGGCGGATATTGATGCGGCGCTCGATAGCGCTACTGTGGTAGCTGACTTTCTACCCTCACCTTCTGAACTCGTACGCAAATCTGAAAAAGAGAAGATTACTATCGCTATTGATAAGCGGAGCCTTGATCTCTTCAAAAAGTATGCCAAAAAGCATGATGGCAAATACCAGACTATGATGAACGATGTACTTGGTGCTTATGCGGATAAGTTTCTCGATCGCTAGATCTTAGATCTATCACCATGCTGCAAGACTTTATATTAAATACCACCTGCGTTTGCAAGGTGGTACTTATTGTATACGTTGACGGTGGTGGTCAAGATAACACTAATGTGGCTCGAAAAGTCCGTACTAAAAATGAGTCAAACGTAAGCTTGACTAACTAGCAAAATCATGGCTAGGGCGCAGGGATTCGAATCCTCGAATGCAACTAAAAACTGTTAGGTGCTTCATGCAAAGACAAATAAGCGTATGGTGAATTATTGACATATTGACATACTAGTGTTATGATGTTAAAGACAACATGACATTGTTGTCTCCGCAATTAACCTTCGGCAGGTAGTTTCTAAGCTACAACGCGGAAGGTTTTTTGTTTCATGGTACTTTTCTATCAAAAACTGACATGAAATCTTTTCTTCCTGTTCGCTTGTTTTGCTTAACCTGAACACAAAACTCTATACCATCCTTCGTGACTCCATAGAATCTATGCAGTAGTGTAGAGGGGTCGTCTTTTTTAAATATCGTTTCTGGGTCGCATCTGCTATTTCTAAGCAAATCAATTGCTGCGTTATATAGCTTTAATCTCTTTGTCCTGACCTTCATGTGTTTCTGCATTAGATGGGTCCAAAACAAGGAGATGAAAACCTTATCTTTATTGAAATAAGCTGAACGTACGTAGGGTTGGCGTTTAGTTAACTTCTCAATCTTAACGTGCTCCCTGCGGGCAAGTTTACTAACCTCTTCGTAAGAAGTACCCGATAGTAATAAAGCTTTTGATTTGTACTGTTTCATCAATGTGTTCCTGGTTACTACTAGGCCCAACCCTGTAAGGTCTCTTTGACTTGTCTTAGGTTTTCTTCAAGAGTTTTCTCGTAGGCTTCTAGTAGAAACTTTTTCGAGATAAGCATTGTCTGTCCGTTAAACTGAACTTCCTGTAGCTCAACAGATTGTTTGAGCCGTTCCATCTCGCCAGTCTGTACCGGGTATCCAGCGAATCCGAGTGACTGACGGTAATCTTTTAGCACATTCTCAACGTTGGCTCTGTTAATGTTTCGATCCCCGTATTGGTCAATAAGCTCAGACGAGATGCTACCAGGCAATTCTGACGGATATCTACGGCGAAGATATTGATATAGCTCAGGCTTTACAGCCAAAGTCCTGGCTGCTTGCTGCCAGCGGTCGGAGTCTTGGTCCAAAGACAATAGATCTCTGCCGTCGGGAGTAAGTCTGTATTCGTCACTCTCAGTTCTTTCCAAAAATCCGAAGTGTACTAGTGAAGCTGCGATCGAGTGAGAGGTGCCGCTTTTAGGCGAGCGCCCCATAGTTGTAAGTAGGTCTCCTCGGCTCCTAAAGGCAACCTCACGATTAACCGCGCTGCCCGCGCGCAGTTTGCTCCATAGAATTTGCGCGTGCTCATAAGCTTCCTTAAAGCTCATTGCTGGATGTGCGTTTATCATTCTCTGTGTCATTCCTTATCCTTTCTTTGGGACGGTCTGTGGGGGCGCGCAGATCTTTTAACCCACTCCACATTACTCTGGTAAACCTCATGATGAATCCCTGGGATTGAGAGTTTCTGACAGCGATCCAGATTATCACGATCGAGCCGATCATTATGATTGCAACCGGGTCGAGTGATATGCTGCCTTTCATTACATTTCAAAGTATATCTCGGCGCGCGCGCTCTGGCAAGCGCGACGCGCGCTGGCAGCGCCCAAGCCCTACGGCCTGATAAGTTTGGGTGACGGTATCAAGAATAATAGGCGTCTCAGTGGGAGTAACGTGGGGCATGCTCTAATCCAACAGCAGTTCCCCGACCGGTAGGTCGTGGGATGTAGTTGCCTCCCGGCTTCCTCGTCGTCCGGGCGTTCCCGGAGTGGCGTATATACTGAAAGCTATGACCGTCTACAGACGAATGA
>Ga0265338_10002327_pt1 | contig 28735 bp, 31 predicted proteins | sample 42126metaG_FD_193579 | JGI IMG/M metagenome (GOLD analysis project Ga0265338, IMG submission 193579) | Rhizosphere microbial communities from Carex aquatilis grown in University of Washington, Seatle, WA, United States - 4-21-26 metaG | ecosystem: Host-associated > Plants > Roots > Rhizosphere...
GTCTTTGTCTTTGTCTTTGTTGACCCTTCGCCGGTTTAGGAGCCGGGTTGGCTTCGCTCCCCCTTTATCGCCGCCGACCATCCGTGCCCATCCGTGTCCATCCGTGGTTGACTCAACGCCGCCAGAAAACCGGCCGCCTTGGCCAGGGTTTCCTCGTACTCCGCTTCCGGACACGAATCCGCCACGATGCCGGCGCCGACGTTGAAATGGGCGAAACCATCTTTGCTGATCGCCGTGCGGATGGTAATGCTCAGCTGGCTCTCGCGGTTGAAACCCAGGTAGCCGTGACAGCCGCAGTAGGGGCCGCGCGACAGCGGCTCCAGTTCGTCGATGATTTCCATCGCCCGGAACTTCGGCGCGCCGGTGATGCTGCCGCCGGGAAAACACGCCGCCAGCGCCGCCAGATGCGTCACATCCGCGCGCAGCCGGCCTTCGACCGTCGAGACCAGGTGCTGGACCTGCGCAAACCGCTCCAGCCGCGCCAGCTCGGGCGTCTGCACCGAGCCAAACTCGCACACCTTGCCGAGATCGTTGCGGAGCAGATCGGTGATCATCACCAGCTCGGCAAGTTCCTTGGGGCTGGTCTGGAGTTCGTAGGCGAGCTGCGCGTCCCGCGTCGGGTCGGCGGCGCGCGGACGCGTGCCCTTGATCGGCCGCGTCAGGATGTGCGAACCGCTCAACCGCAAAAACAGTTCCGGCGACGACGAAGCCAGCTGAAAATCGCCGCCATCGAGGAACGCGGAAAATGGCGCGGGTGAAACCGCACCCAGCCGCTGAAACAATTCCCAGCCGGACGATTCGCATGGCGCCGTGAGCCGCTGCGAAAGATTCACCTGATAAATGTCGCCGGCCCGAATGTAACGCTGCGCGCGTTCGACGGCGCTGAGAAATTCGGCCCGCGAGAGGTTTGAGCCAACGCCCGCCCTCAACCCCGGGAGAGGGAGAAGCCTTCTCAAGCCGGAACGACATTGTGAATCGCCGGCATTTTCTCCGGCTGACGAAATATTCTCCCTCGCCCTTTCCCAAAGGGAGAGGGCCGGGGTGAGGGTTTTGCCCAAATGGGTCCGCCAAAATTCCATTTGGTCCCCGGCCCGCACCTGGCTCCGCGAGCCGTCGGCGGCGAGCCCGGTGGCGACAACGCAGATTTTGCCCAGGTGATGGTCAAACACGACGAGGCTGTCGTAAAAACCCACCTGGCTGTCGGGCAGCTCAAGATCGTTGACCGCGCGGCGGGGAAGCTTCGGCTCGGTGAAATTTTTTAAATCGTAACCCCAGCACCCGAAACCGCCGCCGAGCGGAAACGGCAGGTCGATTTCGTCCAGCAGCTCGCAGCGCGCCAGCAACGCGTCCAGAATCCGCCACGGATTGCCGAACTGGACGTAGCCGCCGACGTGAGGAGGCGGAGCAGGCAATGCCAGCGTCGCGTCCCTCCTCCTCACGTCGGCGGCTGCCGGGACAATTTCACAGCGCGAGCCGAAGGAACGGAAGGTGAGAAACGGCCGGGCGGCAACCAGGGAATACCGCGCCTGCGGCGAAGCGAAGGACGCGGTGCGCAGCAAAACGATCCCCGGCTCTCCCCGGAGCTGTTCGACCAGCGATTCCGGGGTGTGGGCGGCGGCAATTTCCTGGATCAACGGGCGCATCGTGACGCGGAAAGTAAAGCACGGCGAAACCGGGCTGGCACGCCGAAATAAAAACGGGCGGAAGCATCCGGATTTTTAGTACTCCACAAACTACTTTTACTTGTCAAATATCCTTATCACCGCTAAACTTCGCCGCATCGTGAACCACATCATGGCCCTTTGATGTCTATGACCTTTTTATTTTGGACCGCCGTCGGTTTTGTTGTTGCCGTCATTCACGCCTCGTTTTTTGAGTGGACGCTGCATCGTTTCGTGATGCACCGGCCCCTGGGCAGTTTCACCTATCCCTTCGTCAGCCACGCACTCGTCCATCACCATATCTTCAAAGCCGACCACACCTATCATCTCATCCACGAAAAGGACAAATTCACGATCCCGATGGCATGGTGGAACGGGCCGGTGCTGATCCTGATCGGCCTGCTGCCTTTCGTGCTGGCGGCCTGGCTCTCCGGTCAATGGGGCATCCCGGTCGGAGCGGCGTTGGCCAGCAGCACCTATTACGGCGCCTATGAATACATGCACTGGTGCATGCACCTGCCGCGCAAACGCAACGTGGAGCGTTCGGGAATCTTTTTCCGGCTCAACGGCCATCACCTGCTGCACCACCGTTACATGCACAAAAACTTTAACGTGGTCCTCCCGTTGGCCGATTTATGCTTCGGCACACTGCTGCTGCGTTCCAAAATCCATTTCAAACAGGCGGTCGGCCCGGCCGTCCCCGATGTCCAGCCCCGGACGCCGCGCCCGCAAACCGTGCCCGCCTGAGCGGCAACGGTGAATGCGGAACCACCGGCTCCTTGCCGGCGGACCGCTTCAAAGGCCTCCGCTGCCACCGCCGACGTCTCCCCCAATGCCTCCGGCGGCAACAATGATCGGCAGGAACATGGCGATCACGATGCTGCCCACCACCACCGCCAGAAAAACAATCATGACCGGTTCCAGCAGCGAGGTCATGGCGCCGACCGCATTGTCCACCTCTTCGTCGCAGGTGTCGGCAATCCTCATGAGCATGTCCGGCAGCGCGCCGGTTTGTTCCCCCACATCCACCATGCCGGAAACCATGGCCGGAAAAATCCGGGATTCCTTCAGCGGTCCGGCGATGCTTCCGCCCTCCTTCACGCTGTCATGAATTTTTGAAATCACGCCGCCCACGATGACGTTGCCGGCGGTTTCCTTCACAATGGTCAACGCCGGCAGGATGGGTACTCCGCTGCCGAGCAGGGTCCCGAGCGTTCGGGCCAGTCGTGACAGCGCCACCTTCCGGACAACTTTCCCGGCCACCGGCACGGCCAGTTTGAAACGGTCAAACAGCGCCCGGCCCGGCCGGGTGCGGACGAGCAGTTGCAGGGCCGCCACCAGAACAACCCCGGCCATTCCCACCATCAGAAAATGGTGTCGAAACACCCCGCTCAGGTTCAGGACCAGAACCGTGAACGCCGGCATCGGCTGGCCATTCAGCAACCCTTCGAACACCGACTGGAATCGCGGAACGATAAAAACCATCAGCAGCGTGAGGATGCCGGAGGCAACCACCATGACGGCGGCGGGATAAAACATGGCCGCTTTGATCCGGCTTTTGATTTTTAGCGCCTTTTCCATGAATTCTGCCTGGCGGCGGAGCGCCACTTCGAGGACCCCGCCCATTTCGCCGGCCCTGACCATGTTCACATAGAGCGGGCTGAATACCTTCGGATGCGCTCCCAAGGCTTCGGACAATGACCGGCCGCCTTCGATGGCGGCGATCAGGTCCGAAATGATGCCTTTCAGCGCCCCCTTCTCCGTTTGCTCGTGCAGGAGGCGCAATCCGCGCATCAATGGCATCCCCACGTCAATCAATGTCGCCAGTTGACGGGTGAACACCGCGAGCATGGCGGGTTTGACCCTCCCGCGCGGCAGCCGCGGGGCCGGAATGTTGATCGCTTTGAAGGCACCCCGGGAGGTTCCCGGTTTGCGCCGGAAAGGCAGGGCGTGGGCCACCTTGGTCGGAAACAGCCCCATTTCCTTGATCCGCTTCAGCGCCTCGTTTTGATCGGTGACATCCAGCAAACCTTGGATCTTCAGCCCGGTGGCATCCACAGCTTCGTAGCAATAGTCGGACATATCAGCCTCGCTTCCGGCCCTGCCTCATATGGCAGAGGCGCTTACTGGTTTGGACAGTGCCCGCCGGATTATGTCACGCCGCCGGACCAGCCGGCAGCCCTGGAGGTTGGCGCGACTCCCCGGCAAAACCGGGGTTTCACCCGGCGGCCTTCAAAAACGTCGAGGTTCCGCCCGCCAATTAGTTTGCCGTCATCGGCGGCACGGGTATGATGGGGGCGCAATAAATCTATGAGCGCTGAAAATATGTGGGGGGAATTCGAAGACCCCGTCAATCAGAAAACGCCAACCTCGATTTTGCGCGAGCAGGCGGCGATTTTGAACCGGCTTACCAAGGGTGTTTTGATCGGCTCGATCGAGCAGGAGCCGGCTCCCAATAATGTCCTCGTTTACAATTTTGCCATCACCGCTCCGGCGATCAACAACCATAAATTCACGATTCTTACCGTGCAGTACGCCATTACCATCTATCCCCTGACCTTGACCGACCGCACCACCCAGGTGCAGAGGCAGTGTTTGAACGAGGACGCGTTTACCTCCACCCTCAAAGGCATTTTATCCTCCCTGCAGGTCCGGCGGGTCATCTCCGCCCTGTTGATTCAGAGTCAGGATTCCAAGCAGGGTTAGTCAACCGGGGATCGCGGGGGAATCTGCCCCGACCGGCGGCAACCGGTCATCCCGGGCGCTCAAACCTGCTTCGCCGCCGGCCAGGCCGGAATCGCAAGTGAACGGTTCCCGCCGGGTTGCACGTTCGGCACGGACGGACCTTGCGCCTGGGCGAAGGCGACCCGCGAGCGCAGCAGCAGGGTGAAGCAGCACAAATCGGCGAGCGGCAGCACCACGTTGAAGTTTTTGCCCTGGTAACGATGGTGCAACAGATGGTGTCCGTTCAGCCGGAAGAAGATGCCCGAGCGTTCCACGTGCCGTTTCTTCGGCAGGTGCATGCACCAATGCATGTATTCATAAGCCGTGAAATACAGCGTGCAGGCCACCGTCGCGCCGCACAAAATCCCCCACTTGTGCAGCAGCAGGGCCGAAATCAAAAACGGCAGCTGGCACGCGGCCACGATGGCCGGCCCGCTCCACCATGCCATGGGAATCGTCTGTTTGTCCCGTTCATCGACGAGATGGTACGTGTGGTCCGCCTTGAAAATCCGGTGATGCACCAGCGCATGCCGTTCAAATGGAAACCGGAACCACCGGACCGGCTGGTGCATGACATAACGATGCAACGTCCATTCAAAGAAGGAACCGAAGATGACTCCGGCGACCACACCGATGGCACACCAAAAAAGAAACATGGTCATAAATAATTTTCTGCTCTTGAAGACTGAAAGACAATTCCCGCCCCGCTCGAATTCTAATCGGTCTTATTTATCCAATTAATGTCGCCCAAATTCCGGTTCACGCAAGTTTTATTTCCACTTTTGACGTTGCAACCTCACCGGGCTCAGGGACTGGATGGCGGGAATGCAAAACTTTGTCCCACGTGGGACAAGGGACAAGATTTGGTCAAGGGTTGGGGGCGGCGTCGGACCACGGGAGGCGAATGGAGGGGTGACCGGGCTGCCGGACGATACCCGGGAGGGGGATTGAGCCCGCGGATTGTTCTGGCCGGCCGGAGGAGCCGGTCGCGGACTAATATGATTTCCCATCCTCCCAGACCACTCTTCCGCGCAAATGACTCCCCGAGCGTTTGAATCCAAGCGATCCGGTGATCAAATAGGAGGCCGGGCGCCCCTGGGAATGTTCCTTCAGGGCGTCGTTTCTGACGAATTTGATGATGGAGGGTAATGACAGCAAATCCGAGGCGATCAAATCGTTGTCCCGGAAGATCGAATAGGTTTGTTTTAGCAGGTTCATAGGTTAGTCGGCGGAAAATTGTTAATGGCTGGCCGCTCCTCTCCAAACCATTACCGCCGCCACGCTGCCGGCGACGATCAGGCCAATCAGGAAGGTGGTCGCGATAATTCTAAACTTTTGGCCGTATTGCGAAGAATGCAATCGCGGGAATAGGAATTTTCCCAGATGGTTTAAAAACATGGACATGTGACTGGTGTTTAATCTATGAAACCAGCTATCCCTGCCAAAGTCCACATCTCCTTCGAAAAATCTATCGTGACCGATGCCCCGGCAGCCGGCGGCAGGAACGCGCGGGTCAGGTTTTATGAAGCCGTTGCCCCCCGCTGGCTCCGGCGGGGTTTGTCGCCTCATCGCCTCACCCACAACAAAATCAGCAAATCCAGCGCGAAGAAGATCACGATGATGACTTCCAACCACAACATTCGTTTCTCGTTCACCTCGGCATGGACCACGCTGTAAAGCTTGTCCAGCTGGGCCAGGCGCTGTTCCACGCTGGCGCGCCACTGGTCGAGATAGAAACGGTCGCGCGCGCCAAGATAAATCCGGGCGAGATGCCAGTCACCGAAAAATTTGGTGATGTGCGTGACCTCGTCGGTGAGCTTCGCCACGTCCACCCGAAAACGGCGCAGATGATGCAGTGTCTTGGATGCCCGGCCGAACAGCGGCAGGTGCCGGCGATCCAAATCCTCGTAGGCCCGGTCGAGATACGCGTCTAGCCGGCGGTCCATCACGCGGAACTCCTCCAGTTGCAGGTTCGCCAGTTCCAGCGCGTATAACACATCGTCCACGTAGCCCGCCAGATCCACCACCAGCGCCGCGTCCCAATCAATCACCGCCAGGTCTGTGTTCTCAAAAGACCGTTGGATGCGCAGCACCTCGGCCACCTGGGCCTCGCTCAAATGGTACGCCGCCGTCTCCGTGAGCAAGCCCGCCACCTCCCGCCGTTGCTCGCCCAGCCAGCGGTTTACGTCCGTCACGCCGGCCAGATCCGTGAGGCAAAACACCGTGTAGGCTTCCGGCGGCGGCGGAAACTCCGTGCGTCCCACCAGCAAATCCTTGAGGCTGTGGCACACCTCCGTGCACAGCCTCAACGCCACCGCGTCCAGCGTCAGCCCGTTCTCCAGCCGGGGATTGTGAAATGGCATCAGGCCGGCAAGTGCGCCGGTTTCAAAGGCCACCCGCATCATCACCGTGACCACGCCCACGTCATAAACACGGATTAACAGGCGGACGGGCGCGCCGTGCAACCGGGTGGGCAGCGGTTGCGGCTCGATGGCCAGCGGTTTGTAGAGCGGCATGTCCTTGGGCAACGTGCGATCCATCCGGATCTCGAAGGGGAACGGCTTTTCCGACAGGATTTCCTGCACCCGCGGCGTGACGATTTCGTTCGCCACATCAAACGCATAAAGATAAACGACTTCACCTTTCATCCTGATTCAACCTAACCGACGCGCGGATTTTGTCGAGGGAACCAAATCATTTCAGTTCGCCAGTTGCCGGACACTCGATCGATCCTGATTTATTCGCCCCGCGCCGGGCGCAATCCACCCCTCAAATCCGCGTCCTGTCCCTAATTCATTCAGTTCCCGCTTATCTGTGTTAGATAACATGCAAACCGAATACAAATGGCTTGGCTGTCCCCCAAGTCGGAAGCCCGAAGTCAACCGGGAAAAAATTATGAAAAAGTCATTATCGTTGGTTCTGTTCGGCGTCGGAATGGCACTGGCCATCCCCTGCCCCGCTCTGGCACAAGCCGACAATCTTCATCTGCATTCCACAGCCCCGGCGGGCGCCTTTAGTGTCCGCCACAGCCCCGGCGGGCAGGGAAATGGTTCCGCCGATAGCGCTTACCCGGCATCCGCGGCAAACAACGCAAATGCCGTCCAGGATGGCGCCCTGACCGCAGCGGTCAATACCGCCAAAGCAACATTGGCCGGCACGCTAACCCTGGTGCTTTTACAGCGGAGATACCGTCATGAGATTGTACTGAGGTCCAGATCTTGAAGCCCCTTGCCGCCATGCAACGATCCATCCAACGTTGGCGCCCCCCGGCCAAATCATTCTATGTTCACATTTCATAGAAACAGGCACCCCCGGTTTTCCACCCGGTGCGAACCTCCCGCGGACAGCGTGCCAGCCGGCCCCGATTGTCTTCGGGAAGCCCGCCCCGCGCCGGGCACCATCCGCCCCTCCAACCCGCATTATGTGCCCAATACATTTCGATTCACCTCATCTCTGTTGAATCAATTGCGCCCCTCGTAAAATGGCCTGGCTGATTGCCTGGTGTGAAGTTTGGAAATTAAGCAAAAAATATGAATAGAACTGCAAGCGCTGCCCTTGGATTTACCGTTGAAATTGCCCCAACCATCAGCATGAATGCCTCTCCACAACCGGATGAATGCCAGGTCAGCAAACGGCTCTTGCCCTCACCGCCGCCGACGGTCCCGATGCCGCCGGAGGCAACCACCGGTGAGGCGGCTCAGGTCAACGCGCCGCCCCGGGTTGAGCCAGTCTCCGTGGTGGCAAAAGTGACGAAACTTCTGATCAACCAGGACCAATTCCCGCGTTTGGAATATCCGATCCGCTGGAAAGACGGTTTCTTACACCAAAAAGTCCGGACGTCGCTGCACGCGAACCATCAGCGATCGGGCGCGTTTTCAAAATAGGCTCTTGGGGGAAAGTCATGGATTGGGCGGCAGGCGGAACGCGACGCCACTTGGGATCGATCCCGCTGTCCCGGTTTTTCGCCCAAAAGCTGTCGCCGCCACCATCGAAGCCAATTGCCGATCCTGGATTACCCGCGCGCTACAATTTTTTGGGGGCGCTCATGGCGCGATAGGTCACGGGCACCTGCCAGTCGGCGTAATCCGGGTCAAAGACTTTCATGGCGCTTATCATCTGATGGCGGAAGGTCGTTTCAATCAGCCCCCCCTGCCCCGGCCAGATCTTGAAGTGGACGCGAAGAAAACTCCACCCGCCGTCCACCACCGTTTCCACCGGGTCGAGGACCGGCTCGCTCAAAATAATCGCGCCGAATTGCATCCCCATTCCCCGGGCGACGTTTCCGACGACGGCGGCGGCCCGGGTCCGGTCTGCGTCCTTCGGAATCTGGACGTCCGCATACGCATAGACCCCGCCATTCGGAAACCGGCTCACGTTGGCGATGGTGCGGTTGGGAACATAAACCACCTGGTTGTAAAAATTGCGGAGCGTGGTGAACCGCAGCCCGATGTCCTCCACGCGGCCGATGACGCTGGTGGTGCCGGTGATCTCCACCAGGTCGCCCACGTCCATGACATCCGAAAAGATCAACGTCAGGCCGATCACCATGTCCTGCACCATTCCTTGCGAGCCAAAGCTGATGGCCAGCCCGACAATGGAGGCGCTGGCCAGGTAACCCGTCAGGTTGACGCCGAACTCCTGCAGGACCAATCCCAGCGCAAAAAAATAGATGATAAACGTCACCCCGCTGGCAATGAGCTGGATGAGCGTGACGAACTTCGGCTGCTGCGTGACGAATCCGATCGGGTTTGCCTGGGCGTGGCTCTTCTTAATGAGCCATTCGCTGAGGTGCCGGATGATTTTGACCGCGACGTGCACGAGCACGGCCAGGAACACAATGAGCAACAGCCGGGTTCCCGTGGAGGACTCATGGCCGAAAAAATGCCCGTAGATGCGGCCCATCACCGTGTCATCCATTTGCGCCGAAGCCAGGGCGGGAGACAGGTTGGTCGGATTCATTAAAACATCTCCAAAAATCACGCCGCGTCTGGATTCCCCAAAGCCCCCAGCTCCCGGGTCGCCGCGGCCATGCTATCACAAGTGACAATCCGGGTATGATGCGGGTAATGAAAAACCGTCAGGATATTCATCCCGATGTCCTTGCTGGGATCGGGAATGACCCGCACCACCAAACCCACGCCAGCCTGCCCGATCAGGTCCATCACCCGGCCCAGCTCCGGCGCGCACTCCAGGTCCATGGCTTCCAGCCGGCTGAAATCCGCCAGCAATGTGAAGCCGGGCGACAACCCCCCCAGTTGCGTCCTCAAGTCCGCCTGGCCGGGCGAAAACTCCGTCAGGCGCACCCGCCCGATGTAACTGATATACAGCAACTGCCTCGGCTTGTTCGATGTGACCAGCACCATGGAAGTCATTCTAGCCCGCCCCGGATGAGAATTCGAGCAAATTGCCAAGGGCACCCGACTTTGCCGGCGCTGTCAGGCGACCCACATCGCTGCCGTGGTCCGGCCAATCCTTTTCGCCGCTGCCATGAGGAAAACTTCGCTGGCCCACAATTTATGATGGGTGTTAGGCAATATGCCCGTAGTCCCGGCGCCGCACCTGTAGAAGTTCTATTCAATGACATTATGACTGGTTGATCTGGCAGGCAGCAGCCGTGGCCGCTTTCGGGGAAACCAAACAGAACGATACTATACCATGGTATTTTGGAGTGAAAAGCTTGCAACCGGTTCCAGCACGATTGGTCAGCAACACCAGATGTTGATCAACAGCGTCAATCATCTGGGAGGGATGTTGACCAGTGCCAGGAGCTGCATCAGATGGCCAGTTCGTGGATTGAAAGGCATATCCAGCAAGTGGACATCCAGCTGAAACCGTGCATAAAAGGTTAGCGCAGAACCGGCCCCGGCGTTCCGCCCCGCATCAGGTGCCTTTCGCCCCTTTTAATCAGCATTACGTCCCTGATTTGTTTCATTTCAGCTGATTTATGTTAAATACATGGAACACTTTGGTGAATGGATGAACTGATTCCCAAGTGTAAACCTTGAAGTGATTATGAAAGAATTTGCAACCGCCATCATGGGATTCTGCGACGAAATTGAACAAGCGGCCAGGATGAATACGCCGCCGAAACCCGGGGCCGGCCCCGCTGGCGAACCGAATCTGCCGGCGCCGGCGCCGGCGCCGGCGCCCTCTGCGCCGGCTGACGCCACCGCCAGCCAGACGGTTCAGCCGGAATCATTGCCCCCGGCCCGGCCCGTCTCCGTGGTGGCAAAAGTGGCAAAAATTCTGATCAACCAGCACCACGATTCGCATCCGGAACATCCGGCCCATTGGGAAGACGGGTACTTGCAGCAAAAAGTCCTGACGTCGCTGAACGCGGACCATCAACTTTAGCACCCAGGATCGCTCCCGCGAGCCATTCCCTTTTCAGGGCCGGGACCTCGTCCGCGGCCGCTCGCGCCGGAATCCGACAGAGGCGGGAGAACCGGAACTGCTGGCGGGTTTTGATTCAATGGGCGTCCTGCTTGAAAAGCAGCAGCAACCGTTTGGACTTGGGGACGTCCAGCGCATGCAATTCCCCGTTTAAAGGCGTATTCATAAACTCGCTGTAGCCGGGCAGGTCGCGAAACTCCGCCGTGTCCAGGTCCCGGAACGCCATGGCCGAATTGGGAAAATGCCGCCGCTCGATCGGCTCGTGGATCAGTGGGATGACGTGATGATGGCGCGGATCGCGGCAGATCTTCGAGAACAGCGGAACCACCACCGACTCCTCGCCTTCGAGCACCTGCATGAAACCGCCGTCCTTGTAGAGCAGCATCCCCGTGATCCCTGCCTGCGTGTTCCGCTGGATGCTGCGCTTGAGCAATTCCAACAGCTCCGCCCGGCCAAATGACTTCGCCGCGGTGCTGGTATAGACGATATGAAATAACAAACTCATATTTGTCCTGATTTTCTATCAACTGACTTAAAGTCGCCTTATCTTTAGCTAAATCAAATAAAATCTTCCCGGCCCGGGCCTTTCAGCACACTGCCGGGCCGGGAAACCCGGAGGAGGTCACGGCAAACCCCTGGAGCGATGCGCGCTGGGTCGGGGGATAACAGGTCTATCGCCAAATCAGGCGGCCATCGGCCGCCGCTACAATCAGGTTAAAGTTTCCCGCATTTCTGCCGATAGTCGACCGGACGGACCAATAACATCTACATGAGTAACCAATCTAACCAGGGGAAAGCGGCCACGGCCGGCGTGGGGGGAGACCAAACAACCTTGATACCATGATACTTTGGAATGAACGCTTCACGACCGGTTCCAGCACGCTGGATCAGCAGCACCGGATGTTGATTTTAACATCAATCACCTCGGGTGCGTGCTGACCGATACCAATCCGACCCGCGAGGAATGCGAATTCCTGATCCGGCTGGTCAATTTTCTCGAAACCTGCGCGGAAAAGCATTCCCAGTTCGAGGAGGAGTGCATGGAAAGTCACCGGTGCGCGGCCCACGTGAAAAACAAACAGGCCCACGAAGTGTTCATGATGTTTTTCCAGCGCTTCAAGGAACGCACCCTGACGGAGGGTTTTCGGCCGGAAGTTCTCCGGAGCATGCATCAAACCATGAGCCTGTGGATCCAGGAGCACATCCTGCAGATTGACACCCAGTTGCGGCCCTGCTTTGCCGCTGCGGCGGAACCCGCACTCGTGACCGGATAAACCGGAAGTTCCCGATTTCTATGCCGTACGGACCATCTGGAGAAGCAGATTGTTCAGTTCCTGCATGCGCGCCGGTTTGCCGATCGTGGCGTCCACTGCCCCGGATGGTGACCCGCCATCCCTCGTGGTGTTGCTCGCCCCGGTCATCAGAATGACCGGCGTGTCGGAGGATTCGGCCTTGATCATCTCGGCCACCGCATGGCCATTGACATCCGGCATGTTCATATCGGTGATGACCACATCGTAAGGCTCGCTTTTCAGAATGGCGGTGCAGAACAATTCGATCCCGGACCTTCCGCCGGAAGCCACCTTTACCTGGTGCCCAAAGTGGGTGAGGCAAGCTTTCATGCTTTCCAGGATCTGCTCGTCATCATCAATGTAAAGCACGCGTAGCGAACGCTGCGGCGGGACCACGGCCCGGCTGACGCCCGCCGGATGGTTGGTTGGCGAACATTGCCGGGAAATGTCCTGCGGGTCCGGCAACGGGTCGCGCCGGTGTTCCAAATGATTGAATGGGGGAATCGTACTCATGTAAAAACAGCCTGGGGTTCAATGCCACGATTGGGGTGATGCGACACCTCGCTGGATACGGCGTTGCCCGCACCCGCACTGACCGGTCGAAGCCGCTTCCGTCAACGGGCGGCTGACGAAAAACCATATCCATGACTCGTTCATAATCGGTTCTTTCCAACCCGCAAAATGTCGCCTCCGGTCATCCACTCAACTGAGCGGTCAAACCGTACATATTTCACTCTTAACTCAATCCGGCTGAACATTTGAGGAATCAGGGACAAATTGCCGGAATCTTGTGGCCAATCACTCATGGCGAGGGGTGGAATTCCAACGGATATCCAATGAGCAGCCCCCGTTTATCCGCTCTTGACGCTACAACCACTCAAACGCAAAATCATGGTAAATGGACACGACGCAAACAGTTCTCCCTGGACCGCGTAGCGTCAAAAAAATAATTTCCTGTCAAGCACAAGCCAGCCAATCCTCCTCAATGCCCATGAAAAAATATCTTGTCCACTTCAGTTTTCTGGCCTTGGTGTTGTGCGCTGGCTTTGGCTGCTCAACGTCCACGGCGCACAAGCTCAACCAGCTTGACCTCGGCATGACACCAGCACAGGTGAAGAAGATCCTGGGCGATGAATATGTCGCCAGAGCCTCGACGACCGACACCAACGGGGCGCATCTGCAATTATGGGAATACACCGACAAGAAAACCCAGGAAGCCTATAACGTTTATTTCAAAGACGGCCGGCTCTCGCAATGGAGCCCGCATGGCAAACTGGATTTCCCCGTGTTGACCACGCCGAAGTAGATCGTGGCGCCAAAAGCCCGCGCCCAATGAACATCCGTGGTGGTGAACTCAGCGGCGGTCGGAATTCCACGATGCCCCAGCTTCCCCGAGTTTGGGCCTCGCGAAACTCGCCCCTCCGAAACGTCACGTTGAATCCCGCAAGGCGCGCAAGGCGGGAGAAGACGGACAATTGCCGGCGTCGACCCATCCTCCGTGGCAGAACTGCGGAGGATAGAGTTCCCGGGACGTGTTCCTCGGGAACCAGGCGCCGGACGCCAGACCCGATTCAGCACGGAGTCTTAACGCAAGGTCGCAAAGGCGCGAAGGCGCAATAAGGCACTCTCCGGATTTGCGTCCTGGCGTCTCTGCGTTGAAACATGAATTGTCCGGCAGGCGCCAGACCCGCGCTGCGACGTACAGCAGAAGACCAAGACCTCGGAATACCGGCAGTTGCTGCCTGATAGTGTCCCGGGCGCGCCAGGTAACCGCCGTGGGCCGGCGACGCTTCAAGCGGAGATCGACCGCCGGGTGCCGCACTTCCAACATTTGCTGAACTGGCTTCCCAGCTTTTCGCCACACCGGGAACAAGTCCACTCGGCTCCCGCCGTGTTGGTCGGATGCTGCCACTCCTCCAGGAGGGCAATGGCGGCCGGATAATCCGCCTCGTTCTCCACCCAGAGTTCGGCCTGGAATGGTGCTGACGGAATGATCTGCGCCATTTGCTCGTTCATTTCCACGCAGCGAATGCCCGATTTCTGCAGCACGTTTTTGAGCAGCCCTACCTCTGCGCTGTCAACTGAAGTGAATACGCGTTTCATAACCAGAGTCTCCTCACGGTGCAACCTACCACACTCCATGAAATATTTCTCCAGGCCCGTCGCGCCCGGCAAGCGAAGACGGGAGCCCGTGCGACAGGAAAAAACGGACGATTGCCGGCGTCGACCGTCCTCCGGGGCCGAACGGCAGAGGATCGAGGTCCCGGGACGTGTCCCCCGGAAACCCGGATTCATTTTCAACGCGAACGCTTTCGGAATTGCCGCCGGCGGGCCAAGGAAAACGCCACCCGGGCCTCGCGACGGAGACCGAACCCTGTGGCGAACCAGCCGGTCAGTGATTTTTCTGGCGCACGATGGCCTTTCGCCAGGCATACTGATATTGCTGGATGGCCTGCTCGTATTGTTGGTTGGTCGCGTCTCGATCACCTTGGGCAATGTTCAGCCACGCTGCTTTCAGCTGATGACCGCCGGTGCGGCCATCGATCACCAAATTCATCTCCGTCATTGCCAGCAGACGGTCCACTTTGACCAGACGGTTCAAGAACCCCTGTAAAACAGCGACGGAACCGCTGTCCTGACTGTTCGTCGCCAGCAGCTGGAGCCCATGGACGGCTTGCTGCTCCTGCAGAAAAACGTTCACGCCGTCCTTCCCCCTCAGGTGTTCATCATCGACCCACCAATTTGGCGACAACGACCGGCTCAGATTGGTGATGGCAGCGTGAAGCAGGCTCGCGCTGGCCGGCGAAAGTTCCAGCGCCGTCATTCCCGCCAGCACGTCTTCCTTCACTTTGCGCACGCTTCGGACGGTGAGGCTGAAGCCGCACTGCGCGCTGTTCCCGTAACCATCCATCGCAGTGCAGGCCACCAAATTCGTCCCGATGGGAAACACGCTGCCCGAAGGTGGAACCGAGATCACCGCCGCGGCTCCCGTACAAACGTCCGTGGCCGTGGTGGTAAAAAACACCTGCGCCCCGGCTTCGCTCTCCAAATCAACCGCGATGTTCGTTGAACATTCCATCACCGGCGGCATCGTGTCGGCAACTGTGACGACCATCGAGCAGGATGCCGAGTTGCTCAAACTGTCCGTCGCCGTAACTTCAACCAGGTTCGTGCCTATCGGCATCCCGACCGTGAAGGACAGGTTGGTCGACGTGGGCGGATTGCCCGCCGGCACGAGGTTGGTCTGCACCGTGAGCCCATCCAATTTCCAGACCACCGTCAATCCGCCGCCATCCGGTTTCCAGGCTAAAACGGTCACCGCGGCGGGCGTCTGGCATTCCGCCGCAATGGCGGCCGGACCGCTGATCGCGGGACACGAATCGACCGGGATGGATGGATTGACCTCGTAAGCGCCCAGGTCAACGATCGCCGGGCCGCTGCCGGTGGCAGCGATCTTCCTTGGATTGCCGTCGTAATCCAGGCCCGGCAATTCCGGGACCGTGTTCGTGCCGACATCACAGCAAGGCGAACCGGCGACGAGGCGATAATCGCCGTCCGCCGGGCAGGCAAACAGGGGGTTGGTGTTAATGTTGCCATCCACCCCGTCCAGGTTGGTCACGATCCCCCCCGCCAACACGGCGCCGGTCGGCGAAAACACGTCGTTGAATTGAATGACCGGCGCGCCGGGCGTGTTATAACCGCCCACCGAAAGGGCCGGATTGCCGATGATGATGTTGTTCAGCACCATGACATTGGACTGGAAGCCGGCCGCGGAAATTCCCGCACCCCCGAACGGGCTCAGGCCATTGTCGGCGATGGTGTTGTTCAATACCAGCATACCGGGGACATTTTCGGGCACCAGCCATTCAATGCCGTTGCCGCCATTGTGCACGATGACGTTTTGAATAATCTCCGCCACGTCGTAATTGATCAGGTTGATGCCGTCGCCGCGGTTGTACTGGATGAGGTTGTTGCGGATGAACGGGGTTCCGGCCGATGCCATGAAAATCCCGGACCCGGTGTTCCCTTGCAGGACGTTGCCTTCCACCACGGCGGCCGCCTCCTGCACCAGAAAGATCGCGTCGTTGCACCCGGTGATCAGATTGTTTCGAACCGTGGCCGAGGCGGACTTGCATTCAACGCCCGTCCCGAAACCCACAATCACGTTTGAAACAATCGTCGGCGACGAGCCAAAAACAAAAACGCCGTCATCGCCGTTGGTAATTGTGAAACCGGACAACACGGAATTGCTCGTTTCCCCCCGGAAGAACATCACGCCGAACGTGTAGGGCCCGTAGGAATTGGTCGGCGGAGCGATGATGGTCGTCCCCGGCCCCTCAAGGCTGGTCAAATGCACCGGTTTGTTCTCGAAATCCACGCCCTCATGGTAAACTCCCGGCGCCACCAGGATCGTGTCCGATACTTCGCTGCTTGCGGCATCCATGGCCATTTGAATGGTTGGATACACGGCCGGCACCAGCAGCGTCCGTCCTCCCATCGTGACCGTGAACTGCCACGTGCCGCTGAAATCATCATACGCAAAAGCGGTGGCGTAGCCGCTCTCGGACAGCACGCTGGCTTCGAGACCGTTTTGCACGCCCTGGTAGCCCGTCTGCGCCAGGCCCAGGGCCGGCAGGTCATAGGCCGGATGAATAATCAGGTTCGTGGGTTCAAAAAACAGCAGCATGGTATTGATGTTCGTGGCATCCCATTGCACCGTCGGATAAAAAGACGACGACAACGTGGCATCAAAAAGCGGAAAGTAGCCTAACGGCGTCGCCAGATAGGATCCCGGCAGCACATCGGCGGCTGTTCCTCCATGCAGGGCGGTTGCCGATGCGGGCGCATCCAGGAATATCTTGCCGGAAAAACCCGGTTGTCCGCCCACCCAATCGTATTCGTAGTAGGTTTGTGCTGCCGGCAGCGCCGCCGGCAGCCACACGCCGGCAATCCACACGGCGAGTTTCAGCAAAGCACCATATTTCTTCATGAAACCTCGCATTTTTTAGAGTTTGTCTTCTACAGAATAAGCTGGTTTATATTCCAAATCCGGCTCCTGTCCAGACAAATTGGCCTCCTCCCGGGCGTTCGCAACAATTGAACATTATCCCTAAAGATTTCGCTTATTTAGCCGTATTAGAGGTTGGGGGCAAAAGGTAGTCCCCTGAACATGTCACGCGTATTGGTCATGGATGACGAGGCGGATACGAGGCTGCTCATTGAAGAAATCCTCGAATCAGCCGGTTACGAAGTGGTTTTAGCCGCCAACGGGTTGGAAGGCATGCGGCAATACCATTCCACGCCGGTTGATCTGGCGCTGGTCGATCTGTTCATGCCCATACAGGAGGGGCTGGAAACGATCAAAGCGTTCAAGCAACAGTTTCCAGATTTTCCGATTATTGCCATGTCGGGAGATTCATTGGCCCTGACTCTGTTGTCAGTTGCCCAGCGGCTCGGGGCGGCGCAGGTGCTGCAAAAACCGTTTTTGCCCGAGGAATTGCTTGAGGCGATCAAACATGTGCTGCGGCCCAAACGCCGGCGAATGGTGAAGAAATGACCAACCCGGTTGTCAGCCATCGCGCTTGAGGGACGCTGAAGACCGGACTTAACGCAACGCTTCTGTCATTTTCCTTGGCGCCCCGTTCCCGACTCACGACATTGTTCGGGCAAACTCGTTGACATTCCAGCCCACGCGTCTTATGAATGCCGGACAGCAACATTATATCTTAACACCTCATTCCACCCACTAATCTCCATGAAAGTAATACTCGACGTCACCATTCCCCATGAACCGTTCAACACTGCGGTGAAAGACGGCACGGTGGGTTCAAAAATGAATCGTATCCTGGCCGCCACCAAACCGGAGGCGGTCTATTTCACCGGGCGCCACGGCCAGCGCGGCGCGACTCTCATTGTCAATATGAAGGACTCATCACAGCTGCCGGCGTTCTGCGAACCGTGGTTTTTGACCTTTCAAGCGGATGTCGAATTCCGGATCGCCATGACCCCGGCCGACCTGAAGAAGGCGGGGCTGGGCAAACTCGGCAAGGCCTGGGCTTGAACCGACACATCAAACGCTGCCCGCACGCCGAAAGGCGTGCGGGATTATTTTGATCATTTGAGTCGAAACCAAATCCCGCCCGCCTGCGCTCTGCTTCGGCCCGGCAAGCAGGCTCGACGCTACAACGGCAGCTCCGATAGTCATCGCTGCCCCGTGCCGTTATTTTCGGGTTGTCACAGACGCGACGATTGTCGGGATGAAGTTTTTCCAGTCCGCGGGTGAAGGTGCATGGGGCTGCTCATCCTTGCCACTTCCTTTTCAGCCTCCAATATCAACGAAGTTAACACTTCCATTTGTTTCAAAATATCCTGGCGCACTCGAAATAGTTTTGGATGGGTTTCGTTAACGGAATGAGGAATCAATTCGAGAGTATGACGCAGTCTATCATAGATAATCGCTAATTCTTGAGCAGTCACTACCCGCTCGGCAATCAAGGACGGCTTCTTGCCAAGGAGGCCGATCGCGCCTTTGGCAGGTCCGGCAGTGGTGGCAATACGGGCAATGTGTTTGACGGCATCGGCAGCACTCATGTTTTAATTCTAATGTCATTGCCTATGATTTAAAGTGACAAAATGGAAACTTTCCCGCCGGATTTCACGCGGAAGGAACGAGGAATTCTCGATTCCAGGCAATCGCCAGACACCGCGACCGACATGGATCAGTAATCCAGCATCGTGTAACACTTGAGGTTGTTGGCGGATGTGGACTCGCTCGCGCCCGCTCGCTCGGCCCTCGCGGGCCTTCACTTTCGGTCGAATTCCTTTCGCCGCTTCCCGAGCGGCTCAAGTGTCGCGAACGCGGCGGTTGTCGGGATGCGTGGTGGCCGGCCGCAAGGACTTCCAGTTCGCGGGTGAAGGCGTAGGCGTCTGCGGTCATGAAGCGACATTGCCCGGCAGAAATTCCTGGCGGGGTACAACTGCGCCCAAGCGGTGCTCTTCTCATTCTGTGACGACCTTGGTTTCGACAAGGACACGGCACTCCGACTTGCCTCCGGATTCGGGGCTGGAATGGCGAGGCAACAGGAAGTATGCGGAGCCGTTGCGGGCGGCATACTCACCATCGGGCTCAAACACGGACGGGGCGAGGGACAGGACCGGGCACTTACGGAAACGACGTACCAGAAAGTGCGGGAGTTGATGTCCCGGTTTGAATCCAAGCACGGCACGTGCCTCTGTCGCGCCCTGTTGAAGGGTTGCGATCTGAACACCTCCGAAGGCCAACGCTATTTCAAGGAAAACGATCTCTTGACCAAGACTTGCGCCGGTTGTGTAAGCACAGTGGTGGAAACGCTGGAAACCATCGTATAAGCCCTACCCACTCACGGCCGACGCCAGTGACTGTGCCGGCAAAACGATAGTGCCCGGACATTGCGGAGGCACCGGACGAGGTTAATGCGGGAGCCAAACAATAAGAGACCGCCGGACTACATAACCAAAGTGGTTAACCGGCGGCTCGGGGGTACCTGAAACGGTACCCGGTGACGCTAGCAGTGATGGAATTGAAAGAATATGGGGTCTTCACCCCAGAGACGGATTTGGACTCGCTTGCGTCATGGGGTGTTTACCCGATGGCCAGCCGGCCGGAATTGGTTACTTTAGCAGCATGAACGCAGATCCATTCCGCTGGATGCTCCAGCTGCTGTTATAAATGTGATCCTTGTGGTTTTAGCCGCCGGGTGTGCCACCAATAATGAGAGATCCTACAACCAGGATTTTAATCAAAACCTTCCAACCTCACCCAGCTATACCATTGAGAATATTGATGAGACGCATTTTCACGTCATCGTCCATCAGGGTTCGCCTTTGCCGGGAACGCAGCGCATCATTTATGTGAAAGAAGTGGCCTCAACGGTTGCGGCAACCGAAGCCAAACGCCGGGGCTGGCAAAACTGGGACCTGGGTTATATTCAAGAACGCAATCAAGGGTGGATGCACATTGTCATCGCCGATGTCACCCGCAAAAACGCGGTCACAATGACACCCCGCTCGACCCAATAATCATCCCTTTTCAAGGAGGCCTTTGGCAAGGATTACGAACCGTTCAAGCCAAATGAAAACAACACCGCGGAAATCTGAATGGGGAAGCAGCGTGAACGTCGCGCTTTCCTTTTGGCTCTCGACTCTGGACTCTCGCCGCTCAAAAGGTTTTTGTGGCCGAGAACGCAGATTTTCCCCTCAACCCTCAACCTTTTTCAGGTCTGTTGCCCGTTGACCAAAACCTGAAGATTCTTTATTCCCAGATCCAGGTCCTTTTCCATGGAAGCCATTTGTTGGTCGCGGCTTGATGCCGTTGCTGCATTCTCCTGCTCCGCGGGCCCTAAAATTTTGCTTTTCCCCAGCTTGATCACATAGTCGTTCGAGCCGATGCCCTCCAAGTTCACAAATTTGTCATAATCGGCCTGGGCGGTTTTGGTCCGTTCCTGCATTTGCCAGGCGGCCGTTTCCCAGGCCCCGTTGATGCGCGTGCAGATGGCCAGAACGCCCAAAATCTCCCGCCGGACTTTGGACTCGGGAAGGACGCCAGCCAGATTGGTCACGGCCTTTTGCGTGGCCAGGTACTTTTGATGGTAGGCATCGAACATTGCGTTGGTGCCGCCCAAGCTATTGGTGCCGCCCAAGATGTTTGTCACCCCCAGGGCGCTTCGCAGCGTTTTGAATTCCTTGATCGCCGAGGCCGCCTTGTCCTGGTATAACTGCAGGGCTTTCTCGGCTTTGTCCCGGGCCTGCTGGGTATTGGCGAGATCGCGCGTCAAACCATTAATCTTCGCGTTTTGGGCTTCGATCTGGCTGTGCAGCGTCGTCAATTCATCGGCGGCCGCCTCGGCCTTTTTTTGCGCTTCATCCAGCTGGCTTTTCAAGTCCTGGCTGGCATCTGGCGACGCCTGCGGCGCAGTTTGGGTCTTGGTCGCCTGAAGCTGCTGTTCCAGCTTTTGCAGGCGCGCCTTGAGGGCGGCATTTTCCGATTCCACTTTCGGGTCCGCCTTTCCGCAACCGGACAATAGAACCGTGATGGTGATGAACAACGCAAAGACAAGGAAGTGTTTGGTCTTCATAGTTTTGACATTGCTCCGCATCGGGTTTCCTGTCCAGCGGAAAATGACAGGCATGGAGACGCGGGAAGGCATGCCGGCTTCTTTCCCATGCGCCCTTGCGGCTACGGAGGACAGGCAGGCGAAGCGGATTGGCTCGTTTTCGCTTCCGGACCGTCCCCGCCTCCCCGGCGTGAGAATTCGTGCAATTCGTAAACATTCGCTCCAGTCGTGTCAAAGCGTCCGGGCGGTTGCACTTTGCAGTTCTGCGCTTTGCGCCAAATCAATTCTTCCAGTCGAAGACGGTTTCGGCATCGAGGTATTTCCAGGTTTTCCCTTTCTTGACACGGGGCGTGGTGCGTCCGGTGTAGGAGAGGATGTGGTGCGGGCTGTCTTTTTCCACGATGAAGTTGAGCGGATTCACCAGCCGGGAGGCAATCAGGCCGGTGGGTTCCATCCGGATCTGTTCCACCGTCCGGCCGGCCTGGACCGATTCCCCGGTTTTCACGAACCGAAACATGAACGTCCGCTCCCATTCCAGCGAAATGAAGCGGAATTTGACGCTGTCGCCGCGCATCAAGTCGTCCCAGTGGACCATCATGAAGGGATAGATGGTATCGTCGGTCAAGGTGTCAGGCTGGAGTTTCTGGGCGTCGCCTTTTGGCGGATTCAGGCTCTTCGCGTACCCGATGAAGAGCTGTTGCCGCTGCAGGTTTTTGGGATCGGGCGCAATTTCGATGGCTCCGGAGACCTGGGCCTGGAATTCCTGCATCTGAAAGGAGACGAGCCGGCCGGATTCATACACGGCCGTTTCCACGGCGGCCACGGAGCCGTTGGTGCCGAAAAATTCCCGTTCGACGTGGACGGTGGAGTTGGAGCCGATGGCCGTCCGCCGGAAGGTGAATAGGACCTTTTGCCGGTTGGACCCGATTTCGTAAAGGGTGCCGGTAAACAGCCTGGGTTCGGCGTAGTCGAACGCTTCGAGCGACGCCGGGAGCGCAGTGTCAGCGGCCAAACCTGCCGGGACGGCCAACAGCCACAACAAAACGAAACGGACAGAAAATGTATTCATCGGTTCCAGCCTCCCTGAACGGACACAGAGCTTTTGTCCGAAGCAGTTTAACCACGAAGAAACGAAGACACAAAGACTTTTAACCACGGATGGACACGGATGAACACGGATTAAACAACGAGGGCGCAAAAACACGAAGGATTCCTATTCTCCATTCTGACTGGACGCTCCGGCCGGCAGCGGACTGCACTTCCCCTGAAAAAGTGAACTTGAACAGAAGGTAACGGAGAACACGGAGAGGGCGAAGTCGCACAACCAAACAATCATAATTAATTTTTTGTAATGTAATCTGCCGGGTGGCAACCGCGTCTGTAGCTAATAGACAGGTGATGACAATGACAATCAATTGTAACCGTTATCGGATGAAGTCATGGCTCAACATCGCTGCTTTATGGTGTGCGCTGGCGGGCACAGCCCCATCCCTGCCGGCGCAACTGGCGGCGCCGCCCCCGACGCCGGAGTATCAGCCGCTTGCCTACCAGCAGCTCGACCAGTTGCTGGGGCCGATTGCGCTGTATCCCGACCCGTTGATTGCCCAGATCCTGCCGGCGTCCACCCTGCCCACGCAAATCGTGCTGGCCGACCGTTATGTGAGCGGCGGCGGCGACCCCAACCAGATTGACCAGCAGCCGTGGGACGCCAGCGTCCAGGCCCTGGCCCGATATCCGGAGGTCTTGAAATGGATGGATGACAACCTGAATTGGACGACGGACCTGGGACAGGCTTTTCTGTATCAACAACAGGACGTGATGGATTCAATCCAAAGGCTGCGCCAGTCGGCTTCCAATATGGGCAACCTGCAATCCACGTCGCAGCAGCAGGTGGTCAATGACGGCAGCGACATTGAGATTGTGCCGGCTGACCCGGAGGTGATTTATGTGCCGGTCTATCAGCCGGACCAGGTTTATTATCAAACTGCGTATGGCACGCCTTTCATCACCTTCGGCATCGGCTTTGCGATTGGCTCGTGGCTGAATTGCGATTTTGACTGGGGGCACCACAATATCATCGTCTGGGGCCGCGACCATCCGCGTCCGCACAATTGGTGGCATGAGCCGCGAACTGATCGGGACCGGGACCGGGGTCACACGACGGTCTGGCATCCCGATCATCGTCCAGGCGCGGGCGGGGTGAATCATGGCGACCGCGGCTGGGTGGTTCCCCATCGCCAGCCGGTGGTGGCCACGATCGGCCGGTCCGTGTCCGATTCAGTGGCCCCGCGACAGACGCCGGCACCGGCAGCCCGGCCGACAGGGCAGGCAAACCGATATTCGACACCGGTTGCGCGGCCCACGCCAGCCCCGGTAGAACATCATGCGCCGGTGAGCCGTACGGAATCCACCGGCGCATTCATCGGCATCCAGAGTTCGCAAGAGACCAGGGCCTACAGTAATCGCGGCCAGCAAAGCATGCAGACGGTCACCCATTCCGCACCGGCACCGCATCCTGCGCCGGCCTCACGACCGGCACCAGCGCCGGCCTCCGGCGGCGGCGGTCACAGTTCCCAGCCAAGGCATTGAACCCTATGATTTCCACACCAACATTGCTGCGGATGAAACCGGATTGTTTTTCGTGGTTGCACCGGATGGGGTGTCTTGCGTCGGGTCCCGGCCTGTTTCTGCTGGCACTGACGCTGCCGGTGTGTGCCCCGGCGGCGGATGAACAGACCTTTGCCTCGCCGCAGGAGGCCGTCAATGCTCTGGTGGCGGCGGCCGGAAATCATGACACGAATGCCCTGCATGCGATTTTTGGGCCGGCCGGGCATGGATTGATTTCGCCCGACGCCGTCCAGGCCACCGAGGAATACAAAATGTTTGTCCAACGCCTGGCGGACAAGACGCAGTTGGTCACCAATTCGGATTCCAACGTCACGCTGGACATTGGCGCGGACGGCTGGCCGTTTCCGATTCCGCTGGTGAAACAGGACGGGCAATGGTTTTTCGACACCGCCGCGGGCAAGCAGGAGATTCTCGCCCGCCGCATCGGCATGGACGAGACCGGTGCGATCAATGTTTGCAACGCGTATGTGGAAGCGCAACGCGAATATGCCAGCCGGGATCGCCTGGGGGATGGGGTGCTCGCCTACGCGCAGTTCCTGCGCAGCACGCCTGGCACCCACGACGGCCTGTTCTGGCCGACGAACCAGTCAGGCGGAGAGCTGAGCCCATTAGGCCCGTTCGTCGCGCAAGCGCGCGTGGACGGTTATCATCGCACGGCCAAAATGCTGAATGACGAGCAGGCACCCTATCACGGCTACTTTTTCAAGATCCTGACACGCCAGGGAAAACACGCACCCGGCGGCAAGTACAATTACGTCATCAATGGCCACATGATTGGCGGATTTGCTCTGATCGCCTGGCCCGCCGAATGGGGTAACACGGGGGTGATGAGCTTCATCGTCAATCAACAGGGAAAGGTTTACCAGAAGAACCTGGGGCTCAAGACCGCGATAATCGCCGGGGGCATGACCACGTACGATCCTGACGCTACCTGGACTCCGGTGCCATGACCGGCGGCACTGGCGGGTGACGGAATGGTGAAAGTTCCTGGTCCGGGAGAGCGTCCTCGCGAGCCGTCGTCGCTTCGCTTTGCCGCGTCAAAAGGCCGGCTCGTCAGCAGCCTCGTCCCACCTCGTCTGCTTTTCGTGTCACCCGCGCCACCGGCCCCACGTCACCCCCTTCAGGACCGCTTGTCAGCAGGCGACCGGGTTGGCATCATCCAGCACATGCGCACGAAAGCCCTGTCCCAAACGGGCTGGCACCGGCCGGTTCAGCTGGCTTGCGGCATTTTGCTGGCCGGATTGTTGACGGGCTGCGTCGAGCACTGGCAAAGGGTCAATCTAACCCTGAAACCGAAAGTAGATGCCCCCTTGCGGAGTGAACCCACTGCTTCCATCGTCCTGGGCCCATTCAAAGATTCGCGGCTCGACGCGACCTGGTTCCTGTTGCTGTCCAAGGAGAACATACCCAATCTCTTCAAGCCCACCGAATGGGCGTATCTCGAAACCAATTCGGTGGCCGGCGTCCTGCGCGACGGCGTGGCGGAGGGGTTGGGGCAAAATGGATTCAAAACGTTCCATCGCCCGGCAACGGCCGGGGAACCGAACGAAATCAACGCCGAGCGCCTCACGTTCTACGAATTGCGCGGCAACATCCAATCGGCCGGCTGCCGGAATATCCAGCGGCTCTTCGCCCGGTCCATCATCCAGACGTGGCTGACCGTCCGATTTGACCTGGTGGACAAGGCCGGCGGCCGGACGGTTTGGAACGATACCTTTACCGGGCAGGATATGGGGACCAACCGCAGCGGCGGGGAATTTCTGGCGACCGCGTTCGCCAATGCGTCCGACGACCTTATCCGCCAACTGATTTCGGACCGCAACTTCCGCAGCTATTTCGAACCATGAACGCAAAACCATTCCATGCCCGGATGCGGGTCAAAACCCTGCGCGGACTCACCTGTTTTATGCTGGCCGGCCTGCTGACCGGCTGTGTCTTCCAGCGAAAGACCGCCCCGCTGTCGGCGCTCGCCCCGCAGGCAGGTCAGCCTTTGAAAGCAGGTGCCGGCGCCTCGCTGTCCATCGGCGACATCAAGGACACGCGTCTGGTCACGGACGGGTTTGTACTGATGCAGGATGAAAATGCTTATGGTTTGACCGAAGGCGCGTTCGTGACGGAGAAGCCGGTGGCGGAAATTTTCCGCGACGGCTTGCGGGGCGCGCTGGAACAGAACGGTTTCCGGATCACTCAACCGGCGCAGTATGAATTGCGCGGCAATCTCCAGTCATCCGGGATCAGTGTCGTCCAAGGATTCCTGGCGAACCGGGAGATCAAATTCTGGCTGACCGCCCGGTTCGACCTGGTGGATCCCCTGACCGGCCGGACGGTCTGGCACGATACCTATACCGGGCAGGACACGGCCACGAACCTGACCTGGCTCCGGATGAAGTTCATTGTGCCTGCCTGCTCGAACATGCTGGTAAACACCATCGGCCAACTGGTATCGGACCGGACGTTCCGCAGTTATTTTGAGCTTCAGACGACCAACGCACCGTGACGGACCAGGGATCGATCCAGATCAAGGCATTTTCAACCACGGATGGACACGGATGGACACGGATTTTTGCCGCAAAATGTGCAAGCGGCGCAGAGCGGAAAGAACCAGCTTGAACCGAAGGTAACCAAGGAAACGGCAATCTTGAACTCGTGGTCGGCAACGAGTGGTTGGTAATCAGTGTTCTCAGTGTTTCAATCTGCGAATCTGCGTCCTGAGGTTCAAAAAGCGGTGTCGCGCTGCGCTTGCCACCGCAGTCCAAAAATACAACCGGGCAAAAGCGGTTCGACAAACTGCGGGGGCCGGAACATGATGCCGTCATCCTATGCGTTGCTTGGCCTGCCTGTTCATCGTCTTTTCCGCGACGGCGCTTTGGGCCGTCTCGCCGGAAGGCGATCCGCTGGCGCATCTCCGCACCGGGCATCCGCGCTTGTTGCTGACAGATGCCGAGCTGGCGCGGGCGGTGGCGGCGGCCAGGACGGATCCGTTGCGCGCCGCGTTGAATAAACGCATCATCGCAACGGCGGAATTTATTTTGAATGCGCCTCCAGTGCGTCACAACAACGGCAATACGGCGCAAGAGCAGGAGCGGTATGCGGTTTATTATATTCTCAGCTGTGCGATGGCCTATCGTCTGACCGGCGATGAACGGTTTTTTAATCGCGCGAAAAATGATTTGCTCACCATCGCCGCTTTACCCGATTGGGATCCGAAGAGTGACCTCGCGGTCGGCGAGACGAGTTTTGCCGTGGCCATCGGTTATGACTGGTTGTATCCGAAATTGAAACCGGAAGAGCGGGCCATCCTCAAGCAGGCGCTTTTGGACAAATCCCTTTCTTTTGCCGATGTTTCCTACGCGCACACCACCGGGTGGACGAGAAACAATGGTAATCACAACCAGGTTTGCAACGCCGGCCTGGTGAGCGCCGCCCTGGTTCTCGCCGATGAAGAACCGGCGCTGGTCCGCCGAGTCATCGCCGGCGCCTGCATTTCAATGCGCCACGCGCTGTCGGCTTATGCGCCCGATGGCGCCTATCCGGAAGGTCCCGGTTACTGGACGTATGGCACCACGTACTCGGTCATCACGTTCGCCGGATTGGAAAGTGTGCTCGGCACCGATTTGGGTTTCGAGGCGACGCCGGGGTTTGACCGCACGATCAATTATTATGAGGCGGTGCAAGGGCCGTTTGGCCCGGTGTTCAACTATGCGGATGCCACGGATGATTTGCAGATTTCCCCGGCGCGCACATGGCTGGCAAAGCGATTTCACCAGCCTTTTGCATTGCAACATGCACGCTCGTTGCTGGCGGACTTTCTTCAACAGAATTCAATCGCGAAATTCGATCGCGGCATTCAAGGCACCGTCGCGAACCGTTTCTTCGCGCTGCATGAAATCTGGTTCCCGGACGACCCGACGGGGAGCGTCACGAATCCGCCGCTGGATTTTCATTTTCGCGGCATCGCGGACATCGCCACCTTTCGCAGCGCCTGGAACGACACCAACGCGCTTTTCGCCGGCTTCAAGGCCGGTGAAGATGACGATCATCATAATCATCTCGATTTGGGTTCATTTGTCCTCGACGCGGACGGTCAGCGGTGGGCGATGGACCTGGGCCCGGAAAATGATGGAGGCACTTACACGCTGCCCGGCTATTTCGACGTCAAAGGACGACGATGGACTTATTTCCGAGCCAACAATCACAGCCACAATACGGTCACCCCCGGTGACGCGTTGCAGCGCTGGCATAGCGTCGCACCGATCATAAAAACCGGCAGCACGCCCGAGCGCGGTTTTGCGATCGTGGATTTGACGCCGGCTTATCCGCAGGAAGCAACCAGCCTGCATCGGGGAATGGCCCTGCTCGACCGCGCCCGGGTCCTGGTGCAGGACGAATATCAGCCGGCGCCCACCAACCTGCCGTTGCATTGGGCGATGGTGACGGGCGCAAGGATTGATCTGGCCGGCGACGGCCGTTCGGCGGTATTGACCCGCAATGGCCGGACGTTGCGCGTGGATTTGCTGGAACCCGCCGCAGCGAAGTTGAGCGTGGGCTCATCCAAACCGCCGACGGCCAGGGAAAATCAGAATACCGGCACGGCCGCGCTCAAAGTGGATTTGAATCCAGGTGTCGAAGGGGGCGTTACGCGCCTGGCAGCGTTACTGACACCGGTGGGAGACAAATGGCCAAAGTTGAATCCGCCGCCGCTCAGGCCGCTCGCCGAATGGTGATAAATCAATCGAACGCCGAATTGAACAAACGAAGACGCGAAGACGCAAAGGTTTTAACCACGGACAAGCATCCATCTTTCGTTCCGCAATACGGACTACGGAGGACAGGCGGATGGACACGGAGTTTGCCGCAACAGGCGCTGACCGGCAAAAATCTTGAATAGAAGGGAACGGAGGAAACGGCGGTTTCTTGCTTTTTCCTTCCGAAAGGTCTCGGTTGC
>Ga0265338_10002328_pt1 | contig 28735 bp, 28 predicted proteins | sample 42126metaG_FD_193579 | JGI IMG/M metagenome (GOLD analysis project Ga0265338, IMG submission 193579) | Rhizosphere microbial communities from Carex aquatilis grown in University of Washington, Seatle, WA, United States - 4-21-26 metaG | ecosystem: Host-associated > Plants > Roots > Rhizosphere...
CCTGCGCGCCAGTCTCGCCGCCACCAGCGGCATCCATCGCGCCTCGGACGTGTTGAAGATGCTCATGGCCGGCGCGGACGTGACGATGCTTTGCTCCGTGCTGCTGCGCCACGGCATCCCGCAACTCGGCGTGATTGAGCGCGACCTCGTCGCGTGGATGGAGGAGCACGAATACGAATCCGTCGCGCAACTCAAGGGCAGCTTGAGCCAGAAGAATTGTCCCGCGCCCAGCGCCTTCGAGCGCGCCCAATACATGCGCGCCATCTCCAGCTATCCGCTTGCCAAAGTGTGAGCGAACGCGGGTTCATTCACATCTAATCGCGTGCGCCGTCAATGCGACGCGCCAGTTCATTTGTCCATTTGCGACAGAACCAGAGCGGAACGAACCCGAACACGCCGAAGGAGCAATCAATCAGTCTCCACCAGGGGGGGAATTCCGCGCAGGCCGCCGAACGCGAGTGCGTAGGGGATCACGAGCACACAAGCAATCATACCGAAATCGAAGAGCCAGCGGTTGCGAACCGGATCGCGCAACGCGCCGATGAAAGCAATCGCAATGACAAAATGTCCGAATGCCAGCCAGTCCGTCCCGTAAAACAAAAACGGGTATTGGCTTTTGGTGTCGCGTAGGCTCATCCAGACGGTCCATATCCACCCCCGAAATCCCTCGTCCCAAGGCGCCCAAGTAGTCGAATTGACCCCCAGCATCCGTGCGAGCCAACCAAGTTCCATTTCCAGAGGAATTGCTGTTGCGCCACTCACCACAAGGCCGACAATGAACAGCCAAGTCAGCAATTTAATGCGGCGGCGTAGAAGGTGTTCACGATTCATGAGGATGATTTTCGATGGAACCGTTGTCCGACTTTCAGAATAACCGCGGCCAGAATCAACACGGGGACTAAAAGGACAAACGCCAGGTAAAACGCAATGTAAATCACCGCCAGAAACGCGGACAGATTCCAGCCCAAGGAGAGCGAGCCAATTGTTCCGTTCAATATGCCGGTGAATTCCCGAAACCCGGCCAGATGAACCAAAAGAAACAGCCCGCTGATGGCGGCGGCGCGTTGCATCATGTCCTTGGCGGACAAAAATTCAGCCCGCTGAAAAATAGCGTGCTTCTGCCAGAGTAATTTTTTCATTGTGTGGTTCCTGCTTTCACTTTTTTCCAAAGCGGCCCAAGCGTTGTCGCATAAAGCAGTGCGGCGTCGCCGACCTGATTGCTCGCGCAGTATTTCAGCCGCCCGCCTGACCGCGAGGGGAATCCGGCGAAATCCAGCGTGGCCGCGAGCGACGCAAGAAACTTGTCATCCCCGAACGAGCTGGCGCCGATGAATGCCATGCCGCTCGAACCGGCGCTGACGTCAAACACCGGAATAATCGGGCCGGAATCGATGTCGGGCGCGCCCGGCCATGACTTCGGCCATTCGTGCGCATAACCGAAGCCCAGCGTGATGGCGCCGAGTTCCTTTCGGGCGCGCTGGTATTGGTCACGGGCAAAATCCTCATCCAGCAATTGCAGACTGTGCGTCACCATCCAGATGGTCGAACCTTCCGGCCCGTCCAGCGGCGTGCCGTCCGTGGTGAAGCTCGAAATCATCAGCCCCGATTTGGGATCAACGAGTTTCTGTTTCGCCATGGCGAGCCACTGATGAATCAGCGCCGAATGATCGGTGCCGTCAAGATGGTCGGCCATCATCATGGCATCCAGTGCGACACAATGATCAAACATCCAGCATTGGTCGGGATAGCTTTCGAGAATCATTCGCCTGCTTTTCTGGAAACGCTCGACCATGGCGTTCACGCGCTCGGCCAGCAGGGGCTTGTATTCCGGTTTTTCTTCAACCATCCGTCGTGAGGCCAGCATCAGTGCAATTTCGCCGTCAAGAAAGAGGCTATGCGCCGGTTGCATCACGTAACGACTGTCCTTGGCATAGGACATCAGAAAGAAATACATGCCTTCCTGTTTTTCTAGCCGCAGAGTTTCATCAATGATTTGGTCCATCGTCCGCAAATAAGTCGGCTTGGACGCCGGGTCGCGCAGTGCCATGTTGGCCAGCGACCAGACCAGATAGCTGCGCCCCATAAAATCCCACTCCGCATTGCTGACCCGCATCTTGTTGAGTTCCGTTTCGCGCAATGCGGGTTCGGTCCAGAGTCGCAAATGCCGGGCCGCGAGTTGGCGCGCCTCGGGCGAAAGACCTTGTTCTCCGCGAAATTTGGAGACAGGCCGGGTGAAAATGAAATGCAGGCACGGGAGCCAGATGAGTGCAGCAACGACCAAAGCAGCCAGTCCGGCCAGAATTCGTTTCATTCGTGCCTTCATGAGAATATCAGTCTGAACACCGCCTTGAAAATTGTCTCGAAAAAACTGCCTTGAAAGCAATTTTGCCCGATGAATTCCACCGAACGGTTCGCCTCCCAGATGAACGGCCGCAGCACCCAACAAATCTGGCTGCCGAAAAAAAGATTTCCTGCCAGCCATGCGAGCAGGACGTTGCGCGCCACGGCCGCGCTGCCGGCCCACTCCCGCAGCAGCGGCACGAGCCGGAGATTGCCCATCACGCCGGCCAGCGCCACAAACACCGCCAGCGTCAGTTGCAGCAGCGCGTATTCCGGCGACGATATGGTTGTCCCCGCCGCCAGCGACGGCGTGTTCCACACGATGAACAGCGCCACCGGGCTTAACGCACCCAAAACCATCGCGGTCACGGCGAAGCTCATCAGCACCACGGTGAGCGATTGCCGGAAGGTCACATTCAGCCCAAGCAGCGGCGCGAGCATCCCGTTCAACAAGCCGTTACCCAGTGTGGTCAACAAAATCACCAGCGGCAGCTTGATGCCGGTGTAGAGCGCCTGCAACGGGTCACGCCAGCAACCCATCGCCGCGCCGTAGCTGCCCGCGCCCACCACGATGGCCACGACACAAAATCCCACCAGGTTTCCCTGCCGGCGCAGCATCCACTCGCGAAAACGCCCCGGCTCGGCGCGCAAAAATGCGCCGATGGATTTTGGGGGTTCGGAGGCGGTAATCACAATTGAAACAGTTCACGTTTTGGAAATTTCAGTCGCGCACCTCGGATTTCAACCCGTCCTCTCCGGTTTCGAGCAGGGGATTTGCGTCGGCAATCGGGTCAGGGCATACAGCATCAAATAAACAATCAGCAGAAATACGGCGAACACCGCCGGAAAAACATACGGCATGGCATCGGCAAAGGGATCAGCCGCCCAATTGCCCGCGTGCTGGTAGAATTTTTCCGGTCGGAGGAAAATGTCCCAACTATTCAAACGCAAAAAGCGCCCGATGAAAACGCCGATGCCGCTCAAGCCGGCAACTCCGACGATAAACAACCAGCCCGCCACCCGCCCGAAACTGTCCGCGACGACCGATTGCATGAGATAAAGCGAAACGAAGCCCAGCATCAGTCCGGTCAGCGCGCACAAAAGAATCACCACCATGTCCGCCCAGAAATGTCCGTAGAACCTCGTCGTCAGGTGGATTAAATCCGTGAAAATGTAGGGCGCATTCGGAAAGAACAGAAGCCAGGCCGCACCCAGGCCAAACAACCGCCATCCCCGCCGCTCGCCGTTCACATACCGTTCGCGAATCAGCAGCGCAAAAATCAACGGCAGCCAGGCAAGAAACAGATTCCAAATCAGAAATCCGTAGCGGATATTGCCCGCCGCGGCAATTCGCGCGAACACCAGCGCCACGCAGACGCCGGAGGCGAACGTCAACGCCAGCACCGGCGCCATGGTTTCGCGCTTGAACAATACGTTTAGCAATTTCATTTATCGGACTCCAGCCGGGCGGAATGACCAGATTCTTTCAAGCAATCGCCCCAGTGGCTTAAAAAGAATTGTTTCTCCTGCGGCAAAAATGTGTCCGCTGTGCCGATGACGGGACGCAGCGCGGTGGTCATTTGCACGGCCACGAGCAGGAAGATGACGACCCACGTGTGGAAGCCCGCGTGCGACCGGGCGTTCGAGTGGGAAAATCCGGTCTCCAGAAACCGCAGCCCGAAAATGGTCGCGATAAACCAGAAGATCAGATGCAGCGTGCCCATCCAGGCGAGCGATTCGGTGGATTGCGAGAAAATCCACGCGACCGGCGCGAAGCCGATGAGCAGAATCGTCATCAACATGAGCAGCCCGGCGAGCAGCCCGCAGACCTCGACGAGTCGCGCCTGCGAACCGCTCAAGCAGGTGAAGATGTAAAGGCTCGGCAGGCAAATCAGCGCCGAAATTATCAGGCCCGCCGCGATTTTGGCTGGCGCGGCCCAGAGTTGATCGCCGCCGGAAAAGGTGCCAACAACGACGCCATAAATCAGGCTGCACACGACCGAGACGAGCAGCATGATGGTAATCAGTTTTCCCGCGTTCTGCTGGCGCAATTGAAACATCACCCGGCGCGGGTGCCGGAGGATGGCGTCAATCGCCGCAACGACATTCGTGATGGCGGCACGTTCGGCCGGGTCGTCACCGAGTTGTTGCGCACAGCTCGGTGTGGCGACGGGAGGGATTCGCGGTGGAATTTGTGGCGGGATTGGGTTTTGTTCGTTCATAGGTCAGTGGTGTTGATGGTTTAGTCGTTGAAAATTTGCATCAGCGAATGGAAAATATTTTCGTAAAAATTTCCATGCAGTGCCGTGGCGCGGAAAAATTCCACCGGCAGATTGGGCGAGCCGATGAACGGTCGCAGAATCCACGAAAGCTGGCTGCCGAGAAACAGATTGCCCGCCAGCCACGCCACCAGCACACGAAACGTGACGGCCCTGTTTCCGCCGAGCCGCGCCAGCGTTTGAAACAGGCGCACATTGCCCGTCGTGCCCGCGAATGCGATGACGGCGACGTTGGCGAGCTTGATGAAATTGTAAGCCGCGCCGGAGACGGCCTGCGGCGACATCGGCGGCGCGTTCCAAATCATGAACGCCATCATTGGGCTGAATGCGCCGAGAATCGCCGCCGCGATGGTGAAGCTCATCAGAATGGCCGAGAAGGATTGCCGGAACGGGATGTTCAAACCAAGCAACGGCGCGAGCATTCCGTTGATGAGTGCGTTGCCCATCGTCGTCAGCAGGATGATGAGCGGGAATTTTATCGCGGTGAACAGCGCCTGCTGCGGGTCGCGCCACCAGCCCATCGCCGCGCCGTAAAGTCCCGCGCCCAAACCAATCACCGACAGGTGCAGCGCGAACCGATGCGTCTGCCATCGCTCCAGCCAGCCGGCGATGGCCTGCAATTCGCCGGCCAGCAGTGCGCAGATTTCGTGCGGATTCAATTTTTCGGATTGTGCGCGCATGAGAACTCTTCTGTTGCACCGGCGACTTCAGTTTTGTTGAGTCGCGTCAAAAGTTGCCGGCCGGTCTGAATCGCGGGCGCGGACATCAACGCCAGCGCAACACTGAACGCCAGCCAGTCAAATCGTTGTGGAAGCATGGTGCGAATTGCATCCAATCCGTGACGCGATGCAGCAATGGCATCCGACATGAAAACGTAAAGCGCGAGCGCAGCCCCGGCCAAATTCAGAACCCACACGCGCCAATTTGACAGCACCGGGGTATCTGTCCGTTCAAATTGACTTGCGAACGTGCCCCACAAAATCATGAGTAGCGAAATCAAAACCGGCGCGAGCACCGGTCCCCACCACGGCAGCGGCAGCAAAAACAGAACGTCCCAGTCGAGCAACGAATGCGGCCAGCTGCACATCACTTTCAGGAAGATGTAATAAAAAATGTCCCACACGCCGAAGGCGATGGCGGCGTAACCGATTCGCGCCCGCCACGTCCGGCCCGCGAGCCAGCCGACGGCGAACAACATCACCAGCGTGGCAAATTCGCGCGGGAGTTCCACCGAGGCAAACCCGCCCATGACCGGCAGCGGGTCGGGTTGATACGGTTCGATGCGCCCCATCATCGAGCGCAGATAAAAAACCACGGCGGATTCCACCCACGCCATCGCCACGGCATAAATCGCGACGATGAGCCAGCGGTCCCAATCCGGTTTATTTTCCAGCGTTTTCATTTTTAGTTTGACGGTTCACGCGACGACATTTGTTTCCAGTTCGAGACCCGCGAGTTGCGGCGGGCCTGGCCGCAGACTTCGGGATTGAATCCCACGCCACCAAAATTTCGGAGCGCGAGGTGATAGCCGGTGTTGCGCGCAATGTTCCACCATAGGCCGGTGCGCGAGCGCGCCATGCGTTCAACGATGGAAGGGATGGAGTAGAACTGCCGGGCGGCCCATTCCATGCCCATCAAGAGTTCCCGCGGCGACATCAACGCCGGCTGAAAGACCACGTCCTTCTTGCCGTTGTATTTTGACCAGTCGCGGGAGAGAATTCGTCCCTCGGCGTCGAGCCGCTTGAAGAGCGGCGTGTTGGGAAAGGGAATGAGCACGCTGATGGTCGCGGAATCCAATCCCGCCGAGCGGTAAAACTCGACCGTCGTGCGGAAAATCGTCCGGTCGTCGTGGTCGAATCCGAATACCACGCCGGCCTGCACCGCGATGCCGTGCGCGTGAAAGCGCCGGATGACTTCGCGGTATTCGTCCGCGCGGTTGTGACGTTTGTTGGCAAGGTTGAGGCTGGGTTGCGAAATCGTTTCCAGACCGAGGAAGAGGGCTTTGCATCCGCTCCGGGCTGCGAGCGACATGAATTCTTCATCGAACGCAACGTCCGCCGTGCATTGACTGGTCCACCAGCATTTCATCGGCGCGATGGCCGCAAACAGCTCCTTCGCATAAGCACGGTCCGCGCCGAGGTTGTCGTCCCAGAATACCAGCGCGCGCCCGGGCATGCGCCGGATTTCATCCGCGACTTCGCCCACGGACCGGTAGCGCATCCGGCGCTGATACATCTGCGGGATGGAGCAGTAGTCGCACACGAACGGACAGCCGCGCGTGGCGATGGTGACACCGCGGCCGTAAGCCCGGCCCTTGATCAAGTCCCAGCGCGGCGCGGGCATTTTCTTCAGGTCGGGCAGCGCGCAGGAGCGGTATATGCGTTTCAGTTCGCCGCATTCGTAGTCCGCCAGCAATTGTGGCCAGACCAATTCGCCTTCGCCAACGACGGTTGCGTCGGCGTGTTGCGCCACTTCTTCGGGCATCAACGTGGCGTGCGGACCGCCGATGACGACGGTCACGCCGCGCCGGCAAAATTCGCGCGCCAAACCGTAGGCGTGCGGCGCGGCGGGTGTGTTGGCTGTGATGCCGACAACGTCCAGGAGCTTGTCGAAGTCAACTGGCTGAACAATTTCGTCCGTGTGGCTGACCTCCCAATGCTTCGGCGTCCAAGCAGCGAGCAGGGGCATGGTGAGTTGCGGAAAGCGAATCAGCCGCCGATGGCGCACGAAGCGCGACGCTTCAGATTCCGCCGTAATCAATTCGACGTGATAGCGCCGTTGCGATACTGCCGACCGCTCATCGTTCGCAGACGCGCTCCGGTCAGATTCTGGGAGGTTCTGTTTGTTGCACGCGAAAAGCTCAATCCATTTTGTGTAGTTCATGGTGCTCCTCACGGCTGAATGTTTGCTTTGAAACAGAGGCGATTTGGCGAAGTTTCGATTCCACCGCGGCGATGATATGGTCCGGCGTGGAAGTGCCCGCCGTAATGCCAACAATATCGGCTGCGCGAAACCACTCTTCACGCAAATCAGAGGCGGTTTGGACGTGATGAACGCGCGGGCAAAACCGCGAACAGGTTTTGACCAGCTCATGCGTGTTGTTGCTGTGCGCGCCGCCGATGACGACGACCACGCCGCATTTTTGCGCGAGTTCAACCGCCGCGTTCTGGCGCTGCTTCGTCGGCTGGCAAACCGTGTCAACAAAACACACTTCAGAATTCGGAAACCGCTCGCGGAGCAATTGCACGAGCCGCCGGACTTTTTCAACCGGCTGCGTCGTCTGTGAAACCACGCCAAAACGCGGGCGCTCGCGCAGATTCGCCATGTCTTCCTCGCCAAGCACCACGTCAAATTCACCCAAATCCTCCGTCATGCCGCGAACCTCGACATGGTCGCGTTTGCCGACAATGACCGGGTGAAATCCTTCGCGCACCAGCTTCGCCAGGCTGCGGTGCGCGATGTGGACTAGCGGACACGTCGCCTCTAGCACATTCAGACCCAATCTCCGTGTTTCGCCCATTCTGCGCTCCGATGCGCCGTGAGCGGTAATCATCACGGTTTGCGTTCCAATTGCTGTCGGTTTTTGCTCGATGCGGATTCCCTCGGTGCGCAATCCCTCCAGCACGGTTTCGTTGTGAACGAGGTCGCCCAAAATCGTCAGCGGCCCGTGCTTCGCGGTTTCCAAGGCCAGCGCGATGGCGTCCTTGACCCCGAAACACATGCCCAAATGTTCAGCGCGGATGATTTTCATGTCAGGTTCGGCATATTAACTTTGTGTCACAAAGTAAAAGACCACAAGCATTCATTTCTGTTCAAAAGATTCTTATCTGGGTTTGTTTTGCCGGACGATTTGCTCCAGCAAATTGATGTATTCAGCGAACGCCTTGCGGCCCGGCGCCGTCAGCGAGCAGGTTGTGAGCGGACGGTTGTTTTGATACGACTTGGCCACGGACACATAGCCCTCCTCCTGCAATGCGCGGATGTGCGTGGTGAGATTGCCATCGGTCATGCCCAGCGCATCGCGCAGTTCGGTGAACGACAATTCCGGCGAGGCGGCGAGCATGGACATGATGGCCAGCCGCCCTTTCTCGTGGATCACACGGTCGAGCTGTAAATATGGTTCCGGGTTCACGCCGCATTCTTTCGTTTCTCAGTCAAATATAGATACACGCCGTAAGCCAGGTGCAGCACACCGAAGAAAAAGCCCATGAGCCAATGGGCGCTAAAAGGCAATTCAATGTTTGTCAGACCTATAAATGTGAATAAACCGCACGCCACAATGACGAAAAACCATCCGAAGATTTTCATGCCTCGCGGCATAAAAAATCCAGCCGCGTGAAGGGCCAAACCATAGAAAAGCAACCAAAGAAGCGCAAGCAAAGTATCAAATTCATCTCCCAATTTCGGCACGACAAAAACCACACCCAAGCACATTCCCACCATTAATGGCGACAACAAAGCTTCAGCCACGCGGCGAGTCGGTGGCGACCAAAACGGCTCGCAGTCTTTGAGCGCCTGTTTTCGCGCAATCAGAAATGCGCCGGTGATGACCGCGACCGCCGTGCCGAGCCACAGTGTGCCGAATGCACGCATTGAATCCAGATGACACAGAATTCCGATGGCCGCCGCCACCATGCCCAAAACGCCGGCCAGAAGCATGATTGGCGCGAGTGCGCGGCGGTAGATGGCGGAACGCTCCATCAACGTGCGGATGGTTTGCAGATTTTCTTCGGCCCAATTTGGATTCATTTAAACAACTTTGCCACACAAAGCCAATATCGGCAAGTGCAAAAAATGCCATTCAGACACGCCGCCAAAACGTCGGGGGCGCAAAGCTGAATTTAATTCTTCGTGCCTTTGCGCCTTTGTGGTTATTTTATTTCCGATTGAGACCACCGCAGAAAAGAATTCCGCCGCGCGGGCCGGGAAAGGTTTCCGCCCGCCAGCGCGTGCTCGCGCAGTGGCGCGGCGTGGATTTGTCGCCGCTGGAAGCCGCGAAGGCCATGCGCGCCCGGCGTGCCGGCGACGTGCTGCCAGGAGTGCTAACGGGTTTGCGCATTGACGACCGCCGTGCCGAGGCGGAGCTGGTCAAGGTCTGGAACTCGCTGATTGACCCAAATATCGTGGCGCACGCGCAGCCGGCAAATCTGCGCAAGGGCACGCTGTTCGTGAACGTGGACAGCAGCGTGTGGCTCTCGGAAATCGTCCGCTACCGCCGTAAGGAAATCCTCGACCGCTTGCAGCACAGCTTTGGGAAAAATTTGATCCAGCGCATTTCGTTCCGCATCGGATAATGGTAGGGGCATCGCGCTGCGATGAACGGACGACGCAGCGCGCCGTCCCTACCGTTCACGCCATCAACTCCATTTGCGCCGGCGTGAGAAGCCACACGAGTCTGGCACACTGGCCGTGCCGCAAATCCCCGGTTTCCATTTTGCACAGGCCGCCCTTTTTCATTTCAATCCCCGCGTCCGCGCCGCCGGACACGAGCAGGCTGATGAGCCGGCTCAAGCCGGGTTCGTGGCCAACCAGCAGAACGTTCTCCGGCGCAGGCTCCCATCCGCTCAGTTTTTGAATCAGCGCCTTGAGACTGCCGCCGGGGGCCAGTTCATCGGAAAATTCGAGCCGCTTCTTCAACTTCAATTCTTCAGCGACGATTTCGGCGGTTTGTTTCGCGCGGATGAACGGGCTGGATAGAATCAAGTCAAAGGTCAACTCCAGTTTTTTCATGGCCATGGCGGCGGCCCGCAGGCGGCGTTCGCCTTTCGGGATCAACGGGCGTTCGGAATCGTTCTCGTAGCCGTGCGTGCCGGGGTCCACCGCGATTCCATGACGCAGAATGAAAAGATTCATGCCGGGAAAATACACCCTGCCGCGCCCGGCGCAATACCCGCAAAATGTAACATTTTTCGATTCGGCTTGAGCGCCTGCGTTTTGTAACTTCCCCGCCCATGGAATCCGTCCGCCGCGCCGTCATTGATGTCGGCACCAACTCGGTCAAGCTGCTGGTCGCCGACGTGGCCGGGCGCGAAGTGCGTCCCGTGCATGAAGAAAGCCGGCAGACGCGGCTGGGACGGGGCTTTTACGAAACGCACCGGCTCCAGCCGGAGGCGGTCGCCTGCACCGCCGAGGCCGTCTGGGAATTTGCAAAGACCGCGCGCGAAAAAAATTCCGCCTCCATTCGCGTCTTTGCCACCAGCGCGGCGCGCGACGCCACGAACCCGGCGGATTTGACGGACACTATCCTCCGCGCGTCCGGCCTCAAAACGGAAATCATCTCCGGCACGCGGGAGGCCGGATGGGTCTTTCAAGGCGTGACAACCGACCCGGAACTGGCGCGGCATCCCTTGCTGCTGCTGGACGTGGGCGGCGGCAGCACGGAATTCATCGTCGGCGACGGCGGAAAAAAACATTTTGCGCACAGCTTTCCGCTCGGCACTGTGCGGCTGATGGAAAAATTCCCGCACAGCGACCCACCGACGCGCGGGGAATTCGACGCCTGCCGCGACTGGCTGAAAAAGTTTCTGCACGCCGAAGTCCGGCCGCAGCTTGCGCCCGCGCTGAAAAATGAGTCCGGCGAAATGTGGCTGGTCGGCACCGGCGGCACGACGAGCATCCTGGCGCGGATTGAAAACAAGCTGGATCGCTTCGACCGCGAAAGAATCGAGCGGACGGTCCTGGATTTTGACCAGCTTGTCGCACGCCGGAAAAAGCTCTGGCGCCTGCCTCTGGCCGAACGCAAGGAAATGCCCGGCATGCCCAAGCTGCGCGCGGACGTGATTTTGACCGGGGTGCTGATTTACGAAATGGTGATGGAGGAATTCGGCTTCAAACAACTTCGGGTCAGCACGCGCGGCCTGCGCTTCGCGGCGGTGATGGATTAACGCAGCGCCAGCGGCGGCGTCCTTTTGAATTCAGGATTGTGTTGTGCGGGCGAAGCAATACTTTGTGGCGAACACAAAATAAAAAGGACCAATTAGACCGCCCGTGGCGCGAAGATGCGCCAAAAAAATCCAGAAAGGATAACCATGGCCAAATTGACAATCCACGACTTGTTTGCCGCCAAGAAAAGCGGCCGGACATTCACAGAAATCCGGACCAGCAATTTGAACGAGGCGGTCGCCTGCGCCGAGGCCGGCGTGGAAATGATCATGTGCATGGAGGAAGATTTGCCGGCGATCCGCCCGGCGGTTCCAAATGTGTTCATCATCGCCGCCCACAACGTCAACGATCCCCAGGCCGCCAGTCCGGAACAGGCGGTGTCGGCCGGGTTCAGGTTGATGAACCTGGGCGCGGATGCGGTGTATTCGGCTTTGAGCATGAAATGCGTCGAGGCGATGGCGCGTGAATATATCCCGGTGGTCGGGCACATTGGCTTTGTTCCCTACCGGTCCACCTGGTTCGGCGGTGTGCGTGCGATAGGCAAAACTGCCACTGAAGCGCGCCAGGTGTTTGACGCGGCCAAGGCGTATCAGGATGCCGGGGCCATCGGCGTGGAAATTGAAATCGTTCCGGCCAAGGTCGCGGAAGCAATCAACCGTCGGCTGGAAAAATTAATTTTGATTTCCATGGGCAGCGGCGGCGGCACGATTCAATATCTGTTCGCCACCGACGTGCTGGGAACCAACACCGGTCATATTCCGCGCCACGCCAAGGTTTACGGCAACATCGGCAAGGAAGAGGCGCGCGTCCAACGTCTCCGGGTGGAAGCCTTCAAGGCGTTGCGCGACGATGTTCAGAGCGGCGCTTATCCGGAGGAAAAACACATGCTGAAAATCAAAGACGACGAGCTGGCCGCCTTTCTGAAGAGCCTCGGCTGACGGACGCGCGGATTACGGTCTGCTGCGATCATGAAACAAGGGAGCCAGGAAACAAAGAATGGAATTTTATTCCTGGCTTTCTAGTTTTCGCATTAAATTTTCCCCATGCGTGTCCTAATTGTCGGTTGCGGTTACGTTGGTTTGCCGTTGGGCGCGGAACTGGTTCGTCAAGGCCATGAGGTTTTCGGTTTGCGCCGCAGTCTGTTGGCTGAAAATGAATTGAAAGTGGCAGGCGTCCATCCGCTGGCCGGCGATGTGACCAAACCGGAAACACTGGCGAAGCTGTCGCGCCAATTTGATTGGGTCGTGAACTGCGTTGCCGCCGGTGGCAGCGCGGAAAATTACCGACACACTTATTTGGAGGGCAATCGGAACCTTGTTTCGTGGCTGGCAGATTCGCCGCCAAAAAAATTTGTCTATACCAGCAGTTCGAGCGTTTATGAACAGAAAGACGGCTCGGTCGTCACGGAGAAAAGCCGCGTGGAGCCGGACGCGGAAACGGCGAAAGTTTTGGTCGAGGCGGAAAAAGTTCTGCTCGATGCGGCGGCGCAGAAGAAATTTCCTGCCGTGATTTTGCGCGTGGCGGGCATTTACGGGCCGGGGCGCGGCCACTGGTTCAAACAATTCGTGAAAGGCGAGGCGCGCATTGAGGGCGACGGCTCGCGTTTTTTGAACATGATCCACCGCGATGATGTGGCCGGCTGCATCATCGCGGCGTTGAAAAACGGGCGGGCGGGTGAGGTTTACAACGTTGTGGACGACGAACCTGTTAGTCAGGTTGATTTTTTAAAGTGGCTTGCGGCAACACTCGGCAAGCCTCTGCCACCGGCGGGTTCCAAAGATGCCGGAATTGTCCGCAAACGCGGCGCGACCAACAAGCGGGTTTCAAACAATAAACTGAAAACGGAACTGGGCTATCAGTTCAAGTTTCCGAATTTCCGCAGCGGCTATGGCGCGGAAATCTTGAGACTGAAACGCGCCGGTGAATTACACGTCACGCCGTCCGCGCAATAATCAGGCCTTCTGGAGCGCCGTCTTGACGCGCTCCGGCGTCATGGGCAACTGGAACAACCGCGCGCCCGTCGCATCGCAAATCGCGTTGGCCACCAGCGCGCCCATCAAAATGATCGAAGGCTCCCCGCCGCCCTGCGGTGCTGTCTCGTTGTTTTTAATCAGCACGGATTCGATTTTCGGCACCCAGGAGAAGCGCGGCAGTTCGTAGGTGTCGTAGTTCGTGTCCAGCACCTGGCCGCCCTTGAAATGGACTTCCTCGGTGAGCGCATAGCCAAGCCCCATTGTGACGCAGCCCTCCAACTGAATCGTCGCGCCCTCGGGATTGATGACCACGCCCATGTCCTGCGCGCAAACGACACGTTTCACTTGCACGGTGCCTTTATCCTTGTCCACGGCCACTTCGGCAATCGCAGCCACGTAAGTTCCGGCGTCGATGCCGCAGGCCACGCCGAGGCCGCGTTTGCTCGGCCCTTTGGCGGGCGTCCAGCCAAATTTGTCTGCGGCGGCCTTCAAAACGCGGATCATGCGCTCATCGCTCAAATTGTTCAGGCGGAATTCCACCGGGTCAATCCCCGCGCCGGCGGCCATGATGTCAATCTGCGATTCGCGGGCGAAGGTGTTCGTGTTGTTGCCGGGCGCACGCCACGCGCCGGTGGCGAACGGATGCGCGCTTGCCGGCCCGCCAAAGCCGGAGCCGCGCGACGCCGTGCGATGGTTGGGCACGGTGTAAAATTGCGCCGCGCCGCGCTCGCCGGCAAAATAAACGTCGTAATCCCAGAACGCCATCTTCCCGGCGGCATCCACGCCAGAATTGATTTTCACGACGGCGGCGGGACGGAACGTGTCGTAGAAAAATTCCTCCTCGCGGCTCCACATCACCTGCACCGGCTTGCCGGCGGCCTTGGCCAGCCGCGCCGCCTCAACGGCTTCCTGGTTGTTGGTTTTGCCGCCAAACCCGCCTCCGACGAACGGCGTAATGACGCGGACTTTTTCCGCCGGGAATCCAATCGCCTCGGCAATCTGGCCGCGCGCGCCGAACGGATTTTGCGTCGAGGCCCAGACCGTGGCCTTGTCGCCTTCGATCTGACAAAGCGCGGCATGCGGCTCCATCGGCGAATGCGCGACGTAAGCATTGAGATAGGTGGACTCGAATTTTTTCACGGAGTTCTTTTGACCCTCATCCAGATCGCCGCCCTTCGCCCGCACTTGCGGCTGCGGGGCGACGCTGATCAAATGGTCAAAAACTGTTTTGTCGTCATAAGTCGCCGCCGGCGTATCGAACTCGGCCTTGATTTTTCCGAGCGCGGCCTCGGCCACGTCGGGAAATTCATGCAGCACCGCGACCAAATCTCCGTCCTGAATCACCTGAACCCCGGCAACCGCCTTGGCCGGCGCGGTATCCACGCTCTTTAGCTTGGCGCCGTGCGCGGGCGGGCGCAGAATTTTCGCATAGAGCATTCCCGGCACGCGGATGTCCGCCGCGTAATGGGCTTTGCCGGTAACCTTGGCCTCGCCGTCGCGCCGCGTGTGTGACTGGCCGGAAATCTTGAACTGGGCCGGGCTCTTTAATGAAGGCCTGGCTTCAGCATGACGCTTAATTTTTTGCCCCTTCGCAAGCTGGCCATAACTGATTTTATTTTTCGGGTCTTGCTGGTCGAAAATGACGCCGTCCTTTGCGACGAGTTGCGCTTGCGGAACTTTGAGCGCGGCGGCGGCCAGTTCCAACAAAACCGCCTTGGCTTCCGCCGCTGCCGCGCGCAGCGCCGGGCCGAACATGCGCGTCGTCATCGAACCAAACGTGCCCTGGTCCCAAGGGCACAGGTCAGTGTCGCCCATCACGATGTCCACGGTATCCAGCGGCGTGTCCAATTCCTCGGCCAGCATCTGCGGCAGGGACGTGATTGGCCCCTGGCCCATTTCGATTTTACCGGTGAAACACGTCACGCGCCCGTCCTCGCCGATGCGCAGGAAGGCGTTGAAATCGGATGGCAGACCCGGACGACCACCGCGTGGCCGTCCGGCCTCCTCCTGGCCGAACAGCGCATCGTTGATTGCCATGAAAATGACGATGCCACCGCCGACACGCTTCAGAAAATCCCGCCGGTTGCTGGCGAAGAAATCCTCGTAGCTGTGAATGTCGCGGAAATTGGCCTCGAGAAAGTCGTTTGTGTTCATTGGGCTCCTTTCAATTCGGCGGCGGCCTGCTGCATGGCCTGGACGATGCGGACGTGCGCGCCGCACCGGCAGAAATTATTTTCAAGGCCGGAATGAATTTCCTTTTCCGTCGGCTGTGGATTGAATTTCAGCAAGCTGACCCCGGTGAGAATCATCCCCGGCGTGCAAAAGCCGCATTGCATCCCGTCGTGTTCCATGAACGCCTTTTGCAGCGGATGCAGTTTCCCGTTCTGCGCCAACCCTTCGATGGTGACGACTTCCTTGCCGCTCACGTCCTTGGTTTTCAGCAGGCATGAGCGCATCGCGCGCTGGTTGACCAGGACTGTGCAGGAGCCGCAATGCCCCTCGCCACAGCCGTATTTGGTGCCCGTGAGTCCGAGGTCGGTCCGCAACACCCACAGGAGCAGGCGGTCGCCATCCACTTTTAACTGGACCGGTTTGCCGTTGAGTTTAAATGCAATCGTGTCGGTCATTTTGTCCTCCACTCAAAGGCGCATTTTCATGCGCGGCCTGGCAATCGGGTAATCACGTGCTGTTCTTTAAACCAATCCGCCCTGCTGTCAAATGAGAAATATTGACAGGCGACCGGCGAATGGTGGCAAGGCAAAAAATTCGTTTCGACCTTGTGAAATTTTCCGCCTAAATTCCCTCCCGATGGCCGCTGAAGCACAACTGACTCCCATGATGACGCAGTATCGCCGCATCAAGAGCGAACTGCCCAAGGACGCGCTGTTGCTGTTCCGGCTCGGCGATTTCTATGAAATGTTTTTTGAGGACGCCCAGACCGGCGCGCAATTGCTGAACCTCGCGCTCACCGCGCGCAACGGTGTGCCAATGTGCGGCCTGCCGCATCATGCGTCGAACGCCTACATCGGCCGGCTGCTCAAGGCCGGACGGAAAGTCGCCATCTGCGACCAGCTCGAAGACGCGCGGCCCGGCAAGCTCGTCAAGCGCGAGGTGACGCAGATTCTTTCGCCCGGCACGCACTTCGACGAACGGATGCTGGTAGCCGAGCGAAACAATTTTCTCGCCGCCGTCTGTCCGCGCGGAAAAACCTTCGGCCTCGCACTGGTGGATTTGACCACCGGCGAATTTTTGACGACCGAACTTGAAAATGATTCCGCGCTGCTCGCTGAACTTGAACGCCTCCGCCCGGCGGAAATTATTTTTCCCACCGAAGCGGTTTCGCTGCGCGATTTGTTGCGTGGCGCATTCCAGATTTTGAGCGGTTACGATGACTGGACGTTCGCGCCGGAAACCGCCGTGTTCACCGTGCGCGAACATTTCAAGGTCGCATCGCTCGACGGCTTCGGCCTGAAGGACAAATCCGCAGCCATCGGCGCGGCGGGCGGCGCGCTGCATTATCTCGTGCAAAACCTGCGGCGCGATGTAAAGCACCTCACTCGGATTTCATTTTATCAGTGCAGCGATTTTCTCGTGATCGATTTCACGACGCTGCGGCATCTGGAAATCCTCGAACCGCAGCACCACGACGCACCGCGCAACGCCTCGCTTTATGGCGTGCTGAACCGCACCGCCACGCCGATGGGCGCGCGTCTGCTGCGCCAATGGCTTTCGCAGCCCCTCGCAAAAGTGGAGCCGATCCGTCAACGCCAGGACGCAGTCCAAACGTTTCTCGCAAACTCCTTCGGCCTCGACGCCTTCCGCCAGCAGCTTGCGAACGTGCGCGACCTCGAGCGGACGCTGGGCCGATTGAGTTCCGGCAGCGGCAACGCGCGCGACCTCGTCGCGCTTCGAGTCGCCTCGGAACAACTTCCGACGTTGAAACAAACTTTGAATTCGGTGGGGCAGGCGTCCCCCACCAGTTTGATTTCGGAATTGAATTCGCAAATCTCCGAATCACCCGACCTCGTCGAATTGATTTCGCGCGCCGTCGTGGACGAACCACCGCTCCCCATCAAGGAGGGCGGCATGATCCGCGACGGCTTCGACGCCGCGCTCGACGAACTGCGCACCGCCCAGCGCGGAGGCAAGGACTGGATCGCCAAATTGCAGGCGGACGAAATCACGCGCACCGGAATTTCCTCGCTCAAAGTCCGGTTCAATTCCGTTTTCGGTTACTACATCGAAGTCACCAAATCCAATCTCGACAAGGTTCCGCCGCATTATCGCCGCAAGCAGACCGTCGCGAACGGTGAGCGTTTTATCACGCCGGAGTTGAAAGAAATGGAAGGCAAAATTCTCGGCGCGGAGGAGCGCAGCGTGAAACTGGAATACGAAATTTTCCAGCGCGTGCGCGAGGAAGTGCTGGGGCAGTTGCCGAAAATCCAGCAAACCGCTTCCGCACTTGCGCAATTGGACGTGCTCGGTTCATTCGCCGAAACGGCGCGCCTGCATAATTATTCCCGGCCACAAGTTGGCGATGAAGGTGTGCTGCAAGTCCGCGACGGCCGGCATCCGGTTTTGGAACAGCAGCTCGTCGAGGAACGCTTTGTGCAAAACGATACCGGGCTCGGTGTAGCGGCAGGAATCCTGCCTGCCGTAGAGCCGGGCTTCCAGCCCGGTGGGAAACACGTGGAAAGCACCGATCATATTGAATCTTCCAATCCTGTTTCAAAAGCGGGCGCAGTTCCGGGCGGCAAGATGCCTGCCGCCACGTTCCCGCAAATCGCGCTTATCACCGGGCCGAACATGGCGGGCAAATCCACCTACATCCGGCAGGTCGCTCTGCTCACACTGCTAGCGCACACGGGAAGTTTTGTTCCGGCGGCGGAAGCGCGGATTGACCTGGTGGACCGCATTTTCACGCGCATCGGCGCGAGCGACGATTTGACGCGCGGCCAAAGCACGTTCATGGTGGAAATGACCGAGACGGCGAACATCTTGAACAACGCCACGCCGCGCAGTCTCATCGTGCTGGATGAAATCGGGCGCGGCACCAGCACGTTCGACGGACTTTCGCTCGCTTGGTCCATCGTCGAGCATCTGCACAATCAGGTCGGCGCGAAAACTTTGTTCGCCACGCATTATCACGAGCTGACGGAACTCTCGGCGCGCTTGCCCCGACTGAAGAATTTCAACGTCGCCGTGCGCGAGTGGCACGACCAGATTGTTTTCCTCCGCAAAATTGTCGAGGGTGGCACGGACAAAAGCTACGGCATCCAGGTCGCGCGCCTCGCCGGCGTGCCGAAGGAGGTTCTGGAGCGCGCGAAACAAATTCTCGGCAACCTCGAAGAATCCGAGCTCACACCGGAAGGCAATGTGCGCCAGCCGCGCCGACAACAGGATCGGGATAAATTGAAAAGCCTCCCTACGCCGCCGCAAATGGATTTGTTTGGCAGGTGAATCAGTCTGGCAATTTATGCTCGGAAACTGAACACGTCGGAACCGTGCCCACAGGACCGATTGTGTAAGTTCCGCCCGCCGGACACTTGGGAAGATTTCCGCTGGCGTCCAGCTTGACGAAGGGCTTGATATCGGCTGCGGTGACCGGCGCGCCATTCGTTTTGTTGTTTTCCAATGCCCACTCGTTTTTGGCGGCATCAATCTGGCGGAGGTTGTTGATGCAGGCGTTTTGCATTGATATGTCGCGCGCCCTGACGAAATTTGGAATCGCAATGGCCATCATCATCGGAATAAAGACCACGGCCCAGGCAATTCCGAGATAGCCCGTGACCAAACCCGCGATGGCCATGCCCTGGCCCGTAAGCGCGCCGGCGGAATGCTTGATTTTGGAAAGCGCCTTGTGCCCGCATATCACGCCGGGGATGGCGGCAAAAATGGAGAAGCAGGCCAGGCTCAATATGCCCAGCACCAGGCTCCAGATTGCCAGCGCGGAGGTTTTGGGTTGTGGAGCGATGCCGAGCGGTGGAGGGGTTGCTTCATTCATGAGGTTTGATGGTTTTCGGTTTGAACGCGGCTTACGATTTCATGTTGAACGGCGTCCGCGCAAAGTCAAATTCAAATCGGCAGGGAAAAAATGGCTGCGCCTTTCCGCCGCGTGTGATAAAAACACACCGATATGACAAGCCCTTCCATTCCCGACCAATTGCGGAAACACGAAATCCTCGGACGCGTTGCCATCGTCAACGGAAATGGTGGGTTGCCAAAGGTCGTCGTCACCGCCAAATCCAGCGTGGCGGAAATTTATCTGCTCGGCGCGCACGTTACCGGCTTCCAGAAAAATGGCGAACCGCCGCTGTTGTTCATGAGTGCCAAAAGTTGGTTTGCACCGGGCAAGTCAATCCGCGGCGGCGTGCCGGTTTGTTTTCCGTGGTTTGGCGGACGCGATGGCGAACCGGCGCACGGCTTCGCGCGCATCACGGAATGGGAACTGGTCAAAACTTCTGCGACACCGGACGGCACGGTGTCATTGCATTTTTCGCTGCCGGAAATCCCCGGACGCGAGGCGTGGAACAGCCTGCGGACGGAATTTGTCGTGACCGTCTCCGACAAACTGACAATGGAATTGACCACCACGAATAATTCGCCGGCAGTGATGGAAATTGAAAACTGTCTGCACACTTATTTTCACGTCGGCGACATCAGCCGGATTTCGATTGCCGGCCTGCAGAGCGCGCCATTTCTGGACTACGCCACCGGCGGCAACGGCGCGCGCAAAGTTGAAAGCGAATCCGTGCTGCGCATCACCAAGGAGACCAACCGCGTTTATCCCGACTCATCCGGCGCGGTGGAAATCCACGACGAAAGTCTGAAGCGGGTCATTTGTGTTGAGAAATCTGGCTCCAACTCCACGGTTGTCTGGAATCCATGGACGACGCAGAAATTGCCGGACGACTTCGACCCGGCGGAACACCGGCAGATGGTCTGCGTGGAATCAGGGAACGTGAAGCAGGACAAAATTTCACTCGCGCCGGGAAAAACTTCCTCGCTTAAGGTGGTTCTCGACAGCCGGCCAGTTTGAGGCGGCATTGAAGCGCTCGCGCCTGGACATCAAGGTTTCAACCATTTCACAAACCACTCGATGGCCGCATGTTCGGATTCCGGCCTTACCTGATGACCGGTGTTTTTCTGGATGATTACGCTGAAATGATCCTCCGCCCCGTCCGCGCGGTAAACTTTTTGCGCGGCGTTGGTGCATTCAATGACGCCGGGCAGCGGCGTGTGGTTGTCGGAATCGCTGTTGATGACGAGCAGCGGTCGCGGCGCGATGAGTGTCAACATTTCCGGGCCGTCGAATTCCCCATCAATTCCCGGCACAACCCGGTCGTAAAATTTTTTGACGAACTTCGTGCCCGGCGACGCGACGCCCGCGTCTTTCGCAATCGCGTCAAATGCAGTTTGAATCGTTCCGATGCGCCCCTGCCAGTCGTTGTTTTCCAGCGCCCAATGAAAACTTTGCACGCCGATGCACGGCACGGCAACGGCGATGCGCTCGTCCGCCGCCGCCGCGAGATAGGTTTCAATGCCGCCCTTGGAAATGCCGATGAGTCCGATGCGCCGGGTCAACGTCGTCGCGCGCCTGGAGATAATCCACGAGCCGCATCACGTCCCAGACGGTGTCGTAGTAAAACGGATGTTCGCCCGGATTGCGCCACGCGCGGACGATGGCGTCGTTGTATTCGGCCGTGTCTTTGCCGGATTTTATGCGCTCGCCGTGATAACGCCCGTCAATTGCAACAGCGATGAAACCCGCGTCCGCAAGTTTGCGGCAGAGCGCGAGCATGTTTGCCTTGCTGCCGCCCGTGCCGTGCAACGCGATGACAACGGGGCGGCGTCCGTGAAAATTCGCGGACTCCATCAAAATTCCCGGCACGCGCTGCTCTGCGTCGGCGGCGAAGGAAAAATGAAACTGGACAATCCCGTTCGTCGCCGGCAGTTGTTCCGCCTGCGGTTGGAGCGCGACGCGCGGACGGTCAATGAGCTTGAGGAAATCCGCGCGCGAGTTGGAAACATGGGCGCAGCCTGCCGTCAGGCCGCACAGGACGGGTAAAAGCAGCAACGGGAAACGTTTCACGCCTTCGATTTCACATTTCTGCATAAAATTACAAGCAAATTTCCGCAACGATGCGAACGGATTTGTTTGGGCGAACCTTCGCGCCTTTGTATCCTTGCTGCGAAAGAAATGATTTCCGTCATCGAAAACGAGCCGGCCGGCGCGGGCATTGACCTCGTGAAACAGGTTGAGGAGATCTTTTCGCCGTCCGGCATTTTGTCACGGGCGAAAAATTTTGAGTTCCGTCCGCAGCAGCAGGAAATGGCCGTGGCCGTGGCGCGGGCGTTGCAGAACCGCGAGCATCTCGCAGTCGAGGCCGGCACGGGTGTTGGCAAGTCGCTCGCCTATTTGGTTCCGGCAATTCTCTTCGCCATCGCGCAAAAGAAAAAAGCCGTCGTCTCCACGCACACCATCAATTTGCAGGAACAGCTCACGGAAAAAGACCTGCCAATGATCGCCGATGTGCTCGGCGCGCTCGCCGTGCCGGTGAAGTTCAGCTTTTCGATGCTGAAGGGCCGCGCGAATTATCTCTGCACGCGCCGGCTCCAAAAGGCGAGGCAGCAAAGCGGCAACTTGTTCACGTCGTCCGAAGCCGAGGAGTTGGAGCGCATCTACGAGTGGTCGAAGGAAACCAAGGACGGCAGCCTGTCAGACTTCGAGGTTGAACCGGACCCGAAGGTCTGGGCGCTGGTCTGCTCCGAACGCGGACTGTGCTCGCCGAAAGTTTGCGGCTTCCCGTCCGATTTCGCCAAGGACCACGGCGTCTGCTTCTTCCAGCGCGCGCGGAACAGGTTCCTTTCCTCGGACGTGCTGGTGCTGAATCACACGCTCTTTTTCACGCTGCTCGGCGGAATTGAAGAGGAGCAGGAGGGCGGCATTTTGTTCAAGAACGACTTCGTGATTTTCGACGAGGCGCACCAGATGGAGCATGTCGCGTCGCGGCATATTGGCTTGAGCGTCTCGAGCGGGCAGGTGCGATATTCGCTGAACCGGCTATGGAATCCGCGCACAGAAAAAGGCTTGCTCGCCACGCTGCGCAAAGGAAATGCCGTGAAACTCGTCGCGGACATACTGGACGAGTCGGACAAGTTTTTTGAAAACGTCGAGGCCGCCTGCGAGGAAATCCAGAAATCCGTCGGCAAAACTCGATTCGGCGGCGACAATTCTGAACGCCGTCGCGCGTGGACAGAACTTCGCATCCGCCGCGCCGAACTGGTGAAGGACAACGTCACGCTGCCGATTCAACGATTGCGCGAAACCGTGAGCGAGCTGATCAAATTGAGCGAGGACAAGGACATCGGGCAGGAACTGGTCGAATGCAACCGCCGGCTCGCCGAATTGCGCGACGAGGTGAAGGCATTTCTCGAACAAGGCGCGGATGACCATGTTTACTGGGTCGAACGCGGCGGCAAAGTGCACAAAAATCTTTCACTCAACGCCGCGCCGGTTGACGTGGCGGAATTTTTGCGCCGCCGTTTGTTCGAGAGCGACACGAGCATCATCATGACCAGCGCGACGTTGGGAGTGCGGAGCGCGGAACGCGGAGTGCGGAATAAAACCGCGCAAACCGGGCGCAATTTGCAAGACTCCGCACTCCGCACTCCGAATTCCGCACTGGCATATTTCGTTCACCGTGTCGGAGCCGAAGCAGCGACGCTTTTGCAAGTCGGCACGCCGTTCGATTACGAGCGGCAGATGAAACTGTTCGTCGCCCAGAAGATGCCCGATCCGCGCGAGGCCGGTTACGCCGACGCGCTCGAACACTGGATCGGGCATTTCGTCAAGCAGACCCACGGCAAGGCGTTCGTGCTGTTCACCAATTACAAGCTCATGCGGGAACTCGGCGAGCGCATGGAGCCGTTTTTCAACGAGCTTGGCGTCGCGTGTTTTGTGCAGGGCACCGGCACGCCGCGCTCCACGATGCTGGAGAAATTCAAGGACGACACGGACTCGGTGCTGTTCGGCACAGACAGTTTCTGGCAGGGCGTAGACGTGCCGGGCGAGGCGTTGAGCAACGTCATCATCACGCGGCTGCCGTTCGCCGTGCCCGACCATCCGCTCATCGAGGCGCGCCTCGAGGCGATTGAAGCGCGCGGCGGCAATTCCTTCGGCGAATTTTCCCTGCCCGAAGCCATCCTGAAATTCCGCCAGGGCGTCGGCCGCCTGATCCGCACCAAGACCGACACCGGCATCATCGTGGTTTTGGACAACCGGGTTTTGACGAAGCAATACGGCCAGTCCTTTCTCGACGCCCTACCGAAATGTCCGGTGGAGATTGTTTGACAAATAGATTTGTCAGTCGCAGGCTAAAAATATGTTCCATCTATTTCCAAGAGAGCGGCAGGAATGGATGCATTGCGGAATATTTTGCGCACAAGCCTATGTCATTATTGTTCTGAGCACGATGGCTTACTTTCGCTTTCATTGGCCGCCGCATCACATGCCACCGAATTGTTTTATGTGGTTTGAGCAGGTCTATGGTCTTTGTTGTGTTGGGTTACTGGTAACGAGCTTTGTTGAGTTGGCCACAAATCACAAAAAACGCAGTGTCGTAAATTTTGCGTTGTCAGTAATTGGCTTTTTAGGCGCTTCAGTTTTCCCGCCTAATATCTCGGCATAGAACAAAGTGGCAAAGGGCTTTTGGCTGTGACATTCTGCGGCCATGATGCGCACGGAAAAACTTCTGACCGAACTCATCGCACTGCCGAGCGTGAATCCCGCCTTCGTTCCGTCGGACGGAACTTCGGCGCGACAGGCCCGTATTCGTCAATCGCATTATGGCGAGAAGAATGTGGCGAATTTTCTCGCTGCTGTCGCCGCGCGCGCCGGACTGGAAGTGGAATTCCAAAAGGTCCTTGCGGACGGCCACCATGGACGTTCCAATCTCATCGCGCGGCTGCTGCCGAAAGGCAAAGTCAAACAGACCATCCTGCTCGCGCCGCACCTCGACACCGTCGGCGCGGACGGAACCAAATTCATTCCGCAGCGCAAAAACGGCCGCCTTTACGGCCGCGGCGCGTGCGACACGAAAGGTTCCGTTGCCGCCATGCTCTCCGCGCTTTGCGAACTGGCGAATGGCAAATCGCGTCCGAGGGAAACGGAAATCGTCTTTGCCGGATTGGTTGACGAAGAACATGCCCAAGCCGGTTCGCGCGCGCTGGTCAAAAGCAGATTCAAGGCAGACCTCGCCATCATCGGCGAGCCGACAAAGTTGCAGGTCGTCACCGCGCACAAGGGCAGTCTGTGGCTGGAACTGGAGACGCGCGGCAAGGCGGCGCATGGCGCGACGCCGCAGTTCGGCAAAAATGCCATCCACGAAATGGCGCGCGTCTTGGATCTGCTGGAGACGGATTACGCCGCGCAATTGCGAAAGAGGAAACATCCGCTACTCGGCACGGCGACGGTGAACGTCGGCACGATTTCCGGCGGCGTGCAGCCGAACATCGTTCCCGACCGCTGCAAAATCACGGTGGATCGCCGCACCTTGCCGGGCGAAACAGATGCGAGTGTGCAACGCGAAATCGCCGCGTTTCTTCGCGCGAAAAAATTATCCGTGAAAATCTTCAGCTCAAAACTTGCGCCAGCCTTGCCGCTGGAAACGAATCCGAAACTGCCGCTCGTCCGGCAATTCATGCGCAGCATCGGCCAATCGAAGCCGCTTGGCGTTGATTTCTTTTGCGATGCGGCGGTGTTGTCGGCGGGCAGCATTCCGAGCGTGGTGTTCGGCCCGGGCGATGTGGCGCAGGCGCACACGGCAGACGAATGGATTTCACTGGCGGAACTGGAGCGCGGGAAGGATTTGATTTTGAAATTCCTGAAATCGTTGCCGTGAAAGAAGCATCCCATCCTCCTCGTTCTCGTCCTCGATGGTTAGTTTTCGATTACGAGAACGACGACGAAGGACGAGGACGATTCAAGGCTAAAATGCTTTTCTCCGTTGAACGTATCCGGCAAGCTTTGCCCGCCCATGTCCGAAGAAAAAGCTGAAGCCATTCCGACGGTTGACCACAAACCGCACGCGACGTTTTTTCGTCAGAGCGGCTGGCTGATGATGGCAACGGTCATCCAGGGATTCATGTCCTTCGGCGTGCATCCGCTGGCCAAAAAAATTTCCCCGGCCGAATACAGCATTTTTGTGACGATGCTGATGCTGACGTCGCTCATTCCGACGATGCCGTTGCAAATGGTTTTTGCGCAGCAGACCGCCGGAACGCTGGCAACGAACCGCGGACGCCAGCTCGCATTGATGATTCGCTGGGGCTGGCTGCTGACGTTCATCGCGTGGGGAATCATCGCCTTGTTCGTTCTGGTGTTTCAAAACCGCATCATGGCGTGCTGGGGACTCCCGAGTGCGATGACGTTGTGGGTGACGCTCGCGGCGTTGCTGATGAATTTGTGGATGCCGCTGTTTTCCGGCGTGCTGCAAGGGCGGCAGGATTTCTTCTGGCTTGGTTGGGCGTCCATTCTTGGCGGCGTTGGGCGCGTCGTGGTGGCCGTTCTGATTGTGCTCGCGTTTCATGGCGGCGCGACGGGCATGATGTTCGGCGCGTTCGCCGGCCTCGGCGCGTGGGCGGGCATCGCCATTTGGCGTTCGCGAGACTTGTGGCTGGCGAAGCCGGAACGATTCGACGGACGTGGCCTGTTCAAACAGGTCGCGCCGTTAATGCTCGGCTTTGGCGCATGCCAGTTCCTGTTCACGACGGACACGATGTATGTGAAGGCATTTTTTCCCGGCGACGAAATGGCGTCCTACGGCGTGGCGGGAACGTTGTCGCGCGCGCTGCTCTGGCTGGTGCTGCCGCTGGCGGCGGTGATGTTTCCGAAAATCGTCCACGCCACCGCGAAGTCGGAAAAAAGCAATCTGCTCGGCATCGTCCTGCTCGGCACGGCGATTCTGGCAATCTGCGGCGCGGTGGGGTTGTGCATCGTCGGGCCGCTGGTGGTGAAGCTGGCTTTCAAGGCGGACTATGTCGCGGAAACAATGAAGCTGCTGCCGTGGTATGCGGGCGCGATGATTCCGCTGGCGCTGGCGAACGTGCTGGTGAACGATTTGATGGCGCGGGCCAAATTCAAAGCCGTGCTGCCGATGGTGCTCCTGGCCGTGGCTTATGGATTCACGCTGCCGCTCATGCTGCACAAATTTCCCGGCCGGATGGAAGTGGCGCTGCAAACGCTTGGCGCGTTCAATCTGCTGCTGCTCGGCATTTGCGCATGGTTCACTTTTCAAAGGCCGAAGGCTGAAGGCTAAAGCCTGAAGTCGCAGATTACTCGACTTTGGGCTTTGGGCTTTGGACTTTCGTCGGGGAATCCGGTCCCGCCAGCGGCTGCGGTGCCCGGAGTTTGGTGTAAATCCAGCCTTCGAGCGGACGCAACGGGCGCAGAAGCTTGTAAATCCGCGGCCAGTAAATCAGCCGGACGCGGACGACGGACAGGAACATCGTGAACGACGAGCGGAACAGCGAGGAGGTAACCTTCGAGCCGGCCTTGTCCGTCCATTCCGTCGGCACTTCGCGTATGCGATAGCCGGCATATTTGACGGCAACGAGCAGGTTGATGTCGAACGCCATGTCCGCGATGCGCAGGTTGTCATGGATTTTTTCGATAACTTCGCACTTCATCACCTTCGCGCCGCATTGCGTGTCGTGGATGTTGAGCCGGAACAGCAATTGCACGATCAAATGAAAAACGCGGCTGAAAAATTTTCGCGTGGTCGTCTGCTCCTGATGCAAAACCGAATCTGCCAGCCAGCGCGAACCGACAACGCAATCGGCATTGTCCATGTGGCGCACCAATTCCAGAAACGCGTGTGGCGGCGTTGCGCCGTCGGCGTCCACATAACCAATCAATTCCCCCTGCGGCGCGAGCTTGAGGCCTTCAATGAGGGCGCCGCCCTTGTGGATGGGTTGCTTGAATTCCAAAGCGCGGACGGCGGGAAAATCCGCCGCGACCTTCTGGACGACGCCGAGCGTGTTGTCCGTGCAGCCGTTGAGCACGACGACGATCTGGGACTTGCCGTGATAGTGTTCCTGAAAATAGCGTGCGTAATCGCGCAGCACCGGTTCGATGCGGCGCTCCTCGTTGTAAGCCGGGATCAGGATGAGCAGGCTCGGGTCAGGCACGCAGATTCAGTAACAGAAATGGCGGGGGCAGGCAATCTTGGGGAATGGGCGAAGGCAATTAGCGGCTTGTTCCGAAAGGTCACTATCATCCCGGACCCCCGGTGACAGAAAACGCATTCGCACAAAACGCTATTATGCAAACTAAAAGCACCGCGATGCAAAGCATGATCCCAATGGCGATTATTTCACCAACCAGAATCAAACACGAAAACACGAGCAAAGAACGTGTTCGTGCCGCTCCCATTGTCTCCGGATGCCAGCAACTGCGATAAAGAATGAAAAAGGTCACCGAAATTGGAATTGATGCATAAACCAGCATTTTCACCCACCAGGCTTGAATTTGTGACACCACTGGTCTAGCGGCCCAATAAAAGAGTATTGAAGAGACAAAACATACGATTGAAGCAAAGACAACATCTCGCCGAAAAGGAGGTTGAACCTCTGGTGCTTGTTCGCCTTTGTCCATAACACTCAACTGGCTAAAGGCGTTGCGAATTGCTCAATGATGCATTTCACATCACTGAATAGACACCGACCCTCTATATTTTCGTATATCTGACTTCCCTGCGCAAGTTTGAATCCGGCACGAAAGAATTCTTGCCGACGCGTTCAGCAATTGTTATCAATCCAGCATGGATTCTCGCGAAGCCCTAATCGCGCTTAATCTCATCGAACACGTCGGCCCGGTGCGCGCGAGGCTGCTACTTGAGCATTTTGGCGACGCGCCCAAAATTCTGGCAGTCTCAAAATCCGCATTACTCCGCGTCCGCAACATCGGCGACGAAACCGCCGAGGCGATTTCAAACTGGGAAAAGACGATTGACCTCGCCGGCGAGTTGAAGCGTATTTCCGATTTCGGCTGCCACGTTTTGATCCAGTCCGATGAAAATTATCCCGCGTCGCTCCGCGAAATCTACGATCCGCCCCTCGTGCTTTACGTCAAGGGCGAATTGACCGCGAAGGACAAAAACGCCGTGGCGATGGTCGGCTCGCGCTCGACGACGCATTACGGCATCGAGACGGCGCGCAAGCTGGCGTATCAGCTCGCCTACGTCGGCGTCACCGTCGTGA
>Ga0265338_10002329_pt1 | contig 28713 bp, 23 predicted proteins | sample 42126metaG_FD_193579 | JGI IMG/M metagenome (GOLD analysis project Ga0265338, IMG submission 193579) | Rhizosphere microbial communities from Carex aquatilis grown in University of Washington, Seatle, WA, United States - 4-21-26 metaG | ecosystem: Host-associated > Plants > Roots > Rhizosphere...
GCTCGTCTCCTCAACATTTGCGGGATAGTATTTGCGCGCCTCTCCTGATCCGAATTTACGCCATTCATCGGTCCGCGCTCGCCGCTCCGCCAATGTCTGCGGTCCGTACTTCTGCTGGGTTAGCGATACCAGCCACTGCTGCGACTCGGGACTGATGGTGAGTGGCATGGGCACTACGCGAGTGATGTGCGCGGTGTGATCGGCGTCGAAGGTGGCGGAATCCTGGGGCTGGGCAGTCGACTGGGCGTCCGAGAGCGACGCTGCCGACGAGAGGATCATCGCAATCGAGGCGATGCGTATCCTTCTGGTTATCATCGGACATTTGTATCAGAGAACAGCAGTAGAAAGAAGAATGAACCACGGAGGACACAGAGATCACCGAGGACTGCAATAGCCTCTGTGATCTCCGAGTCCTCTGTGGTTAGGTGTCTGTTTACGCCAGCGTGTACTTGCCGCGCTCGATCATCTTTTGTGCGATCTGCTGGCGCAGTTCGATCGTGTTGAAGGGCTCGTACTTCGCCAGGCGGCGCAGAATCGCGAGTTGCGTGCGCATCATGTCGCCGTCGGCGACCGCTGCAATCACTTTCCTGGCAGCGGATTCGATCTTCTCGAACGCCTGGGCCAGATAGACACGCGTCATTGCGATCGGCAGAGCAGCGCCGGCCTCGCCCCTGGCGTCGACGATCTTCTGGGTGCGAAGAACAGCGGACTCCATCGCATAGGTCTCGATCGTCACGTCGGCGATGGCGCCCATGATCTCCTGCTGATCCTGAATGGCCTGCATGTATTTCTGGGTGGCGGCGCCGGCTGCGAACAGGCCTAGTTTCTTGGCCTGCGCGACCAGTTTGCATTCTTCCGGTAGCGAGCCCTCGAGATCTTCAGCCATCGAGGGACCGGAGAGTACTTCATCCATCAATTTCTTGATGGCCGGCATCAATGGCAATTGTCCTGTCATGGCGCGCTTCAGCAGAAAGCCGGTGATGATGAGGCGGTTGATTTCGTTGGTTCCTTCAAAGATGCGATTGATGCGCGCGTCGCGATAGGCGCGCTCCGCCGGATACTCCTCGACAAAGCCGTAGCCCGCGTAAATCTGCAGCGTCTCGTCGACGATGTAGTCGATCATCTCTGAGCCCCACACTTTAATAATGGAGCACTCGACGGCATACTCTTCAATCGCCTTGAGCGTCTGTTTGGCCGCATCGGCGGCGGCTTTGTCGACCTCGCTGAGAGCGTTATCCATCATGCCGACTGTACGGTAGACAAGGGATTCGCCCACATAGAGGAGCGTCGCCATGTTGGCGATCTTCTCGCGGACGAGTCCGAAGTCGGCAATCACTTTATTAAATGCCTTACGCTGCTTGGCGTAGCCGATCGCGTTTTCGAGCGAGACGCGACCGCCGCCGACGCACATGGCGCCCAGCTTGAAGCGGCCGATATTCAAAATGTTGAAGGCGATCAGGTGTCCCTTGCCGATGTCGCCAAGCAGGTTCTCGACCGGGACTTTGCAGTCATTCAGGATGATGGGGCAAGTGGACGATCCGCGAATCCCCATCTTGTGTTCTTCGGCTCCGACCGAGAAGCCGGGGAAATCTTTCTCCACCAGGAAGGCAGAGAACTTCTCGCCGTCTACCTTCGCGAACACGGTGAACAGGTCGGCGAATCCGGCGTTGGTGATCCACATCTTCTCGCCGTTGAGGATGTAGTGCTTACCGTCCTTCGAAAGCTCGGCGCGAGCGCGGCAATTCATCGCGTCTGAGCCCGAGGTTGATTCCGACAGCGCATAGGCCCCAACGGTCTCGCCGGAAGCGAGCCTTGGCAGATATTTCTTCTTCTGTTCTTCGGTTCCGAAGTAAACAATCGGCAGCGTGCCGATGCCGGTGTGCCCGCCCCATGTGGTGGCGAAGCCCGCGTATTTGGCGATGTGGTCGGCGATGACGGCGGCTGTGACCTTGTCCATTTCCAATCCGCCGTAGGCCTCGGGAATTTCGACGGAGCTCAGCCCGAGGTCGCCAGCCTTCTTCAGCAGGTCGCGGGTGATGGAGAAATCCTTGTGCTCAATTTTCTCGATGTTGGGCACGATCTCGTTGACGGCGAATTCTTCCGCGGTCTGCCCGATGAGTTGATGCTGTTCGGTGAAATCCTCAGGCGTGAAAACTTCGTCGGGCTGTCGCGATTCGAGCAAAAAGCTGCCGCCGGAAATCCTGGTCTTCGGAACTGCGGTGGTCGTTGCCATGTCTATCCCCCGTCAAGCAAAGGCAAAAATGCCGGGTCCGTGCAGGACACAGCGGAAACACGCATTCAATTCTAATGCGGGGATGAGGGGAATGATAGGCCGGGAACTCCGGCGATCATGGGTGTTTCGTGCCCGGAATCGTCGGGCGTGATCGTTAGGGAATGTCGAGGTCCCCCCTCAATGGATCGAACAACATTTCCTGCGAATAGCCCCCGCGGACAACGCTATGGTACCGAAATCCTGATAACCCGCGCTGGCACTGCCAATAGCGCCGCTGTAGTTCCTGGTATAGGCTACTTTCGCTCTGAGCCCTGCCGGTGAAGTCGGTGCACTCCTGGGTCGGGCTCGCACCGCAGGCTTGTTGCCGCAAGGATTCAGCCTCCTGCGCGCGCTGTGCCTGTTGCTCCATGGCCATGCGCTGTACGGAGCAATCGCCAAGGAAATTCATGTCTAGGCCGCAGGCGCTGCTGTTCCACAGGCCCCAGGTCGAGCAGAAATATGTATTGTTCGCAACATAGGTCCCGGTGACTCCCGCGCAACCGCCCTTGCCGTTGGCAACTTGCCCTGCTGGACAGCCGTGGCACGAACCGGTTAAGCACACCCTATGCCGCAGGTCGGCTACGGGCTTCGCCTCGGGCTTCCTGAAGGGATGCCGAATAAATGAGAAGAAGCCTCGCTTTTCCGTGCGCTCAACTTTTGTCCCTCGGGGGTCCTGAGCCACGTTGGTTCGGTTGCGGACAAACTCTCGAATCTCGGCTGATGACTTTCCCGACTTCTTCATCTGATCGACTTGACGGCTGGTCTCTTTGTCGAACAGGGCACGAGTATTTCGATTGTCGGTGCCGCGGACTTCGTTGGAACGGGAAGATCCTGCCGTTGAGCGCGACCCTGTCGCCCCCGAACTGTGCGATGCGGAACCCCCGCCGCTGTGCGAACTGCCACCGCCGCCACCGTTCGAGACGGAGCCGCCGGAGCTGTGGCCACCCGAGTAGCTGCTGCCGGTGGAACCGCCTCCGCCGGAAGAACTGCCGTGAGATCCGCCGCCAGAACTTGAAGAGCTGCCACTGGAGGAGCCACCCGAAGATCCGCCCGACGTGTGTTGGGCGAAGGCACTGAGGGAGAATAGAAGGACCGTCGCAGCCGCTAAAGTAGAACACCGCATAAAGCACCTCCTCGAATCAAGGGGCCCGGGTGCGAGCTTCCTGTGCCTTTTCTGCGGCGCGCGAAGCTTCCTCCACGCGCCAGAACGTTCGACGCAACCATCCTTACATCAAAGACTCAGGGTCAGGCAACATTGCCTGGCAGGCTGGGCCTGCCTCGCCTAGCAGCGCTCGATAGCGTTGTAAGGCGTCGAGTTGTGCTTGCTTTGCATCCATGCATTCTTGTTCCGAGGGCTCCTGCGAGCACGCCTGCGCCACTTGTGCTCTGAGACTCCTGAGCTCGGCGACTGAGACTTCCGCTCTGCCTTTGAATGCCGCGCACTCGTTCGAAGAAATGGAGCAATTGGCCCCGTTCCAATATTCGCCCGCCGAGCACTGGTTTGCTGGCACACACGACCCACCATTTGATATCTCACCCGGCCCGCATTGCTCGGCAACGACAACGGGCGGAGCGCATCCTCCCTTACCTGCTTTCTCTCCCGGTGGACATGTACAGTTTCCGCTCAAGCAGATTCTGTGTCGCAGGTCGGATTCCGCAGACTTTGTTTGCTGGTCTTTACAGGATGCGCCTTCGCAAATGCGGTGGCGGAGATCAGGCTCGCCCCGCCTCAATTCGTGTTCCTTCTCTCTCGGAGTTTCTCCGATGCGGGGCTCTGATTCGATTCTGTTCTCCCCGGAAATCCTCTGGCTGGGGATCACACTCTGGACATTGGATTGGGGTGCGCGGGCAACCGGGGTGGCTCTGCTGGAGTCTCCCGACATGGTGCCCGAAACGTGGCCGGGCACGGGAGTCGCGCGGGGCGAGGCGTGTACCTCGGGCGTGCTTACTGCCGGTGGACTGCTGTGTGAGACGGCGGGCGACGGACTCGGCACAGGCGCAGGTGCGGGCGCCGGCGCAGAACTTGGCGTCGCAGCCAGCCCCGGACTTGCGGGAGGAGCACTTGGAGCACTGCTTGCAGGCGTGTGCTGCGCCAATGCGATCGAGGAAAACAACAGGACTGCCGCGATGGAAAGGCTGGAGAGCCGCATAAAGCACCTCTGACCAACCGAACAGAGCCCAGGACTGGGGGTTCGCCCTGTTACACGTGGACGTCATCGTCCATCAAAAGCATACTCAGAATCGTGTCAAAGAGCGTAGCAATTGGGTAAAGAATTGTTGCCTAAGGACTTTCTCAGCGGTCGGGCGAAACCGATCGAGATTCCGCGCTTTTTACGCGGTAACGACTCGCCGGCTGGCACGTGGAATAGTGCGTTGGATGCGTCAAGTCCGATTCCTCATTGTCACGCGCCACGACGTAACTGCGAATTGAGTAGCAGATCGTGTCCTCTTGCGGTTGCACAGACGGGACCAGAGTTGACACCTGCGGAACGAACCGATGACTGTTCTTTCTAATCTGGTAGTCGCCAAAGTCTTGAGTGGAGCTCGCGTCCGGAGCCTGACGGATGATTCTCCACGGCTCGACAGCCGTCGCGGGGGACTTGCTTGTCGACGTAATCTGCGGTGGACCAGCCGCGAAGGCGCTGAATCCTTGAGCCTGAGCAAATCCGGGAGCGCAGCAGGCGAGTAGCAAAACAACGAGAACGCGTGGAAGAGGCATAACGAACCTCCTGTGTCGAAAATTATACCGCCGAATTCCGGAAAGATTGCAGCAGCACCTTTGAGCATGGACAGTGCGCTGTACAATCGCGGTTTGCAGGTTCCTGGCCGCCCCCACAAGGAGCTGGATTATGCATTCGAGGCTGTTTCTTGCGCTTGCCGCATTGTTCCTATTCACTGTGCCCGCACACGCGCAGCAACCTGTTCGCAATCCGAAAAAAGAGCAGGCTATTGCCGACAAGCTGGCCGCCATCGCACCGGGAGCCGTAGATACCTTTCAGCGTGCTACGGTCGCCATGGACAAGCGGGACAACAAACAAGCGGCCGAGCTGTATCGTGCAGTGCTGAACCAAGCTCCACAGTTCTCGCCCGCGATACGGCGCCTGGGACTATCGCTGAACGGACTAGGGCAGACGGACGAGGCGCTGGCTCTGCTCGAGAGCGCGGTCAAGATCGACCGTTCGCCTGAGAACCTCATCAGTCTCGCTGAAATATTGGCGTACCCCGGCGAAAACAAACGGGGCACCCCTGAGCAAGAAGCAAGAGCCTTGCCCCTCGCGAAAGAAGCGACGGCGCTCGACCAGAGCTCCGACGACTCCAGTTATGCGATGTTGACCGCGCAGATTGCGCTGGATGTGAAGAACGTGGACGACTTTCGTCAGGCCACCGACCTATTGGTGCGCAAGTATCCCGATCAAATGGCTACGCACTATTGCAGTGCGATCCGGGCCGCTATAGACGAGAACTGGATCACCGCGGAAGATGAGATCAAGAAAGCTGGTCGCCTCGGCCTGCCAGCATCGACGGTTCAGGCCTTTCTGGATAATGGCATTCATACTCGAGCCCTGGCCTGGCGCTCAGGGTACTACGTACTCTATCTACTCGTCGCGTGGGTGTGTGGACTTCTTATCCTGTTCGTTGCGGGGAAACTATTCTCGAAGCTGACGCTGCGCTTCATCGAAACCGCCGATCTCAACTCATCGGCGAGCCCCGCAGAATCTGCCCTGCGACGATACTACCGCGGACTGATTAATGTCGCCGGCACGTACTACTATATTTCCGTTCCGGTTGTGGTGTTCCTCGTGCTGGCAGTAACTGCGGCGATCGTGTATGGATTCATTGCCCTGGGACGCATTCCGATCAAGCTTGTTTTCATTCTTGTGCTTGGGGCGGTTGTGACCGTCTACAAGATGATCCACTCGCTGTTCGTCAAGGTGAGTTCGGAGGAGCCGGGGCGAAGCCTAAGTCCGGAAGAGGCGTCGGGCCTGTGGAACTTGACTCGTGAAGTTGCAGAGAAACTCGGAACCCGGCCGCTGGATGCGATCCGCGTGGCTCCCGGAACTGAGATGGCGGTCTACGAACGCGGCAGCTACCGAGATCGGAGCAAGGGTCTGGGTCAGCGGACACTGATCATGGGAGTGGGACTGCTGCCCGGCTTCGACCAGAGTCAATTTCGCGCCGTTTTGGCGCACGAGTATGGGCACCTTGCCCACAGCGATACGGCCGGCGGAGACGTCGCCTTGCGGGTCAACCAGGACATGATGAAGTTCGCTTACGCGATGGCCCACGCGGGGCAGGCGGTCTGGTGGAATATTGCGTTCCAGTTCCTAAAGCTCTATCACTTTCTGTTTGTGCGCATCAGTCATGGAGCGACGCGATTGCAGGAAGTGCTCGCCGACCGGGCCTCGGCTCGGCTCTATGGGGCTCGCCAGTTTGAAGAAGGTCTGCGCCATGTAATTAGACGCCAGATCGAGTTCCAGTACACCGCGGGAAAAGAAATCGAGGACGCTTTGAAGTCCGGTAGAGCTTTGCAGAACATCTACGCATTAGAGACGCCCGCGGAGAAAACGGTCGAAGAGGCAATCGAGCAGGCCATCAACCGCCAGACATCGGAAGACGACACGCATCCCAGCCCGGTCGACCGATTCCGCCTGGTGAGCCGCGTCACATGCCAAAACCAACCGGGCCCCTGCGGACCGATGTGGGATCTCTTCGCGGATCGCGAAGCCATCAGCAAGGAAATGAGCTTGAAGATTGAGAATATGGTGAAGGGAACCATCTAGATTCCCCTCGTGTGCTCAGTAGTTAAAGGTTTTCGAAGATGCCGGCCGCGCCCATGCCGCCGCCTACGCACATGGTCACCATCCCGTAGCGGCCGTTGCGGCGCTTCAGTTCACGAATCACAGTAGCAGTCAGCTTTGCCCCGGTGCATCCCAGCGGATGTCCCAGGGCGATCGCTCCGCCATTGGGATTCACTTTCTCCGGATCCAAGCCCGCTTCTTTGATCACCGCGAGCGATTGTGCCGCGAAGGCTTCGTTCAATTCGATCACGTCGATGTCTGCGAGCTTCAGACCAGCCATCTTCAACGCCTTCGGAATCGCGAACACGGGACCCAGTCCCATTTCTTCCGGCTTGTACCCCGCCGTTGCGAAGGAGACATAGCGAGCCAGTGGCTTGATGCCCAATGCCTTTGCGCGGTCGGCAGACATCACCACCGCGGCGGCTGCTCCGTCTGACATTTGAGACGAATTCCCGGCGGTCACAGTGCCCCTCGTGTGAAATGCGGGCTTGAGCGCGAGCAGAGCGTCGAGCGAGGTGTCAGCGCGGGGACCCTCGTCCACTTTGAATACGATCTCCTGCCGCTTCGGTTTTGAGCCGTTCGGCGTAGTGAAGCTGACCGGTACCGGCACGACTTCGTCCTCGAACTTCCCAGCCTGAATCGCGGCTAGAGCTTTTTGATGGCTGTGCAGCGAGAACTCATCCGCTGCCTGGCGCGTGATGCCAACGCGTTGCGCCACGCGCTCGGCGGTGAGGCCCATCGAAAGATAAGCATCGGGATAGTGGTCGACGAGCCAGGGATTGGGCGAAATTTTGTGGCCACCCATCGGGATCATCGTCATCGACTCTGTTCCTCCGGCGACGATCACCTCCGCGCCACCGCTCATGATGCGTTCGGCCGCCATGGCGATCGCCTGCAGACCTGAGGAACAGAATCGGTTGATGGTGAGCGCCGAGATCTCCACCGGCAGCCCGGCACGCAATGAAGCGATACGGGCAACGTTCATCCCTTGCTCGGCCTCCGGCATGGCGCAGCCGAGGATCACGTCCTCGATTTCTTTCGCGTCGACTTGCGGCACGCGATCCAGCGCACCTCGAATCGCGACCGCCGCTAGTTCGTCAGGACGGGTGGCGCGGAGCGTGCCTTTGTAGGCGCGTCCCACGGGGGTGCGGACAGACGATGCAATGATGACCTCACGCATAAGTTTCTCCGTTGCCGGCAGACTGTTGTTAGATGCCGGCCGTTCAATTCCAGCTTCAGCGCGGCCTCTATTTCACCGGCGCGTAAAAGTAATAGTCAGCGGTGTAACTGCTCTTCGTTTCAGCATCTTTGTGAGCTTCATCGCAAGCGTCGTTGCCAGGCTTGCCGCCATGAGTGTGAACGCGCTGAATGGTCGTCACTTTGGCGAGCGCTCCCTTTCCCGAGTTGCTCACGACATTCACTAGCAGCCATGGAATCGAATCCGAGTCGAGTGAGTCGACGTGCGCGGCTTCCTTCCCCGTCACCTCGCTGCCGTCTTTCAACTTCCAGGTCGGCCCGGTCGAGTGCTGTCCGATTGCTTTGTCGCTCCGGTCCTTCAGTTCCGCGTCGGGAGCCTTGAGCGTCCAACTGAATTTGCCGTCCGTTCCCGACTGGCAGGTATAGATCTGCGAACCGGAAGCGTGCGTGAACAGAACCGGTTCAAGGCCGTCCGGAACCGCAATTGCATCGGGTACATCCGGAGCCAACTCCTTCTGCGGCGCATTCTTCTGCGCCTGCGAGAGGCAGGTCATGCTGAAAATCAACAGCCCCACCATTGCGGCTCTGTCGAACGTTGTCATAGACAATTGTCCTCGCTAGTTCCGCAGTGTTTTTCCCGTCTTCAGCGTGTATTGAATTCTCTCCTGTGTCTTGCGCTCACCGCAGAGCGACTTGAATCCTTCGCGCTCGAGGTCGAGTATGTATTGCTCGCTCACGAGCGTACCCGGTGTGACATTTCCGCCGCACAGCACTTCAGCGATCTTGCCGCCCAGCTTGACTTCGTAGTCGGTGATGAAGTCGCCTTGCCGCATCAGGTGCACTCCCATTTTCAGCGCGGCCAGAAGATTCTCTCCCGGCGCTGGAATGTCAGTGCGCGGTAGCGGGGGCTCATATCCGGCGCGAGCAAGCTCCAGCGCCCGTGTTTTGGCGTCCGAGAGCACACGCTCGCGGTTCATGCTGATGCGGTCGCCATCGGAGAGAAATCCGAGGGCGCGCGCTTCGTGAGCGGAAGTGGCGACTTTGGCGGTGGCGATCGTCTCGAATGCCCTCTTCATCGCCTCCATCATTTCGACCGAACTGGCGAGTGCTTCACCTGAGACTCTGCCACGCGATGCCACTGCACTGTCGACGGCGCGCAGCAGCATTTCTTTGCAGCCTCCGCCACCCGGCAGGAGCCCGACTCCAACCTCCACCAGTCCGGTATACAGCTCGGCGTGAGGCTGGCGTGCTGCGGCGTGCAGAGAAATCTCCGTGCCGCCGCCCAGGCACAAGCCGAAGGGCGCAGACACAACCGGCTTTGCCGAAAACTTGATCGCCTGGGTCATGCCCTGAAACTGCCGAATCGCCAGATCGACGTCGTCCCACTCTTCTTCCTGCACGCTCATCAGCAGCAGCATGAGGTTGGCACCGACAGAGAAGTTGGTTGCATCGTTGGTGATGACGAACGCGTCGAACGCGTCGCCGGGTCCGCCGGGCTTGAGCGATTGCGTGATGAGACCGATGATGTCGGCACCCAGTGAATTCATCTTTGAATGGAATTCGAGGCAGGCTACACCGTCCCCTAGGTCAACCAGCGATGCGCCGGAATTTTTCTTGACCACTCCTTTGGATTTCTTGGCGACGGTGACGGACCAGACGCCCTCTGGAACTTGGACGGGTTGCGAGTTGCTTGCCGCGAGTTGCCAGTAGGCACGCCCGGACGGCGTCTTCGGATCGTCGGCATACCATGACTTCTGTCCTGCGGCCAGCAACTTCTCAGCGTTGGCCGGGACTGGTCTGCCTTCCTTTTTCATACGGGCGACGGTTGCTTCAACACCCGCAGCGTCCCAGAGTTCAAACGGACCAAGCTCCCAATTGAAGCCAAGGCGCATGGCACGGTCGATCTCAACAATCGAGTCGGAGATTTCCGGCACCCGATTGGCAGCGTAGGTCCAGAGATCGGAGAGTGCAGCCCATAGAAATGCCCCGGCCTTGTCACCCTTCTGCGGACCAGAGCCTTCCAGGCCCAGCAGCATGCGCAAGCGAGCGCCGGTGTCCTCGACGTTCTTCGCCATGTCGAGCGCGGCAAACTTGGGCTTCTGGCGCGCGCGATATTCCAGCGTCTTCCAGTCGAGTGCGAAGCGCTCGTCTTCTTTGCCCACGCCAGCTTTTGTTTTCTTGTAAAAGCCACCCTTGGTTTTGTCGCCCAGCCATTTGCGTTCGATCATCTTGCCAAAGAAGTCGGGCAGCCGCAGTTCGCTGCGCTCATCGTGGACATTCGTCGTCATGTTTCCGACCACGTGTCCAAGAATGTCGAGGCCAACCAGATCGATGGTGCGGAAGGTCGCAGACTTCGGCCAACCCACCGCTTGTCCAGTCAAGGCGTCGACGTCTTCAATGCTTAAGTCCATCTCCTGCATCAGGCGGATGACATTCAGCACCGAGAACGTACCGATGCGGTTGCCGATGAAATTAGGCGTGTCTTTTGCCAGCACGACGCCTTTCCCCAGGCGCACATCGCAGAAATGCGAGACCGCGCCCATCAGACTGCGATCGGCTTCCGGCGTTGGAATCAGTTCGAGCAGCCGCATATATCGCGGTGGATTGAAAAAGTGCGTGCCGAACCATGACCTTCGGAAATCGTCCGAAAATCCTTCCGCAATCTTGCCTACAGGCAGGCCGCTGGTGTTGGTGGTGATAATGGTTCCGGGCTTGCGCACGCCTTCAACCTTGCGCAGCAGGGCTCGCTTCAGGTCGAGATTCTCCACTACGGCCTCGATGATCCAGTCAACATCGGCGAGTTTCTTAAGGTCGTCGTCGAAGTTGCCTACGGTGACGAGCCGGGCCAGCGACGGCTCCATGAACGCAGCAGGTTTGGACTTCCTCGCGGCATCAAGTCCGGCGCCTGCGATCATATTTCGCGCGGGCGCGTCGGCGTCGGGAGGGACAATGTCAAATAAGTAGCTGGGAACTCCGGCATTGGCAAAATGTGCGGCAATGCGGGCGCCCATGGTTCCGGCACCAAGGACTGCGACTTTCTTAATATGTTTCATGACTAGACCTCGATAGGAGAGCTTTAACCACGGAGGAGAGAGGGGAACACGGAGGTTTCATGTGACGAACCTGCCGGGACACTCGAACTTGCTATGGTAATCGCATCGAGGGTAATTTATCCACCACGCCTCACAACTTTGGGTGCGCCTCAACATGGTCCAGCGCGCGCCGTGCCATTTGTTTTTCACCTTTGTACGCCAGCAGCGTGGGTGCTTCGTCCAGTCGCACCCACTTCGCCTTCGCGACTTCAATGCGCATGTCGTCGGCGATATTGTCGATGCGCCCGGACTCGTAACGCAGCAAATAAAAGGTGACGATTTTGAAAACGCGTTCGCCATCTCCCCATGAGCGTACGTACACATATTTAATGTCGGCGAGTTTGGTCACGGGAACCGCGGTGATCCCCGTCTCCTCTCGAACCTCTCGCAGGGCCGCCTCCAGTGCCTTCTCTCCAGGATCGACGAGACCTTTCGGCAGGCAGAGAACCGGCTTCGACCTCGCTCGGGACCCGCCTTTTGGGCCCCCCGGAGCAATGTTCGGCTCGGTTGGCAGCTCAATGGCTGCCATCCACCAGACCCCATCCTTGTTTCGAACGACCACGCCGCCGGCTGAAATCTCGCGCACCATACTGTCTGCAACTTAGCAGGAATACAGGAGTTTCGTCATCCGCCCGCGGTCCCACGGTAACCGGTTACCCGACGGAGAAGGTTCCCAAGGTTATGAAACAATGGCACCCTTGTGCTCTTACACCCTGACCCGCAATTGTGGCATCTTATGTGTAAGCCAGGGGTTAAGCAGTTCCGGTTGCTGACGGGCTGCAGATGTGGGGTTGGCTGTGAAAAGTCTGGGGAAGATTATTCGGTCCGTGCAAGCCTTTGGACGGGAGCTCTCCCGTAAGGCTGCCCCTGTTGTATCTCCTCGCACGCCTGCGATCGGCGTGGCATTGGGTGGTGGGTTCGCCCGCGGCATCGCGCACATCGGAGTTCTCAAAGTTCTCGAACAGGAAGGCATTCCGGTTCGCGCCATTGCTGGAACCAGCGTGGGCGCGTTGATTGGCGCGTGCTATTGCAGCGGGCTGTCGATTCCGGAGATGGAAGAGGTTGCGCACGTGTCGCGCTTCACTACGTTTGCGCGATGGACGGTGTCGCGTCACGGATTTGCCTCGAGCGATCGGATGGCATCGTTTCTGGCGCGCACGCTGAGGGTGCGGACGTTCGAAGAGATGCGCATTCCTTTGGGCGTGACCGCGACGGACTTCAATACGGGCGAAGGTGTCGTGTTTCATTCGGGATCGGTGGTCGATCCGGTGCGGGCAAGTTGTTCGTATCCCGGGATGTTTTTGCCGGTGGAGATTCGCGGACGATATCTGGTGGATGGGATGCTGTCGCATCCGGTGCCGACGCGGCCGTTGCGGGAGATGGGCGCGGAGCGCGTGTTGGCGGTGCATTTGAAGGGGACGTGGGCGAGCGGTGGTCCGCCGAGACATTTGTTTGACGTGATTGGACAGTCGTTTGCGATTGCCCAGGATGCGATGGCGAGCGTGTGGCGCTCGGCCGCGGATCTCGTTATTGAGCCCGATGTTGCTGGATTCGGCTATGACGATTTCAAGCGCGCCGACGACCTCATCCGCGTCGGCGAAGTGGCCATGCGGAATGCGCTGCCGGAAGTGCGGAAGTGGCTGGAGACGGCGGAGGCTGGCGCGAGGGTCGGGGAGTCCGGCAGAAGTGCGAAGGGAAGTCCTGTGGCGCGCCCTGCGCCAGTTGCGGCGGACTGAAGCCAGATTGTATCCACTTGCAGTTTTGTGAAGACGACCTCAGGCACTGTTTCGCTTGGAATGGTAATTGCTTTGATATAATATTGTGTCTAGTCAGACTAGTCACTATTAAGGGGGTCCCGATGGCAAAAGGCGTGAAGAAGCCTAGCCGTGGAGTCGTCTCCAATCCTGCCAAGACCCTGAAGGCAGCCGGGGAGTCGTGGCAGATTCAGAGCGCGAAGGCGCGGTTTAGCGAGGTATTCCGGCGGGCGAGAACTGAAGGGCCGCAGCGCATTACGCGGCAAGGCAAGGAAGGCGTGGTCATGGTGGCTGAGGAACAATACGAGCAGCTCGTGGGCAGGTCTCATCAGCCGAAAAGTCTGGTGCAGTTTTTCCGGCAATCTCCGCTGGTGGGAGTTGATCTGGATCTGGAGCGGGATCGCGATCCGGGACGCGACACTGATCTGACCTAGCGACGACTATGAGCGGATTCCTGCTGGACACGAATTGCATCTCGGAGTTGGTCCGCAGCAGGCCCGAACCGCTCGTGCTGCGGTGGATGGACGCGACGGATGAAAGCTTGCTCTTCCTAAGTGTCCTCACGCTTGGGGAAATTCGGAAGGGCGTTGCGGGACTTCCACAAGGCAAGCGCCGAACTCAACTCGATACGTGGCTTGAAGTCGAACTGAGGGGCCGTTTTGCCGGGAGGGTTCTATCGATTGACGCGGCGATTGCCGACCGGTGGGGCTCGCTTGCATGCGAAGCGAAGCGCAAGGGGAGAGCGTTATCAGCTATCGATGGCCTGTTGGCGGCGACGGCTCTTCACCACAATCTCACGATCGTCACGCGCAATGTGAGCGACTTCTCCAATACACCAGCGGCGACTCTCAATCCCTGGGAAGCGTGACGTAGAGGGCATTTGTATTGCGACACTCACCACGCTGGATCTGGGTTTAAGCAGTCGCTAGTTTTCCCGCCTCTTCCTGGATCCTTTTCCACGCGTTTTGTACGTGCCGCTTCTGCGTGTTGGTTTGGCCGACGCAGAGGCGCAGAGTCATTTTTCCCTTCAGCTTCGTGTGCGTCAGGTAAAGGTCGCCACTGCAGTTCAGCCGGTCCATGATCGCCTGATTTGCGGCGTCCCCCGCCTTGTGTCGGAAGCACACCAGGTTCACCGGGACGGGTGCGGCCAATTCGAATCGATCGTCCTGCCGCACCCAATCTGCGAACTCTTGCGCGAGTTTGACGTGCTCGCGAACGTGATGTTGCAAGCCTTCGACGCCGTAGTGGCGAATCACGAACCACAGTTTCAGCGAGCGAAAGCGGCGTCCCAGTTGGATGTGCCAGTCGCGATAGTCAATCACAGCTCCTGACTCCGTGGCCTGGTTGCGCAAATATTCCGGCAGAATACTCAGGGTCTGAATCAGCGCCTTTCGATCGGCGACCCAGAAACAATTGCAGTCGAAGTTGGTGAACATCCATTTATGCGGATTGAAATTGTAGCTGTCGGCGAGTTCAACTCCGTGCTGAAGATGGCGAAATTCAGGGCACAGCATGGCGGTGCCCGACATGGCCGCGTCCACATGCAGCCATAGATTGTGCTGGCGGCAGACTTCGCCGATGGTCGCGATGGGATCCATCGCGTTCGAAGATGTCGTGCCTACCGTGGCGCAGACGAGACATGGAGTGAGCCCTGCCCGCCGGTCCGCTTCGACCTGGCGCGCCAGTGCATCAGGTCTCATCGCAAGATTCTCATCGACCTCGATCTGCCGCAAATTTTCGACGCCGATCCCCGCAATCATGGCCGCCTTTTCCAGCGAGGAATGGGTCTGCGTCGAGACGTAGGCGACGAGCCGCCCGTCGCATCCCTTTTTGTTGCTCACGTAATTGGTGGCACGCTCGCGGGCGGCGAGAAGTGCGCAGAGCGCCGCGCTCGAAGCCGTGTCCTGAATCACGCCGCCGCCGGTGCTCGACGAAAGAAATTTCTCCGGCAAGCCAAGCATCGCAACCAGCCAGTCCATTACGTGCGTCTCGAGTTCAGTGCAAGCTGGACTGGTCGACCAGAGCATCCCTTGCACGCCGAGGCCGGAAGAAAGAAGGTCCCCCAGGATTCCCGGACCCGAAGCATTGCAGGGGAAGTAGGCGAAGAAATTCGGCGACTGCCAGTGCGTGACGCCAGGCAGAATAAGACGTTCGACATCTTTCAGCAACGCATCAAACGGCTCGCCCTGCTCCGGAGGTCGGGCCGGAAGCGAAGCGCGAATCTCACCCGGCTTCACCTGCGAGAGCACGGGGAAAGATTCCACGCGGGACTGATAGTCGGCGATCCAGTCGATCACGGCATGGCCGTGGCGACGGAATTCGTCGGGCGTCATGTGGAAGGAGTCTGCGTCGGACATGGTTCTCCAGGGGTGCTACTTCAAGCGTCCAAAATACAATCTCGTCTTGTAGTCGAATGACACACGACCCGCGACAGAGTGTGCGTCGAAGAGACGCTGCAACTCGGCGAGCATCGGCGCGTGGTTGGGGTGCCCTGGGCCCGGCGCGTAGGAGGATGACAGCAACCGCCCTTCGAGTCCGGGATAATCGAACTCCTGCTGCATGGCAAAAGTTCGCTGCTGAAACGGCAACGGGTCGAAGAACTCATTCACTGCTTCGGTCGTACGTTCGTGGCGCACGTCCGCGTAGTCGGTGCCGTAGGTCAGGAGCAGTTGCTCATAGTCGCGCAGAAAGGGCGTCGAGTCCGTGATCCGTTCATTCCACAACAGCACCAGCCATCCCCCGGGTCTCAAAATCCGAGCGCACTCCCGGCGAGCCCCCTGGCGATCAAACCAGTGCGCGGCTTGGGCAGCCGTGACAAAATCCACGCTGGCGCTAGGCAGGGTTGTTGCCTCGGCTGTTCCGGCGATGCTCGTGAACTTCGGAAACGAGTCCAGAAATTGTTCGCCCGCCTGGCGCATGTCGGCGTTCGGCTCGACCGCGAAAACCTGGTTGCCGTTTTCCAGCAGCAGGCGCGTCCAGATCCCCGTGCCCGAAGCAATATCGGCAACAATGTGTTCAGGTGTAAGGCCGCAGTCGCTCTTCAGGGCTTGCACAACTTCGGGCGGGTATCCGGGCCGGTAGCGGACGTAGTTTTCTACGCGATCGGAGAAGCGGGTAGTAGCATTCGTAGCGGGCATAGAAGGCGCGAATGGGCAATATTTTTCAACTTGCCAGAAACTCATTCTAACGGCAGGATAGAGATGTTGTCCCTCCCCGCCGGGTTCTCCCAGCTGGAGCGCAAGGCAGCGAAGAAAAAGTGAATTCGCTTCCTGGCCGGCAGCCTGCACCCTCTATGCGAGTCGTGATCAAAGTCGGCACCAGCCTTATCGCTCCCGGTGGGCATATCGACGTCAACCTGCTGCGTGGCATGGTTGATCAGTTTGACCTGTCAAAGAACGAATACCTGATCGTCACCTCGGGCGCCATCGCTGCGGGTATGTCGGGACTGGCTCTCGAAAAGCGCCCCAGCGATGTTCCCGGCATGCAGGCCTGCGCTGCCGTCGGCCAAAGCAAGTTGATGCATACCTACGAGCGCCTCTTCTTCGGCAAGAAGGTCGTGGCGCAGTTGCTGCTTTCGAGCGACGACTTCACTTCACCCGTGCGCTATCGCAACCTGCAGAATGCGCTGGCCGAGTTGCTCGCGCTGGGCGTGGTGCCAATCGTGAACGAGAACGACAGCGTGTCGGTGCGCGAACTGGAAGGCGCTTTCGGCGACAACGATGAATTGAGTTCGTTGCTCGCCACCGCCGTCAAAGCGGACTGGTTGTTGCTGTTGACCAATGTTGACGGATTTCTCATTCCAAACGGACGCAGGAAGCCGCGTCTGCAGCGCGTCGTGCGCAGGCTGACTCCTGCGCTTGAGGCGCAATGCAACGGCAAGAGTGCGCAAGGCCGAGGCGGCATGATTTCCAAATTGCGCGCGGCCAAGCTGGCGAGCGAAGGCGGCGTCCACGTCGCGATCGTGAATGGGCGGCATCCGCAAGCGATTACTCAGGGAATGCAACGGAAGATTGGAACTTATTTTCCGCCGCTGAAGGAGCGATAAGAAGATGGCCGCTACGCTTACAACAGCCGCTTCCACGCAGGAAAAATTGCTGCGAGCGCGCGCTGCCTCGGCGAAGCTGGCGCTATTTTCCACGGAGGAAAGAAACGCGCTGCTGTTGGCGATCGCCGATGCGATCGAAGCGCACGAGAAGAGCATTCTCGACGCGAACCGCGAGGACATTGAGACCTCCGGTCTGGAAGGCGCGATGCGCGACCGTCTGCTCCTGACTCCAGCGCGAATCAAAGACATGGCGCGCGGCGTGCGTGAGGTTGCCGCTCTGCCTGACCCCATCGGCGAGACACTGGCGGAATGGACCAAGTCGAACGGCCTACGCATCCGCAAGCTGCGCGTGCCGCTGGGTGTGGTGGGGATCATCTACGAATCGCGCCCGAACGTCACGGTGGATACGGCCGTGCTGGCGCTTAAGACCGGCAACTCCATTGTGCTGCGCGGTGGCAAAGAGGCGGCGCACAGTAACCTGCGCCTCGCCGAGACTATGAGCGCCGTTCCGGGCGTGCCTGAAGGCGCAATCGAACTCCTCGATTCCAGCACGCGGCAGTCGGTGCAGGAGTTGATCAAGGCTCGCGGGTTGGTCGATGTGATTATTCCGCGTGGCGGCGCGGGACTCATCACGTTTGTCACTGAAAATTCTGCCGTTCCGGTCATCGAAACGGGGGCAGGGAACTGCCACATCTTCGTGGACGAGTCCGCCGATTTCGAAATGGCGGACCGCATCGTGATCAATGCCAAGACACAGCGTCCGTCGGTATGCAACGCTGCCGAAAAGTTGCTGGTCCACGAGCGTATCGCGGCGGAGTATGTGCCACGCATCGTCAAGAAACTGATCGAAGCTCGGGTCGAGGTGCGTGGCGATGGCAAGGCTCGTAGCCTGGCCGCTGGACTGGCCGTCGGTTCCGTCACTGATCAGGATTGGTATGAGGAATACTTGCGCTTGTGCATGGCCGTCGCCGTGGTCTCGAACGTGGACGAAGCCATCACGCACATCAACCGGTACTCCACGAAGCACTCCGATTCCATCGTGACGCGCGATGAGGCGAACGCCCGCAAATTTCTGCGCGGCGTGGATTCCGCCGTGGTTTATTGGAACGCCTCGACTCGTTTCACCGACGGCGGAGAATTCGGCTTCGGCGCGGAGATGGGCGTCAGCACTCAGAAACTCCACTGCCGCGGGCCCTTCGCGTTGGCGGAGTTGACTTCCTCGAAGTACGAGATCGTTGGGACGGGGCAGGTAAGGTAGCCTCTGTTGCGGCGGCTCGGAGAGCATCGAGCCTTTCTCGCGCTGGCACCCCCCGAATGAGCTTGGGGTCCAAACAGCAAGCCCGCTCTGTGCTACCTTACTAACTTTCACTGCGGGAGCCTGATGAGATTCCTTTCAATTGCCCTTCTTTCCCTCACCGTTGTGTTTTCCGGACCGTCGGTCTCGGATGCCGCCAACTCGACTTCCAATTCGGCTCCCATCTTCGGCTTTCGCGATTCCGCCTCCGAATCCGCCACGGAAGCGCGCTTCCTCGCCGTTCCCGATCCCAAGCTTGCGGAGGACCATCTGCGAATGCTGACTAAGGCCCCGCATATGGCGGGCACCGTCGAGGACAAATTGATGGCCGACTATGTCGCGCGAAAATTCCGCGAGGCCGGACTCGACACTGAGATCGTCGAGTACAAGGTCTGGATCAACTACCCCGCGGAGATCACCGTCGACATGACCGCGCCCGCCGGCGTCGAGATGCACGGTCCCACGCCCGAACATGTGGAGAACGATCCTTACCAGGACGATCCGCGCATCGTGATGCCCTTCAGCGGCATGTCGCCGTCAGGCGATGTAGAGGCCGACGTGGTGTATGCGAATTACGGCACGCCCGAGGACTTCGAGAAGCTGGAGAAGCTGAAGGTCGATGTGCGCGGCAAGATCGTGCTGGTGCGCTACGGGCAGAATTTTCGCGGCGTGAAAGTTTTCGTGGCCCAAGAGCATGGCGCGGCGGGCGTCATCATCTACTCCGATCCCGCGGACGATGGATGGCGGCGCGGCGACAAATATCCAGATGGGCCTTGGCGTCCTGATACCGGCGTCCAACGCGGTTCTACGGGATACATGTTCGAATTTCCCGGCGATCCGACAACTCCCGGCGTTGCCTCGGTTCCCGCACTGCCTGACTCACAGCGGATTTCCCCGGAGCAGTCGGCGCAGATGCCGAAGATTCCCGTGACGCCCATGTCGTATCACGATGTTTGGCCCGTCCTGGAGCACCTGACGGGACCAGACTCGCCGCGCGAATGGCAGGGTGCGCTGCCGTTTACCTACCACGTTGGTCCCGGACCCGCGAAGCTGAAGATGCATCTCAAGCAGGACTACCAGTTCCGCACCTTGTGGGATGTGATTGGCCGCGTTCGCGGCAGCGAACTGCCCGATGAGTGGGTGGTCGCGGGCAATCATCGCGACTCGTGGGTCTACGGGGCGGTTGATCCCAATAGCGGCACCGCGGCGATGCTGGAGTCGGTACACGGCATCGGTGCGTTGCTGAAATCGGGATGGAAGCCGAGGCGGACGATGGTGTTCTGCAGTTGGGATGGCGAAGAAGAAGGGCTGATCGGATCAACCGAGTGGGTCGAGCAGCACGAATCGGAACTGGCGAACGCGGCCGCATACTTCAACATGGACGTCGCTGTGTCCGGTCCGAAGTTCGGGGCGTCGGCGGTTCCCAGCCTCAAACAATTTCTGCGGGACGTCACCAAAGTGGTGCCGGGCGCGAAGGGCGGCACGGTCTACGAAGGCTGGCAGAAAGCAGCCCAGCCGGACGCGCCCTCAACGCAGTCTCCCACGGAAGCCATTGGAGACAGCCGCCGCACGCCCGCGGCGCAGGTGAAAGGCGACGTGGCCGTCGGAGACCTGGGCAGCGGCTCTGACTACACTGCCTTCCTGCAGCATTCAGGCGTGCCGTCGACCGACGTGAGTTCGAGTGGTCCATATGGGGTGTACCACTCGGTCTTCGATAACTTCGCGTGGTTCAAGAAATTTGGCGATCCGGATTTCCTTTACGAGCAGCAGATGGCGCGAGTCTTCGGATTGGAAGCCGTGCGCATGGCCGATGCCGACGTCTTGCCTTATGACTACGAGGAGTATGGGAAGGAAGTTGCCGCGTATCTGGATGCTGCGAAGAAGCGGGCGGATGGCAAGTTCGGCGAACGTGCACTCGACTTCGGAGCGGTAAATGCCGCGGCTCATCACTTTGAAGCCGCCGGCGCGAAAATATTGGCAAAGGAAAAGAATCCACCGCGGGAGGCGGCGCGGTTGAACCAGGCGCTGCGCGACGCGGAGCGCGCTCTCCTCACGCCTCACGGACTTCCTCACCGTTCATTTTTCCGCCACGTGATTTATGCTCCGGGAGAGTACACGGGTTACGCTGCCGTGGTGATTCCGGGAGTGAACGAAGCGCTCGACAAGGGTGATAGCGAACGTGCACGCCAGCAGTTGGCTGCACTCGCCTCGGCTCTTGAGAGCGCAGCCCGGATGCTGGAGGGATTTAAGTGACCATCGCTTCTACTTCAGCGCATGCGCTCGGGCAATTCCTGCGAACGTTGCCCGCGTCGGCAGCAGCAACGTTCCTTGCACTGTTTCCGATCGTCGATCCCTTCGGCGGAGTCCCCATCTTCTTTACGATGACGTCCTCGTGGACGGCGCAGGACCGGCGGCGCACCGCTTACAAAACCGGCCTGTGGGTCTTCGTAATCCTGGTGACATTTCTTTTCTTTGGGCGCTTTGTGTTGTATTTCTTCGGCATCTCGTTGCCGGTGCTGAAGATCGCCGGAGGGCTGATCGTCGCCAATACGGCTTGGGGCATGGTGACTTCGACGGCACGCATCACGCCCGCTGAAAGTCACGAGGCGCAGAACAAAGAGGATATTTCTCTCACGCCTCTGGCTATGCCGCTGATGTCGGGGCCGGGCGCGATCGGAGTCGTTATGGCACTCGCGGCGCATGTCGACAATGTGGCGGCTTACCTCGGAATGGTCATCGGGGTCGCCGCGATTGCCCTCAGCGTTTCTCTCTTCTTTTGCATGGGAGGGCCGCTGGTGCGCCGCCTGGGGCCGAGCGCGGTGGGCGCCATTAACAAGATCTTTGGCTTCCTGATTCTCGCCATTGCGGTCCAGTTGGTATGGGATGGGGTTGCCGACTTTGGAAGCTGACGCGGGTGGGCGGGCTCGCTGCCTTTCTGTCGCGATTAGCTCAGCTTTCCGGGAACCGGGTGATCTCCCTTCGCGTACCACCACCAGGCGCACTTGCGCCTGAGAGGTGTCCCATGCTCGGAAGGTCTCTTCTCCGCTTGACCTGGTTTCACATGACTTGGTTCCACAAAACACTTTTGCTTTGTCTCCTCTGGGCTCCATTCTGTGTGGCAAATGACTGGAACTACGAGGAAACGCATGCTGATGCCCGCGACTTCGTTGCGGGAGGAATGGTGCATGTGCACTTGAGTGTCGGAGACTTGCACATCAAGCGCGGCGATGCGAAGAAGATCCAGCTGCGCTACACGATCAAGTCGCGCCGCGAGAAGAATGTCAAAGACGCACGCGTGGACTTCGACGTTCGCGGCAACGATGCGACCATCGAGTTTCATGCCGACTCCAACAGTAACACTCAGTTCGACGTGGAGCTCGAAATCCCGCCGAATACGAATCTCGATGTCCACGAAAAGGTTGGCGACCTGACGGTGGATGACATCGAGGGCGACAAGGATCTACAACTCGGCGTGGGCGACATTCATGTGGGCAGGGGAAATTCGGGATATCGCCTGGTGCACGCCAGCACGGGAATTGGTGACGTGAACAGTGACGGTTACGGCGAGACCAGCGGCTGGCTTGGCAAGACGCTGAAGTATCACGGCGAAGGCAAATACGAACTGCGGGCAAAGGTTGGCGTGGGTGACATTACGCTGGAAGGGAAGTAGAGTTCGTGTGGCGCGGGGCTCCCGCCACGACTGAGTTCATGTTCTTTTTCCGCGTAGCTTGGCCGCTCTCGCGCGCATCATCGAAGGAAAGCTGCCCCCTATTTCAGGGTAACCAACTTCTCCACCAACTCCGAATAATCCTTCTTCTCGATCCCATGTACCTGCTTGTTGTACTCGTCTACTTTGGACGAATAGTTCATCGAGCAGAATTTCGGGCCGCACATGGAGCAGAAGGCGGCTTCTTTGTAGAAGTCGTCGGGCAGAGTTTCGTCGTGCATGGAGCGGGCGGTTTCGGGGTCGAGGGAGAGGGCGAACTGCTTTTCCCAATCGAATTTATAGCGGGCGTAGCTGAGGGCGTCGTCGCGGTCGCGGGCGCCGGGACGTCCGCGTGCGATGTCGGCGGCGTGCGCGGAAATCTTGTAGGCGATGATGCCGTCTTTCACGTCTTTCTCGTTTGGTAGCCCTAAATGCTCCTTCGGCGTGACGTAGCAGAGCATAGCGGCGCCGTACCACCCGATCATGGCCGCGCCGATCGCGCTGGTGATGTGGTCGTAGCCGGGAGCGATGTCAGTGACAAGGGGCCCGAGCGTGTAGAAGGGGGCTTCGTAGCAGAGTTCGATTTCCTTTTCGACCTGCTCCTTGATCTTGTCCATGGAGACGTGGCCGGGCCCTTCGATCATGACCTGCACGTCGTGCTCCCAGGCTTTCTTGGTGAGCTCACCTAGAGTCTTGAGTTCGGCGAACTGCGCTTCATCGCTCGCATCAGCCACGCATCCCGGACGCAAGCCATCGCCCAAAGAAAAGCTGACATCGTACTTCTTGAAAATCTTGACGATGTCGTCGAAGTGCTCGTAGAGAAAATTCTGTTTGTGGTTGTAAGCCATCCACTGCGCGAGAATGGCGCCCCCGCGGCTCACGATGCCGGTGATGCGCTTCGAAATCAGCGGCAAATACTGGATCAGCACGCCGGCGTGGATCGTCATGTAATCCACGCCTTGCGCTGCTTGCTCTTCAATGACTTCCAGCATCACAGCGGCGTTCAGGTCTTCGACGCGCTTCACCCGCGCGATGGCTTCGTAGATCGGAACGGTGCCGATGGGCACGGGCGAGTGGCGCAGGATAGCTTCGCGGATTTCGTGAATGTTGCCACCGGTGGAGAGATCCATGACGGTATCGGCGCCGTAGTGGACCGCGGTATGCAGCTTCTTGAGTTCTTCGTTTACTTCCGACGTGACGGCCGAGTTGCCGATGTTGGCGTTGATCTTGCACAGCGACGCCACCCCAATCGCCATCGGCTCGAGTTCGGGATGATTGATGTTGGCAGGGATGATCATGCGTCCGCGGGCGACTTCATCGCGCACTAGTTCGGGCGCCAGATTCTCCTTGTGGGCAATGAAGCCCATTTCCTCTGTGACTACGCCCTGGCGTGCGTAGTGCATCTGAGAGAAGTTGCCGCTCGTGTTCTCTTTCTTCCGCCGCGCCAGCCACTCCGCGCGCGGTTTGGGGACGCTGTGACCATTGCTGCCGTTGCCGCCATTCGTAGAAGTCATGAAAACCCCAGCCTGTCAGAGATTCGGTGAGTCTCAATTATACCCGCCGGAGGGGGACGGGATTGGGGCGGGTTGATTCGCTCGCGCAGAATCATTCTCTCGCGCCAAACGCGACTCGATTTTCTGCATCTTAAGCTTGCCTCCGGATCCCTCAGCTTTATGAGACTTCAGAGACCGGGAGCGAATTCTCCAGGAGGAATTATGGCGCGTTATGGCACGTTAGGGGACTATCGATTCGCAGACACGGAAGAGGCGGCCAACGATATTCGCGGCGCGAAAATCTATGGAGCCAAGGATCAAAGCTTGGGAGAGATTGATGACGTTATTTTCGATGAAGGAACGGGAGCGATCGTATTTGTGGTCGTGGACACCGGTGGATGGCTCACGAGCAAGAAGTTCATCGTGCCGCCGCAGGAGGTGCGTCCGTCACTGCAGCATGAAGATGATTTTCTGGTCGATCTGACGAAGGAACAAATTGAGGGTTTTCCACCCTACGACGGAGCGGCTCTCACTTCAGAGGAAAAGTGGGCGGACTACGAGAGGCGCTATCGCTCGAAGTGGGTGGATCGCCCGGTCATGCATCGTGAAGGAACCGACCGTAACATTACGCCGACCACGAAGCAGCAGGTGGCAGCAGGGTCGGGAGCGATTCCAGCCTCCAGCGGCACGGCGTCTGGAACGGAGGTTACGCCCGTCCACAACGAGGCAACGATGGATGTCTCTCCATCCGGTCCGTCGCTGCGGTGGAGCACTTTCGAAGATACGCTGCGGCAACGCCGTGAAGAAGTGTTGCAGTCCTCGATCGAGAACGCGAAGAGGTCGTCGGGTGGAGCATCCTCTGAGCGCGAAAGAATGGATCGGCGGAAGGCCAGCTAGGCGGGAATCAACGTAACCAGGGTTAGGTTCGCGGTCCTGGAGGAATATCTCCGGGGCCGCCGGCTCACTTTATGGCGAATTCGTGTCCCGCGGCGACGGCGGCCCGCTTTCTTCGTACGACCATCCATTCGGCTACCAGCAAATTCGGAACCCAGCATAGCCATGACACGGTGATGTATGCGCGCGGGAAAGGCCAATGAAGCGCGAACAACATGAACGGCAGCCAGTTGCGGAGAGTGACTGCGGCTAGCGTCAAAGCGAAGTTGCGAATCATCCACTGGCGGTGGGCTTCGATGTTGCCGCGGCGCACAAGGCGGTAGGCTTGCAGGCCGGTGAAGAACCACAGCACCGCCAGCGCGCCGAAGCCGAAATGAGTGGGAAGACCTTGCTCCGAAACCAGCGCCATGGCGAAACCGGCGATCGAACCCAGTGCGACCGCCAGGAGATAGAAGCGCCCCAGCCATCGATGGAAGTTGAGCGCGCGGGCGCGCAGTTTTTCAGAGAATTGAAAGGGGCCCGCCAGCAGCGCCCCGATGCCGCCGGCAATGTGCAGGCGAAGTGGACGAAGGTAGCGCGAGAAATGTTCATCGTTCGGCGGGGCGATGAAGTAGCGAGTGGAATAGATCACGATCGCGAGCGAGGAAATCAGCATGACCCACCAGAGGGACGTCACCAGGCGCGAGTTGCGCCGCGGAAGGGCTGCCGGCTGAGGAAGTTGTGCGAGTTGTGACATCTTCTCCCCTGATGTACCACGCTTCACTCGAAACACGAAGCGGCGGATGCAGCACGCGACCTGCGAGCGATACGAATGTTGATTGTTATTCGTCTCGTGCCGGTTGATCTGCGCTTAAGGTTGAACATCGCCAACGGCGGGGCTTAGAATGCCACCCGTTGCGCTTCATCTGTTCCTCCAAGGAGAAATTCCTCATGCGCGCGCTCCGTCTCTTGCTGGCATTCTTGCTGGCCATGACTTCTGTCAGTTTCTCGCAATCTGCGTCGTCCGCCAAGCCCGGTCCCGGATTCAGCGTCGACAACATCGACAAGAGTGTCGATCCGTGTGTTGACTTCTACCAATATGCTTGCGGCAACTGGATCAAGAACTCCGAGATTCCCGGCGATCGGCCGGCATGGCAGAGTTTTTCGGAACTCGATGAGCGCAACAAGGACATCGAGAAGTCAATTCTCGAAAAAGCTGCGACCGCCGGAGCGGGGCGCAACGCGGTCGATCAGAAGATCGGCGACCTCTACGGATCCTGCATGGATGAGAAGGCCGCGAACGCGAAGGGCATCGCGCCGCTGAAGGGCGACCTCGATAGGCTTGCCGCGGTGAAGGACAAGGGTGCGCTGATGGAGGAGATTGCGCGCGTTCACCTGATTGGGCCGAATCCGTTATTCAATTTTTATTCCTCCGCCGACTTGCACAACTCCGACCAGGTGATCGCCTACATCGATCAGGGCGGCCTGTCGCTGCCCGACCGCGACTACTACATCAAAGACGACACCGACAAAGTCGAAATGCGCAAGCACCTGATCGAGTTCGCCACACAGTTGTTTACACTGGCGGGGCAGACGCCGCAACAGGCGGCCGCTTCAGCGCAAACGGTTCTGACCGTGGAAACCTTGCTGGCAGCCGATTCCATGGACCGCACCAAGCGCCGCGATCCCAAGAATCGCGACCATAAGATGACCCGCGACGAAGCCGTCGCGCTCGCGCCCGACTTCTCCCTCAATCGCTACTTCACAGCCGTTGGCGCACCGAACTTTACTTCGATCAATGTGACCAACCCTGATTTCTTCAAGCAGGTGAATGGCGTGGTCGCGTCTCTTCCTCTCGATTCGCTCAAGACCTATGTGACGTGGCACGTGCTGCGTGGGGCCTCTCCGTGGCTGTCGCAGCCTTTTGTGGACGCCAATTTCAAGATGCGCCAATACCTGACTGGACAGAAGCAGATTCAGGATCGTTGGAAGCGCTGTGTCGATTTGGTCGATGGTTCACTGGGCGAGGCTCTTGGACAACGCTATGTCGAAGCGACCTTCGGCGCTGAGGGCAAGCAACGCATGCTGAAGATGGTGGACGCGCTCGAAACCTCGCTCGATGACGACATCCAACATCTTTCCTGGATGAGTGACGACACGAAGAAACAGGCGAAGGCGAAGTTGCAGGCGATCCGGAACAAGATCGGATATCCGGAGGCGTATCGCGACTACAGCACGGTGATGATCAAAGGGGACGATCTGCTGGGCAATGTGCGGCGAGCCAACGAATTTGAATCGAAGCGTCAGATTGCGAAGATCGATAAGCCGCTCGACCGCAAGGAGTGGGGCATGACCCCGCCGGAAGTCAATGCATACTACAGCGGGTCGTTCAACGAGATCGTATTTCCGGCCGGCATTTTGCAGCCTCCGTTCTTCGACAAGAGTATGGATGACGCCATCAATTTCGGCGGGATCGGCCTGGTCATTGGACACGAGCTCACGCACGGCTTCGACGACCAGGGGCGGAAGTTCGATCCTGCGGGCAATTTGCGCGATTGGTGGACGGAGCAGGATGGCAAGGAATTCGAAAAGCGGGTGAGCTGCGTGGCCGATGAATATTCGAACTTCGTAGCCGTCGACAACCTGAAGCTGAACGGGCGTCTAACTCTGGGCGAAAACACGGCGGACAACGGCGGTGCTCGCATCGCCCTGGCGGCACTCGAACGGCTCATCGCCGAAGACAAGACTGGCAAGGAAGGGCAGAGCATCGACGGCTTTACGCCGGAGCAGCGCTTCTTTCTTGGATTTGGCCGTGTGTGGTGCGAGAAACAGCGGCCGGAATATCTGCGCACAATGGTCGCCACCAATCCGCACTCACCGGGTCGCTATCGTGTGAATGGTGTGGTGCAGAATATGCCGGAGTTCCAGAAGGCGTTTGAGTGCAAGGCGGGTCAGGCGATGGTAGCGGAGAACGCTTGCCATGTGTGGTGAGGGGCCTAGACGAATCGTGTAGGGGCGGACGCCCTCGTCCGCTCTGCGGCCCAGAAGTTTCGGGCCGCAGTCTTGGTTGAGAGACAAAACCAGACGGCTCAGCCCTTCAGATCCACCAGGCTCTTCTGCATCTGGTCGACAGTCTTGAGGGTGGCGACGTTGGCGGCGAATGAGGCTTGCGCCGACATCAACGCCACCATCTCGGTGCTAAGGTCTACAACGTCCAGGGTGGCGCCGTCGGGGGATGCCGCTCCGGCCTTGACGATCCTGGTGGCCGCAGTTTCCAGTTGAAGTTCAGCTTGCTGCAATCCCTGAAGGGCAATGGCGGTAGGATCCATGTCTACGCTATCGGCATATTGAGTCAGAGACTTTAGCGGGGGGAGCCGAAAGTGCGCAAAGGTAACCGCTAGCCGGTTACTCCCCGTTTTTCCGAAGAGCTTTACTCCGCTTGGCCATACCATCCCGGCACAAACCGGCGCGGCCGCCACTCTCCGGCAGAGATTCGCCAGCTTCTCCAGTGTTTTGGGGAGAATTTGAAGATCAGCTCTTTCTGAAATCGCGCAACGTAATCTTCAAAATCCGGAGTCGGACTCTCGAATGGGAAGAGGAACCACGCATACGCGGACGCGCCCTTCCAAGCAGAAAAATTTAGCGTCGAGCCCGGACCAAGGCGGAAATCGATCGAAGGGAGGTTCTCCTGCCCGGGCAGTACCTGTCCCGTCTTCGGCTCGACGAACTTGAACCGCCATGAAGCTTGCAGGAACGTCCGATCCGCCAACGATGGATCCCTTCGGTCGAAGTCGTCGAGCAGTTGGAATGCCTGATCAAACTGCTCCAGGCTCAGCTTCCAGTTATAAGCGCGAAACTCTTTCCACGTCGGAGACGTGCTCGTATGCTGGACGGGGCCGAACGCATCACAGATTCGCCGCACGCGGTATTCCAACGCTTCGCTGTCATCCGCGCGCATGTTCAGCATCATGCCCAATTGTGTCGGCGCCGTTTGATCGGAAAACGTCGCCATGGCATGGCTGATCCTCGCATATGCCTGTGCGCGTCCTATTTTGCCCGCCCCGTGAAGAAAGTGATAACCGATGAACGGATTCATACTCCGGCAAATCTTACTCCCGTGCGTGGCCCGGATTCTCCACTTATGGTTGCGGAGAACGCTTGCCACGCGTGGTAACGGGCAACCGATCG
>Ga0265338_10002330_pt1 | contig 28691 bp, 27 predicted proteins | sample 42126metaG_FD_193579 | JGI IMG/M metagenome (GOLD analysis project Ga0265338, IMG submission 193579) | Rhizosphere microbial communities from Carex aquatilis grown in University of Washington, Seatle, WA, United States - 4-21-26 metaG | ecosystem: Host-associated > Plants > Roots > Rhizosphere...
TAGGGCTTGCGCCCTCCCGATATGACCGCTCTTTCTTTTTTTGGCTTCAATCAGGTGCCGGTGCTGGGCCAGTGGAAGCCTGTGCGCTTTCCAGTGCTTTCACTACTGACTGATGGAAGTCGATCTTCTTTTGGTCGGTCCGCTCCATCCGCTTTATCTGCCTCGGGAACCCTTGATACCTTGGGTCCGTTCTGCGGGACGCAAAGCGGTTCTGGGCTAATACCAACTGATGTCGATGCCAGTTGAGCACATCGGACAGGTTCTTGATCGGGACTTCTTCCCACTTGAACATTCACGCCTCCCAGATCTTCGATCGCTTTGGCTGCCACCGCAGCGGCCATACGGTGAAACTCTACCTTGCGCACATCCTGGCGAAGCACGGTGTCGCCGTACTTGCCATAGCCACTCCACTTCTTCTTGTGGGTTTCCAGCAGCCGCTCTGCCCGATCGGCTTGCGTGGTATGCCACTCTAAGAGATCCTCCAGCGTATGCATTTGGATCTCTACCAGACGTTTCATTTAATCCCCATCATCGTCATCATCATCCTCGTCCTCGTCGCCCAAGTCATCACCAAAGGCTTCGTCCCCGCCCTCAATGCGCTTCAGGTTCTGATAGAACGGAATCGTGAACTGTTGACCCACGGTCGGAGCAAACGCACCCAGCCAGGCATCCAGTGTCGGCATACCAAAGAGATCCGTACAGAACTCCAGTGCGTTGCTATAACCACCCGAGAAATTGATACCTTGAAGCCGCTGCGTACGGTTACTCACACCTTCAATGGAGATCATTTCCCGCTTGGTGGTCTCCTTGCTGATGTTGTACACGCACTCGCCGTTCGGGTAAGAAGCCGACACGTCCAAGTCACCCACGTGCAGTCGGATGTTGGTGCGCAATAACGGATCTTCCTCAATCACCTGAACGCCGTTGTCCGCTACCAAGTGAGCCGGTAGTGTGACGATCCAGCCACCAAGCTTCGTGGTTTGTGCATCGAAGTCCGACTTAATCAAGTCTGACGTTGATCCAATCACCCGACCATGGTCCAAACAGAAATAATGCAGACGATCTACGAGTCGACGCGGCTGGGACGCGAAGTTGCTCAGGTCCGTCCATTCGGCAAACGAAGGCACGGTCAAGCGCAAGTCCTTCGTCTCTTCATCCAGCAGTTCCGGGCCCACGCAGTCGAACGCGTTATAGATCACGTATTCGAGCTTCATCTTCGTCTGCATGTACTTGTGCCAGTCGATCCCCCGCAGATGGGAGGCGGCTTCTAACTTCAGCTTCCGAATCTTGCCCTTGAACGTCTTGTTCAGAATCGCATCCAACGAGTACGACGGATCCTTACCCTTCTGGGAGCGCAAGTTCCAGTAGACGCACATCGCATCCAGGAAGTAGAACGAGGCCGGACAGAAGACCGTGTGCCATTGCGCCTGAGGGGGAATCGGCATCTTCTTGTTCGACGCCGTCACCTTCATGTTCGGACCCTTCTTGTACTTGAAGTACCGATAGTCCAAGGGCACAGCCGGGTCGCAGAAGATGTCTTCAGGTCGCACGTTAGCCCGCTCGCACGCCTTTAACATCTTGGACATATCGAAGTCGATGTTCCAGATCGAGATGAAGTCAGGCTTCCATTCATGTGCCCGATTAAAGCATGTCTTCACCACATCGATCTCGGTGTCGACAATCTTCAGATCCCACTTGATATTGCGATCGGCATAGACGTCACCGATATACAGATTGAAGAGCTCATGCAAGCGTGCTTCCACATTTGCAAAGCCTTCGAGGTAACGTTTCTGAACTGCCGTAATGACACGGTCCCGGTACGAGATCGTAGCCATCGTGATCTCGTTCGTTCCATCAACGACGTCCGTTTCCACGTCGAATGAGGCGACATCATAAATGGCATTGAATCCTGGGTACTTGTCCATGTAGGACTTCTTCAGGACACAGGTCGACAAGAGGTCAATCCCGTACAGATAAGGCGACTTACGAACTTCTCGTGGGTCACCTTTATGCCAGAGCATGCCCAGCGCTTTCTTGATCGTGAAGTCCATTTCAGACTGCGTCGTCTCAAAGCGATCGAGCTTGTTGATGTCTTCCCACTCTTTGGGGTCCTGGTGATTCTGAAACCCCTTCTTCGTGCGCCAGATCGGACGCTTGAAGTTCTTATGCATGAACACAGCCGGCTCAGTCGAGCCGTCTGTTTTATGAACTGTGACTTTGGCGAGGTGGTAATCGTCTCGCACTCCTCTCGGGGGCGGGCAATACACGACGTGCTTGCATTGATACCCTGCCACTCCTTCCGGGAGAGTTACTGCTTCACTCATGTTTAATCCTTGGTTTTTCCCGTTTGCGACGTCAATCTTTTGACTCCACTAGCTGAGCTAAGCTGCTTCTACAGCATAAAGCCGCTAGGTTAGTTTCTACATTTCAATCAAGGAAGCCTGCCATGCGGCAACGACTCAGCCTCTTCGAAGGGGACACCCTGGCGTTGGAATCGATCGAATTCCAGCGCGACCAACAGCTCTTCAAGGAGCTGTCCAATCTGATCCGTGAATTGGAGAAGATTCCCGAGCGCGATATCGCCGATCACGAACTCGGTCTTCAGTTAGCCGCGGTGATCATGGAGTACACGGGTATCCTGGTGGCCACCACCTGGTCCGGCGCCATGTATGACCTCGCCTGCTGCCCGCCGATGGCCAACCCGAACAACGTGTTCTGGAATCGTCTGGACCTGTGGATCCGCGACATCATCGGTACGGCCGACGCCGACAAGGTGCTCAGCGACCCGAGCAAGAAGGCCATCGGTAAGGTGGACCTGAAGCGCGGTAAGGTCTCCGGTGTCTTCAGTGAGATGAGCTGCCAGCTGATTTGCCCGGCCGCCCTCATGGTCAGTAAGAAATACACGCCGGAAGAAAAGGCCGCCGGCATCATCCACGAGCTCGGTCACCTCTTCGGCTTCTTCGAGTATATCGCCGCCGTCATGACGACGAACTACATTCTGTCGGCTGTGGCCAAGACGTACGACACGCCGACCAGCGTGAAAGAGCGCGAGATCATTCTCACGAAGATCAAGACCGAAACGAGGATGAAGGAGCTCGACGCCGAAGCGCTCGCTCAGTCGAACAACAAGAAGATCGTGGAAGTCGTCCTCATCTCCTCGTATGCGCGCGAGCTCAAGAGCGAGATCGGTTCGAACGTGTTCGACGTGAATGGCTGGGAGCTGATGGCCGACCAGTACGCAGCGCGCCAAGGCGCAGCGCGCGATGTCACCACCTTCCTCGACAAGCTCTACCGTGAGTCGGGCTCGATCAAGTATCGCGGCACGGTCTACTGGCTCTTTATCGAAGCACTGAAGATCGCCGGCATTATCTTCGCCCCGTTCACGATGGGCATCTCGTTCTCGGTCGTCGCCGTCATGATGATGATGGACCAGGTCGAGCAGAGCGACATGCTCTACGGTACGCTCAAGACGCGCTTTGGTCGCATGCGTGACCAGCTCGTGGCTGAAATGAAGATCAACCCGGACAAGGATCGCCAGCAACAATTGGCCCAGGATCTCCAGGTGATCGACGATGTGGTGAACGGCTTCCAAGAGCGCCAGCAGTTGCTTGGCTACGTGTACGACTTCATCTCGCCGGTGCAGCGTGCCCGCAATCGTCAAGAGAAGCTGCAACGCGAACTCGAACAACTGGCGCATAACGACCTGTTCGTGCGCTCGGCTGCGCTGAAGCAACTCGGCGCGTAAACCCCTTCCTTAAGAGAGTGAATTATGAAAGTGTCTTTCCTCAGCTTTGTCCAGACGGTGAACAACCTCCAGGGCATGGATAGCGACCGTGGTTGCGTGATTGCCGCTGGCGTAGCCTTGGCTGTGGCGCGCGCCCTGTCGCTGCCGACCGCTTGCACGGACACCCCGGGCCAGTACTACACGTTCAACAACCTGCAAATCGCCAAGGAGTTCATCGGCGAATTCAACGAGCAGGTCGTGTTCGATACGAAGGAAGCGCTGGAAGAAGTGCGCGAGTTCTGGATGCTGCGCTACACGGCGGCACACCCGGCCTCGCTGCCCGTCTACGATCTGGCGATCGGCTTCTACGACAACCTGCTCGGCGTGCCGAAGTTTGTCGACAAAGAGTCGCGTGCGTTTAACAACAAGTACAAGGCGCAGATCTTCGCCGTGCAAGTTGCTGCTTCGCGCGTGATCAAGCAACTCCAGACTTGCGATGTTTAATCAGCGCCTCAATGACGCGCTTGATTATGACCAGGACTGGGAGCTCGCCCCGCAGATCGTAGAGACGGTCGGCACCGGTGTGGCTCCCGATGTCTTGGAGGACCTTGAGGGCTTGCCTGGCTTGGAAGCCCGTATCGAGGACCTGAGTGTCTTGCGTGGTGCTCTTCTGGAAACGAAGGGCATGACTCAGCAGTTTGCTCTGGAAGCGCAGCGCATTCTGCCTGAGTTCGACGGTCTGCGCCCGCTCGGTTACTACACTGCCGCACCCAGTCGCACGCGCTACAACGTGGCGTTGGAAGAACTGAGTGCCGGCATCTGGAGCCTGATCGCCGCTGGCATCGCAGCTGTCATTTATGCCATCGTGAAGTTTTTCAAATGGCTCATGCGCAGCAAGGAAGCAAAGAGTGTTGAAGAAGCCGTGAAGGATCAGGCCTCGGCGCTCGAAGAAGTGCAACGATTGCTTAAGCGCTGTGAGACGCTCGTCGATGAAGGTGTGTCGAGCACTCATGGCCAGTACATCTACCTGCATGACAAACCGCAGCGTGAGATCTACTCGCTCGATAAGGCAATCGAAGAGCTTGCGAAGGGCACACCACATGAGCAGCGCATTGCGTTGTTCTTGCAGACGAAGGATCCGTTCTTCCACGATCTGGTTCATCGCGGCCCCTACAGCACGGAGATGGCGCTGTTGAGCCATTTCTTTAAAGATCTGCAAGTGATCCTGCGCCAGCGTCTAGGGACCCTTCAGGCGGTTTCGCATCTGAACCTCACCGATGCATCCACGGTGGCTGACGCGGCCAACCTGCGGGCGCTGGAGGTGCTTGGCGTGCCAATGGTGGTGCGTTTCAAAGAGAGCGAGCAGACCCTGGCCGATATCAAGAGCCAGATCTTCACGCTGGGTCATGAAACGAGCCTGCAAGAAGTCGAAGGCAAGATTTCCTTTGACCAGTTATTCCACGTGATGTCCGAGGCGTTCAATCGCACAGATATGGTGGAGAGTCTGCACTCGTTGCAAACGACGATGCCGCTGCTGGAAAATCTGAAGGATGAGCTTGTGAAGCTGGAGTCCACCCTGGGGAGTTACACTCGGGATGGAATGCAGGGTGAACACTCGACGATGATTGGCACGAACTTGCGGCACGCGGTCTTTGTGCTCGGTCAGGACATTAGCTCGATGATCACCATCACTGGTGAGCTGATGGGCTTTCAGAATCGACTGATGTACATGGCGCAGAGTGCGGCTAGCTTTGCAACCGCTATCTCGATTCGCCTCTCGCGTGCGGGTCGCAACCAAGACGGGGGTGAGCTTGCTTGCTGGCGGGCCGTGGGTGCGGAACTCGCCGATGTGAATAAGTCCTTGCAGCGTTATGTCAGCTACTAGTTGACGGCATACTAGCCGGGGCACTGCCCCGGCCTTTATGCCCTTGACTTAACTGACTGCGTTGCCACCCGGGGCGTATGCCACGAAGTTCACCGTGACCGACTCTTGCACGCTGAGCGTACCGTTGGCGTTCACAATGAGTTCCTTCGCAATCCCGAGTTGCGCGCTGTCATTCACCAGAGTGAGCGTCGAGAAGTTCGCAGCCCCTCCACCCAGACCGTTAAAGGTGAAGCTGATCACGTCTGTTCCGTAGATCGTCGTGAGGGCGCTGTTGATGAGCGAGTTCGACACCACGGTGTTTTGCAGTGCAGAGTTGATCGTACTGATCGTCGCCTTTTCCAGCTGTGTCTTGAGCGTCTCGTTAGCGAAGACGTTCGGCGACACGTAGCAGGTCACTGTGAAGCTTTGACCCGCATCCAGGTTGTAGATGCTGCTGTCTTGACCGTACACCTGCACCGACCCGATGTTGGCCACCGGATAGAAGTAGAGCTCAGTCTGTTCCAGCAACATCTGGTTGAGCGTCTCGAACTCTCCCGTCAACCAGCCCGTGACCGTCGTGAGCAACTGACTCATGTAGGCCGGGGCCACTGTATCGTTAGCAAACCGGTACGGTGCTTCGATGAGCATGATGTCCAGGTTACGCGTGAGACTGCGCGCACTCACGGGCACCGGGTTGCCTTGTCCATCGAGAATCACGTCGCCCACCACGTACTTGTAGGACGGCGTGCCGTCTGCGTTCAGTACCGGACTACCCTTGGCATGGGCGATCGTGAAGACCATCTCCCCGTTCACAAAGCTAAACGGCAAGCCTGTGGTCGGGTCCGGCGTATACACGTCTTGCGTGTAGTAGTACGGCACGTTCGTCGTGTAGGTCTGGTACTGCACCGTCGAGACTACTGTGCGGGCGGCTGCCCAGAGCGTCTCCAGATACTCACCAAACTGAATCACGAGTTGTTCGTTCGTAATCCCCACCGAGTTCGTGCCCAGCAAGAAACGACCGAGCATCGTGTCGACTGCACTCGTCACCCACGTCGAGGGCATCGTCGCCGTCGTCCCATAGACCACATCAATCGTGTTCTCCAGCGGACAGGCTGTGAGCTGACCCGCATTCGTGTTGTACATGAAGAACTTCGTCAGGTACAGGTTCGAATTCGAATCCACGTTGTAGTTGGTCGACAGGTCAAATGTGAACTGCCGCTCACCGGTGCTTGTCGTCCCTGTCAACGTGCCATTCAAGTAAGCCCGTGCGGTTTGACCCGGCGGGATAAACGAGAGCTGACAGAAGACTTGGTTCGACGCCAGTGCCTGGTAGGCTGCGTTCGACGTGGTCGAGAGCACGAGCTGATAGCCCGTGGCGGTTTGCGTGAGCGAATACGTGTCGGTACTCACTTCGAGCTGCGTGGTGTCATTCTCATCGACCCACAGCTTGGTTTCCACTGCCGGCGCACTGAGGTAGTACGGACGCAGAGCAAGTTCATTGCTCGTCATGTCCACCACGTAGTACCATGGGCTCCAGAAGTAATTCCCGGAGTTGATAGCGAGTGCCAGGTTCGTCGGTGTCATGGCGGCCAGCTGAGCCAGCACTTCATCGCTCACCATCGAGACCACACCGTTCACATTCTGGTAGAGTGCATTCGGCGTAATCGTGATGCTCGTGTTGTTATCGATCACGGCACTGTTTGCCACGGCCTGGGCTACAGACAGGGCAATCGTCGCAATGGTCGAGCAGGCGGCAGTGATCAACGACGAGTCCGTCGGCTGCGGCATCGGAGCGGTCGCCAGATACTGACGGTTCGTGATGTTGTCCACATTCTTCACCACGCCAAAGCCGTCTTGCGTGAGCGTATCTTGCAGCTGAGCCGGCGTAATCGGCAGCGATTGCTCGCCCACCGAATTGTCAATGACCTGTTGGCGCAGCGACGTGAACGTCACCGAGCTTACCCCGCCGATCACCGTTGCATCCGAATAGGTCAGCACATTGCTGAACGTGTTCAAAGGCGTCGTGTAGATCGTGACGTCGTTCGTGTCGATCGAGAAGAAGTTCGCCGCGAACGCCGATGCGCTGTAGTTCGCCAAATTCATATTCAGCGGGCCTTGCGTCTCGTACACGTCGATACGAATGTTCTGGTTCAGCAAGCCCGTCGCCGTATAGACCTGCGGGATCGTGACATCCACTTCCACCACACCGGTCGTCGCATTCGTGTCCACCGTCAGCAAGGCCGTTGGTGTGAGCGGATCGTAGATCTCGGTCGAGTACGTCGTCTGGAGTTCTACCCAGGCAGCGGTCGTCGTATTCCACGCATACACTCGGCAGTAATAGAACTGGTTCGTGAGCGGGATCGTCTGTTGGAACTGACGCGAGGGCGAGCACGTGCCCGTACGCGTGATGATGTCGAACTGTTGAACCGGGAACGTCATGAACACCCAGTTCTGATCGGCCGACTGACGGTACTCCCAATCCACCAGGTTGGAGGTCAGCGTTTGCAGCGGACTGACTTCGGTCGTGTCATACGTCACCGACAGCCCACCGTGCGCAGCCTGCACGATGTTGATCGGGTACTGCAAGCTGAATTGTACGCCACCGACAGTGAAGTAGGTGTTGCGCGGAATCGTCAGCTGCATTTCACCAGTGGTCGGATTCTCTACCAGCTTATTGAGCAACTCGTTCTCGCCGAGCGCTAGCGTCCACGTCGTGCTCGCCGGCGTCGCAAAGCGGTCCACGTAATCCGTGTCCGACATGTGCGTGTAGAGATCCTTGTAGGTGAGCGCTGAGACCGGGTATTGCTTACGCCACAAGGCCTGCACCTTCTCCATGAAGGCTGCGGTATTGACAGCGCCGGTTTCGATGGCGTGTACGTACGGATTGGACGGGTCGACAATGTTGACGATGCCGCCCGTCACTTCGTTCAGGTAGTTGAAAGCCACCTGTTGAATCTGCGCAGGGCTGTACTGATACTGGATGATGTTCTGGATCAGCTGCGAGATCGTCGGGCTGCCGGACGGTACGGTGAGCGTCGCGACAGCCGCCGCGGTGCTGCTCACGCCATCCGATGCGGTTGTTGCCATTGTTAGTCCTTACGAGTTGTTCTGAGAAATCGGGCTGCTCTGAATGATGCTCGTGTTCACGTTGGTCGTGTTCACGCTTGGTGCCGTGTAGCCGCCCGTATAGATCGGCGAATTCGCGATGCCGCTCGGATTCTGCGTGCCCGTAGGCAGCAGCGGGTTCGTCAGGTGCGTTTGCTCCGTGAGGTAGGCGCCTGTGACCGGCAAGAGTTGATTGTAGGTCGCGTTATCGATCCACCACTCGAGCTCCCAGGTGTCTGGGTTGATGTGCGGGTAGCCGCGGTTGTTAAACAACTGCAACGCCGCCATCGGAATCTTGGTGTTGTTCTTTGAGCGGTTCGCATCCGTCATCGAATGGTTGAAGTCCTGCACGGTCTTATTGAACGTGTAGAGCAGGATCGGATCTTGGTAGATCGCCCCCAAGCAATGGAACGGAATGCTGATGTCCTGGTTCGTGTCGTTGTAGGGCTTTTCCGAATCATAGTTAAACGAACCCCCCATGGGATCCGCAATCGGAAACGCCGCCCCACACGCCGCGATCTTCTGGACATAGGTGCGCGATGGGTCGAGCACCAGTCGATAGATCCGGGTTTGATAGTCCAGCTCGTTTTCTACCACCATCTCCGGGTAAGGGACCATGATGCCCTGGAACACGCTACTCATGTAGTGCGCCCAGTAGAAGAACATTGCGGTAATAGGATCACCCGGAATGTTGCGGAAATTGGCCGTAATATCGTATGCCGAATAAATGTCCGTCACTCCGTCGACGATGGAGTATTGTTCCTTATATAACCCCTCATGCGAGGTGTTGTAAGGGACGGTGATGTCAGGAAAACCAGACACTGACTTGAGTGTGTTCGTCAGGAGCGGAATAAACGCTTGCAGCGGATCCACAAAAGGCGAAGTAATCGCTGCTGCCCCAATCGTTGTATCGCCTTGGTTCTCACGGGGCGAGAGGTAACAGCGGATAATTCTTTGAAGTGTCTTGTCGTTCGTGGTCGTCAGCGGATTAAATAAACGATTAGCACGAAGATTCCCCAGCGACAAATTCAAGTTCGGTCGCGTGAAGAACGTGAGACCGTAATGGTCTTTGTTAATTGGAACTGCATTTGGGGTCTGGCGATGGTTGATGCCGAAGTAGGTATTCTTCAGCGCCCCCGTGCCGCGTGAACCCGTCGGGGTATTCAGGAGCAGCGAGTCTACCGCCGCTTGCGGCGTCGTGTTCGCAGCACTGAAGACACTCGAGATATCCAATGCAGCTGGCGTCCCCGAAGAGGTGCCGTCAGATGTAGCCATACTTGTTTAACCTCTTTTCAAATGCTAAAGGACTAGCGCGATGAGCACGGTCGAAAATCCAGTGGGTGATGCCGTAACAGGCGCGGCCTACGCAATTAACCCAGCCCTGGGTGCAGCCACCGTTGTCGGTCGTGACGCTATTTCGATGCTCATCGATCGCGCCCGGGCGGTAAACAACAGCGACTCGTTGGTTTCCTTCACTCAAGCCGCTCGCGTTGAGCCGCTCGTGTTGGTGGACACCGATGCAGTGTTGGTCGAAGAACTTCACGATGTGTTGCAGTCCCTGCAAAGCATCTTTGCGGGTTACTACCTGCAAGCCATTGCCCTGGACTCCACCCTCGGTAACCTGAAGGTGATGGAGACCCTGGGCAAGTTCAATCCAGGTGGCTCGCCGGTTGCTCATAAGAGCGGCCAGCGTGACATGAGTGCGTTCATGGATCGCTCCATGGCCACCATCGGTGCGATGGAAAACTACACCGACGCCCTGCCCGATTGGCGCATGATTGACGAGCGCGTCGCGATGGAAGCGATGGACGACTTCGGCAACGAAACGCACGGCAAGAACGGTCGCAAGGTCGAGTCGCAGTTTGACTCCGACAAGGACTACAAGAACTGGAAGCAAGAGCGCGAAGTCGAGCGTAACGGCCAACAGGAAGCAGACCGTGTCGCCCAGAAACACCGCCAGACGGCCCAGGACCATCGTCAAGCACAGCAAGACGCCGAGCGCACCGCAGACCGCGCAGACCAGAAGGCTCGTCAGAAGAAGGAAGACGACGCCGCTGCTGCGAAGAAGGTGGAAGATGCGCGCAACGTCAGCATGCACATCGGCGACGGCGCCCTGAAGGACATCCGCGACGCCTCGAATCTGTCGGTCGGCAAGATGATCGATGTCGAGATCAAGAACAACGGGCAAACGTTCCAAGTGCCGGTGGCCATTCGGTTGGTGGTCAACACCATCCCGAGCGCGAAGCTTGTTCATATCTTGTCGCTCAATGCCTACCAGCTGCATTCGGCAAGCGATCGTTGGCATGGCTACAAGTCGGGTCGTCTCTCCTTTGTGAAGGACCTGATTTTCTGCCGCGACCTGATCGACGAACATCGCCGCAGCCTCATGGCCTCCAGCGACAGCGTCTACCACAACGTCATCAAGCGTGAAAAGCAAGCGCTCGCCGCGGCTTTCATCAGTGGCGTGCCGTCGGTGGCTGCTGCTTCCAACATGGTGGTCACCACGACCAACACGATCGAAGAACTCGAAGTCGGCATGCCCGGCAAGTTCAGTGAGTTCAAGGCCCGCCAGAAGATCTTCGAGCGCACCTCGCTCATGATCGTCGCGGTCATCGACAAGGAATGGAGCCGCGTGACGTTCTATCACCGCGGCCTGCCCGAAGCAACCGAAGTGTCCTTCCGTGACCTGAAGACGAAGGCCGGTGGCAATGGTCCGGACGTCTCGGACATCCTGAAAGCCTACACGCTCGGTCAAGCTCCGCGTCTGTAACCAACTCGTCGGCTGGGTGGAGCAATCCACTCAGCTTCATTTTCTATACGAAGGGATCTTCAATCATGAAGGTTGAGCAATACATTGCAACGCTGGCCCCCAGCCTGCGTAAGGACAAGATCCTTGATGATCTTGGTGTCGTTCGCAAGAGCTTGAAGGACACGACCATTCCGGCCTACGAAACGCTGGACAGCCTGTTCGGCAAGTGGAAGTGGCAAAGCCCCGAGATGAAGACGATGTCGACCTCCTTTGGTCGTCTCGCGGGCAACAAGGGCGTGGTCCCCACGATCCTCGAAGCCATGAACAACACGGCCAAGGCACTCGACATCGTCGAAGCCATCATCATCCAGCAGTTCAACGAAGAAGTCGTGTCGACGGCGCTGACCTACAAGAAGGCTACGATCCTCCAGTATCTGGAAGCGGTCTCCTTCCTGTCGACCTTTGCGCGCAAGTTCGCCAACTTCTTGCTGGTCGCCGAAACGGCTACCTTCCCGGACAGCGACGTGACGTTACAGACGTCGTTCGCACCGGCTGAAATCAGCTACATCCAGGACAAGTTCCTGATGTTCGCGCAAGCGCTCGTCGCACTCTCGGGCAAGCCCGAAGACATCGAGAAGCGCCTGAACGAATCGCCTGACGTCGTGGTGAAAGCCGCCTCGGCCGGCGCGCTGGAGCAAACGCTCGGCAAGACGAAGACCGACCCGATGAAGCTGAACTTCATCTCGTCGACCTGGAATATCTTCCACCACATCGGCAAAGCCATCGCCGAGTGGCAGGTGAGCAAGTACAACGGCGCGAAGGAAGAACTCCAACTCGTGCAGATGCGCAAGCTCTACCTGGAAAAGCTCCAAGCGAAGAAGCCCGATGCGGCCCTCGCTCACGAGATCGAGTACATGGAAGGTCGTGTGCAGAACATCAACGCGAAGATCGCCAAGATGGAGGCTGACTATGCCTGAAGCCCTTGGTGGCTTCAAGATCTATCCGCGTGGCTTTGCTGGGTCTGAACTCCCGGTGCGCCTCGCGGAGCGTCCGAAGCCCTACGAACTGCGGATTCGTTCCGCTAAGCAAATCGGCATGGTGATGTCCAGCACGCAAATCCTGGACACCAACCAAGTCGTCGAGACACTGTACTCCCAGTACATCAAGCGCAGCGCTGATACGCTGAGCTTCGAGTTCCGGGAAGCGGTGCTCATCGCTGCTTTGAAAGCATTCGGCACCACGAACTTCTACAGCTGGTACATGGCGCAGCTCTCACTGCCCACGATCAGCGAAGAGCACGTGCGTTTCTTGGCTGACGTTTGTCGCTTCATTGCTACCGGCACGCATGAATTCCGTCTGGAGACGTGGTCGCATCTGTTGCGCACTTCCAGCACCGGTGTGCGGCCTTTCGAGCCGTGTCAATACGCTCGCGATTTCTTCTGCATGAAGCAGGGAACCGTGTCGCCGTTTGACCCGAGCATGTTTAGTTTGACCAATATCATCCAGCGCTGGTGCGGTCAACCGCAAGGGATTGAAGACCTGTTGGGCACGCTGCATCTGCTCTTCGGCAATCCGTAAGCGGTTTATTGTAACCGTATTGTATAGTCAGTGTTGACTCGCTGATTGTCATGTCTTGGGCTCGCCTGTTCAAGCAGACGTGCTTCAAGAAGTACCGCGCGGGTACTGTAATGAACAAACTTTCCCTATTGCAATAGGAGCAACACAAATGCGTCGCAGTATTTTCAATCGTGGCATCATGGCCACCGAGAACGAAGAGCCACAACTCGAAGATCCGACCAACGCTCCGGTGCCGGGCGCCGATGGCGGTGAAACACCTCCCGTCGAAGGCGGTGAAGGTTCGACTCCGCCGGTCGCTGGTGAAGGCGGCGAGGGTGGTGAAGGCGGCGGTGAAACGCCTCCTGTGGAAGGTGGCGAGACGCCCCCGGTAGAAGGTGGTGAGGGTGGCGAAACCCCGCCGGTAGAAGGCGGCGAAGGTGAAGTGCCCCCAGTCGAAGGCGGTGAAACGCCCCCGGTCGAAAACGGCGAAATCCCGACGGAACCCGTCGAGCCGGAAGACGACATCGAAGGCGAACTCGACGCGGTGCCGGAACACGCAGAATCGGCGGAAGCTGACCTGGCCGACATCAACGAAGAGCGCGGCGAGATCGACGCAGCGGACGACGCCATTGGCGAAGCCGAAGACAGCGTCGAAGCACTCGAAGCCATTCGTGACGCCCTGATCGAAGCGGACAAGGAAGGCGGCCTGACGCGCGGTGGCGCGAACGTGCTGCGCGTGTCGCTCGAACACATCTACGGTCGTCTCGGTCTGCCGACCGCGAAGGTCACGCCGGCACTGGAATCGTTCGGCGGTCACGCCACGCGCCAGAGCTCGACGCAGATCGCGATCGAATCGCTGTCGGAAACGGCCGCGAACATCTGGAAGAAGATCGTCGAATGGGCCAAGAAGATTTGGGACTGGATCGTCGGCTGGTACAAGAAGCTGTTCGACATGAACACCAAGTACAAGGCGCGCGCTGAAGCCCTGAAGCAAGCGGCCGCTACGGTTGCCAAGGCCCAGAAGAAGCAAGAAGAGCTCGAGAACGCCGGCCTCGCGAAGGCACTGTCGTTCGCTGGTGGCGTGAACTTCGACGAAACGGTCACGTCGCTCGACCACTTCGTGAAGCAATTCAACGGCGGCGCGACGAAGTACTTCGGCTCGATCAAGAAGCTGATCGAAAGCGTGAAGGACGGCAAGAACCCGGGCTCGCAGAATGCTGACGCGTACAGCTTCGGCCTCCAGAAGGAAGCGGCTGTCGAAGGCGTGGAAGCTCCGGAAGGCGCAGCGATGTTCGCATCGCCGGAACTGCCGGGCCGTGTGCGCATCGTCTCCGTGTGGAGCGAGGCGAACATCGAACACTGCCAGTTCAAGAAGATCGATCTGCCGCTCGAAGGCGAGCACACGAAGCTGCCGGTGCTGGATGCTGGTGCAATCGAGAAGGCTGCTGATCTGGCCCTCGAAATCACCAACGCCGTCGCTGCTTCGCGCACGGGTCTGGACGAAGCGGGTTCCGCGTTCAAGGAACTGATGGCTGCTGCTGAAGCGAACATCAACGGCACGCAAGACGGTCAAGAAGGCGAGAACGTCGAAGCGAAGACCGCGGGTCACGCGAAGCTGGCTATCGCTCGCAAGGCGCAAGAGCTGCTGAAGGATGCCGCTACGCAAGTGAACCACTATCTGGTCACGGCTGCCGGCCATGTCATCGGCTGGGGTGAGCTGAGCGCGAAGGCGCACGGCAAGCCGGAAGGCGGTGGCGAGGAAGGTGGCGAAACGCCGCCGGCAGAAGGTGGCGAAGGTGGCGAGAAGACGATCGGCGAGAAGGTCGGCGAAGCCGCTGGTAAGGCTGGCCAGGCTGTGAAGGACGCTGCTGGCAAGGTGGGCGACGCAGCGAAGTCGGCGGGCTCGACCATTGCCGACAAGGCACGGATCCTGAAGGATGGTGCGAAGGACCTGGCAAGCGGTAAGATCGCCCGCGATGCAAGCGGCGAGACCGCGGCTGAAAAGATCGCCGCTGAGAAGCGTGCGAAGCTGAAGGAACAAGCAACGCCGGCGTAAGCTAGCGGTAGCAGTAACTCCCCTGTAGTTGGCGCCCGGGGAAACCCGGGCGTCTTATTTCGTTAGATAGGAATTACCATGCGTAAGAGTTTGTTTGCTTCGACCCCGACGCGTGCTCCGGTAGCTGCTCCTCAGGTGGCGCTTGAAGCCACGCCTGTTGTGGAGCCGGTTCAGGAAGCGTACGACGAAGGTGGCACGAACACGAACGATCCACTGAGTGTGGCGCATGTCGATGAGGGTGAGGCAATCACGCTGGAAGAAGCCAGCATCATTCTCGGCGATGCGCGCGTATTGGCGGGCGAGATCGGGCGGGATCTGAATGAGTCTGAGCGCGTCATTCAAATTTCGGATGCTCTGGAAGACTTGGCGCTCGTGGCCAAGGACATCAAGGCAGCCACCCCCGCTGAAACGTTCCTGATCGAGCTGGTGGGTCAGACGGCTACAGCTGGCACAGAAGTGCTGCCTGAGCAGGTCATTCCGTCGATGGAAAGTTACATCGGCATCGCAATTGCAACGGAAGGTATCGTTGACACCGCTCGCCGGATTTGGGAAGCAATTCTCAACTTCATCCGCAAGATCTGGGCGAAGATCCGTGACTTCTACCGCACGACCGTGGTCACCAAGAAGTACAAGACGACGCTGCTTGAATTGCGTTCGCTGGTGCGTAGCGTCGGTGAAGCACACGAGCTGAAGAAGACGTTCAACGTGACGGGTGCGACTCATGGTCTCATCCCGCAGATGTACTCCACGAATGTGTGGGAACAGTTGCGCACCGAGATGCAGCATTTCGTGAAGGTGGATGATTTCATCTTCAAGGATTACGCCAGTGCCGTTCTGAAGTCGGGTGCCGAGATTGCACAGGGCATCGCCCAGTTCGATCCGAAGATCCCGGAGAAGAGCGCCGAAGTGCTCAAGGACAAGTTGACGGGTGTGTTGATCGATGTGCCTCAAGAGTACACCTCGAAGGGCTTTATCGGTAGCGGCCACCTGCGCTTCCAGAAGCATGAACGAGTGCATGGTGAGTCGGCGGATGTGGCGTTGGAACGTATTCGTCTGTCGGGCCTGAAATACACCAAGGGCGAAGTGCCCCGCACGATCGAGAAGGGTGACGACGTGCTGCAAGGCGTGCCGGCCGGTGACGTTTCGGAAATGGAAGCACTGCTGGATTTGGCTGAAGAAGCACTCGAAGTGCTGATCGGTTTCTATAGCCAGTACGTGAACCAGTTCTACAAGACGTCGGAAGAATGCCAGGACGCATCGGTCAAAGCGAGCAAGGAAATGGAGCAGCTCGATCAGGCCGAGTTCGGTAGCAAGTCGGTGGGTTACTACCGCTCGATGCTGAACTTCAACTCGGCATTTGCCAACTGGACCTACGAGCCATTTGTGCCGATGTACCATCACACCCTGCGTGTGGTGAACAGCCTCTTCATCTTGGTGCGCGGCTCTTTGTCGTGCTACAAGAGCGGCACGGTGCAGCAAGTGCGCTAAGGAATACCCCAGTGGAAAGCGTAGGGCCCGGGGCTTCGGCCTCGGGCTTTATGCCGCGATCGTAAATTCGCCCGATTTTATGTACCGTCTTGTGAGATAGACCATGCCAACAGTTGTGTTACCTGTACCGGAGACTTACGACAGTGTCACGCGCCCGGTGATTTACGATGTGACCCGCAAGCTCTTTAAGTGGACGGGTCTACACGAAAACACACCGATTCTGTATCCGTCGCCCAATGGCGTGACGTATCAGCCTGGCTCGTCGCTGTTGCATGACCCGAAGAATTCGGAACTGGCGTTTGACGACCAAGTGACCGTAGAAGTAACCGAAGAGGCAGATCCCGATCGCATTGCGTCGACCGCAGTGGTGTATCCCGAAAACCTCTTCATCTTGCATGACCCCCGAGTTGAGACGATCATGAAGCCCGTGTATGTGCACACGGAAGTCACGATCAACTTTAAGTTCCGGGCGATTGACGAAGTGAAGGCCAAGCGCTGGCGCGATCAGATTCGCGTGCGCATGAGTCAGATGCGCGATCTCCGTATGCTGGACATCCGCTACTCGTATCAAGTCCCGCCAGTCGGGATGGTGATCTTGGAAGAGATCCATACGCTGATGGAACGGGTTGCGCCCTACGGTGTCTCGTTCGCCCAGTGGTTTAAGAACAGTGTCTCGAACACGATGACGGTTGAGTCGAACTTCAACGGCAAGCAGATGCAGGTGGCGATTCCCGAGCACCAGGGCAAGATCGTCGGCTACTGGGACTTTACGGGCGAACCGGAAGTCGGCCAGAAGGAAGACAATGCAGAAACCTGGACGATTAACTTCTCATTCAAGTTCAAGTACGACAAGCCCGTGTCCGTGGTCTTGCAGTATCCGCAGATGATCCACAACCAGGTCATCCGGTATCGTGATGAGACGCCTGTCTACAATCCAGAGAACTACGAGAAGAGCTACTCGTTGTCGGCCTGGTACCTGAATCAGTTCGACCGCACCCGCGCGTTGGACAAGATCATCAATGAACGCACTGGCATCACGCTGCCGCCGTGGGATGAGTTCGTACCGGAAACGGTGCCGCGTCACTACCTCAAGATCTTCAGCGCCATGCTCTCGCTGGATCTGTCCGTAGGCGGTAATCCCTCGATGCTCTTGAACCTGGATGAGCTCTCGGAAGGCTATGCGATGACCCCGGCGATGAAGCAGTTCATCATCGGGGAGGCCCCCTACATGACCAAGGCGGGGCAGAGCATCTTTAACTGTTGCCTGTACTTTGCCAACCGTCACATGCCCGATGGTAGCGTCACGGTGGATAACGAGTTGAATGTGGCGACCACGTTTAACCCGAACTCCCGTGCCCGTTTCCATCTGTGGTTTGGCCTCTGCTTTAACTGGCGCTACTTGGCACCTGCTGCCGTACAGCGCTTGCGAATGAACTATCCCGTGCTCGTGGAGCTCATTCGTGCATTGTGGCCCACGTGGAATTACACGCCGGATCAGATCGGCAATTCTGGAATCGCGACCAACGCGTCGATGAACTACTTGACGGGGTTGTCTGCCAGTGTGCTCTCGCGCACCAGCATGAAGACCGTCGAGACGTTCTACGTTCAAGTCGTCAACAAGGAGTAAGACATGCCGTTGGTCGATACCCGTACGACCCCGCCGGTACCGGAGACTTCTCAGATCCGGATTACCGACCCGCAGTATCAGGGCGTGGCCATTGACACGCGCTATATCCCCGCTACCGATTTGCTCACGCACATCGAGGGCAGCTCCTGGACTGTGGATTATTACAGCCAGGTGATTGACCGGGATAATGGCGTGGCTGGTCAGTCGGTGAACAAACCCGCTCAGTTTCAACAGTATCGCCGTGTGCGTGGACTGGAGTTGAAGGTCACGAGTCAGTTGACTGCCTCGCAGGACCAGACCTCCAAGCAGATGTCGTACACGGGTGGTGCATCGCTCTACCCGATTCTGATTCCGAACACCGGTGACATGTTCATCGCGGAGACGGACGATGGTCGCTTCGCCATCTTCATGGTGACGACAACCGAGCGCAAAACGATGTACAAAGACTCGGTCTTCACGATCGAGTACGAGATGCAGGATTACGCGACCAATGGTCGTCTGCCCGATCTCGAAAGCAAAGTCATTCAGACGCTAGAGTACGTCAAGGACTACCTCCAGGCCGGCCAGAACCCGCTGGTGGAGGAAGTTGCGTGGCAGAACATCAGCCGGCTTCACAACCGCGCTGAGAGCATCCTGGCAAGCTACACCAAGCAGTTCTTCAGCAAGGAATTCAACACGTTTATCGTGCCAGGCCAGATGTATCCGACCTACGATGCGTGGTTGGTGAAGGCTCTGGCTGCGATGTTCGAGTCGCTTGACACGCCGGAGCTGCTGAACATGCGGCTACTTGACTGTGACGATCAAGAGTCGATGGCCTGTGTGCAGCTGTGGGACGTACTCTTGCAGAAAGACCCCGCGATGCTCAAGTTCGTGAACAAGCGCGCGGGCCTCGTCTGGGTCAATCGCTTCTCGCGTAACCCGATGCTTAACGGTATTCGGTGGAGTGGGATCAATCAGGTGGTCTATCCGATCGACGTGGAGTTGACGGTGGACCAGGAGTTGGCAGGGATGGGACTCGAGCCCATCACGGACTCGCAGTTGGTGGAAGTCTCCTCGCGTAAGGGACGCTTGGAAGACATGTTGCCGGTGGTGAATCTGCCGGGCTTGCCGTACGTGAAAGCACCGCTCATCAAGCCGGTGTTGATCGACGACTACTACGTGCTCTCCAAGGGGTTCTATCACGGCATTGAAGGCGATCAGTCGCAACTCGAATTGATGGTGGGCGACTACCTCAATGGGCGCGCTCTGAACCACCAGACGTTGCTTGCGTTCTGCGACACGTGGCATGCATGGCCGCGTCTTGCAATGTTCTATTACACACCGATCGTGCTCCTCCTTATTCGGGCGGCGCTGCGTCGGGAATAAAACTGGATACGATGATGAAACAACGCTTAAAACCAAAGAACCCCGTCATGGTGCCCCGGGCTAGCAATTGGGTGCCTCCTGAGCAGCGCGACTCGGGATGGTGGATCTTTAACGAGCTGTTTCATTGTCGCGTCCAACGCATTCAGACACTCTCGCTTGAAGAGATGCGTGAGTATGGGACTCCGACCTCGGGAGATCCAAACTTCGACGACCAGATGCGCAATGAGCGGGTCGATCGGATGTTTACGATTGCCCAGATGATGGAGTACTACGAGAACGGCGTGACCGTTGGTGTGGTGAACGAGAAGGACACCAAGCGGATCTATGATTTCATCACGGATCACTTGCTCGCCTGGCGCCATCATCTGCAAACGGAAATGAACATCCGCATCCAGATGGCTGCTCCCTTGGAAGACTTGGTGAAGCTCGACCAGTTTGCCAATGTGGTCTACAAGCATGCGAAGTTCCACTTCACGCAAGAGTACGTGGACTCGTTGCTCGGCCGCAAGATCGATGCGATTCAGCACGCGCGTCACAACGTCATCAAACCGTACGCCGAAGTCACACGCATCTCGGCCGATGGCAAGTCGCACGAAACCGTGCAGGCTGAGGAGCAAGAAGAACAACCGCAGAAGTATCCGGACCGTGTCTCACTGGCTGACGCATTTAACCGCGGACAGAAGAACGGCGGTGTGAAGCCAGGCGTTTCCTGGCGCAAGTAAGGGGACAGCATGGAGTTCGAACAATCGGGCCTGCAACTCGAAGTCAATGCCATCATGAACCAAGGGGCAAAGCCTGTGCAGTTCCAGGTGAATTGCCACATCATCGTGAACACGACGAACACGACGATTACGCCCTTGAAGGTTCTGAACATTGACATCGAGCGCAACTACCTGGACGGCTACTCGGACAACATCATGTTGGAAGTGTCGCTGCCCTCGGGTCTGTATTCCAAACAGATCTACCCGTACAAGAACAACATCGACGTGGCCTTAGTCTTGACGCCGATGATGGAAACGGGTGACACGGTGGACACGACAGATGCTCCGCAGTCGGAGACGTACACCGCGACGTTACTCGACACGGGTAGTCCAGCGATGGAACAAAATGGGTTTAACGCACCCTCGCAATACAACATGGATTTGACCGGTCAGACGACCGTGCACTTTCAGTTGGTGAATAAGGCGCTCGACCAGATGCGCATGATGGATGTGGGGCAAGTGTTCCGGGGAGCAACGGTCGATAATGCGATCAAGACGCTCCTCACCAATGCTTCGCAGACCACGACGGTCAATGGTCAGCGCACAGTGCAAGGCGTCACGATGCAGAAGTCCGCCAACACACAGGCGCGCACGCACATCGTGATTCCGCATGGGGTCAAGTTGGTAGATGCCGCGAAGTACATTCAGAAGTATGCAGGTGGGGTGTACAACGGAGGGATGGGGTGCTATCTGCAAGGTAACCAGTGGCACGTGTACTCGGCGATGGATACGACCCGATTCAACACGAGCCAGAACACGCTCACCATCATCAACTTGCCTAAGAACAAGTACACGAACGTGGAGCGCACGTACCGGGTGGCCGGCGGTCAGCTGGTGGTGTTAGCCACGGGTAACGTGAAGTTCCGGGACCCGAGCAATGCGAAGCAGCAAAACCTCGGTAATGGTCTGCGCTTTTCAGATGCGACCAAGTTCATGGGGAACTTCGTGCAGCTGGGGGACAACAAGGCGCTCGCCTCACGTGGGGCGAACAACAACGAATTCATCGGCTTGCAACGGCCGAGCGGCAACAACAACGTGCACCGGTCGGATAACCCGATCAATGCGAATTCGTTGGAAGAGTATTCCAAGCTCTCACGCGCGATGGGCTCCGTCATCCAGATGGAGTGGCAGCATTCCAACCCGTTACTCATCACACCGGGCCTGCCCACCCAAGTTATGTATTTGGACGAAGACTCGATCCAGACGATCAATGGCGTGGTTGTTGGTGCGCACCATTTCATGCAGATGATCGGCACTAACTTCTCCGCAGCCAAGTACGCCACGTCGACGGTTCTTTCCATCTTCGTGCAACCGGCTGACCAAAGCAATTCTACGACACCTTGAGGACATCATGTCTGTTACGCTGAACCTGAATCAAGCTGCGGCGGCCGTCTTGCTGCAACAGTTCAACGCCGACAACGGCACCGCCTTCACCACCGAACAAGTCACGTTCGGCCCGGTGATGGAGAACAACGATGTGGACGCCGACGTCTACGAAGCCGCGATCACCATGACGGGTGTGCCGGGCTCGGGGGTGTATGGGACGTACGTCTACAAGTACAACCGTATCGACCTGTCGACGATCTTCACGGACACGTCGTTTGATGTGACGTCGATCACGAACTACCAAGGCCTGATCACGGCCATCAACACGGCTTTGTCGACGAGCATGCAGCTGTCGGTGCTGCCGAACCACGACACGAACCAGCTGTATGTGGCAGGTGACATCAACCCGGCAGCTGTGCCTTACCCGGCGCCCGGCAAGACGAGTGTGAACTTCATGCTCACCGCGGACCCGAACTCGCTGATTTATCGAAATAGTGTGTTGCTCACCGCTACGACCACGGCCGTGAGCATTGCAGCAAAAGCAACGGTCCCGTCGACGGGTTTGAACTTCCCGCCGGCGACCTAAGGATAAGATATGGCAGTGACGCTCGACTTCACGCAGCCTGCGGCGAGCGTTCTGCTCGCCTGGATCAATTACAAGAACAACACGACCATCACGCCGGACCAAATCAGTGTTCAACAAGTAGCAGCATTGTCGAGCACTGACTCCTCCGGTATGAACGCCGTCGCCTACATCAGTTCTACCCAGGGCGCTGTGGCATTTGAAGGTCGTGAACCATTCAAGTACAACCGTATTGACATCTCAACAGTGCCGGGCTCACGCTCGACATCGTTCGCAGTTGGGAATGCGATTTACTTGTCTGATTTGTTGCCCCAGATCAATGCAGCGTGGTCATTGAATCTCACCGAAGCGGACATCCAGGATGGTATCTTGCCTGGCTTTCCACAAGGTGCGACCAGTGTCTCGCTGATGATGGAGATGGCATCGGGGAGTTTGTTGTGGATCAACGAGGTGGAGATTAGCATTACTCCAAACTCTTCGACCACGTCAGACGGCAGTGACGGTTCATCGTCATAGCAAAAATTTACATGCCTGTGGATTACTATGAGCGGAGAAAGCTCCCTCAAGACTTCCCCAGTCCCGAACATTTTTTCCAAGGTTAATCATGCAGATCAATTCCAGCCTGACCGCACTCGGCAACCTGCTCGCACAGATCACCGCCGATAACGCACAATGGTCGGCAGTCACCGAGGCAATCGCCGCGGTGCAAAGCATCAGCGCCGTTACGCCTGACGCTGATGGTCGCAACACCGTCGTCGTTGTTGGCGCAACGGGTTACAGCGACACCGAAAGCTTCACGTACACCCGCCGCGGTCTGGGCGACAGCGTCAACCCGGCTCCGACCGCCATCTCGCTGCAAGGCACGGAAACCGCGGCTGACGTCGCAAAGCTGGTCGCATCGGCTCTCGGCCTGGTGCAATCGGAAGTCTCGTTCAATGCGTCGTTCATCAACGCGGACGGCACCATCACGCAACCGGCTGCTGCGGCTGACGGCACGGTGACGGGTTCGATCGCAATCGTTTCGGCTTCGGGCTCGCTGCTCTACGTCGACGGTTCGACCCTGTCGCTCGCAGTGAACTTCCCGAGCGTGGTGGTGACGCCGCCGGTTCCGACACTGGCCGCGCTGACGCAAGTCACGGCTCTGTCGGGCTTCTCGGCAGCTGCTGCTCCGGTGGTGACGCCGCCGGCATCGACGGACGGTACGTCGTCGACGGGTACGGCAACTGACGGCACGACTTCGACTGGTGGCACCACGTCCCCGGCCGCTGACGGCACGTCGAGCACGGGTACGACGGGCACGGACGGTCAAGCAGCAGGCGGCACGACCGCTCCGGCAGCTGACGGTACGGGTTCGGCACCTGCTGCTGATGGCACGACTTCGACGGGTACCACGCCCGCCGCTGACGGTACCACCAGCACACCCAGCGCTGCTACGGACGGCACCGCTGCCGCCGGTACGACGCCCGCTGCCGATGGCACGACGACTGCTCCTGCTGCTACGGACGGCGCAACGCCGGCTGCACCGGCTGCTGACGGTCAAGCTTCGCAAGCCGCAGCAAGCTAAGCAGTAAGCAGTACACAGCTAGCTAGGTAGTTACAGCAAAACGAAAGCGTACCTCGGGCATCGTCCTGAGGTACGCTTTTTATTCCCTCAACTTGAAAGTCCTATGCACATCAATCCAAGTCTCACGGGTCCGCAGAACATCATTGCTTATGCGACGAATCCCGCCTTCACCGCACCGACCGATCCGAACAACGTCCTGTGCGGCACACCTCTCCCGTTCCCACCCCCGAACGGCTTCACGGAAATCCCTGGCGTCAATATCGACGGCTCGAACAGCAACACGATGGTGGATGTGTATATCACCGATCTGCTCGAAGATGTGAATGAAGATGGTGCAACACAGACCATCATCTACGAACGTGGTCTTATCAGCGCTGGTGTCGCATCGAACCCTGGTGTCACAGTCACCACGCAAACGCAAGGCGTCTTGCTGCTCGAAGCGATCGCACTGCAATTGGGACTGGTAGCGACGGAACTCCAACTCATCTCCACGGCAACGGGCACCGCTGTCATTGGACCGATCACCAACTCGGTATTGTATCTGCCGGGTAACCTGACCGTGACACTCGTTTACAGCGATTGAAAAACGCTACAGACCTATATCACGCCCATGACTAAGTACCCCTAATCTTTCACAGGAGCTCATCATGAGCGTGTTAGGCAATGTTGGTGCAGCGCTTGCCACCATTGGTGCAGCCGTTGCAGTCGTTTATGGTATCAAGAAGATTGATGACCACGTCAAGTTCAAGAAGAACGTCAAGCAGTTGCAGGACGCCCTTCCCCGTGGCGAACTCGCTGACGCTCTGTCGTCCCATGCAGTAGCCAGCGTCAAGGCGCTGAACTCGTAAGCTTTTTCTGTTGTTTCACTCACCCAGTTGTACCGAAGTCAAAACCAACCAAACCAAAAGGAACAGAACATCATGTCACTCAAGAACGCACTCCTGAAGAAGCTCGGCCTCGCAGTTCCCGTCGAACGCAATGAACTCGGTGAAATGGAAGTCCTCATCCACAAGGACGCCCGTCACCACGCAGCACACGGCTTCGTTGTCGCTTCCTGCCGGGCACTGAACATCAAGAGCGGCGTCGTCGCTGTGGTGTTGCCGGACTTCGACGAAGCGCCGCCGGTTACCGTTCGCCTGCTGATCGACCTGCAAGAAGCATTCCACGCCCAAGGCTGGACGCTCTCGCACATCGTGGCATGGGACGGCGTAGCGAACGTGAAGAACTCGAATGCAACAATCGAGCATCACGTCGAACCGGAAGGCTTCTCGACACCGGGCTGGCAACAGCCGCAGGCCGCTGAAGCTGCAACGGATCTGGATGTGCCGGCGTTTCTGCGCCGTCAAGCTGAAGGCGCAACGAACGCTGCCACACCGTCGGGCGTGCTCACGTTCCCGCGTCGTGATCCGCTTGCGCTCAAGCACGGCAGCGCTGTGCAGGAAGAAGGCATCAGCGACCCGACAGTCATCCGCCTGATCGCTACTGCCAACAAGCGTGTCGAGCATCTGGACGACATGACGCGCAATGCTTCGAAGATCCGTTTCGAGCAGATCGGCGCGAATGGCCTGACCACTGGCAAGAGCTACGAGTACATCTCGGACAAGCTCTCGGCAGCAGTCGACGTCATCTTGCAAGCACATCGCGAAGCAGAAACCGAGTCGGTCGCCGCACAGTCGTAAGCAGTTAGGACAGGGGGCCACGGCTCCCTGTCTATGCCGAATAACCATAACAACAAACCAAGCCAAGGAGCAGTCATGCTTTCCAAACAAGTCAAGCAGCGCCGCGCTGTGAATCGCGCCATTCGCTCCATGTCCGGGAACAAGCACTCCCGCCTCGTCATCAAGCGCCACAAGCGTAATGGCGCGACGTTCGTTCCGGACGGTCCTTTCCTCAGGATATTCAGCTTTGATCTGAACGCCGTCGATACTGTCGACCAAGGAGACTAATGTGCTTCTGGACCTTATTCTTGCGCATCGCGATGACCGCATTCAAGTGGCTGTTAACGAGGCGATGGATCCGAAACAAGCTCATGGTTCCGCTAGTGTGGTGGATCCTCAAGGCCGTCATCGCTCGGTTCCGTTCCAAGTCGATCGCCCGGCGCGCATCAAACGCCCGACACCTGATCAAGTGACGGATCTGTTCAAGCAATTCGATCAACTCGGCTTTCATGCTGAGACGGTCTTTATCGGACGTGGTACAGCCAAGCGCACTTTCCGTCGCTCTGCTGCTCACGCCTAATACCAGCTGTTCCAATCCACGTTGATGACACGTGGGTCTTTTTGAGGGGAGGGGCTGTTCGATAGGCAGCCCGCTAGTCCGCCCCCCTCTTTTTTTGGTCCCAACTAGCAAAACGAATCAAACGAGAAATACTGATATATCACTAACATGTCCTCATTGTTAGGAACTTTAACTCACGAGGCTTGTGATGTTTTTTACTTACCTCCCTGATTTTGTGCAGGAACCTTCCCCAACCCTTAGAAGGAGTTTATGATGAACGACGCCGAGAAGCAGCAGAAGCGCGACGAACTCATGGTGCAGTTTCAAGCCAACCCGATCGCGTTTGTTCGTGCACTCAGCAGTGCCCGTGTTCAGAACGGCCAACAGCCGGCGCCGAACACCCACCTGTTGAGCTGGGCTGGTGGCCGTCCCCACGACCACGGTCTCTTCGGTCAGAACATCATCGAGAAGATGCTCGACTACATCCTCGAACTGGAAGAACGCCTCGTCGAAGACGTCGAGGAATTCAGGGGCAAGAGCCTGAAAGCGATCACTCAAAAGCGCGAGCTGAGTGGTTTCAACAAAGCGAAGTAATCATTCACAATCCGCGGAACTAAGAACGAAATGAGCGAAAAGAAATTCCACACGAAGTACCCGGCGTTTACGCTGGGCATCGACAGCCGTGCTGTGGTCGAGATGGGCATGAAGACCAACTGTCTGGAGAACAAACCCTGGTGGTGGTTCGAGGACAATGGCGCAGCCCTCGGCCTGTCCGACGAGAAGCCCAACAGCAAACTCGTCAACAGCCGGCTCGTGATCCGTCAGCGCAATCGTCTCGAGAGCGACGAAAGCGTGCTCCAGATCCTGCCGTACACGATCGTTGGTTGGGAGTCTGCCAATCCGCTGGACCAGAAGGTTTCGACCTACTACCGCGTGCCGGGCGCCGGTGAACAGCGTCTGGATGACAAGACGTCGATCGGCTACGGTGGTCATCCGGAATACACGGACTTCACGTGGACGGATAACGGCGACCTCGATCTCTTCATGACGATCCTCGCCGGCATTCTGCGTGAGCTCGAAGAAGAACTGGCGTTCATCGACACTCGTACCGGCGAACACGTCAGCATTCATCTGCTCGCGATTTATGGCGAAACGCTCCACTTCCGCGGCTTCATCTACGACACGTCCAATGCAGTGGGTCGGGTGCATTTGGCCGTCGTGCATTACCTCCAGCTGCCCGAGTACATCCGGGTCGAAAAGCGCAAGAGCGAGCAGTCGCATCTCCACGGCCCGGACCTCAGCTTGCAAGAGCTCGTCGACAACCAGGAGCAATTCGAGCCGTGGTCGCGCATCATTATCAACGACCACTTCGAACGTGAAGCGGCGGTGAACGAAAACCTGAACGCCCACGAAGAGCAGTATCGTGACGCTCAGTATCACCGTCTGGCTGATGCAGCTGGTCAGGCTGACAGCGTGGAAACGCCGGCGACGATCCTGCACGAAACCGTGCTGAGTGAAACGCTGAAGGCCGACGCCTCGTAATACGCCCGTGGTCCCAGAATGCTATGCAGTGCAAGAGGGTGCGAGAAGCACCCCTGGGACCACACTTCTTTTTTCATGAGGCGTATCGTGAGCGCGGTACCATTGAAGGACCTTCCGATCTCATCGGGTTGTATGAGACGGTTGATGATGTTGCGCGGCAAGGGACGGTATCAGCTGGTGTGTAAGCTGAGACAATCACCAGAGGGCGTGCAGGTATTGGTGTGGCGTTTTGAGTCCAGACTGAACCTGTCGGCGCAAGCGCGCCTAAGTGTCCCGAATCTGTTAAAGCCTACTTTGATCCTCTCAGAGTTGGATGTATATCCCGTAGGTGAAGACAACGCCTATGAGGAGCCGGAAGAGGAAGGTCTTGCGCCTTGGGAGTTTACTCCTGCGCGTGAGTTCGACAGAGATGTCTTTGATCAGCATATCTAGCTCTACTACAACTAAGAACCATGCATATCGCGGGACTGAAAGACCTCATTCAGGGGGCATTTGAAAACAAGAAGTTTATGACCAATGGTCAGAATCTTCCTGGTATTGATTTCAGCCAACCAGTGTTCTATGAGGTCACGGCGCTGAAGAACACAGGCTTGGTCGGTACGATCAAGATCGAAGACGATAAGATCGTCGAAGCGGATGACGCCTACGTGCGCATTCACTGTTTGCAACTGTCGCCAGAATGTATCTTCCAAAGCACGATCGTCGGACTGCTCCAGCAGTGTCCACTGACCAGTGTCTGTCTGGAAGGTGCTACGAAGATTCGCATCTCGATTACAGGCTTTACGGCGTTCGGCAAGAAGCCCTTCCGTCGTCCTGCAATTGATGTGATTAGCGATCACACGCGGCCAGTTGAGTGGCGCCGCTTACAGGTTGAACACAGCTACGTTGTACGAGAAAAAGACCTGGAGCCGGCATAAAAGCCTCCCTATTTGAGTGGCGCTTCGGCGCCGCTTATATGCCGTTGGGTAGAAATTATTAAGCACAGCCATCACATGGAAGAACCTATTACAACCAACAAACCTTTTATCTGAACCATGAGCATCTTTGACGACACCAAACTCAAAAGCGAAAAGTGGGAACAATTCCCCGGCATGTTCTTGACGGTCGAAGGACCTGATGGAAGCGGTAAGACCACCGTTATGCCTCGCATCATAGAGACGCTG
>Ga0265338_10002332_pt1 | contig 28677 bp, 25 predicted proteins | sample 42126metaG_FD_193579 | JGI IMG/M metagenome (GOLD analysis project Ga0265338, IMG submission 193579) | Rhizosphere microbial communities from Carex aquatilis grown in University of Washington, Seatle, WA, United States - 4-21-26 metaG | ecosystem: Host-associated > Plants > Roots > Rhizosphere...
AATTGAGCGAATAGGCATAATACAATCAAGTTATTGAGCTATATATGAGTTTGTGCGCACACAATTCCCAATCGGTACGCCGCTTGTTGTACACTCTGCGTTCCGCTTGCGTAGAAAGGCTTGCGCTTTCAGATGCGTTCTGAGGCTCTGGCGGAGCAAGGAATTTTTTCCATGAAGCCGCTCAATCGTGCAGACCAGATTCTGCGAGAGTTGCGCAAGAAGGGCAGCATCTCGCTCGATGAACTAATCGAGGAGCTGGGCACCTCGGCCGCGAGCGTACGGCGCGATCTTGCCAAACTGGAAGGAAAAGGCCTGGTGCGGCGGACCCACGGCGGAGTGACTCTAGTCGAGCCGTTGCTCTATGAACCCTTCCGCTACGACTCGCTGTTTCAAAACCGAGAGCAGCATCGCACGACGGAGAAACGCAGGATCGGCATTGCTGCCGCGGAACTGATTCAGGAAAACGAGACCATCGGCTTTACCGCCGGCACGACCACGACTCATGTGGCGCGCAATCTTCGCAATCGGCACAACATCCGGGTGATCACCAGTGCGATCAACATCGCCATGGAGCTAAGCAATTGTCCCGGTCTGAAGACGTTCGTCACCGGAGGCTTCGTGCAATGGGCGGGATCGTTTTCTCTGGTCGGACACGCCGCCATCACGTCGCTGAACGACGTTTACATGGACCGGGTTTTTGTCAGCGTCTGCGGAATTGACCTGGCGCGAGGGATCACGGTCATCGAACCGGAAGAGGGATTGACGTTTCGCGCCATGATCCATCAGGCCAAGCAGACGATCGTCGTCGCCGACTCCAGCAAGATTGGGATCGTAACCCCTGCCTTGATCTGTCCCATCTCCAATGTTCAAATGCTCATCACCGACACGCGTGCCACCGACAAGGTGATCGCCCCGTTCATCGAGCAGGGCATCGAAGTGCAAAGAGTGTAGGTTCGAGGGAGCGGCCACGCCTTCTACGGAGCTTCGTCCTTATCGTTGAAGATTTGGAACTCGCGGATATGCGCCTCTGCGGACGAAGAGAGTATGTTCAGGCGCACACGTGAAGCAGTCACGCGCGCAAAGCGATCGATCCTCTTGTGTCCAATGGCTTGCCCCTTGCATACTTCAACCCACTTCCCGTTCGCGTAGATTTCTACGGCATATTTCTGGATGTGCTGCCCCGCATGCAGCCACTCCATGGTCAACACACGATCGAAAGTGATGGGGCGATTAAAGTTCACCTCGAGCGCCGCATGATGTGAACCGGCAGGCGCCGACCAGAAAGTATCAGGATTGCCATCCAGCGCGAGCTCTTGCTCGCCAGTCCCTCTCGCATGTCGTGAGACCAGATTGCTGCCGTAGCGCTCGTGGAGCGTCGACCCAAATTCCTTCAGCCGCTGCACATCGGCGTCGGGCAGCAACCCGCGACGGTCGGGCGCAATTCCGAGCACGAGTTGTCCGCCGTGCCCAACTGACTGTTCATAGATCGACATCAGTTCCGGCACGCTCTTGAGGCTCGCCTCATCGTTCGGATGCCAGAACCAGTGACTCTTGCGCAGCGGCGTATCGGCTTCGACCGGCCGCCACCGCACGTATCCATGGCGGTCGATCACGTTCCAGTTCTCGTAGGGGATCACTCCATCTTCATTGCCTACCCAGCGGATGTCACCATAGTCCAACAGCCCCACATCGGCGAACACCAGCGTGTTGGGCTGGTAGGTGCGCAACTCCTCGATGATCCGCGGAAAATTGTAGACGTGACCGCCGCTGCCGGCGCCATCAAGCCAGAACTCCTCCAAGTTGCCGTACCCCTGCACCAGTTCGTCGAGCTCAGCCGCGTAGTACTTGTCGTATTCGGCGGAGTTGCTGTAGCGCGGCTCGTGACGATCCCATGGCGAAAGATAAACGCCGAACCTCAGTCCATATTTCCGTGCAGCCTCCTCCACTCGCCGCACTACGTCTCCCTTGCCGTCTTCCCAGGGACTGCTCTTCACGCTGTAATCGGTCTGCGACGTCGGCCACAAGCAAAATCCGTCGTGATGCTTGGCCACAAAGATCACATATTTCATCCCCGCAGACTGTAGCGCCTGCATCCATTGCTCGGGATCGAATTGCGTCGGGTTGAACACCTTCGGATCGGCCGTGCCGTCACCCCATTCGCGATCCATGAACGTGTTAGGGCCGAAATGGATGATGGCTCCCATTTCCAGGTCTTGCCACTCGACCTGTTGGGGAGACGGTTTCAGGTCAGCGGCATCCTGCGCGCAGAGTTCACCGAGCCCAATCAGCAGGAAAAGTAGACAGCGTCGCGCGACTGCGGAAAATCTCATTCGGATTCCTCTCCTGTTCCGTCGTATATTCGTCTTTTCTTCGCTATACTATTCCGCGAGCTCATGAACTTCGCTTCCCTTCTTCGGCAAGAGCTAGCTGGCCGTGCTCTCCAATATGCCCACTCGCAAACGCTGCATCACTGCCTGAGCTTCGGCGAGACGCAAATGGTGTGCTTCACACCCGACGAAAATAAATCGTCGCACGGAAATTTTATTCAGCAAAGCTACCAGGCGATAGCTTTGAATCCTGCCTGGCGGCGACGCCTGACTAAGGTTCACTCGCAAGGACGAACGTCGCTGCCGAAATCCGATCACGGACGCTGGATGGAACTCGACTCCTGTGTCAGCTCAGACGCGCTCCTGATGAATATCTTCTGCTATCCGCGCATTTCTAGAAGTTGCCACTTCTTCAACTTGCTGGGCGTCGATCCCGGTACGGCCCCACGTTTTGGATACCCAGCCCGCGTTCCACTCATCAATGGCAAGTTCGACAGGACCGAGGCCGATATGCGACTCGGCCATCTACTGCTGGAAGCAAAGCTTACAGAAGGCGATTTCCAGCGTGCCCCGAAGCGAGTTCTCGAAACCTACCGTGATTTCCACGAGGTCTTCGATCGGGAGCGTCTGCCTCAGACGGAACGGCACTACATCTCCTATCAACTTCTGCGCAACGTGCTGGCGGCCCATGCCTTGCAGTGCTCATTTTGCGTATTACTGGACGCTCGCCGGCCGGACCTGTCGGAATCCTGGTACGCAGTCATAAAGTGCGTAAAGCCGCTGGAATTGCGAAGCGCCTTGAGAGTCCTGACATGGCAAGAATTGGCAGAGACTCTACCCTCAAGGCTGAGAGCATTCTTGGCGGTCAAGTACGGAATCGAGTCCAACACGCGATCGCGAAAGTAAGCGCGCCTAACAGTCTCCCAATACTGGTTTTGCTGACACTCAATCGGCATTATGCTCCCCACTGAAGGACGGTATAGGAGCGCGCGGGAACTTCAAACTTGGTCCGTCCTCCAGCCGTCGCCGGCTTGTCGAATGCCTGAGGAACCACGCGCTGCGGAGCCTCAAAGCTGTTGAATGCTTTCAGATCACTACCCGTCAGTGTGGTGGAGGTCAGCAACTTTCCAGGCGCGAGGCCCTGCCAGTTAATCTCGACCGCGCGCGATTTGGTCAGGTCTCGATTGAGGATGAATAGTGACGTCTTGCCATCTTCCGAACTCAGCGTTCCCGCAACGTCGAGATAGGGGACCTGTCCGAACTCTGCAACCTCATACGCGGGCGATTCCACCAGCACGTTCAGCACATTGCCACGCGCCCATTGGAGAGCCCAGCTATAGGGGTAGTAGATGGATTGCCGCAACAGGCCCTTGGCGTTGGTCGCAATCGGCGCGATGACATTGACCAATTGCGCCAGGCATGCGAGTTTGATCCGGTCGGCGTTGCGCATCAGAGTGTTGAGGATTCCTCCGACCAGCAGCGCGTCTTCCAGGTTATAGACCTCTTCCAAGAGATGCGGAGCTTCGTGCTCATGGCCATTCATCGCTTCGGCGTCGCGGGCACGATACCACACGTTCCACTCGTCGAATGACAGCCAGAGTTTCTTCGGCGACCGCTTGTGTCCGCGAACCAGGTCGCACACGGAGAGCGTTTCCGCAATCTGACGTTCCATGCTCAGATTCATGGCGACAAACTTTGCGCTGTCTCCGCCAGTCTCTTCCTTGGTATTCCCGACGTAACGATGCAGAGACAGGGCGTCGACGTATTCGTAACACTGCTCGAGCACCTCGCGGTCCCATTCCAGATATGTCGGCATGCCCGGACCACTGGAGCCGCAAGCAATCAGTTTGAGAGACGGATCCACCGCTCGCATCTGGCGGGCGGCATCCTGCGCCTTCATCCCGTATTCGGTGGCGGTCATGTGACCGATCTGCCATGGACCGTCCATCTCATTTCCCAGACACCAGTGCTCGACTCTATGCGGTTGCTCAATGCCGTGGCTGCGCCTCAAGTCACTCCACTTCGTTCCCTTCTCGACGTTGCAGTATTCCAGGAGCGCAGCGGCGCTTGCCGCTGTTCCAGTCCCGAAGTTGAGCCCCATGAGGGGTTGGCTGCCCACGGCCTTACACCACTGCATGAATTCATTGGTCCCGAACTGGTTGGTGTCGACAGTATTCCAGGCCTTGTCGAGAACCCGCGGACGATCCTTCTTCGGTCCAACGCCATCGAGCCAGTTGTAGCCCGAAACGAAATTGCCGCCGGGATATCGAATGATCGGAACTCCCAGATTGCGTACTTCGTCCATCACGTCTTTGCGAAGTCCGTTCGCATCTGAGAGCGGTGAGCCCGGGTCGTAAATGCCTTCATAAATCGCGCGCCCCAGATGTTCCAGAAACGATCCAAACATGTTCCGGTCCAGCGGCGCGATCGTGCGCCGGGAGTCGACATAGATGTGCGCGGTGCCGGCAGAATCAGCAGACGCTGTGCTGGCCGACTGACCGGATGCAAGACGGCCCGTGAGCAGCGTTGCGGAGCATGCGATGCCGGCGCCGGTGGCTTGTTGCAGGAACTTTCGTCGAGAATCGGAAAACATATTGGCATTCTCCTGTGCGATCTTCTGCGCACTGCGAGTTTCTTTATTCTGATCTGGCCACAAGTTGGTAGGTCAGTGTTCGCTAACCGCCTTCGCCGCAGCGATCAAGCCGGGCAGCACGCTTCCGAACTCGGTATTTCCCGGATCGCCGAAGGCAAAATAGAGTTTGCGATAGTGCTGATAGAGATCCGCGTAAACTCGCTCAGCCGATTTCTCGGGCTCGTAGACCTTAAAGGTCGGGCAGATCCTGTCCTGCGCTTCGCCGATCGTCTTGAACGTCCCGGCTGCGAGGAAAGCAAAAATAGCGGAGCCAATTCCGGTGACCTTGCTGCCAGGCACGAGCACCGGCCTGCCCAGGACATTGGCATAGACCTGATTGAGCACCAGATTATTTTGCGGAATTCCGCCGCCGTTGATCACTCGCGCCGTCGGCGCCCCATACTCGCTCATGCGATCGAGAATCACACGGGTGTGAAACGCAGTCCCTTCAATGGCTGCGAAGAGTTCATCTTGGGCGGTGTGCTGGAGATTCCATCCGAGCGTAATCCCGCCGAGATTCGGATTGACCAGCACCGTGCGGTCCCCATTGTCCCAAGTCAGGCGGAGCAGGCCCGTTTGTCCGGCACGATAGACCTCCAGCCCCTTGCTCAGTTTGGCAATAGTCGTATTCGCTCGCAAAGCGATGGCACTGAAGATATCTCCAGTAGCGGAGAGCCCCGCTTCGACCCCCGTGTATTGCGGGTGCACACTTCCTTTCACCACACCACACACGCCCGGGATCAACTCCGCCTGCTTCGCGTACGCAATAATGCAAGTAGAGGTGCCGACCACGTTGACGACATCGCCTTCCCTGGCCCCGGCACCGATAGCGTCCCAGTGCGCGTCGAACGCTCCCACGGGAATTGGGATGCCGGCGCGCAAGCCGAGTTTCTCTGCCCACTGCGGCGCCAGGGTTCCGGCAATCTTGTCTGAGGTGGAGTATTGCCCGCCCAATTTTTCGCGAACTCCGCCCAGCAGCGGATCGACTTTGACGAGGAAGCTCTCCGGGGGCAGACCGCCCAGAGCTGCATTCCACATCCACTTGTGGCCCATGGCGCAAATACTTCGCTTGGCTTGCGCCGGACTGGTGATTCCGCACAACGTGGCGGCAACCATGTCGCAGTGTTCGAAGGCGCTCGCGAATTGGCTGCGCTTTTCGGGGTTGTGGCGCAGCCAGTGCAGGAGCTTCGCGAATCCCCACTCGGAGGAGTACACGCCGCCGCACCATTGAATCGCTTCCAGCTTCTCGCGGTGCGCCAGCTCCGTAATCTCGGCCGCCTCTTGTTTCGCGCGGTGATCGCACCAGAGATAGTAGTCGTCGAGCGGAGTGAGGTCCGCGGCCACCGGAATGACGCTGGAACCAGTGGTGTCGAGGGCGATGGCGTCAATGCGATCGCCGGAAATCCCAGCCTCTTTCACAGCCTGGCGCGTCGCGGACGCTAGAGCCCGCATGTGATCCTCATGCGCCTGTGTGGCGTAGTCGGGATCCTCGCGCTTTCGGTGGAGCGGATATTCCGAAACAGCAGAGCCAATCAGGCCACGATCGCTATCGACCAGAGAGACGCGTACGCTGAGTGTGCCGAAATCGACTCCTGCCACAATGGCCATCTGTTCACCCCTGTTGCTGCTTCGGTCAGCCACATCGCCGGAGGCGCCTGGAAGTTAGCCTCGCTCCCCGATTTTGAGTAATCGTTTACTCAAACAGCAAAACATAGTGAACAGCACGCATTTTGTCAATCAATCGTACGGCTGTGGGAAGAGGGCTTCAGTGATGTTGATAACGTTGGGTTTGGATGAGAGTTCGATCTCCGCCGTTCTTGACTTCACCCCAAACGCCGGTCTCGTCGAGCGCATTCTTCGCGACCTGCAGTCCCTTATTCGCTGGAGTTCCGCGTAAAACGGTATCACTGGTATCAGTCTTTATTAGGACACAGGCAATTGTCCCCGCTCGCTCCGTGCCCCGACGTGCTCGTCGGAATGTTCGGCTCGGAGTTTGTCGGCGATTTGGTCGACGGTTAAGGGTTTACTGAAATAGTAGCCCTGAATCTCGTCACACTGATGTGCCCGCAGGAATGACATTTGCGCTTCGTTTTCGACACCTTCGGCAATTACCTTGAGGTTCAGGCTTTTGGCCATGCTGATGATTGCGGTTGTAATCGCTGCGTCATCAGGATTCACGGCGACGTCCCGAACAAACGAACGGTCTATCTTCAGCTTGCTTACCGGAAACCGTTTCAAATAACTGAAGCTGGAATAGCCAGTTCCGAAGTCGTCAATCGCCAACGACAAACCCATGGCCTTCAATTCTTGAAGAACTGATAAGTTGACGTCTGCGTTAGCTAGCAAGAGGCTTTCCGTCAGTTCCAGCTCGAGATAGTGAGGGGCGAGGCCAGTCTCACGGAGTACCTTTCTAACCAGTTCGCAAAAGCCCTGTTGACGAAACTGGACCGCGGACACGTTGATTGCTACTGGAACGGCGGAAAGCCCTTCATCTTGCCATTTGCGCGCCTGAGAACAGGCTGCCCTGAGCACCCATTCACCGATTTGCATGATTAGGCCACTGTTCTCAGCAATTCGTATGAACTTATCGGGGGGTACGAGGCCCAAGTCCGGGTGGTGCCAGCGGAGCAGCGCTTCCAACTCGCTGATCTTTCCGGTAGCAATATCCAGCTGCGGTTGGTACACGAGAGAGAGTTCTTTCTTGTCGAGTGCCAGGCGCAATCCGTTCTCCAGGGTCAAGCGCTCGACAGCCTGAGCATTCATATCCGCGGTAAAAAACTGAAAATTGTTCCGCCCATAGTCCTTGGCGCTATACATGGCAGCATCGGCATGCTTGATTAGCGTTTCGCTATCCGCACCGTGTTCCGGGAAGATGCTGATGCCTAGGCTGCAACCAACGCTCAGAGAGTGACCCAGGATGACGAATCTGGTCGTCATTGCGTCCATAAACCGCTCTGCGGCAACTGCGGCGCCGGGGGTGTCGTTGATATTGGTGAGCACAATGAGGAATTCGTCTCCGCCTAATCGGGCTACGGTGTCTTGTTCACGTGCACAGCGTTGAAGCCGTTCTGCCACGCTCTGCAGAAGGAGGTCACCAACCGAATGCCCGAGCGAGTCATTGATTGTTTTGAAGCGGTCGAGATCAAAGAATAAAAGAGCGACTTTGTGCTTCTGCCGACGAGCAGTGGCCAGGGCTTTTGACAAACGATCGCGCAGGAGAATCCGATTCGGTAGACCCGTCAGAGCATCATAGTAGGCGAGGGATCGAACTCGCTCCTCGGCAACCTTGCGCTCAGTGATGTCGACGAGCGTTCCCTCAACAATACTGGCGGTGCCTGAATCGTCATCGACGAGACTTACATTTAACATCGCCCAAGCGGACTCACCGTTCTTGCGTCGAAACCTCATCTCATGGTTAGTAATGCTTTTCTCGGATTTGAGTTTTGTCAAAAACGCTTCCCGATCAGAGTCCGTGTCATACAAATTGGAGACAGGGAGGGCTATGACTTCCTTCGGCGAGTCATAACCGAACATGCAAGCAGTGGCTTGATTGCACTCCACGAAACGCCCTGCGAGCGTGGTGCGAAAGACGCCTGCCAGATTGCGCTCGAACAGGAGCCGATAGCGCTTCTCCGACTCGCGAATGGCCCGTTCGGCCCGCTTTCTCTCGGTGACCACTGCTCCCAGGCAAAGACCCGTTAGTCCCAGAGCCAACATGGCGAGTTGTAGCTTAGGGAGCGACCCACTTGGCGCCCGGGTGATCCAAGCTGCGAACATCATTCCGACACTAATGGCGAATGTGGTCAGGATGGCTCCTGGCAGGCCGCGCCGAACGGCGATCCAGATGACCGGGACGAATAGTAGATAAAGAGGCTGATAGGGAATCGCCGGCGCATATCCGAAGACAAACCAGATGGCGAATACAACAAATCCGGATTGTGCTGTCAGTTCGAGGATCTCAGTCGCCGAAATGCGAGCGCCCCAAACGGTGGGCAGGCGAAATCTATTTCCCGATCGCAACCAGCAGCCCAATAGCGGAGCTACGTATACCAGCAAGAAAGGCGTGAAGGTGATGATCGCAAGCGCGTCGCTGGCCCACCAATCTGCCAACATCCGGAGGGCATGGGATCGGTTGATCCGACCGTCTCCCAAGAGAGTCCATACTCCGAACAGAGCGCTGAGGATCGCCGCGCCGAGGGCAGCTACGATGTAGCGCCCGACATCGCGCAGAGTGCCGAGTTGGAAATCGATGCGCCAGTGTCGTCTCAGGATTGCCGCGGCGCCCACGTAGCCAAGATATATCGCAATCGACCCCGGTAGTCCGCACCACGAAGAGATCGGCCGATGGTAGTTCACCACCGCAGCGACCACACTGGAGATAAAGACCACAGGCACACAGCGTCTGCCTCCATACAACAGCAAAGCCATGGTCAGTCCCACCGGTAGATACCACGGGGGTGCCCCCTCCCACCCCTGCGATGCTGTAGATGAACCGTCTAAAACCAGGAATGTAGCTCCGAACAGCAGTCCCAGCAGCAATTGCTTAGAGAAGGGGATATCGCGCCAATTCCAGGCCTCAAAAGATGTCACCGTTGACGAGCATTCGTCCTGCTCAGCTCGGTGCGCGAGCGCGTCAGCGGCTGCCGGATAGCAACGGCTTTGAGGATCGCTGAGGTTGTAGCGTTCGACGTTCGAGGTCATCGCAACCCGAGTTCGAATCCATGTCTACGGTAGAACGCCGGCGGTAGCTGGGGACATGGGATCTGAAAATAGGTTTGCAAGCGGACCACCGTTGCAAGTTCATGAAAAAGACAGCCAGTTTGAACACGATCCTGTCTGGAATATGGACAAATGTACAGAATTTCGACGTGAGTCAACCTGCCAATACGCCTTAGAAGTCTGCGCGGGCCGACGGCGACGCATCCGAGGCACTGGGAAACATTGGTATCGAATTATGGTCCAACGATGCTGGAAACCTTGTTGTTCACCCCGACAACGGCGCACAAAACTCGGCCGCTGCCTAAGGTCGTGCAGCTCGGATTCCCGACTGTGGTTTGCCCGAGTCGCGTGAGTCCACTCCACGAGGTTCCGTTAAACACATCCACCCAGAGCGCACTGTCCGCGACGCCAAAGACGCCGCACACCAGCTGGCTGGCGGCGTTACTGACGCAGGCTCCTTTGGGTCCCACAACCCCTCCTAGGTTGCCGTTGGTCCATCCTGTCCAGTTTGCCGTCGCCCAGGTCCCGCCCGTGAAGCGGTTACCGAAGAACGCCGAGAAAGTTGAGCGAGCAAAACACACGACTTCTCCGGGGACTCCAAAGTTGCTGCAAGTCGGCTCCCCGGTTCCCTCTCCACCAGTATTGATGAAGCCATCCCAACTCGTCCCGTTGTAGCGGTTCGCGATTTCACTGCTGGATGTATCTTGCATTATGCACACTACCCTCCCAGCGTCGTCGCTCGCGCATCCTGGCGCTGAAGTTGCGTGCGCAGCCTGATTGTCGAACGCGCTCCACGCCGTTCCGCTGAATACGCTGGAGGTAAGTCCGCCGGTCGCGCTGCGCGCCGCACACAAGACTCGGCCGCCCCCGAGAGTGGCGCAGCTTGGGCCCGAAGCCAACGAGGCTTTCAGTGTGACTTCCGCGCTCCAAGCGGAACCGTTGAATACGGAATAGACCATGCCGCCACCGGTGGCCCGGGCCGCGCAGATCACCTGCCCATTGCCGTCCGGGGCACAGCTGGGCCCCGATGTGATGGTTCCTGACAGATTTTTCCAGCCCGACCAAGTTGTGCCGTTGAACTGATTCACTAGCAGCGTGTTGGTGAAGCTGCGCGCCGCACAGATCGCAGCGCCGCTGGAGAGCGGTGCGCACGAGGGATCGGAATTCACGGTGTTTGTTCCCAACGAGATAAATCCACCCCATGTAGCCATTGCTGGATACGCTTGCAATAGCAGTAGTAGCGTAGCGATAAGAACAACTAAGCGAGCTTTCATGTTTGAACCCTCCTTAATTTTCACAACGCATTGCAGTTGGGTAAGAAGACTCCAGCTGCTAGCGGATCACGATACTGCCGCTCTCAGTCCGTACCTCGATTCGTTTGCCTCCACCGTTTAGTGTTTGATAGAAGCGATGGGGATCGGGGTTCGGCATGGCGATGCCCTCGCGATCGACCTGAACCTCACCGGATGTCGTCGAAACGTCGAGTTCGAGTTTGGCAGCCCGGGACAAATCAAGGCGCACATTTCCCGAGGCCGAACGCAACTGCCAATCGTCGTGGGGTATCGCTCTGATGTGAAGATCTCCAGCATCCGTCGACCCTACAAGTGTGCCTCTGGCACCGCCCACATCGATCCTCCCGGTCCCTTTCTTTACGGTGGCTGTGGAAGGCCCGACAAGCATGAGAGTAATGTCCCCATCTTCTGTCTCGGCGCTCACACCCTGTGCCACGCGACTGCAGGAAATGTTGCCTCTGCCCGTCTGGGCTTCGACGTGCTCTCCGATAACCTGGATATCCAAATTTCCGTTATCGGCTCGCGCTTGTAACCCCTTCGATACATATGCAGCCGTGATGTCTCCGAGGCGGGTCACTGCCTTCACAGGCCCCAAGATCCCAGTGATGTTTTGTTTGCCGCGATTGAGCGTCGAAGTAACTTCTGTGCGATAAGGCACATCAATCCGATAGAGAACAGTGATCCCCGCCTCGGGATAAGTAGCATGGGGAGCGTGTCGGACGATGAGGTGGTTCTCTTTCTGATCGAGGGTGAGTACCTTGGAGAAGAAATCGTCATCTAACCGCGTGTCTGCAGAGGATTTTGCGGTCGCGGAGATCGATATCTGCCCATCGCGGCCATAGATAATCTGCAGGTCTCCGTCGGTGATTTCGACGTCAAGCGTTACGGGCTGTGCGGGCGCAACCGCAAGTGTTCGACGGAATTCTGCCGTCGCCTGACCGAACGACCCCGGAACCTTCATGAATAACGAAAGGGCGATGAGCGCGAACCATGCGCCGGCCCAGGTCAATCGGGCGTCTCCGATCGTATGACCAGACGAACTCCGTCTTTTGAGAGTGGTAGTCATTTTGGTCTCGAGTCCGAACTGCCCGCTGCACGGGCAACAGGCAGTGTCGATTGCTGCTCCTCTTTTATAAGGAGCGAAGGAAGTCCAGAATCGCCTGCTGCTCTGCCGGCGACAACTTGTTGAACTTATGGACAACTCTGTTCGCTTCGGAAGGTGGATAGGCCGAAGAAGCCGGCGAGGAATGTTCGCGAATCGCCTGGAGCAGATCCGATGTCCTCCCATCATGCAGGAAGAAGATGCGCTGACCTACGCCCCACAGAGGCGTGGTGCGGAACTCATCCCCGCCCGCCTGCCCCTGCGAGATATCGTCCGCGAGTTTATAGCCCATGTGGTGCACCATCAAATCCGAGTAATGGTTGACCGGCCGGTTTTGCAGGACCGCACTGTTCATGACCGGTGCTGTCTGCATCTGCGGCGTGTGACACAATGCGCAGCCGATGTCAGCGAAGAGTGTTTTGCCCTTCAGCGCCGTCTTGCTCGGGCTCGGATCCGGCGCGGGTCCATCGGTAAAGCGCATCAGCATTTGAAACTGCTGCCAATCCGGCATGATATGGATTGGATTGTCAAACCACTGGTTCTTGTAGTCGCTGCCGTCGGTACGAACCACATCGTTTGGTTCTGGTTTCTGTGGCCCCTGGCAGTCAGGATCTTCCTCGGTCGCGGTGGGGAAAGCCTCGTTGGTGATTCCCATCTCGACGTTGTAGGCCTCGCCGGCAAAAATGGTGATCGATTTGTTCTGCGCCTTCCATCCGAACCGAGTGATCGTGCCGTCGTTGCCGCTGCGGTTGGGATGGCCAGTAATACCAAGAGGCCCCCGCAGGGTAGCGGTGGCATCATGCTGGGCCAGAATTTCGCGATCCTGGATGGATTCAATCAGCCCCAATCCCATCATCTGAAGGGGAATGCGGAAGGCTAGATTGCCCGCTTTCTCCTCCGCTGCGAAGTCAGGCTGCGTAAGCGCGCAGTTGGGAATCGTGGGGTCATTCGTGCTGCCGCGCACCGTCCAAAGTTGATGGACTCCGCCGTCGGGAGTGCCGTCGGGTTTGTGTTTGAATCTCACTTCCCGGACAGGACCGAACCGATGTTCGAAACTCGGCACTGTGTTCTGCCTGCCATATCGATGCGGCACCAGGTGAAATTGCGGGTTCTCGGCCTGCTGGGGTTTCTTGTCGCCGGGGTTGGGAACGAGGAAACCACCCGATCCTCCAAGCACCGGTTGCGCGTGGCAGGAAAAACATTGGTCCGCATTGTGCCGCGCGCCCAAGCCGTTGGAATTGGTGTGGAATTGGGGAAATATTGGGTCGAGTTCACCCAGGCCAGTAACCGGTGAACCATCGGTTACATCGGCGCAGTCGTCGCAAGTGGACTCAAGCTGGCCGGCACGTGAAATTCCTTCCAGGAAAGATGCCAGTTCATTGGCGTTGATGGGGACGCCCGTGGTTGGGTTCGGGCTGATCAGCGGTGGATGAGGGATTGGAATCCCCCGCTGTTGTAGTCCACCTCCCGTGTTGCGGAGCCCGCCTCGAACACCAGGATCTTTTTGGCCGAACGCCCAGTTGCAAAAGACAAGCAGCATGCATGCGACCGCCAGATTTTGCACAACCCTACGACTTGATTTCATACCGTCCTCCATGTTTTCTGACATCGAACTGACTATCCGGCGGGGAAGAAGCGGGTCAGTTCCTTACTACTAGCTGCGGAAAGGGATGGGGAATCGGGTCAAATATTTTCAGGATTTCTTAATCGCCGCCCACTGTTCCTCTCTTTCCTCGCTGGGCCTCACTCCATACCTGCCGGCGGAGTGTTTCGGCCCTTACAAACAACTGCGGAAAGCAAGACGAAAATCGGTCCACAATTCTCAGGAAGCGAAGAAAAAAACGGTCGGGCGGCTGCCGGTAGGTCCCCTTAACCACCAGCATTGACTTAGAGCGGAGGCCGAGGCTATCGTTACGTCACCGTTTTGTGGTTGTAATTGATTGTGAATCAACAACATCCCCACCCTGTTAGCGAATTGATCCTGCGCTGGAAAGATGGCGATCAAGCCGCGCTCGACGAACTGGTACCTCTGCTCTACAAAGAACTACGCGACATCGCGCGGCACCATCTCCGGAAAGAGCGTCCCGGTCACACCTTACAAAGCGCCGCTCTAGTTCACGAGGCTTATGTGAGGCTGGTTGGCCAGAGACCATTTGATACCGAGAATCGGGCGCATTTTCTCGCCATCGCTTCGCGCTTGATGCGGCAGATTCTGGTCGACTACGCGCGTAGCCATGGTGCCGCGAAGCGCGGCGCAGACCGCAGAGTCGAACTCGACGCTTCGCTGGTCTTGCCACAAATTCGGAGCACGGATGTGGTTGCCCTAGACGACGCCTTAAACGGGCTTGCCAAACTGGATGAGCAACAGGGCCGCATTGTCGAGATGCGCTTCTTTGGAGGGCTTTCCATTGAAGAGATTGCGGGAGCGCTGGATGTCTCTCCGTCCACTGTAAAACGGGATTGGAATGTGGCTAAGGCGTGGTTAAGCAGGCAAATGAAGGGAACCAGTGGAAACACCGGAGCAGTGGCGAAGGATTAAGGAGATCGTCGGGGCGGCTCTCGAACTGGAACCAAGCCAACGAGAGGCCTATCTCGACGAGGCCTGCTCGCAGGACCACGAGTTGCGAGCAGAGGTTGAGTCTCTGCTGGCCGCTTACGACGAAGCAGACGACTTTTCGGTCCATCCCTCAGCTGTCGAGCCGCAGCCTGCTCCCTCCCAGTTCACAACAATTGGTCCTTACCGCCTGATACGGGAGTTGGGGGTGGGTGGAATGGGACAAGTGTGGCTCGCCGAGCAGACGGAGCCCGTACGCCGCCGGATCGCGCTCAAGTTGATCAAAGCAGGGATGTACGATGCTGCGGTCGTGCAGAGATTTCAATCCGAGCGGCAGTCGTTGGCCATCATGGACCATCCGGCAATCGCGAAGGTCTTCGACGCCGGAGCTACCCCTGCGGGCCAGCCCTACTTCGCGATGGAGTACGTGGACGGCCTTCCCATCACCGACTACTGCGACGAAAAGAAGCTTAACATTCGCGATCGCCTCAAGTTGTTTATGCAGGTCTGCGAAGGCGTGCAACATGCCCATCAGAAAGCCGTCATTCATCGAGATTTGAAGCCCTCCAACACCCTGGTAGTCGAAGTAGGCGGGAAGCCGATGCCGCGGATCATCGACTTCGGCCTGGCGAAAGCGATCACTCCCCTCGTGCCCGGCGAAACATTGTTCACACAGGTTGGAGCTTTCCTGGGTACGCCGGGCTACATGAGTCCGGAGCAGGCCGACCCAAACGTGCACGACATCGATACCCGCACCGATGTCTACTCGTTGGGTGTGGTTCTCTACGAACTGCTGACGGGGTTCCTTCCGTTTGATACAACGCAATGGAAGAAGCAGCGGCTAGAAGAAGTTCTGCGGTGTTTGCGTGAAACTGATCCACCGCGGCCGAGCACGCGAGTCGGCATGAATCGAGGTACTTCCACATCCAGTGCGGAGGTACGAGGAACGCAGCCGGCGCAACTCGTCAGCCTGCTGCGCGGGGATTTGGACTGGATCACCCTGAAGGCGCTGGAGAAAGACCGCGAGCGAAGATATGGCACGCCGTCCGAACTCGCCGCCGACATCGAGCGCTACCTGGAGAACAGGCCGGTCGTAGCGCGTCCAGCGGGACTTGGGTATCGCCTGCGAAAGTACATACGCCGGAATCGCGTGGCGGTCGCGGTCGCGATGGGATCGTTCGCTATCCTCGTAGCGTTCGTAGTTACACAGGCAATCCAGTTGCGGCGGATCACGCGAGAACGGGATCGTGCGGACCGAATCACCGAATTCATGACCAACATGTTCAAGGTGTCGGACCCGAGCGAGGCCCGCGGCAACAGCATCAGGGCGCGTGAGATTCTTGACAGATCTTCAAAGGGAATCGATACAGGGCTGGCGCAGGATCCCGAACTGAAGGCGCAGATGTTGCTGGTCATGGGCACGGTGTATCAGAAACTGGGACTCTATGCGCAAGCCGAGTCTTTACTCGCCGAGGCCATCGCTATCCGTGGCCGCATGTTGGGGCCCGAGCACCGGGACACGTTGAAGGCCAAGGCACGGATGAGCCCGCTGTTCGCTGGGCAGGGCCGGTTCGCCGAAGGGGAAAAATTCGACCGAGAACTTCTTGCGAGCCAACGCCGAGTCCTGGGGCCCAACCACCGCGATACTCTGGCCACGCAGAGTGAGCTGTCTTGGATACTGGATTGGTTGGGCCGCTCCCAGGAAGCCGAAAAGCTCGGCCGCACAACACTTGAGGAGCAGCAACGGGTTCTCGGCAAGGAGGACCCTGATACCTTGCTCACCATGCGCCGACTGGGGTCGGTCCTTGAGTCGGTGGATCGCTTGCCGGAGGCGGAATCGATGACTCGCCAGATCATTGAAATCCGAAATCGGGTCTCAGGCCCGGAGCACCCCGAAACCCTTCTGGCCACGTCTGACCTGGGCTTGGTACTCACCAACGAGGGGCGCTTCGCGGAGGCCGAGAAAGTTCTGCGCGAGACGTTGGCGATGCAGCGTCGCGTGCTAGGTTCCGATCATCAGAACTGTATCGCCACTATGAATTCCCTTGCCATGGCACTCCAGCACCAGCAGAAACTGGATGAGGCAGTAAATTTATATAGGGAGGCGCTGGACACATCCCGCCGTGTCTTGGGGCCGGAACATCCTGGGACGGTGATGGAAATGGGTAACCTGGGTACGGTCTTTCAGGACCGCAAACAATATGGTGAGGCGGAGAAAGTGGCGCGACAGGTTCTCGCGATCCGGCGCCGCACTCTCGGTGCGGACCATCCTAACACCGCTCTGGCTATGTTCAACGTCGCCGATGCTCTACATCATGAAGGCCGGAATGCTGAGTCGGCTGCTCTTTTCCGGGAAACGGCGGATATACAGAGTCGTGTCTTGGGTCCAACTCATTCCGATACTCTCGACACCCTTTATGGCCTTGCTTGTGTGCTCGCGACCGATCACAAGCCCAGCGAAGCCTTTACCGTCTTGCGTCAGGCGGTTGAAAACGGCTTTCCGCCCCCCAATGAACATGTAAACATCGAGTCCGATGAGGAATTGAAATCTCTGCATGGGGACCCGAGGTTTGCAGCCATTGTCGCTCAGGCGCTGGCACGAGCCACCTCTGCTGCAAAAGATCCAGGACGCTAAGGCGGAGAAACTGCCACGGGAAGTAAGGTCGCATAACTGCGCCTGCGGAAGCAGGTCCGCGACAATCCGCAACCCCCGCGCAACAAGGCGAAATGGAGATCCCCCCGGAGCTCCTGCAAGTTGTTGAAGGATCTGGTGGCGGCGGTAGGACTCGAACCTACGACCTACGGATTATGAGACCGTCGCTCTAACCACCTGAGCTACACCGCCACGTTTGCAAAAAGGAAGGATTACGCGAAAGGGGAACCTTCGCGCCGGTCCGGAACCGGCACTTTCGCTGTACGGAAGCAACGAACTGCTTGACCGTCGCGTCCAGTATTCAATTTTAAGAGCGGCTGCGAAATTGGTCAAACGCCCCCGGTCAATCCGGATATACTCGGCGGCATGATTATCGGCGCTCATTTCCTGCTTTACAGCCGAGATCCTGAGGCGGACCGGGCCTTCTTTCGCGATGTTCTTGGCTTCCGATCCATCGATGTCGGCGAAGGTTGGCTGATTTTCGCCATGCCTCCCGCCGAAGCGGGGATTCACCCGCTCGACGGCGAGTTCTCGCAGCGCCACTCTGGACATGATTTGCTGGGCGCGGTCCTGTACCTGATGTGCGACGATCTCGAGGCGCTCATGGCATCGCTGAAATTGAAGAATGTTCAATGCGCCGACGTGCAGACAGCGGGCTGGGGCGTCACGACCACGATCCCGCTACCCAGCGGTGGTTCGGTCGGACTGTACCAGCCCAGACATCCGACCGTTTTCAATCTAAGTCCAAAATAGCCAGAGACCCATGAAAGCAATCGCGGTCATCCCCGCCCGTTTGGCCTCCACGCGCCTGCCCCGCAAGATGTTGCGTGAGATCGCAGGCAAGCCCCTCATCGGCATGGTCTATGAAGCGGTGTGTTCTTCGCCTTTACTGGCAGCCGTCATCATCGCCACTGATTCCGAGGAGATCATGGGAGTCTGTCGCGCGCATGGCTGGCACGCGGAGATGACTTCCGCCTCGCACCGCAGCGGAACCGAGCGCGTCCACGAAGTGTCAGGCCACCAGGCCGCCGATGTCTACGTCAACGTCCAGGGAGACGAGCCTCTCGTCCATCCTGAACAGATCGCCACGTTGCTGCACGTGATGGAAAATCCGTCGGCTCAGGTCGGCACGATCATGACGCCAGCATCCGAGGTCGATATCGCAAATCCGAACGCCGTGAAGGTGGTCACCGATCTGAACGGCCGTGCCCTGTACTTCTCCCGCGCCACAATCCCGTTCGATCGCGACACCATCCATCCGCGATACTTCAAGCACCTGGGTCTTTACGCCTACCGCAAATCCGCGCTCGATCAATTTGTCGCCCTGCCCGAATCGTCGCTGGAGAAGAGCGAACGCCTCGAACAACTCCGCTTCCTGGAGAACGGTATCTCCATATACGTGGGTGAGACTCCGCATGACAGTATTGGGGTCGATACCGAAGAAGACCTTCAGCGCGTGGCGGAGATCCTGCGAAAACGCTGACGCTCTCCAGAATGCGGCTCACCTCGATTCGCCAGGCCCTTTGCCTTCTTCCGCAAGCCGCTGGCGGAGTTGCTCGCGACCATGTCGCGCCAGTTGCCGGCAAGCGCCCGGATCCACCATCGGATCAGGCTTTACGCCCTTTTCGCGCACCCGAAGACGATCCCAAAGTCCGGACACATCCGGATGTGTGGTAATCAAAATGTCGCACGGCACCGCCTCGAAGAAGGCGAAACTTTTTTCAAAATCCTCGAGCCCTTTGGGATATTCACGACTCTTCGTGAACTTGAATCCATTGGCTGAGACAGGCGTCAGACTGTCGGCGTAGACCATATCGCGGCAGACTTCGCCGTCGCAAGATTTCCACGTCCAACTCGTTCCGCCCGGTGTGTGTCCTGGTGTCAGGTGGGCGGTAATCACAATCTCGCCGACTCGGAAACTCTCGCCATCGCGCATTTCGTGGACGTTCTTGACTGCCGTGATGCCCGTGAGCACCCCATATTGCGGGTCCTCTCGCCCTACGCCACCATGCCTCAACACAGCCGCGCTCCATTGACTGGCGACTACGCGCGCGCCGCTCAGCCGTTGCAATTCCGAGATACCGCCCGCGTGATCGAAGTGCACATGCGAGTTCAAGATGAGCTTCACATCCTGTACGCGGAAGCCCAGCGCGCGAATGTGATTTGCGATCTGAGTCGCCGATTCAGGCAAAGCTCCATCGATCAACACGTGTCCCACATCAGACGTGATCAGGATCGAACTCAATCCATGCGGACCGACGTAGTAGGTGTTGCCGTAGATGCGAAACGGAGCCTGCCCCTGGTTCCACTCTTTGCACTGGGCGCAACGGGATGGTGCATCTTGCGCGGCCACCATGCTTACCAGGATCACGGCCAGCAAGAGCTTCAGGTTCCTGAACCCACTGTCGTTCGAGTTCATACGGACGGGTGCAGGTTCTGCTTTCGGCCCCACGCTTCCGCCGCGGCAAGCCGCCTGGAAATCGCGGGATGCGAATGGAAGAACCACTCCACCCACTTTGATGGCGTCCGCTCAGCGAGATTCTGCTCTGCCAGTTTGTTCATCGACGAAATGAACGGATCGACGCTGGTAATGGACTCAAACGCATACCGGTCAGCTTGCCGCTCGTTGAACCGTGAATACGCGTTGAGCGCGGGCATCAGCAAGAAAGAAAGCACCACGGAAACCAGCGCCAGCAGCGGCAGGTTGGCGAAGTCTGACAACTCTTCGAACATGTGCTGGTCCACCGCATAATGAAGCGTCCAGTTCGCCGCCCAGAAGCCGAAAAGCGTGACCGCCGCCTGTACGAAAATGCTCTTCAAAATATGGCGATGGACGTGGTGCCCAAGTTCATGGGCCAGCACCGCCTCGATCTCATCTGCCGAGTAGTTGTCGAGCAGAGTATCGGCCAGAATGATGCGGCGCGTCGCTCCCAGCCCGGTCAGAGCCGCATTCGCCTTCTTGCTCTTCTCCGAAAGTTTCCAGCGGTACACGCCTCGAACCCGGGTCCCCGCCCGCTCGCTCAACACCACCAGACGCCGGCGCAAGTCTTCGTTGTCCAGCGGTTCGAATTTATAGAAAACGGGGAACAACACCACGGGTGCTAGTTGCGCCAGTACGATAAACAGCCCCATGAACAGCGCCCAGGCCAGCACCCACCAATGCTGCGGCCATTGCCGCAAGGTGAAATACAACAACTCCACCACGATGCTTCCCAGCACCAGACCAACCAGAAAACCCTTCGCCTCGTCCCAGGCCCACGAGCGAAATCTCTGCGTCGACAGCTTGAAACCTTGCTCCAAACGGAATCCATAGTAGTCGAGCCCGATTCCCAGGGCCTTACTGATGACAAGCAACAACAGCAGATACATGAAGACGGACAGAGAATAATTCTGGAGTCCCAAACGATAGGCAAGGTCCCTCAGCCAACCAGACCAGCCCGTCACAAGCAGCACCACCAGGAACAGGAATCCCACCGCGAAATCAGCGATGCCCAGCCACCGCCGGATACGGTTGTAGCGGCGCGCCTCAGGCGAATCGGCTTGCACCCGTGTTGGATCGTCTGCCATGTCTGGTTATCAAAATACCTGTTAGAAGTATCGCACCATCGCCACCACTTCCGACCGCCTGGATAAAGGTTCACCCTCTTAACTTCACCCTTCTACAAAGACTTCTCCGCTCGCCAGAATCTCGTTCACCAGTTCCGGTGACGCTGCTTCGCTGTAAAGGCGCAACAATGGTTCCGTCCCGGATGCGCGGAACAATACCCACGCCTCCGCCCCGTTCCCGTTCGTCGGTGCGTCGAGGAAGAATTTCACTCCGTCGAGTTGCTCCTTTTTGAGCACGCGGTATCGCCCCAGAGTTTGGGTGCTCTCCGCGCGCGCCCGCTGAATCGCACTCTGCTTCACGTCTTCCGGAATGTGCAGATCGCGTCGCCCGTAGTAATGCGCGCCAAACTCTCTCTGCAAATCCGCTACCAACTGACCCAGCGGCTTGCCTTCCTCCGCCATCACATTCGCGAGAAGCAGGCAGTTCAGCACCCCATCGCGCTCCGGCAGAAATCGCGAGTACCCGATGCCTCCGGACTCTTCTCCGCCAATCAGAATTTCGTGCTCCATCATCAGATCGGCAACATACTTGAACCCGATAGGAGTCTCGTACAGCTTCCGCCCATACTTCGCAGCGATGCGGTCGAGCATTCGCGTGGTATTGAACGCTCGCACTACGTCTCCCGGCCACTTCTTCCGCTCCAGCAGCCATCGCAGCAAAACGCAAAAAATCTTATGGGAATCAACGAAGCTGCCGTCTTCAGCAACCGCGCCGATCCGGTCCGCGTCTCCGTCCGTGGCCAGCCCGGCATCACATTTTTCGCGAACCACTGTTTCCTGCAAGAGCGCTACATGCGGTTCAATGGGCTCTGGGTTAATCCCCGGAAACAGAGGATTCACTTCCTGACGAATTGCAATGTGCTGCACTCCCCGCTCGGCAAATACTCCGCCCAGAACCCCGCGTCCAGAGCCGTACATGGCATCGACCGCAAACTTGAACTTTGTCTTCGCGATCAGGTCCATGTCCGCAAAACGGCAGACCGCCGCGGTGTAGGCCTGTTTGAGATCCACTTCTTCAATCCTCGCCTTGCCGCCCTTGGGTGCGGCGCCCGCGGCCATTTCTTCCTCGATCTTCTTCATAATCGCCGGCGTCGCCGACCCGCCAAACTTCCCCTTGAACTTCACTCCATTCCAGTTCCATGGATTGTGGCTGGAGGTCACCATCACTCCACCCGCCGCTCCCTGATGCTTGACGGCATACGAAACCGCGGGTGTCGGCGTGTAGTCGTCAGCCAGCTTCACCGGAATGCCCGCCGCGGCGATGACTTCACCCACGATGTGTGCCGCCCGGGCTGAAGCAAACCGGGTGTCGTATCCAACAAAAATCCCGCGCGCCGGCTCTTCATACTTCAAAACATAAGACGCAATCGCGCCCGCCACCCGTCGCACATTGTCGAAGGTGAAATCGTCTGCGATGATTCCACGCCAGCCGTCGGTTCCGAACTTGATCTGTTGCGTCATATCTTCGCTGAGCCTTCTCCTTACGTCAGCTTATGCAGCTTCTTGTCGTCCAGATACTTCACAACCTTGCCCACATCCTGCGCGTGCTGTCGCGTCGTGATCAGCAGAGCATCCGGGGTTTCCACGACCACCAAATCGCTGACTCCCACTGCCGCGACAAACTTTCCGGGAGCATAGACATAGTTGCCACGAGCGTTCATCACGAAGACGCCAGAACCGACCACGAGATTGCCTTCCGGAGGATTACTCTTCGCCGTGTGGTGCTCGTGCAGCGCCGTCCATGATCCCAAATCGTTCCATCCAAAATCAGCCGGAAGACAGAAGATATTCGCCGCCTGCTCACCCTTCGCCGACCTGGGCTCAAGCACCGCGTAGTCTACGCTTATGTTTTCGCACCGGGGATAGAGCTTTCGCAGGGTCGCTGCAAACTTGCGCGTCCCGAAGGCTGCGGCGATCTCTTCAAGCAGGGGCGCAGTCTTCGGCAGGTGCTCCAGCAGAGCATCCGCCAGCGTGCGTGCGCTCCACAAAAACATTCCGCTGTTCCAGAAATAGTTCCCCGCAGCCAAAAACTCCGCAGCCTTCGTCGCCTCAGGCTTCTCGGTAAACCGGCGCACCCGCAGTGCCTCGCCCCGGAACGTACTCCCAGTTTCGATATATCCGTAACCGGTTTCGGCGCGATTGGGGCGGATGCCAAGCACCACAATATTCGCACCCGCAGCCGCAATCTCGATTCCACGCTCCAGCGTCTCGCGATACTGCCTCTCATCCGCAATCACGTGATCCGACGGAAACAGCCCGAGCACCGCCTGCGGATTCTCGCGCAGCAACAAGAACGCGGCCAGCCCTATCGCGGGCGCCGTATTGCGTCCCACCGGCTCGGCCAGCACCTGCGCCTTCGGCAGCTTCGGAAGTTGCCTCGTAATCGGCGGCCGTAGATCATCGTTCGTGATGATCCAGAACTTCTTCGCTGGAGCCAGTGGCAACAACCGCGCCACCGTCTGCTGAATCATCGTTTGCTTGCCGTCGAGCGCGAGCAGTTGCTTCGCGCGCTTCTTCCGGCTCAGCGGCCAGAAACGCGTACCACGCCCCCCAGCCAAAATTACGGGATAGAAATTAGGATTCTTAGCCACGGATTCTCACGGATCTTCACGAATCGAAAACCACAAATCGAATTACATTCTTGTCTCGGGCTCAGGCAACGGCTTCCCGGGGACGTAAGCTCTCAGAAACTCCAGCGCCCATTGCGGCCGAACTCCAAAGTTCTCAACGCAAGCCGGAACCACAACTGCGTCCCCCTTCGCCAGCGTAGCGGAGTCCATTCCCGGTGCCTCAATCACCCCGCAGCCTTCCAGCGCGACCAGAATCTGCGCCGAGCTGTTGCCGGAATCATCGCGGGTCGACAACTCAAGGAAGTCCTTCGCCTCAAACATATCCACTACAAAATAAGGAGCCGCGACCAAAGGCGCATATCGATTCTTGCTGCCTCGTATCTCCCGCGGCGCCGGACGCACCACCTTGCCCGATCTCGCATTTTCCTTCACCGCCGCTATACCGTCTTTCAAATGCAACTCGCGCGGACGCCCGTAGTCATACAGACGATACGTGGTATCGGACTGTTGCTGCGTCTCGACGATCACCGAACCCGGCCCCAGCGTGTGTACCGTTCCACCCGCAACGTAGATCATGTCACCCGCATAGACATTGATCCAGTTAAGCACTTCCTCCGCGCGTTTCTGGTGAATCGCCTCTTCCAGTTGTCCCGAAGTCACGCCCGGCTTGAGACCCAACCCAATCTGGGAACCCGGCTTCGCATGCGCCACGTACCAGCACTCGGTCTTGCCCCACGGCAGCCCCATGCGCACAGCCTGCGCGTCATCGGGATGAACCTGAACCGAAAGTTTCTCGTGCGGAAAGAGAAATTTGAGCAACAGTGGAAATCTTTTCGGGTCTCGCGCCGCGTCGCCCACCAGTTCGCGCGTGTATTTCTCGCTCAGCTGTGCCAGCGTCTTTCCAGTGAATGGGCCGTTGGCCACTTTGCAATCGTCCCCGCTCAACCAGGCCTCGCCAATCTTTTCCTCGAACTTATGGTTCGGATAGATCGGCGACAGATCCTGCGCACCCCACGGGCGCGGATCAAACCCCGGAAGCATCAACAATGGATAAAGGTCTGCCATGTCAAGTAACGACCACAAAAAAGGCCGCTCAAACAGAACGGCCTTTGCCGAACCCAATTAACAACCAACCAAGAATAGTTACACGGCTGCGAAGAACTTTCGCATCCGCTCCAGCCCGCGATCCAACTCCGCCTTCGAAGTCGCATACGAAACCCGAATGTGCTCGCTCGTCCCGAAGCCTTCGCCCGGAACCGTGGCCACGTGTGCCTCGCGCAACAACCGTCCGGCCACGTCCGACGCGGACTTTAGCCCGCCGCGTCCGAAGAACGCAGAAATATTCGGATAGGCGTAGAACGCTCCCTCCGGCAGGGTGCACGCCACGCCCGGAATCGATCGCAGCCCCTTCACCACATGATCGCGCAGCTGTATGTACTCGCGCCGCATCTGTTCCACGCATTCTTGCGGACCCTTGAGCGCGCCAACCCCAGCCTTCTGCACAATCGACGTCGGATTCGAAGTCGACTGGCTCTGCAATTTCGCCATCGCACTCGTCACCGCCGCCGGTGCCAGTGCGTATCCCAGGCGCCATCCGGTCATCGCATACGTCTTCGACAGAGATCCAAGCACCACCATGCGCTCCTTGTATTCGCGCAGCGCTCCCACAGAAAAATTCCGCCCCGTGTAATTCAGGTATACATAGCACTCGTCCGACAACACCCAAATACCGCGCTCGTGCGCCAGCCGGATCACTTCGGTCATGTCGTCCGGACTCATCACCGCACCCGATGGATTCGACGGCGAGTTCAGAATGATGACCTTCGTCCGCGGCGTGATTAGCCTTGCCACCATCTCAGCCGTAACGCGAAATCCCTGCGCCTCGTCCGACTCCAGCAGCACGCAGTTCCCGCCCGCATACCGAATGATGTCTTTGAACGAGACCCAGTACGGAACTGGCAGAATCACTTCATCGCCGTGGTCTACCAGCACCTGTATAGCATTGAACAGTGCATGCTTGCCGCCCGTTGAAGCGATCACTTCCTCGCGCCGGTAGTCCGAATCAAAATCCACGTTGTGCCGGTGCGCAATCGCGTCGCGCAACTCGGCCGTGCCCGCCACCGCGGTGTATTTCGTAAAGTTCCCCTGGATCGCTGCGATTGCGGCATCTTTGATGTGCTGCGGTGTCGCGAAATGCGGCTCGCCCGCTCCGAAGTCGACCACGTCGATTCCCTGTGAGCGCAGCTTCTCAGCCTCTGCCACCACTGCCATCGTGGCCGAGGGCTCAATGCGATTGATCCGTTCCGTCAGTCTGAGCGCTTCCGTCGTCGCCGTGGTCATGCCTTCCTCTTCCTTTTCTTCGGGACTTCCACCAGTTGCGGATCCCGCAGTTTGTATGCGGGATCCAGTTTTTCCCGCAGCTTTTGCTCCACTACTTCCGGGACAAGCCCCTTCACGGGTCCGCCCGCTTGCGCCACTTCCCGCACCAGCCGCGAGCTCACGTACGAGTACTTGTCCGCCGGCATCATGAACACTGTTTCCAAAGTCGGTTCGAGCTTGCGATTCATGAGCGCCATCTGCAGCTCATATTCGTAGTCGCTGATCGCCCGAATCCCGCGCAGCACGCACTTGGCGTCGATTGATTTCGCAAACTCCACCATCAGCCCGTCGAACGTATCCAGGCGAACATTCTTCAGATCCGCCGTCAATTCGCGCAGCATCTCCAAACGCTCCGCCACGGTGAACATCGGGACCTTCTCCGAGTTCCGCAGGATCGCGACCACCAGTTCTTCAAAGATCTTGCTGCCTCGCTCAATCAGGTCGAGATGCCCATTGGTGGGCGGATCGAACGAACCGGGATACACAGCGATGCCCTTATTCAATCGTCCTCACAGGAAAGGCCGCAGGTCGAGCAAATTGGCGCAATAGATGATTTTATGCGGGCAACGCAGGGATGGCAATTGGAACGAGCGTTTCGTGGGCGCCGTGGCCGGCCCTCCCAATCTTACAAAAGCGAGAAATCGACGCTGCAGAACGACGCGCCTTAGCTCGTCAGGCGCGCGAAAACCGCGGCTACCACCCGATCGCAGCGCACGCCCATGAAGGGAAACGCATCTTTCGCAGCCGCTCCCACTCGCGACAGCAGCCAGGTTCGGGCCATCGCCCGACCTCGATGCAAGCGCACTTTGACGTTCTCTTCAGTAAGCTCAAGAGCCGCGGCGGTCTCTGCTGTGCTCAGATCCTCGATATCGCGCAGCGTGACGACGATGCGGTATGGCCCGGGCAGTCCCAGCACCGCCTCTTCAAGCAACTGGCTCGTCTCCGCTCTGGAAGCATTGTCTTCCGGTCCGGGCGAGGGCTCAGCCATGTTCATGACAGGTTCACCGCCTTCGTCGAAGTCATCCAACTGCGGATTACGCTTCCGGTTGCGGACACGCGCCAAGGCCTCGTGCACCGCGATGCGCGTCAGCCAAGTCGAGAATGGCGCCCGTCCTTCGAACTGATTCAGATGCTGATAGGCCCGCACGTACGCGTCCTGCATCACATCTTCCGATTCCGCATCGTCGCGCAGAATGGCGCGCGCCACCCGGTACAACCGCTGGTTGTAGCGGCGCATGATGATCTCGTAGAGAGCCGTATCGCCGGCTTTCACCCGGTCGACAACCTCTTCATCGCTCCAGCTTTCGAGCCTGGCCTTCTCTAAAATCTCAGCGCTTTCCATTGGGTACTCTCAATATAGAGTTCGCTGCTCCAAAAAGGTTACAGCAGCTGTCACCATACTTGTGGGCCGAAAAGCTCGCAGGAATTTCACGATCTTTGTATCCATTCGCGAACTCGCCACTCTTTCCACCAGGAGACAAAATGACAGCGTTCGACAATCGCCTCAGCGAGCTGGTGGGTGCTCAAGATCGGTCTCGGCGTTGGCCCCGTCATCACCGGGATCGACAAATACTTCAACAAAATCACCGACTGGGGGATGTACTTGAGCCCGTTGGCCACCAGGATTGTTCCGGTCAGCACCCCAACCTTCATGCACATCGTTGGCGTTGTTGAGATCGCCGCCGGACTGGTTGTTCTGAGCCGCTGGACCAGGATCGGCAGCTACGTCGTGATGCTCTGGCTTCTCGGCATTGCAGCCAACCTGCTCACCACGGGAATGTTCTACGACCTCGCCATGCGCGACGCAGAAATCGCTCTTGGCGCTTTTACGCTGTCACAGCTTTCTGCGGTGCGCGAGCAGCATGCCGCGGCGTGAACAAACTGACGCGTACTGGTCTTTGATGCAGCAGTGGATTGTGCAACAAATTCAATCGGAGGATTTCTCATGCGTAAACTAGCTTCACTCTTGCTACTCCTGGGACTGTGCGCGCTGCCGTCCCTCGCGGCCGATTCCTTCAAGGATGTTCCCGTGGTCGACGTGAACTGCTCCAAGAAGGTAGCCTCTGCCCCGGATGCCCACACCCGCGACTGCGCGTTGAAGTGCGCCGCCAGCGGCTTTGGCATCGTCACTCAGGATAATAAGTTCCTGAAGCTCGATGCCAATGGCAACCAGCAGATCGCCGAAGCTCTCAAGGCCTCCGACAAGAAGGATCACCTGCGGGTCGATGTTAGCGGAGACGTGAAGGGCGACACGTTGACGGTGACGTCCATCAAACTGCTGTAGTTTCCGGGACGCTCTACCCAGTGCGCCGGGCGCTCCTTGCCCGGCGCGCTAACTCCGCTTGCGCCCTTCTCCCCATGCCGGTTGGAATCCCTGCCACCCGCCGAAAACCAAAATTTCAATCTGTAACCCACGCGACGCGAAAGGAGTTGTTATGAGGTACTGGCGAAAAACTATGGCAGGTCTCACTTTTCTGGCCGTTCTGGCTATCACTGGACATTGGCGAGTAGCCGCGAACGGCCCTCAGGAAAATCACTCGGGGAATGACAAGATGGAATCCTTGCCGTCCAGCTTCGATGGCATCATCGACGCCAATCTGCAACAAATGTTCAAACAAGGCAAAGACACTTTTCGTTATGCCACCTTCGGTGACGAGGCTTTCTGGGGCGGCAAACTGCGTCTTCATCAAGCCATCCAGGGCGCCGCATTCGGAGGCGTCGGCCCCGGCGTCAGTCCGCGAACCGCGCTGGCCGTTGGCCTGAAGGTCGATGTGGACGCGCTTCCTCCAGGCGTCATTCAGGGCCTCAAGAATGGGACCATCAATTTGGACGATCCTGCCACT
>Ga0265338_10002333_pt1 | contig 28675 bp, 31 predicted proteins | sample 42126metaG_FD_193579 | JGI IMG/M metagenome (GOLD analysis project Ga0265338, IMG submission 193579) | Rhizosphere microbial communities from Carex aquatilis grown in University of Washington, Seatle, WA, United States - 4-21-26 metaG | ecosystem: Host-associated > Plants > Roots > Rhizosphere...
TGCGCCCGTTCGGTGAGCGGAGTCGGCTGCGGATTGATTTCCACCACGGTTGCGCCGCTGCGCAAGGCCTCGAACGGCAATGAGGCCGCCGGATACACGGCCGTGGACGTGCCGATCGAGAGGAACACCTCGCAGGCCGTGCTCGCTTCTGCCGCCAACTCCATTTCGGCTTGGGGCATCGCCTCTTCGAACCAGACCACGTCCGGTCGCAGCCAGCCGCCGCAGTTCGGGCATTTGGGGGGAACGTCACCGGTTTCCTTCCAACTCGATACCACGGTGCCTTCGTCGAAGCATTTCGTGCGGGTGATGTTGCCGTGCAGTTCAACGACCTGCCGGCTTCCAGCGCGCTGATGCAATCCGTCCACATTCTGGGTGATGAGCTGGAAGTGCGGGAAAAGCGTTTCCATTTCCGCGAGCGCGAGGTGCGCGGGGTTCGGTTTCGCCTCGGCGACGAGCTGGCGCCGCCACGCATACCATTCCCAGACCAGTCGGGGATTGCGCCGGAAAGCGCGCGGGGTGGCGAGGTCTTCCGGGCTGAATTTTGCCCACAAGCCGGTTCGCGTATCGCGAAACGTCGGCACCCCGCTTTCCGCCGACACCCCGGCGCCCGTGAGCACGGTCACCCGTTTTGCGGCGGCCAGCTGCCGAATCAAATCCGGCGGAAACATCGTGCCCTCCAGGATTTCAACCGAAGGTGTCACCGTTCCAGCCCCAGTTGGCGGCGGGGACATCGGTGAAGTTCAGGTAAACCCGGTCCGGCGGCACGCCGAGGGATTCCTTCAGCAAGCCGCCAATCTTCTGCGCCAGTTGCCGGTTCACGTCGTCGCCCAGACCGCCGATGCTGCGGACGTCCACGAAAGCGGCGTCGCCGGGTTTGCCGGACATGAGGATGGCCGCGGGGCTGGCGACGACCATGACGTATTGTTCCGGTTTGCCGATGGTGCCGGCCACAATTTTGGAAAGGGCCTTGAGCAGCGCCGACTTCTGGTCATCGGCCAGCGCAACGGTGGTTTCGAGTTTCAACAGCGGCATAAATATTTCCTTTGGTTCGGTGTCCGTTTTAAGACTAAGGGGCCGGCCGGCATCTTTCAATCCCGGGTCTTGACCGGGGACGGGAAAGTTCCCGGAGTCCGCGGACAGGAATGTCCGCGCTACGTGATGCAGGCTTTCATGCCGGGGGGTTCGAGTGACTTTCCAGTCACCCGTCCCCGCCGTTGCTTCCGCTCAAATGAAATGCGGGCGACCGCAGGAAAAAACCTTGACCCGGGGAAAGTCTCTTGAGATAAGCTAACTTAAACTTAAGGGTTAGCAGCGCGATAGCGCGTTTGGGGATGGTCGGCGCGAGGAGGTTCTATGGCGATGGATGATGGGGTTGAAAAAATTTCAAGGTTCTTCCGGGATCGGTTTGGGCTGGTGGCAACCGGATCCAAACCGGCATCGGTAATCCTTTTCACCAATGAATAAGACCACTTCCATTGTCACAACCGTCCTGCTGGTGGTGGTGGGTGTCCTCGTGGTTTATCCCGTCTGGTCGAACCAGGCGCCGTTGCCGGTGGATTTCAAGCCGTTGACGCCCCAGGCGTTTGCCGGGCTGATCGGGTGGTTGTTTGCCGTGGCGCTGTTTGTCGAGCGCGCGGTGGAGGTCGTGGTAATGGTCTTTCGCGATCAGGAGGCTGATCAGCTGGACGAAGCGGAAGAGCATGCGGTCAGAGACGTCAAAACCGCGATCAAAAAGGCCGCGGCCCTGGCCGGTGACAGCACTGCCGCCGCTGCCGTTGAGGCGGCGCGTCAGGCGCTGATCACAGCCCGGCAGAACAAACTCGTTTACCGGGCGGAAACCAAAGAAATCGCGCTCCTGATCAGTTTCATTTTCAGCGTGTTGGTGAGCCTGGCCGGCGTACGCGCACTGCATGGGCTGCTCCTGGACGCCACGCCCACCGGGAACCTTTTCACGTCGGCCGACATCGTGGTGACCGGCGCCATGCTTGCCGGCGGCAGCGAAGGCATTCACCGGATGGCCAACGCGTTCACGAGTTTCATGGACGGCGTATCCGCCCGCGGTGATCAGGCCCAAAGAAAAGCGAACGAGGATACCAAGGTGAGTTCATAGGAGTTTTCCCATGCCCGTTGACCTGAACAAAATCAAAAACCTGGTGGTGGTGATGATGGAGAATCGGTCCTTCGATCACCTGCTGGGGTATCTCAGCTTGCCGCCATCCAATCGTGCGGACGTGGACGGCCTGCGCACCGACCCGGCCTGGCTGGCGCGCTTTACCAACCGCGACCAGGGCCAGGCCTATCAACCCTTCCCCGGCACCAATCCGTTCAGCCTGCCGGACGATTTCGACCCGCCGCATGAGCGTTCGAACGTGGCGGGCAACCTCGGCCCGCTGCAAAACGGCGCCTGCCCGATGAACGGGTTTGTCGGCTCCATCCCCGCCAGCGTGTCCACCGATCCAGCCGTGCGCCAGCTGGTGATGAGCTATTTCGGCGCGGCCCAGGCGCCGATGAACGATTTCTTCGCTCGGAATTATGCCATTTGCGACCGGTGGTTTTCGTCACTGCCGGCGGGCACCCAGCCCAACCGGCTGATGTCCATGAGCGGTTTCACCCGGATTGATGTGAACCATGATATCCTGCCGGAGCAGGAGCTGGTTTATGACTGGCTGACGGCGCACGGCGTGAGCTGGCGGGTTTATCATCAGGGCATTCCCTTTTTCAGCATGATGCCCAACTGGCTGGACGACATTCTCTTGAGCGATCGTTTCCGTTCCTTCGACGATCTTGAGGGGGACCTGATGAACACGCCGCCGGGCCAGTTGCCCCAGGTGATTTTCGTCGAGCCAACTTACCAGGACGCGCCACACTTGGGCTGGGCCACCGACGAACATGCGCCCTCCGGCATCAGCAACGGACAGGAATTTCTTATGCAGGTGTACAACGCGGTGACCAACAGCCTCGCCTTCTGGCAGGGGGTGGTCATGGTTGTTGACTATGACGAACACGGCGGGTTTTTTGATCATGTTTCGCCGCCGATGATTTCCACCCAGCCACCGCCCGATGCGACCTGGAATACGCCATTTGTTTCCTTGGGCGTGCGCACGCCGGGCTATGTCATCTCGCCGTTTGTCCGGGCCGGTTCGGTCAACCACACGCTTCTGGACCACACGTCGGTGCTGAAATTGATGGGCGAAAAATTCGGGAACGGGTCGTATTCACTGGTGGTGGATGCCCGGCCGGTGCAAAGCCTTTCCGCCGTGCTTGATTTTGACAATCCCATTGTCACTCCGCCGTCGGCGCCCGCGCTGGACAAATACCTGGCCGGACGGCCGCCGGCCCCGACCGGCGCGACGGTGCCAACGCCAGATACCGATCTCCAGAAAGGCTTTCAAACGGCGGTGGTCAACCTGAAGCAGAAGGGGGCCGACGTGAACCACCCGAAATTCGGCAAACTCCTGGCGGCGATGGATGGCATGCCAGCGTAGTTGAAACCAATGACGAAGCCAGACCCAAGCGCAAAAATCTTTTAACCACGGATAAACACAGATGAACGCGGATAGAAAAGGAATTTCGGCCATTCAGAAATACAAACAAGTTCCCCGATCCGCAGGGCTTTCTTGGTCTGTGGAACACACCTCTTTGCCTTTGTCGGCATCCATGTTGATCCGTGGTTTAATTGAACAGAAAGGGCTGAGATGAAAATCAGATTTTACCCCTCCGTTCGGATCCTCCTTTTGACGGCGATGCTGGCCGTTGCCGGCGCCGGATGTTTTCATTCCTCCAAACACAGCGCCTACCGGGAAATCCACGCGTCCGCCCGGGATGGTGACGCGGAACAGGTGGCCGGAGACCTGGCGGAAAATCCCGGCGACCTCAACCTGCCCGACGATGCCGGTTTGACGCCTTTGCATTTGTCGGCGTCCGCCTGTCATACGAACGTCGTGGCGCTATTGCTCGACAAGGGCGCCAAAATCGATTGTCCGGCCAAGGACGACGCCACGCCGTTGCACCTGGCTGCGCAGGAAGGTTGTGTCGATGCGGTAAACCTGCTCCTGGCCCGGGGCGCCAATGTAAATGCGCGGGACGACAAAAAGCGCACCCCGCTCGTTCGCGCGGAACAATGGCATCAGGACGCTGTCATACCTTTGCTCCGCCAGCACGGGGGGACGGAATAAAATTGACCGAATTTATCATGCTCAAACGTCCGATTGGATTCTTAGGCCTGACCAGTGCTGCCCTCCTGCTGAGCAGCTGCACCACGGTCAGCATTTATCAGGACCCGGTCTCAAAGTTTCAGACGGCGGTGAATGCCGCCAATGATTCGCTGCGACCCTACCTGCTGGGCGTGAACGATCTTAACACCAAGGCAAATCTGTACGACAAGGTGCTGATGGACAAGCCGTGGGGAACGGAGGATTTGACGAATGCAATCCCCTCGGCGGAAATCCAGTTGCGGCTCCAGGCCCTGTCAACGATTGCGAGCTATGCCAACGCCCTGGCGGCGGTGGCCAATTCCAAAGACGTCGGCAATCTCACGCAGGCAGCCCAGACGCTCGGTGATGACATCAATGGCTTGAGCACGACCGTCCAGGGTTTGGCGGCCATTCGTTCCGGAGGCAATGCCCCAAACCCTATGGCCAAACGGGCAGCGACCCTGGACCTCAGTGGCCCGGTGTCATCGCTGGTCACGTTGGCCGGAACTCTGGCGATTGAACATCAGCAAAAGGAAGCGATCATGACGACAATCCTCGGCGGGGACAAGCCGATCAATCAGCTCATCGGTTTGCTCAGGGACGACCTGCGGTCGCTCACCGTCATGGACAATGCGTCTTATGCGTCCATCCAGACCGGGATGGTGTTCCTGTACAACAATGCGCGAAACAAGACCGATCCCAAAGCCTTGAAGGATTTGATTGATCAGTTGGTGAAGGAAAACGACAGCATACAGACGCTGCGCGCCCTGCAGGCAAATTCCCTGCTTTCCGACATGCAAAACGCCTACGTGGCGCTGGTGACGTTTGCCAAGTCGGGCAAACAACCGAAGGACCTGGCCGACCTGGCCGGCCAAATCGACGTCTTCACCGCCCACGTCAAATTATTTGATAACGCGATAACCTCCGTCCAGACCGCCGTTCATCCTGCCAGATAAGCCTATGCCCGATCAACCCTTGCCCAATCCCGCCGAACAACTGGGGGCCATTGTCAGTCAATTGTATGAATTGGCTGGAAACAGCGAAGTCCCCGCCGATCAACGGCAGGCAATCTCTGTCAAAGCCCATGATCTTCGCGGAGATCTTGTCGGGATGGTTGCCATGCAATTCACAACTGAAACGGCAGCTTATCAAAGTGTCATGACAAATCTTGGCAAGGTGACGGCGGCGCTGCAACAAGCCGAGCAGAGCATCCAGAACATCGCCGATGTGGTGGCCAACACCGCCCAACTGGCCGCGTCGATTGACAGTTTGCTCCAGGAAGCTGCCCAGGCGGCGGCCAGGGTGGGTTGACGTAAAAGTTTCGGCGCGCGGTTGTCCATGAATTCAACCAGACATATGAATCCGAACCACGGAATCCATGGCTATGATTGATTTCTGTAAATCACAACGAGGGATAGCCACATCCGCTCACAGATCCATCGTGATGACCGCTGGAGCGTCTCTGTTGCTCTTCCTGCTGCCACTGATCGCATTGCAGGGCAAGGATGCCAAACCAGCCCTTTATATTCCTGAAGGCCAATTGCTGTCCCACCCGGTGACGGTGTATGTGGCCAACACCAACCTGAGCGAGGATTCGGAACCTACGCTGTTACTGACCGGTTTGCATGCTGTCGCCGAGCCGAGTGAAAGTGAACAAATGCCCTGGCTCCCGCGCGTGGTTGCTCCCGGACAGGACTGGATCGAGGTGGTCGCCGGCAAAACCATTTCTCGCGAAGGCACGCTGTTGATCTTTGACCTGAGCACGTTTCAGGCGCCATGGTATAAAGCGGCGATACGGCTGAACCCCTCGTTAGGATGGAACACCGGGTCAACAAACCAACATTCCACCGCAACAGTGCTCTACGGCAACCCGGTTTATCTGGGCCGCATCTCGGCCGCCATCATTTGGACCGTCATTGTTGTGGGAGCACTCGTGGGGTTCATCTGGTATATGTCCACCCGCAAAGGAAAAAAGCGCGCCATCTATCTCATCTCCGGCGACGATGGCTATCTCTCGTTATGGCGGACGCAATTGGTGGCTTGGACGCTGGCCGTTGGCGGTCTGGTTTTTTGTTTTGGACTGATCCACCTGGAAGTTCCGCACATTCCGGAAACACTCGTGGCGCTGATGGGCATGTCCGTGGCGACGGGTGGACTCAGTTCAATGGCGGCCAGGTCCCAATGGCAGGCCCAGTTAAGGGACGGGGTGGTGCCGGAACCCAATCGCGACTCCCCACATCTGTCCGATCTGATCAGCAGTTACAGCCCGATATTCAAGGACGTAAGACTCTCAGTGCCCAAGGCGCAGATGGTTTTCTGGACCGGCATCATACTTGTCCTTTTCATCGCGAAGAGCTTATTGATTGGGGAACTCTGGGAAGTGCCGTGGGAAATGGTTGCCTTGACCGGTGTCAGCCAGGCTGGCTATATCGGCGACAAGGCCACGAAGGAACCTTCAGGGCAATCCAAGCCGGCGAAAACCAACACAAAAGCACCAGAGGAGAGCCCAGACCAGCACCAAAGGAAGGAAGTTGAAATAAAACAAACATGAATCCTAAAATGCCAGGCTGGTTACAGCGACACCGCACGGTGCCAATGAAGCCGACTGGCAAACAAATCAAACTATGAATAATCCAGATCTGTTATCAGAGGTGGAAGTTGCCCGTTTTACAATCGCCAAAAGTGGCGGGAAGATCACATTGGATTGCGTGGTGACGTATAGATGGGAAAATGTTTTCACGTTAAATCTGGAATGCGGCACAAAGCAGGAACATGCTTTGACCTGCAAGAAGGGGATTATACGCACCGAACGTCAAAGCCTTGAAACTACGATGAAAGGTTCGGTGGGATTTGGCATCGCAAATTTCGAATCAGAGGTCAAAGCTCACCTCGAAGGAGAACTTCAATTCGAAGAATCAAGTGAAATTGAAAACAGATTTAGCTTCGAAGCACCCAAGTGCGGTCGTAGGACGGTTGCGCTTTATCAACGCGTACGCATCTATCATTTGGCCTATCGAGACCGCCGCTGGCTTCATCAAGATTCGTGGAGCCGGCGGTTTATTGAATGGTTGCCGAATATCCACGATGACAGCAAACAATCGTTGAACGATCCCAAGTGTGGATGCAAACCGGACGTCCAGGATGGTGTTGATGGGGTATTACTAGTCACCTGCAAGAATTTCAGCTTGCTGGAAGGCTACAAACGCACACTTGATCATCGCATATTTCTAAATACCTTGAAGCAGACAGTTCCTTCAAACCTGATTGAACGCGCCATTTCCGGGGCGCCTCAGGCTTTGATAAGACCGGTGTTACGTGATTCCATTCCGCCACATCTGTTGTTTCTGTCTGGAAGCCGCGACCAACAATTCCTCATGCAACTGGGCCGCTATGTTTTCCCGGAACGATTTAATTCTGCCCTCAGTGGGCAAATGGAATCAGAGGCGCTGCCGATGGGAAAAGAAATTTTCGAACGCCTGGACCGGATTGAATATGCGCTCATAGAAATGAAAGAACCCATGGAAACAAGCGAGGCAAGAACAGTACCGAGAGGTTGGAGGAAGAAGTGGGCCAAAGTTGCAGAGTCCGGAGAATCCGCCGATCCCGGCAAATACAAGGTTGGATTATAGAAGGTGCGAGCTGGATTTGTAGCGTCGAGCTTGCCACTCGGATTGATGCGCACGGTCCTGAACAATTTGGTCCAAACGGAAGCCGTCGATGTCGGTTTTCACCTGAATCGATAATGCTTGGTTTATGGTTGAGCCGTCTCCGCTCCGCTTCCGTCTTCGTCCCGCGTTGCGGGGCTTCACCTAGACAAGGAGTTGAGGGGTGAGAGAAAACACGGAAAGCGGCGCCGGCACCAAAATTTCTTTAGCATTTATCCTTCAGCCTTTTTCGACATGGGTGTATCCCAACGCACGACGGAAAGGGAATAAACAGATGTGAGTTTAATATGACACTGGACCATTTCAAAGATTTAACCGCCGGGCTTGAATCGCTCGCGATCGTTGTGGCAACGCTGCTGGGTGGCGGCTGGGCGGTTTATCAATTCTTCTCGTTGAGGGCATTGGACAAGGCGAAATTGGACCTCGAAAAGGCCAAGAAAGACCTGGTCGAACGCGGCATTCTCATGATTGATCTGGTAGCGGAATCGTTCCTGAGCGACAGCGGCTATTTGCTGCACGTGCAGGCCACGATCCGAAACGTCGGCAATCTGCCCGAAACCATTGATTGGAAAAAAACCGTGTTGTTTGCCAGGAGGTTCCATAAGACTGGCGAGGGCAAGATCGAGATGAATACGGAAATGCACATGGGGGTGCAGGCGCCGGATACGGCGTTGAACGCGATAACCTTTGCGCCGGGACATGTCACCAGCCAGTCGTTTCTCATGCCGATCCCGCATCCGGGCGTGTATTTCGTCGAATTCATGATGCATGCCTCACCAATGGTCAGAGCCGATGTGTTAAGCGACATGGCGAAGGCCGGCACGACTGCGGCTGGAGGGACGTTCATCATCTGGAGCACGAACAAATTCGTTTCCGTTCCGCAGGACAAGTCCACTATCACGCCTGTCGCCTTGACCAAAGGTTGAAAGGGGAAAACATCGAACATGGGCGTGGAGGCAGGCCAGGCCCAGCGTGACCTGGTCGTCGAACTGGTGCTCGTTCCCCGGTTGAACATACCGGAGGCGCTCCTTCAGGTCGTGGTTGTCGAGGAAGGTGACGAAGAACCGCGTGGCATCGCCGTGGGAACTGAGGATGTTTTTTTCAACCTGTTTGCGGAGGACGTACATGTTGACCACGGCTGCCGGCGCGGTGGCGAAGCGCGGATCGGCGCGGAGGAAGTCGTGGATGCCGTATCCGTGATAGCTGCCGTTGTCGAATCGGAGGTTTTTCAGGACGGGGCTCAACCAAATGGCGCCCGCGCCGAGGTTCTTGATATAATCGAGCCGCTGATTGATTCCGGAAAGCTTCCCGCCTTGATACGCGAAATAATTCGGATCATCGAAGGGCGCATGGACCGGCGGGGCGGACGGATTGTTGAAGCGGTCGACCATGAGGAAATAGATGACTTGGTCCCGCCAGTCGGCGGGCGACGGAAACGGGCCGGTGCCGGGCTGCCCGGCGGCCTTTTGCGCATTGTCGAGGACAGCCTGGACTTCCGGTGAGAAAAGTGAGGTAAACATAATTGCCTTGGGTATTGATATGTCACTACATTCACAGTGCCAGGAATTGGCCAACCCTCTCCAAGTTGTTTCCGACCGGCAGCGGGGCGGATGGCCAGTTACTGAACCACCACTTCCTTGATTGTCTTCTGACCGTCAATGGTCAGCTTCGCCTTGGCCTTTTGAGTGCCGCGTATGGCTGCCGCCTCATATTGGTCATTTGGCAAATCAACGGTCAGGTGGCCATGCTTGTCGGTTTTGCTTTCAAAAATGGCCTGGGCTCCGTTGACAATCTTGACGGTTGCATACGCAACATCTGCGGTACCGCCGTCCATTGTCTTGGAAAGGTGAAATTGATCCGCCTGGATTGCATTCAGGGTTCCAAACCTGCCGATGATGGGGGTTTTGACTTCCACCGGTTTCTGGGTTTTTGAGTCCAGATAGGTTTTCTGCGTCAGCAAAGCCACAAATCCAAGCAGGATCAACAGGGCCGAAAGACCAAAGGCAAACGCAGGTATGATCATAGGTTATCCCAAAGTTGACAGTTTGGTTGTGAGTGTTGCCGTCGAAACAAGCGGAGATCCGTGAGGAAAACCACCGCTTTCGATGTAGTCCTCCTCCTGAAAGCCTTGGATTCGCATCAGCCCCGTGTCTACGTCCAATGACCAATCGGTCTTGTTCATGTTCCCAGCCGCTCAAATTCCTCTTTTGCTGTGCAGGTTCTAATCCTGATGCCCTTGAGGGTCAAGCTGTTCCGCCTAAAACTTATTCACCGGTGCGCGGCTGCGACCTGAACCAGGCAGCCCGGTTCACTGGTCAATGGCTCAAGCCGGGAACAGGCGGTCCAGCTCCCTGGTGATCACGTCGCGGATTTTGTCTTCGGAAACGAACGTCGTGACCAGTCCGGGCACGTCGAAGTCCATCGCCACCGAGTCGTCTTCGACGCGGACCAGGCCGGAGATTGCCACGCCGATGAAGCTCTTTTTCGCCTTGAAGGAGAAGTTCATGAGGTTCTCGGACCAGCTCTTGGTGGCGTCTTGAATCGTAACTCCGCCCGGGGGCTGGCGGCGCATCAGGTTGTCCAGCAGGGTGTCAATCCGGCGAATGGCCTCGGTTTTTCCGACGTTATGGTTTCGTTCGATATGCATGGTGGGCGGACAGCCAAACGCACTGAGCCACGGCAAGACTGGGATGTCAAACCCGAAAGCAGCCACAATTTTGGGACCAACGCTCCTGCTTCTAGACCACGGATAAATGCGGATTCACGGTGAAACGATCCGATTGGTGACTGAAGAATTGATTCACAGTTCAGCGAACCGGAAACCCGGCGCTCTGATTTTTATCCGTGTCCATTCGTGTTCATCCGTGGTTTCGAATTGCTTCGCTCCGGCTTAACGCTCAACCATTCACGCTTTCGCGCTGCCGGCGTAGTCGGGATATTCCGGGCGGAACATCTGGGAGCGGATGTAGGCGGACAGATCTTCCGGACGCGGCTGGATGGTCAATTTGCCCGCGTAAACCTCCTCGGCCACCGCGACGGCGATGGCGTGCGACACCTCGTGGATGCGGTTGAGCGCCGGATAAACCCGGCCTTCGGCCAGCTCGCTGTCTTTGACAAAGGACGCCAGCGTCCGCGCCGCTTTGATAAACATGGCATCCGTCACGCGGCGCGCGCGGGTGCTGACGACGCCGAGGCCGACGCCCGGGAAAATATAGGCGTTGTTGCCCTGGCCCGGCACGATGGTGCGGCCGCCGATCTTCACGGGCGCAAACGGGCTGCCGCTGGCGAACACCGCCCGGCCCTCCGTCCAGGTGTAGGCTTCTTCGGCGGTGCATTCGGCCTTCGAGGTCGGGTTCGACAGCGCGAAAATCACCGGTCGCGGGTTGAAGCCGGCCATGGCCTTGACCACTTCCGGGCTGAAACTTTTCGCCATGCCGGACACGCCGATGAGCATCGTCGGTTTCAGCGATTTGACGGCCGTGATCAGGTTGGGGCACGGCGCGTGTTGGTGGGCATAGTGCTCCTTGTGTTCGGTGAGCTGGTCGCGGCCTTTGATAATCAATCCCTTCGAGTCCACGAACCAGCAGCATTGCTTCGCCTCGGCTTCGGGGAGTCCTTCGCCGACCAGGTAGGCGACAATGTTTCCGGCGATGCCCATGCCGGCTTCGCCCGCGCCGAACAGGAGCACGCGCTGGTCGCTCATTTTGCCGCCGGTCAGGCGGAGGGCGGACAGGATGCCCGCCAGCGCCACGGCGCCGGTGCCCTGGATGTCGTCATTGAAGGTGCAGGCCCGGTCGCGGTAGCGCGCCAGCAGGCGGAAGGCGTTGCGATTCCCAAAATCCTCGAACTGGACGAGCACGCCGGGGAAATTTTTTTCAACGGCGGCCATGAACTCCTCGATCAGGGTGTCGTATTCCTCGCCGCGAATGCGCTTCTGCCGCAAGCCGGTGTAAAGCGCATCGTTGCGCAGGGATTCATTGTCGGTGCCGACGTCAATGGTCACCGGCAGGCACTGGGAGGGCTGGATGCCGGCGCAGGCGGTGTAGAGCGACAGCTTGCCCACGGGGATGCCCATGCCGTAGGTGCCCAGGTCGCCGAGGCCCAAAATACGCTCGCCGTCCGTGACGACGATCACCCGCACGTTGCGGGTGGGCCAGTTGTGGAGCATGCGCTCGATCTGGCCCCGGTCCTGACTGGAAGCATAGAACCCTCGCGACCGGCGGAAGATGTAACCGTATTCCTGGCAGGCGCGGCCGACGGTGGGCGTGTAGATGATGGGCAACATTTCTTCCAGGTGTTCCATGACGACCCGGTAAAACAAGGTTTCGTTCCGGTCCTGCAGGCTGACCAGTTGCACGTAGCGTTCGAGGTCATTCGGCTTGCTGCGGAAGTTGGTCATCACCCGCAGGACCTGCTCTTCGATGGTGTGGATGTGCGGCGGCAACAGCCCGCGCAAGCCCAAGGCATCACGTTCCTGCTTGGAGAAGGCCGTGCCCTTGTTGAAAACAGGATTGTGCAACCACTCGTCCCCCAGGCCGGGCAGGGCGCGGCCGGAGCGGTTGGATCTTGGTTTCTTTCGATCGCTCATGCTAAAAATCCTTTGGTAATATGTCCTCTCCGGCCGGTCTTGTCCCCTAAAAAATCAAAACCGGTCTGACGGTTCAAGATAACAACACGGCCACCACCGGCCGGACGTTAATTGTCAAAAGCCTGCCGCTTTGTTGCCAGGCCGGTTCGGAACGCCGGGCACCGTCCCGGCGTGGACTTGGGAATGTTCATCAAGGTGCCGGGTCGAAGACCGGCGCCCGGTTTTAAATGAGAAGTTTTTTTTGGCAAACGGCTGGAAACAGGTTAAGCAAACGGGGTGATACGGCCACCGTTGTGCTGGTTGCTCCTGCCTCTCCTGCTGGTTTTCAGCACGGCGGGCTGCGGCTCCTTCATGGCCCGTCGGATGGCGCAGGCGCCGAACACCTATCCGACCTGGCTCGCGCCCGAGGCGCCCGTGGCGGTGGCGTTCAGTCCAAGGTTTCTCACGAATTTTCCCAAACAGTTTGTGGCGGTGGGCCCGCCAGCGGCGCAGCTGTGCTACCGCATCGTTGAGCCGGCGGATTATCGCCTGGACACTTCATCGACGAACTGGCTGGAGCGCGGCCGGAGGCGATTCGTGTTCGCCTTCCACGCCGAACTGCCCGCCCGTTCGAATGCCTGGACCTCGGCGCCGCGCGGCACGGTGTTGCTGCTGCACGGATACGGGCTGGCCCAGTTTTCGCTGGCGCCCTGGGCGCTGCGGCTGGCGCAGGAAGGCTGGCGTTGTGTGCTCGTGGATTTGCGCGGACATGGCAAATCCACGGGCAAATGGATATATTTCGGCCTCCAGGAGACGCGCGACCTGAGCCAGCTGCTGGATGAACTGGCGCGCGACGGCCAGTTGCAGAAACCGGTCGCGACCTTCGGCGAATCCTATGGCGCGGCCCTGGCATTGCGCTGGAAGACGGTTGAGCCACGCGTCCGCACGGTGGTCGCCATCACCCCCTACGCCGGATTGTCCAATGCTGTCGTGAACCTCGGCCAGGAATATGCCGGCTGGATGCCGCGATGGTGGCTTATAGCGGGATTAAAAAAGCTGCCGTCGATTCTTGAGGTCCCCGCCACGGACCTGGACACCACGACGGTTTTGGCGCGGAAGCCGGTGGTTGCCCTGTTGGTGGCCGGGGCGGAGGACAGAATCACGCCGGTGAGCGAGGTGGAACAATTGCGGGCGCTGGCGGCGCCCGGCAGCGAACTGATCGTGGTGCCCGGGGCCACGCACGAGGCGGTGACGTATTTTTTTGCCGACCTGACCCCGCCGGTGCTGGCCTGGCTGTCGGGAGCCGGCGGCCTTGAGAATGCCACCGCCCATGAGGGCAAATGATTTGGCACAAGATGTTGTTCGGCTTGGGCTTCATTATTTTTTCCCGTCGGGTTGAGACGGGAAACCTTGCCAAAGGTCTGACGGTGCGTTAACCAGTCAGTCCGTCCGGTCACCACAAAACGCTTATGATCACATTGCGCCTCCTTAACCGGTTCCGGGTTTCGTTCCTGTTGCTGCTTTCAGCATTCGCCATCGAAGCCGCGACCACCAGCGCGTTGTTCAACGTGCGCGACTACGGGGCCGCCGGTGACGGCAAGCATCTGGAAACCGGCGCCATCAACAAGGCCGTTGCCGCCTGTGCCAATGCGGGCGGCGGCACGGTCTATCTGCCGCCGGGAAAATATCTGACCGGCACCATCGTGCTGAAGAGCCACGTCACGCTGGAGTTGGATGCGGGTGCGACAATTCTGGCCAGCGAAAGCCCGGATGATTACCCGATGTGCAAGGATCCCTGGGGTGGAGACCGGCTGTGGATCGCCCCCTTGATCTACGCGGAAAACGCGGAGAATATCACCATCACCGGCCGCGGCACGATCAACGGCCAGGGGCAGGTTTGGTGGAAACGGCAGTGGCTCATGGAGCCCAAAAAAGGGATGCCCGGGGCAAAAACCGCCGAGGATTTCGCCGAGGTGAAAAAAATATCCAACGGTCGGCCACAGTTGATCCGGCTGGTCCGCTGCAGTGATGTGGTGATTGAGCATCTGACTTTGACGAACTCGCCAAGCTGGAACGTGCATCCGCTCTTTTGCGATTTCGTGCGCGTGGACGGCCTGACCGTCGCCGCGACTGTCCCGTCGCCGAACACCGACGGCATCAATCCCGAAAGCTGCCGGAACGTGCAAATCATCAACTGCCGGGTCGATGTCGGCGACGATTGCGTGACGTTGAAATCGGGTATCGACGAAAAGGGCCGCCGCATGGGCCGCCCGGACGAGAACATCACCATTGCCAATTGCGTGATGAAGAAAGGGCATGGCGGCGTGACCATCGGCAGCGAGATGTCGGGCGGCATACACAATGTCACCGTCGTCAACTGTGTGTTTCAAGGCACCGACATCGGGATTCGCATCAAGGCGCAGCGCGGCCGCGGCAACGTGGTGGAAGGCCTCACCGTGGCGAACATCGTGATGCAGGATGTGCCGCATCCATTCATCATCACGACGTTTTACCATGGCAACGACAAGCCGGGAGACGTTTTTCCCGTGGATGAGGGGACGCCTCATTTCCGCGATTTTCTGTTCAGCAACATCACGGCTCGGGGCGCCGAGGACGCCGGCAGCATCACCGGCCTGCGTGAAATGCCCATTGAGGACATCTCGTTCAGCCACGTTCACATCCAGGCGGCCAAAGGGTTCACCTGCACCAATGCCCGGGACATTTCCTTCCCCGATGTCGTCATCAACACCGATGCCGGTCCGGCCCTGATCCTGCGAAATGCCGCGGAGATTGATGCCTCGCGGCTGCGGACTCTGACACCGCACCAGGACGTTTCCCTGGTGGATTCCGACGCGCCCGCGAGCCAGTAACGGTTCCTGGCCATCGCAATCCGGTTGCGGGGGACCGCGACTGTCCCAGCCGCAGCATGTGCGACAACCTGAAAGCCGGTTGAATTTCGTGTGATCCTCTGGCGTTCCAGGCTGCTGCGGGTGGGACACCCGCGGTCCGTTCCCTTTGGGCAACATGTCTGTGGATGCGCCCCTCCATGTGGAATCCTGTGTTCGCGGCTTGCTTCGACGCGGTTGGTTGTGGCTTAATCAATGCCCGTGACAATCGTTGGCATCGTTCCCGCCCGTTACGCCTCGACCCGGTTTCCCGGCAAACCGCTGGCTCTCATCGCCGGCAAGCCGCTCATCCAGCATGTCGTCGAACAATGCCAGAAGGCGAAGTCCTTGAGCGAGGTCATCGTCGCCACGGACGACACGCGCATCTGGGAGGTGGCGCAAAATTTCTGCCGGGTCGAAATGACGCGCCCGGATCATCCGAGCGGATCGGACCGGATCGCGGAAGTGGCCGGACGTTGTTCCTGCGATGCGGCGGTGAACATCCAGGGCGACGAGCCGCTGATGGACCCCAAGGTGATTGACGCTGTCGCCGGCGCGCTGGCGCGGGACGAAATGTCCACCGCCGCCACGCGCATCCAAAGCGCCGATGAGCTCGACAATCCCAATGTCGTGAAAATTGTTGTCAACGCCGCCGGCCGGGCGCTATATTTTTCCCGGCGCACGATTCCGTATCTGCGCGAGGCCGCCAGTGGTTCGGGCAACGAACAGTTGGCGGCGTTTGCTTTTTTGAAGCACCTCGGCATCTACGGCTACCGGCGCGAGACGCTGCTGCGGCTGGTGAAATTTCCGGTGTCGCCGCTCGAAAACGCGGAGAAGCTGGAGCAATTGCGCGCGCTGGACAACGGCATCCAAATCGCAGTCGTGAAAGTGGATTACGACAGTGTGGGCGTGGACGTGCCGGGAGATATCAAGCGGGTGGAAAAGCTTTTAACCACGGATAAGCACTTCCAATAACACGCGATGAACGGCCAGCGTTATCAAATTGAATACAGCGTTTCCGCTTTGGACGACCTCGACGATTTGCCCGCGCGCGAACGCGCCCAGATTCTTCGCAAGATCGAACGGCTGGAAAACGGATTGCACGGCAACATCAAACATTTGCATGGCGCCGAAGCCGTGTATCGGTTGCGAATGGGCGACTATCGAATCTTGTTTGATGTGAAAGCTGGTGTTATTGTCATCCGTAGAATTGGCAATCGAAAAGATGTTTATGACTAAAACCGCAGAAAAAACCGTGGTTCGCTCCATCCATCAGAAGCGCGAGCAAATCGCCACGCTGCGCGAGGAACTGGAGGACTTGAACGATTATCTGGACCTGACCGAAGCCCGTGTGCGCGACGCAGGCAAACCGCGCCTCACCCATGCTGAAGTCAAAAAACGCTACGCCGTGAAATAATTCCGTCGGCATCGCGGTCGTGAAAGTGGATTGCGACAGCGTGGGCGGGGATATGCCGGAAGATATCAAGCGGGTGGAAAAGCTTTTAACCACGGATAAACACGGATGAACACGGATTTTTGAATCTTAAATCAACCAAAAGAAGATAATGAAATTCTTTGCTTGGCTTGATGACCAGCAACAAGGTCCTTTTGAAGAAGAAGTGATCAAGCAAATGCTGTCGAAAAAACAAATTACACGCGACACTCTTGTTTGTCTTGAAGGTGGTGATTTGGATTGGACTCCAATTAAAGAATTATTTTTACAAGATTCGTTTCCAGAATCTTTCGTCCCATCTCCATCCATTGATGGAATGTTGGCTGAACAACCTGACGACGGCTCTCGTTTGGAAATCCGGCTAAACTCTGGTGCAGAACTAAAGATTAAAGCCGTGCGGCTTTATGACGAAGTTGCACTGGCAAAGGTAAATTCAAAACGAGCAGAGGCCATGAAGATGTTCAAAGGTGTTTCAACCGGCATTGGTCCATGGGGATCCATTGAATGGGTGCTTGCGGCTTCTGCTGTTATTGGAGCGGTGGAGTCGGTTTTATCAGCGGGAGCATCTTCAGCAGGCGCCAGCTTGCTTGAAGATGCGATTCAAGCAGAACGAACACTTCGCAAAGAGGGCGTCTTTTTCCCTGTTAGCAAAATCCAATACATAGAAAATCCAACGCCTGGTTTTTGGCGGGCATTCGCAATAAAAACCATTAAATCCGAAGTCCCGGTTTATCAAATTATCCAGATTAAACAAAAAACGGAGACCCGAACACCAACCGCAACATTGGCGTTTGTCCACAACGGCGACGAATTCATTTCTGTGACGACTGACGATAATTCAGCTTGTTCGATACGTTGGAGCGCAGTGGAACGCCTTTTTTATTCCAAATCAGCAACGCAAAATTTTTATCCGTGTTTATCCGTGTCCATCCGTGGTTGAAAGATATTTAAAATGAAATTTATATTTGTTACCGGCGGTGTGGTGAGTTCGTTGGGCAAGGGCCTGACGGCGGCGTCGCTCGGCACGCTGCTCGAGAACCGCGGGCTCAAGGTCGTGCTGCAAAAGTTCGACCCCTACCTCAACGTGGACCCGGGCACGATGAACCCCTACCAGCACGGCGAGGTCTATGTGCTCGACGACGGCGCGGAGACCGACCTCGACCTCGGCCATTACGAGCGGTTCACCAGCGTCAAGCTGACGCGGCTCAACAACCTGACCAGCGGCCAGGTCTATCAGAACGTGCTCAACAACGAGCGCGAGGGGAAATACCTGGGCAAGACCGTCCAGGTGATCCCGCACGTCACCGACGAAATCAAGAACCGCATCCATCTCCTCGCCGAAAAATCCAAGGCGGACGTGGTCATCACCGAAATCGGCGGCACGACCGGCGACATTGAGGGACTGCCGTTCCTGGAGGCCATCCGCGAGTTCGCCCTGGAGGTCGGCTACAACAATGCGATCTTCCTCCACGTCACGTACGTGCCGTTCATCAAGGCGGCCGGCGAATTGAAGACCAAGCCGACGCAGCAGTCCGTCGCCAAGCTGCGCGAAATCGGCATCACGCCCCACGCCCTGATCTGCCGTTGCGAGAAGCCGCTCGACAAGGAGCTGCGCCAGAAGATCTCCCTGTTCTGCAACGTCCCGGTCGAGGCGGTCATCGAGGAAAAGGACGTGGACCATTCCATTTACGAGGTGCCGCTGATGCTCCAGCGCGAGCGGCTGGACGACCTGGTCTGCCGCCTGCTCGACCTGCATACGCCCACTGCGAACATGGCGCACTGGCAGGAGATCATCCGCAAGCTCATCGCGCCGCAGCACCGCGTGCGCGTCGGCGTGGTCGGCAAATACATCGGGCTGCAGGACGCCTACAAATCGGTTTACGAGGCGATCATCCACGGCGGCGTCGGCAACGATTGCGGCGTGGAAATCGTGCAGGTGGACGCCGAGGAGATTGAAAAGGAAGGCCCGGACAAAATTTTGAAGGGCCTGGGCGGCATCCTGGTGCCGGGCGGATTCGGGGAACGGGGCATTGAAGGCAAGATCAAGGCCGCGCAGTTCGCGCGCGAAAACAAAATCCCCTACCTCGGCCTCTGCCTGGGCATGCAGATCGCCACCATCGAATTTGCGCGCAACGTTTTGAAGCTGGAAAAGGCGCACTCCACCGAATTCGAGCCCGGCACGCCGCACCCAGTCATCGCCATGCTCGACGAACAGCGACGCGTGACGAAGAAGGGCGGCACGATGCGGCTGGGCGCGCAGCCGTGCCAGCTGGCGCTCGGCACGAAGGCGGCGACACTTTACGGCTCGTTTGTGGTCAATGAACGCCACCGACACCGCTACGAATTCAACAACACCTACCGCGAAAAATTCGAAAAGGCCGGTTTTGTCTTCAGCGGCCTCTCGCCGGACGGCAAGCTCGTCGAAGTGATCGAACTCAAGGACCATCCGTTTTTTGTGGCGAGCCAGTTCCATCCGGAATTTTTGAGCAAGCCGCATCAGCCGCACCCGCTGTTCAAGGGGTTTATCGCCGCCGCCCACGCGCGGCTGCACCAGAAGACGCTGTAGCTTCGAAGCCCATGGGATTGTTTCAAACCATCAACCTTGAAGCACGCAACCGCAAACTGGAGTTCCTGGTTATTGGCGGGCTGGCGGTAAATTTTCACGGTTATTCCCGCGATTCGGCAGATCTGGACCTGCTCATCCAGCGCGACGCCCGCGAAGCGTGGCTGGCCATGTTCGCTGAACTCGGTTACACGGTGGACCAGGAAAAAGACGCCTTTATCCAGTTATCGCCGCCAAAAGCGGGGGCTTGGCCGGTGGATTTGATGATGGTGCGCGAACCGACCTTCCGCCCCATGTTTAAAAATGGCAAGCAGGTTGAAATGTTTGGCGTCCGGCTGTTCATTCCATGCCTGGAACATCTCCTCGCACTCAAATTGCACGCTTTGAAACACTCGCACCTGGGCCGTTACCTGAAAGACTTTCTTGATGTCGAAAATCTGGTCCGGGTGAACCGGGTGAACCTGCATTCGGATAAAATTCGCCAATTATTTGCCAAATATGGCACAATGGAATTGTATGAAAAAGTATCCCAAGCCTGTGCCGGCGAATGACGCTTTGCAAGAGGCGGCGGATATTTTGGAATTTCCCGTTGCGCCGGATTTCATTTCGCGTCCGCCAAAGATTGATCCACAAGTCATGCTCCGGCGTATTGAGGAAAATCTGCCGTGGCGAAGCGGTCGTCCGGGCGAAAAAGAGCGGCGGCTCGCGGAAAAAATTCCCGTTGAGTTTGTGCTTTAACTGGCATGTCCTTGAAATGTCCTTTTTCCAGGATTGGCATCACGGTTCTCATCCTGTTTGCGTTGCTGGCCATGGGTTTCATCGTCTGGCGCGTGAATCTGGCACATGACATAAATGCGAAATTGCAGGCGCTGCGCGCCGCCGGCCTGCCGACGAGCGGCGCGGAGCTGAACGCTTATTATCCCGCCGTTCCCGACAACGAAAATGCGGCGCTGGTGATGACCCAGGCCTTCGCGATCCTGCGCAATTATCCCGATAGTCGCTCCAATGAGGTTAGCTGGTTTCGACCTCTCGGTCGCGGGCAACTGATGACGAATGAACAAATCCAGTTGCTGACGGGTTATGTTGAAATGAATTCCAATGCGCTTGCCAAAATGGCCGAGGCGCTCAAGCTGCCCAAGAGCCGCTATCCAGTTGATTTTTCACCGGGATTGGAAACGCTATCGCCGCACTTGGATACCTTGCGGGAATTGTCTCTTCTTGACGAATACCGTGCGGTGCTCGCCATTGATTCAGGGCAGCCAGCCAACGCAGATGTATCGGTCAAAGATATTTTGGGGATGGCGCGAACCCTTGATGAGGAACCGATGTTGATTTCACAACTCGTGCGGTTTGGACTGGTAAGAATCGGGGTGGCGACATTGGAGGACCGTTTCAACGCCGGTAAATTGAGTGACGCGGAACTGACTGATTTAGCTGATTTTTTTGCACAGCAAAATGAAACTAATTTCATTGCCCGAGGATTGATAGGTGAACGCGCAATGGCGGTGTCGATTTTTCGCACCAGTTTTGCGAAGATGAAACAACAGCTTGAAGATTTTGAGGCGCCGCGAGATGAATCACCAGCGCCACACCGGCCATCGCTATTTTTGAAGATGACCGGCATTTTTGAGCGTGATTTGCTTTTTTACCTGGAAGCAATGGAAACTAACGTCTCTTTTGCCAGACTTCCCCCACTAAAGGGCTTGGCGGCAACAAATCTCTGCGAAACAATTATTGAAGATGCACGCAAACATTACTGCATTTTTTCAGCGATCGTTTTACCCTCTGTATCCGGTCTGGCAGCTCGCGAAGCCGATGGTTTCGCTCGGGTTCGCTTGGCGGCAACTGCAACCGCCGTCGAACGCTTTCGTTTGCTGCACGGGCAATCACCCGGAGAATTGAATGAATTGGTTCCCCAGTATCTTTCCGCTGTGCCAAGTGACCCGTTTGATGGCCAACCGTTGCGCTATCATCGCCTGGCCAAAGGCTATGTGATTTACAGCTTGGGACGCGATGGCCATGACGACGGCGGGCGGGAAAAACCTGCCGACGGGAAGCCTGGTGACCTGACCCCTTGCGACATCACCTTCACGGTGGAACGATGACCTACGCGGAAGCCATACAATTTCTCTACGGCCTGCGGCTGTTTGGCGCGAAGTTCGGGCTGGAGAACACGTTCCAGCTCGCCGCGCTGGCGGGCAACCCGCAGGACCGGCTCCGGTTCATCCATGTGGCCGGCACCAATGGCAAGGGCTCGACATGCGCCATGCTGGAAAGCATTTACCGGGCGGCCGGGTTGCGCGTCGGGCTGTTCACCTCGCCGCACCTGGTTTCGTTCCGCGAACGGATCCAGGTGAACCGGCGGCTCATCAGCGAGGTTGACGTGGTGCGGTTAACCGAAGAGTTGCGGAAACTGGGTTCGGAGTTCCGTCCCGCCTTTCGCGGGACGGCTTCCGGACCGGCTAAAGCCGGAACTCCAAACCACGATGCCAGTCCCACCTTCTTCGAGTTCATCACCGTGATGGCATTGAAGTTTTTTGCTGAACAAAAATGCGACCTGGTGATCTGGGAAACCGGCCTGGGCGGGCGGCTGGACGCCACCAATATCGTCACGCCGCTGGCCAGCGTCATCACGAACATCGCCCTGGACCACCAGCAATGGCTCGGCGACACGATCGGGAAGATTGCCGCCGAGAAAGCGGGGATCATCAAGCCGGGCGTGACGGTCCTCACGGCATCGGACGAGCCGGAAGCCCTGGCGGTGATTGAAAGGACGGCGCGGGAAAGAAATGCGCCGCTGATTAAAGTAGAACAGGCGTCCCGCCGGTTCGGGGCAGGCGAGACGCCTGCCCTACCTTTGCTTGGCGACCACCAGAGGCTGAATGCCGCCCTCGCTTTGGCGGCGGTTCAGGCACTGCAAAGTGAAATCACCGTAAATGACCTGGCGGTTCGCACCGGTCTGGAAACCGTGAACTGGCCGGGGCGGTTGCAGTTGGTCGAGCGTCCTTCCGGGCAGAAAATTCTGCTGGACGGCGCGCACAACGTGGCCGGGGCAACGGCGCTGCGCAAAACCCTGTCCAGTTGGAGTTCAAGCTTTAGCTTGTCCGGTGGCACGCTAAAGCGTGAACTCCAACCAGACGGGCCGGAGCAGCCTTTGCTTGGAAGCTTCGGCGCGGCAGGGGGCGGCATTCCGCCAAAAATCACGCTGGTTCTGGGGGTGCTGGAGGACAAGGACTGGCGGCAGATCTGTGAAACACTCGCTCCGCTGGCGACGCGGATCTTCACCGTGCCGGTGGCCAGCGAACGTACCGCCGATGCAGGGGAACTCGCGGCCGCCTGTCACAGCGTGAATCCAGCCGCCGGGGTGGCGGCGGACGTTTCGTTGCGCGCAGCCCTGGAAAAATCGGCGCCGGAGGAATTCGTGGTCGTCACCGGCTCGCTGTACCTGGTCGGCGAGGCCCTGGAAATCCTTGGTTTGTCGCCCGCCGGCGAGGGCGAACGGGCCCTGAACGAATGGACCGCACCAGCAATGCGCTAATAGTGCGATTTAGCATTATTGATTATTCAAAATCAACCAACATTCTGGCTTGCTTCTAACCCCCTGGATAAGTAAACAGTCCGCCGAATTGGATCATTATAATCATTAATATGGCTTACACAGATACGTTGCCGCATCAGCGCTCGTTTGGCCAGACCGCCCGCCCGGATGCGTGGTGGCTGCAACCGCTGGTGGTGTTCCTGGGTTTCTCGGCGTTTATCGTCTATTCGACCTGGGCGGCGTTTCAGGGCGTGGGCGACATCCACAACAACACCCATAGTTACTGGTGCAATCAGAATGGCGCGAATTATCTCTCGCCGTTTTATTCGCCGGAGCTCTGGGGCACCTCGCCGCACGCCATTTTTGGGACGGCCCTGCCGGCCTGGTGGCCGGCTTGGGCGCCGTTTTCGCCGGCGTTTCTTATCCTCTGGATTCCGGCCGGCTTCCGGTTCACCTGTTATTACTATCGCGGTGCTTATTACAAGTCGTTTTGGGCCGACCCGATCAACTGCGCCGTTGGCGAGCCGCGCAAAACTTTCCTCGGCGAACATTCCTTCCCGCTGATCCTCCAGAACGTCCATCGTTACTTTTTTTACCTGGCGTTCCTGTTCATCCTCCTGCTGTCGCATGACGCCTGGAAGGCCATGTGGTTCACCGTGGACGGGACAAAGCATTTTGGCCTCGGCGTGGGCACCATCGTGCTGACATTGAACGCCTTTTTTCTGGCCATGTACACGTTCGGCTGCCATTCGCTGCGGCATCTGATCGGTGGTTTTCTGGATGCCAAGTCCAAAGCCCCGACCTGTGCGAAAGCCTACAATTGCGTGAGTTGCCTCAATACGCGCCACATGATGTGGGCGTGGATCAGCCTGTTCTGGGTGGGCTTCACGGACGTGTACGTCCGGCTATGCGCGACGGGCGTGCTTCAGGATCATAGCTGGCATTTCTGAAAACTATCGCGAGTGCGAATGACTAATTCCCAAATCCTAATGACTAAAGAATTCCCAACGGCCAAACCCGATGGCCAGCTTCTGCGAGATGGCTGCATTTGTTCATCCGGTCTTGCTCATTCTTTAGTCATTCGGGCTTCGTCATTAGGAATTTGCCCGACCCTCTTATCAGCATAGAAGAACTTTTCGCATCATGGCTACCAATTACGAAACATTTGAATACGACGTGCTCGTCATCGGCGCGGGCGGCGCGGGCCTCCGCGCGGCCATCGAAGCTTCCGCGGCCGGCGTGAAAGTCGGCCTCGTCTGCAAATCGCTGCTGGGCAAGGCGCACACGGTCATGGCCGAGGGCGGCATGGCGGCCGCCATGGGCAACGTGGACGACCGCGACAACTGGAAGGTCCATTTCGCGGACACGATGCGCGGCGGCCAATACGTCAACAACTGGCGCATGGCCGAGCTGCACGCGAAGGAGGCCTCGGCGCGCGTCTATGAACTCGAAGCCTGGGGCGCGGTGTTCGATCGCACCCCGGACGGGAGGATTCTCCAGCGCAATTTCGGCGGCCATCGCTATCCGCGCCTCGCCCACGTGGGCGACCGCACCGGTCTGGAATTGATCCGCACCTTGCAGGACCACGGCATCCACCAGGGCATCACCGTCCACATGGAATACACGATTGTCACCCTGCTCAAGGATGGCGACCGGGTGGTCGGCGCCTTCGGCTATGACCGCGAGCGCGGACGGTTCAAGATTTTCAAGGCCAAGGCGGTGGTGGTCTGCACGGGCGGCCTTGGCCGGGCTTATAAAATCACCAGCAATTCCTGGGAAGGCACCGGCGACGGTGTGTCGCTCGCGTATCACGCCGGCGCGGAACTGCTGGACATGGAATTCATCCAGTTCCATCCGACCGGCATGGTCTGGCCGCCGAGCGTTTGCGGCCTGCTCGTCACCGAAAGCGTGCGGGGCGAAGGCGGCGTGCTGCGGAACAAAGACGGCAAGCGGTTCATGTACGATGACATTCCGGACAATTACAAGTCGCAGACCTCGACCGATCCGGAGGAGGGCTGGCGTTACACGCAGAACGATAAAAACGCCAAGCGTCCGCCGGAGTTGCTGACGCGGGATCATGTGGCCCGTTGCATCAACCGCGAAGTCAAGGCCGGCCGCGGCAGCCCGCATGGCGGCGTGTTTCTCGACATTGCCTGGATCAAGGAAAAAATCCCCAACGCGGCGGAGCACATCAAAAAGAAATTGCCGTCCATGTACCACCAGTTCAAGCAGCTGGCGAATCTGGACATCACCCGGGAGCCGATGGAAGTCGGCCCGACGACCCATTACGCGATGGGCGGCATCCGGGTGAATGGCGACACGCAGATGACCAATCTTCCGGGGCTGTTCGCGGCGGGCGAGTGTGCCGCCGGTTTGCACGGCGCGAACCGGCTTGGCGGCAATTCGCTTTCCGATTTGATCGTGTTCGGCAAACGCGCGGGCGAACACGCGGCGAAATACGCGAAGGCACACGGCGCGGGACAGGTTAACGACTCGCAGATCGAGGCTGCGGCCCGTGAAGCGCTTGCCCCGTTCGAGCGCGGCGCCAAGACCGGCGGCACGGCCGACGGCCCGTATCAGGTTCAGCATGAGTTGCAGAGCATGATGCAGGAACTGGTTGGCATCGTGCGGCGCGAGGACGAAATGGCCCGGGCGCTGGAGGGCATCGGCAAACTCAATGAGCGCGCCGGCCAGGTCGCCGTTTACGGCCATCTGGAATACAATCCCGGCTGGCACACGGCGATTGATTTGAAGCATCTGCTCACGATTTCCGAGGCCATCACCCGCTCGGCGCTGGACCGCAAGGAAAGCCGCGGCGGCCATTTCCGCGAGGATTTTCCCAACAAGGACGCGGCGGCGGCCAAGTATAACAATGTCATCCTGAAGGGCCCGGATGGCTCGATGCAGTTGCGCCGCGAGCCGATTCCGGAAATGCCGGCGGAATTGAAACAGGTCATCGAGGAAATGAAATAATGTGTTGAAACGTTGAATCGTCAAACCGTTTAACCGGCTTCCGATTCAACCCTTCAACCGGTCAACGATTTAATAATTTAACAATGAAAACGGTAGTTTTCAGAATCTGGCGCGGCGACAAGGACGGCGGGAAATTCGTGGATTACACCACGGAAGTTTCCGAAGGCATGGTCGTGCTCGACGTGGTCCACAAGATCCAGGCCACGCAGGCCAACGACCTGGCCGTCCGCTGGAATTGCAAGGCCGGCAAATGCGGCTCCTGCTCGGCGGAAATCAACGGCATTCCGCGCCTGATGTGCATGACGCGGCTCGACATGATCCCGATCGACAAGCCGGTGACCATTGAGCCGATGCGCGCGTTTCCGAGCATCCGCGACCTCGCCACCGACGTGTCCTGGAATTTTCGCGTCAAAACCAAGATCAAGAAGTTCAAGCCGCGCGCGCCGGACGCCCCGGACGGCACCTGGCGGATGCAGCAGGAGGATATTGACCGCGTGCAGGAGTTCCGCAAGTGCATCGAATGTTTCCTCTGCCAGGACGTCTGCCATGTGCTGCGCGATCACCAGAAACACGACGAATTCATCGGCCCGCGTTTTCTGGTCTATACCGCCGCGCTGGAGATGCATCCGCTGGACACGGAAGACCGGCTGGAGGAATTGAAACAGGCGCACGGCATCGGCTATTGCAACATTACCAAATGTTGCACGAAAGTCTGTCCGGAAAGCATCGCCATCACCGATAACGCCATCATCCCGCTGAAGGAGCGGGTGGTGGACGAGTATTACGACCCGTTCGGCTGGCTTTGGAAAGCCTTGCGTCCGAAGGGCTGATGCACGCTTGGCAGCCTGTTCAAAAAGCAGGAGACGACGCGAGGAGTCTCCAGATAATCTTGGATTCCCTGGGCAATTAAAGCCACGCCACCTCGGTGCCTGCAAAAATTGATTTGTTTAACCGGCGGTTAGATGGTCACGCCGGTTTCCTCGGCTTGAATTGTAGTCACGAGGTCCTTTTCCGCCAGCACCCAATCCTCCAGGGTCAGCGCGTGGGCCGGAAGCTTGTCGCGATAGAGCCGGTAGGCATGTTCGCGCACCATGCCCTTGGTGACGCCGGGACTGAACGGCATCGGTTGTTCAACGACTTTCGAGGCTTTGCTTGTCGTTTTCATGATTCAACATAAGCCTCCGCGCCGGTTCTGCAAGCGGAGGCGAATGAAGGTCATTGGACTGGCTGCTTGCGGTCAATTCCCTGGATCATCTCCTCGGCATGGGCGCGGAGTTTGGCGTCCGTGTTGGGCAGGAGCAGGGGTTGCAGGGTGCGGCGTGCGGCGTCCAGGTTGCGGTTTCGCCACTGCACCTGGGCCAGCGAAAACAGGTAGGACGTGTTTTCGGGTTCCAGATCGATGGCGCGTTGCAGGTGGTGTTCCGCCAGCGCGAGATTTTCGCCCTGGACCATCTCGAAAAAACCCAACAGCTCGTGCGCCGGCCCGAAGTCCGGCATCAACGCGAGCGATTTCTGGAGTTCGCCGCGAATGGCCACCGCTGTTTCGCTTTTGAGCGGCGCATAGCGGTCTTCGGAATCCGCCGTGAGCCGGTATTGCACCCGCGCCGCGACATAATACGCCAGGAAGCTGGTTGAACCGTGCTGAAAAGCCGCCTTGAAGTTGCGCAACGCTTCCTCATGCTGCTCGCGCTCGGCAGCGACCAGGCCGAGCCCTTCATAGGGCAGCGGGCTGGCGGGCGCGAGTTTTTGCGCCTGCGTAAAATACACTTCGGCCGCCTCCGCACGACCAATCCGGAGAAGTTCGTCGCCCAGACGAAAGTACGCCTCCACGGGGGTGATGGCCCGGGTGGTCAGGGTGATGGGTGAGGAAATGTCCGACTTCAGCGGGAATTCAATCGGCACGAAGCGGCCCGCCTTCAGATAGCGGCGAAGTTCGGCATCCATCACCGGCAGGGTGGTCTGCAGCGCGTTGGTGAAAGCCTGTGCCGGGAGCTGGCCCTGCTGGAGGAGGGGCCGGAACTGTTTGAAGCGGGCCTGACAGGCGGGGTTGTCGCCGGCCATCAAGTAATCCGCCAGCAACCACGATTCGGCGTAGAAGATGCCCTGGCGGTTGCGCTCGTTGTATTGGGGCGAATCGTGAACGACGGTGAACAGTTCGGCCAGCGGCAGGAGCGGTTGTTGCGCCAGCAGGCTGAGGTGATGGTTGATCGGTTTGCCGATGCGGACATTGGGTCCGGCGGTCTCGAAGGTGGAATAGACCTCGGCCATGCCCTCCTTGAGCCAGAGCGGCCAGATCCGGTCGTTGTGCCGAAACAGCAGATGGGTGTATTCGTGAAAGATGACCTCCAGGTCGGTATAGGCCGAATTGGTGTCCGGCAGGCCGAGCACGATCAGATTCTCATCGTTGCCGCGCTGGAAGAAGGCCGCCAGGTTGGCGGGCCTGCCCTGGTAGAGCGGCAGGAATGGCACCATGCTTTCGTGATTGGGAAAGGCCATCACCACGATGGGCGGGGAAGCCACCGCCTCCGCGCCGGCCAGTTGGGTGAAAGCCTGGCAAAACTGTTCCAGCCGCCCGGAAAGCTTGTAAACATCCGCGGGTGCGCCACAACAGTAGATGTTGAAATGCGCGGTGCGGGTCTCGAACCATTGTCGCTGCACCAGGGGAACCCCATTTGACTGGGCGCGGACGGTGCAACCCCCCGATGCCAATAGCACGGCCAAAACCCAGGGCGGACAACGAATCATAGTCCGTTCATTTTAAGGGAGGATCGAAGGAATGTCACTGGCGGCGATGCAGGTTTTCACCCTGAGGGAGTTGGCCTGACAAGAGGCTCATTC
>Ga0265338_10002334_pt1 | contig 28674 bp, 25 predicted proteins | sample 42126metaG_FD_193579 | JGI IMG/M metagenome (GOLD analysis project Ga0265338, IMG submission 193579) | Rhizosphere microbial communities from Carex aquatilis grown in University of Washington, Seatle, WA, United States - 4-21-26 metaG | ecosystem: Host-associated > Plants > Roots > Rhizosphere...
TTTGAAAAAAATTCAAAAAATGGTAAGGTATTCCCTACGGAGAGATGGCTGAGTGGTTGAAGGCACCGGTTTCGAAAACCGGCAGGGGCGAAAGCTCCTCGTGGGTTCAAATCCCACTCTCTCCGCCAGATGTCCAAGTTTGAACCCACGTAAAATAAGGCTTCTTGGAACACAAAAGACCGACTTTTAGAAAGTCGGTCTTTTGTTTGAACTATTTTAATCAAAGATTATTTCCTCTTTTGTAACACGTCGAGTAGGTGGCTGATCACTACGATTCTGGCGGCCGCGTCGTGCGGGCCGAGTTGTTCCGCTTCGCCATGACCAAGAAGGTTTTTGCACCAGACCAACGCTCCCATTACGAGAAACTGAAATCCCTCGCGCTCGTCACCTGGGCTAATTATTTTTCCGCTGTGATGACCAGCGATATCGATTATGGGTGTGGCACCACTCAGACATTTGCCTGCGAGCACCCTACCATATTCATCCTTTAAACCACTGAGACGTTGCAGTTCTGCTTCCAGAATCTCTCCAGCTTTTCTAGCGGCGTCATTGGTGTGACCATTTTTAAATAAAGGGAAAACCTGCGTCCGCAATAATGGGTTAATGGCAATTTTTTCGACTGCTGACTGAAGCTGTATCGGAGGTGGTGTGATGTGAGGGCGGTCGGTTGGCAAATTAAGTCCGGCGACCTCCTTTTTAAGATCAATTCCCACCGCAGTTAAATTTTTCACTAGGACATCTGCCTCACCACGAAGTACAGGAAGACCATTACGGTGTCGACGGTCTACTCCTTCAGCGAGAGCATCGTTAACGATAGTCTTGAGCTTAATGGGATGCTCGCGAAGCATCTTGGTGATGAAATGCTCGAAAGTTCGTCGCTTGTTGGCACCCGTCAGAATGAATTTTGTTAGGCCCCTTTTTTTCGCAATGCCCGTTAACGAAAATTGACCTTGGGACGTTGCGGGGACGAGTTCTCCAAGCGATACAGCCAACTCTTTGATCCCCTGTTGAAGTTGAGGGGAGAGGCGGCGGCGCCCAGCCGCCTTGGGTCTGCGCACTCTAGTTGTTTTCTTCTTTTTGGTCATATTTTGCTTGTATCGTGATTATATCCCCAAGAAACAGAAAAAGCAAGTTAACACATGCTAACTTGTTTTTTCTAACCGGGTATGCTAACATAACTATATGTCAATAAATAAGGCTCAATTCATCACTTCCGCGGAGATGGCAAAAATGCTGGGAATCAGCCGTGTTGCCATTCATAAACAGATCGTGGACGGTAAGATCCCGGCTGAAAAGGTGGGGCGAAACTACCTGATCCCCAAATCGGCTCTTCCTGCCGATCTTCAGGAGCGAATAAAGGGTGAGCAACAGAAAGCTACAAAAACGGTGCTCGAAAAGAATAGCCACCACGACCTCGACTTCGAAAAAGAATTGTGGGCGGCGGCCGATAAGCTCCGTGGCAACATCGATGTCTCCGAGTACAAGAACATCGTTCTCGGTCTTCTATTCTTGAAATATATCTCTGACGCATTCTACAAACGACGCGAGGGGCTTGAAGCACTGACACGTGATCCCAAAAATGAAGATTTTTACGTGAAGGACGACAAGGCTCGCGCACAGATTCTTGAAACAAAAGATTTCTATAAAAGCGCAGGCGTGTTTTACGTTCCAGAAAAGTCACGATGGGAATATCTACAGACAAAAACGATGCAACCCGACATCGGACAGGTGCTTGATAAGGCAATGGATCTTATCGAGGAAGATAATCGCGCCGAGCTCGAAGGCGTACTTCCAAAAATCTACACTCGCACTACACTTGATCACGCGGTGATTGGTGAGCTCGTAAATATTTTCTCTCGGATCTCCTTTGACCATGACTTCGATCGCGAGAAGGACATCCTCGGTCGTATCTATGAGTACTTTCTCGGCCAGTTTGCTTCTTCCGAAGGAAAGCGCGGTGGTGAATTTTTCACGCCGAGGTCAATCGTCAAACTTCTTGTAGAGATTCTTGAGCCATATGAAAATGCACGAGTACTAGACCCCGCGTGTGGTAGCGGAGGAATGTTTGTGTCTATGGGAGAGTATCTTCTCAATCACGGACAAGATCCCTCCAAGCTCGCTATCAATGGCCAGGAGAGCAACCAGACGACTCTACGTTTGGCAAAGATGAACCTTGCCATTCGAGGCCTCTCGGGAAAAATTGAGCTTGGTAATACCTACTACCAAGACAAGTTTCCACATTTGCAGGCAGATTTCGTAATCGCAAATCCTCCCTTCAACGCAGAATGGGAACCGTCAAAACTTGCAGACAACGACCCACGTATAACTCTTGGCACACCGCCGAGTGGTAGCGCGAATTTTATGTGGATACAGCACTTTGCTCACCACCTTGCACCGAATGGTTACGCTGGGTTTGTTATGTCTAATGGAGCACTTGCTGGTTCAGGAAAAGAAAGTGAACTTCGACAAAAGCTTGTCGAGTCTGATCTCGTAGATGTAATAATTTCATGTCCCTCAAAGCTCTTCTACAATGTTTCCCTTTCTGTTTCGCTTTGGTTTTTGGCAAAGAATAAATCTGGTGATCGCTTTCGAAAACGCTCAGGAGAAACACTTTTTATTGACGCCAGTCAGATATTCGAGCAAATCTCTCGCAAACAAGTAGTTTTTAACCCGGAGCATATCCGTAAGATTACGGATACTGTCCGCGCATGGCGTGGAGAACCTAATGTCGGTGAATACCAGAACGTACCAGGTTTTTGTAAATCCGTAACTACAGAGGAGATTGCGAAAAATAATCACATACTTACACCGGTGCGTTTTGTTGGTCTAGCGGATAGAAAAAACGATGGAGTTTCGTTTGATCAAGAATTAAAAACCATCTCCGCCTTTCTAAATAACCAAACGACAAAACATAAAGAACTCGATAAAAAAATATCCACAGAACTTGCGAATATCTATCCAAATTTCGTTTGGAGCAATATTGATTTTTCTTCGCCAGAAATTCTCGATAATTTGTCACAGAAAATATACACAGAATGGTTTATCAAATTTCACTTTCCTGGTTATGAAAAAACAGAGTTTGTAGAAAGCGAGTTGGGAATGATTCCTAAAGGGTGGCACATTGGTCGGGTAAAGGATCTTGTTAGGGTGGAGTCGGGATTTCCTTTTAGTAGCAGTATTTTCGAAGATTCGGGTCAGTATAAGTTGGTGACAATCAGAAATGTTCAAGACGGCCAGTTTATTCCCGATTGTCAGAATCACATTAGTGCTCTACCCAATAAGCTGCCGGAGTTTTGTAAACTTAGTGCTGGAGATATTCTCCTCTCGCTTACAGGCAATGTCGGGCGTGTCTGTTTAGTAAATGGTGAAAATTATGTCTTGAATCAACGTGTTTCGGTACTCATTCCAAACCACGAAAAAGATAGGGCTCTTACATATTTCCTCTTTCGGAGGAAGGAGTTTCAAAATCTCCTGATATCCATTTCTAAGGGTACGGCACAGTTAAACCTCAGTCCCGTAGAGACTAAGAACCTAGAGATAGTCATTCCAGATGAAAAAATACTCCAACGCTACTCCGACATCGTGGGACCAATGTTTCAAAGGATTGTGTCCATTAATGCAGAGAATCAGGAGTTAAAGGAGTCCAGAGATCAATTATTGACCAAATAAGTATAAGCACCATGAATTACACTTGCCCATATTGCGGTCGACACACAACAATCACGAATCCGAACCAGTACACTCACTGGAGAAAAATTGATATTGAAAAATCAGTACATGGTGATGTTGGGTTTGGAATCTCATGCGTCACATGTCCCAACAAAGACTGCCACCAGTTAGTTCTAGTGGCTCAGCTTACAAAGGCTCGTATATCGGGAGGCAGTTGGGAGAAGTCATCCATGTTGAAAACATGGCGGTTACTTCCTGAATCAGAAGCAAAAGTTTTGCCTGATTACATCCCTGAGCCAATTAAAGAAGATTATTACGAAGCGTGCCGTATTCGTGATTTGAGCCCTAAGGCTTCAGCAACACTCGCACGACGTTGCCTTCAAGGAATGATCAGAGATTTTCAAGGGATCTCAAAAGCAAGGCTTATTGATGAAATCGAAGCTCTTGAGGGTGTCGTTGATCAGGATGTCTGGGATAGTATTGAAGCCGTCCGAGAGGTCGGAAATATTGGTGCCCACATGGAAAGAGATATCGACACCATCGTCGATGTTGAACCAGAAGAAGCCCAGTTACTTATAAGCCTGATCGAACAACTAGTCGATGAGTGGTACGTTGCACGTGAAGATCGGAAGAAAAGAACTGAAAACCTAAAAAATCTTGTTGCCATAAAAAAGGAAGCGAAGGAACAGAATACAGAACATGAATCCTCTTAACGAAAACAATCTAACAGAGCAGTCTCTTATCGAATGGCTTCAAAGCCAGGCTTATGAGTATGCTTACGGTCCAGATATCGCTCCCAAACAGCCGGGGGCGGAGCGAGAGCTTTTTAATGAGGTTGTCTTAAAGAACCGCCTCCTTACTTCTGTTCGCCGATTCAACCCCCAGCTTCCTGCTGAACAGGCAGAGCAAGTCGTCGCTGATATTGCGAGCTACCACAATGCAGACCTCATCCTTGGCAACAAGGAGGTGTTTACTCTCATCACTGAGGGAGTGAAGAAAACGTGGCGTGAGAATGGTGAGGAAAAAACCGAAGTGGTAAAGCTGATTGATTTTACAAATGTAGAGGCAAATGAGTTTTTGATAGTAAATCAATTCACCGTTCAAGGTATCGACAATGTCTGTCGTCTTGATGGAGTTGTTTTTGTAAATGGTCTCCCTCTCGCCGTGCTTGAGCTCAAGAGTCCTGTCCGCGAACAAGCGACAATTGGTCAGGCATATCGAGACATGGAGTATTACAAGAAAGAGATTCCGAAAGTTTTCTTGTATAACCAGATTCTTTGTTTGAGCGACCTTACCGAAGCACGACACGGAACAATCTCCTCATCTTGGGAGCGATATGGTACGTGGAAAGGTATCGAGTCAGAAAGTGACGCGCCGAAAAATGTGAGCCAACTTGAGGTGCTAGCCAAAGGTCTTTTCAATAAGGCTCGCTTGCTTGATGTAATACAAAACTTCACTGTGTTTGAGGCAGATGGTGACGGTGATGCAGTGACATACACAAAGAAATCAGCTTTATACCATCAGTACTACGGAGTGAATAAGACTATCGCGAGTACCGTTCGATCAGTGCTCGGTGAACAAGATCGAAAGATTGGTGTCTTTTGGCACACACAAGGTTCTGGCAAGTCGCTCTCGATGGTTTTTTACGTGAACAAAACAAAGCGTGTCGCGGAACTCAAGAGTCCGGCATATGTATTCCTGACTGATCGCGAAGATTTGGACGACCAACTCTTCAAAACGTTCAGCCGTACCGGGTATGGCACACTTGCGAAGCGCGCTTCAAGTATTAAAGATTTGAAAGACAGACTCTCTCATTTGGGTAGTGAGCTTATCTTTACAACAATTCAGAAATTCCAAGAAGATCCCGATGCAAACAATGTTCTTAGTGACCGAGAAAATATCATCGTGCTTACTGACGAAGCACATCGTACGCAATACAGTATGCTCGCGGGTAATGTGCGTCAGGCTTTGCCACAGGCGAGTTTTTTGGGTGTGACGGGAACTCCAATATCTCAGAATAGTCGCGATACTATGCGTGTCTTCGGAGATATTGTGAGCTCATACAAGATCGGCCAGGCGTGGAAAGATGGCGCAACGGTCAAGATTTATTACGAAGGGAGGCTCGTACCACTTCACTTGGCAGACAAATTTGTTGATAGCAAGCTCGATGAAATCTTGGGTGAGATTGTGGTGGATGAAAAAGCAAAAGCTCGTAAGGAGTGGGCGGTACTTGAGGAAGTAGTGGGTGCTCCAAGCCGTATTGAGCAAATATCAAAAGATATTGTTTCTCATTTCAATAATCGACCAATTGAGGGTAAGGCGATGGTGGTAACCATGAGTCGCCCTATCGCTGTTGCGATGTATCAAGCGATAAAGAAAATTCCTGGAGCTCCGGAATGCGCTGTGATTATTTCTGGTATGGAAGATTTTCCCGGACAAATTCAATCTGAACACGATGTAAAAAAACTTGAAAAGCGATTCAAGAAAGCAAATGATCCACTTCGGCTGGCTATTGTGTGCGAGATGTGGCTCACCGGTTTCGACGTACCAAGCATGCACACGATGTATCTTGATAAGCCACTCAAGAATCATGGGCTCATGCAGGCTATTGCTCGCGTGAACCGTGTATACAAAGACAAACCGGGTGGTCTCATTGTTGATTACATTGGTATTGCAGAAAATCTCAAGAAAGCTCTCGCTATCTACGACTCCGATGTGCAGAAGGAAGCAATGATTCCTCTGGATGAGGTAATTCTTGAAATGAGGAAGCTTCACGGTGAGATTTCTCTCTATTTCTCAAATATAGATTTCTCTGGATGGAGACAAAAGAAAGGTATTGAACTTGTTCAACTATTTCAGTCAGCGATGAACGAAGTTATTTCCAAAGACGGTCGCCTTTCCGATGATCGCAAAATGGCATATATGGGTGCAGTATCAAAACTTTCTAGTCTCCATGCTCTTGTAATGCCAGGAGAGGAAGCGATGAAGATTGCTACTAATGTGCAATTCTTCCAATCTATTCGTGAAGCACTAAACAAGCAGACGGTTATACCGCATATTATTTTCCCTGAAGCAACCGAAAGTGCCATTCGTAGTCTCGTGCAGGATGCTGTACAGGCCGAAGGAGTGATTGATCTCTTTACCAAGGAAGGCGAAGAGCGAAAGAGCATTTCAATTTTTGATGATGGATTCGCAGAAGAAATCAAAAAGGTTAAGTATCAAAATCTTGCTATTGATACTGTCCGAAAAATGCTTGATCAAGAAATCAAAGTGCGCTCTCGTACAAACAAAGCTCGTTATGAGACGATGCTCACACTGCTTACTGATCTTATTGAGAAGTACGAAAACAATGTTATCAGCTCAGCAGAAATCATTAAGCATCTCCTTGAAATCGCTGACGAAATAAAGAAACTTGACGAGGAGAGCAAGGAACTTGGGCTATCTTCTGAGGAAATCGTTTTTTACGATACTCTCGCTGGCGACCCCGATCTTAAGAAGGCAGGTATTGATATCAAAGAATTTGTTAAAGACCTAACGAAGCGTATCCGACGTGACCTTGCGATTGATTGGACAAATAACGAAACGATTAAGGCACGTATTCGCCAAAATGTTCGCCTACTCTTGCTCCAAAAGGGATTCACCGAGCTTGTACAGACGGAACGGCTGATAGAGTCGATATACCAGGAGACAGTGAGGGTATACCGCGAGTATTTGCCAGTCGCATAGTGTTACTCTGTAACCGAGTAATCGACGGCATTTTTCCCCTTATCTGACTTTGGCTTTGGTACTTCAAACCATTGGGGATGAACTTTGTAGATTGCCCTTAATTCACGTATACTTTCATCAATATCCTTGAATTTGAGCCATGTTTTCGGTTCAAACTTCCGGACATCGTCACCGCAGAAAAATGAGTAACAGAATCATATTTATCGGTACGGCGCTCATAGCTATTTTTTTGTCTATTTTTGTGGTGCTTGGAGCGCCGCGCGTCGGCACCAAATCCGAGCAATTTGTCGTTTCCCGCGGGGCAACACTTCAAAGCATTTCCGATTCCCTCGCGGCCGAGGGTTTCGTGCGCAGTTCTCTCGCCTTTCACGCTTATTTTCATATTTTCGACAATAAAAAGACGATAGCGCCGGGCGGCTATTTTATTTCAAACTCCATGAGCGCATGGACGATGGCCGACGCTCTCACTTCCCCGTCGTCAATGAAATGGGTAACGATTCCTGAAGGTTTGCGCAAAGAAGAAATCGCCGACATTCTCGCGACAGACCTTGATTGGTCAAGCTCGACCGAAGCACAGTTTCTTGCCGATACGAATACACCCGCAGACGGGCCCGACTACATCGAAGGTGTGTATTTTCCGGAGACTTATCTAATACCAATTGGAAGTTCGCCTTCCGACGTCGTGACGGAACTTCTGGCCCAATTCAACAAAGAATTCGCTCCGTATCAGCAAGAAGCCGCGAATCAAAACATAAAATGGACGACGGCACTCACGCTTGCCTCCATCATTCAGCGCGAAGCCGCTGGTACATCCGATATGCCTATCATTTCCGGCATTCTTTGGAATCGACTACTTCAAAACATGGCGCTCGATGTCGACTCGACCGTGCAATACGCTAGGGGCGACACACCTATGGGCTGGTGGGCGCCTATCACGTCGGCGGACAAACAGATCGACTCGCCTTTCAATACCTACGCACACGCAGGACTGCCACCGCATCCTATTTCAAATCCCGGCATAGCCGCAATAAACGCCGCTCTCAATCCCGCGACGACGACGTGTCTCTATTATCTTCATGATGCAAATCGCGTCATCCACTGCGCCGACACTTTAGACCAGCAAGAAAACAATATCGTTAAGTATTTGAAATAGAAAAGGCCGCACTTGATGTAATCGCGTGCGGCCCAACCAATCCGTAAGTTGCTCGGTAACTAACGGAGAGAATTTCTTCTCTACAATTCTCAAAGATCATTTCTTTCGCCGTAAGAACTACCCACGTTCATTTCTCCCTTTTTGAATCCGAGCCATTTTCCCAAACCATTTCTAATATCTCAAATGTTTGGAAAACATGATCCACCGGAAGAAACGGAGTTGCCGTCATCACGCCCATCATGCAACTCGTACAATGGACGCTATCGCTGTCAGTGCGCCGATTTTTCGGCATTCACAGGACTCGCGAAACAATCCTTATGACCGACCGTAGTAGCTTAACATATTGTATTTTTATGTCAAGCGATTCCGCGAATACTAAAATGTAGTCCAAAAATACCCTTATTTCACAAGTATTTTATAGAAAATCCCCTTCGCTATTTCGGTTATCGCGAGATACACAAGCGAAATGACGAAAGCAAAGACGATTGTCGAAAGCGGAATCGGGGCAAAGCCGAATATGGCGCCGATAGGAGCGATGGCGAGCGTCCAGCCGATTGCTAGGACGATTATGATGCTCGCGAAAAGAGTTTTACTCGGACGGCTTTCGGCAAAAGGCGTTTTCCTCGTGCGGATGATGAAGACGACAAGCATTTGCGTCGCCATCGATTCGAGAAACCAGCCGGTCTGAAATTGCGCGCCGGTAAAATGAAAAACGGAAATCAAAGCCACGAACGTGATGATGTCGAAGATTGACGAAATCGGTCCAAAGACGAGCATAAACTTTTTCAGGAATTTAATGTCGAACTTGCGCGGCACTTTGACGTCTTCGGCGTCGACGTTGTCGAGAGGAATTGCAAATTGCGAAGAGTCATAGAGCAAATTATTCAAAAGTATCTGCGTCGGAAGCAAGGGAAAGAAAGGAATGAAAAGCGACGCTCCCGCCATCGAAAGCATATTTCCGAAATTGCCGGAAAGAGACATCATCAGATATTTAAAAGTGTTTGCAAATGTTTTTCGTCCCTCGATGACACCTTCGATGAGGTCGCGCAGGCTTTTTCGCAAAAGAATAAAGTCGGCGCTTTCCTTCGCGACGTCGACGGCATTGTCGACACTGATGCCCACATCGGCGGCTTTCAGTGACGGCGCGTCGTTTATGCCGTCGCCGAGGTAGCCGACGCCGTGACCGTTTTTCTGCAAAGCTTTTATGATTCTTGTCTTTTGGTCCGGCGGCACGCGAGCGAATATGGTGTTTAGTTCGACGACTTTTGAAACTTCCTCGTCGGACATCTTGGCGATTTCGTCGCCGAGAATGATATCTTTGACCGGAAGATGTATATCGCGAGCAATTTTCTCCGTGACTATTTCATTGTCGCCCGTGATGATTTTGATTTCGATACCGTGAGCTTCGAGCATTTTTAAGGATTCTTCGGCGGTTTTCTTCGGCGGGTCGAAGAAAGCCACAAAACCTATGAAAGTCATTTCTTTTTCGTCGGCAACCGTGTATATGTTTTTCTCCGCGCGAAGTTTCTTTATCGAAACGGCAAGGACGCGAAAACCGTCTTTCGAAAGTTTGGCGTATTCCTTCACGGCTTCCTTTTCGTAGCCCTCCGAAACTTTGGACATTTCCTCCGGCGCGCCTTTGGAAATCAAAACGTGCTCGGCTCCGTGCGCGACGACGATGGAATCGCGCTTGCGCTCAAAATCGAAAGGGATTTCCTCGATTTTTTTCCAGCCGGAAACGTCGAGATGTTTAAACTCTTTTATCGCTTCCTCGAGAGGATTTTTGCGGTCGCTTCTGTGAATGGAATTTAAATACGCGTAAAAAAGAACGTCATTGCTGTCCGCGCCTTTCGCGTCGACGTATTTGACGAGGGTAATTTTGTCCTCGGTGAGTGTCCCCGTTTTATCCGTGCAAAGAATGTCCATGCTTCCGCAGTTTTGAATCGCCGAAAGGCGTTTCACTATGACGCCGCGCTTTGCCATCGCAAGCGATCCTTTAGTCAAATTGAGCGTAATAATCATCGGCAAAAGCTCTGGGGTGAGGCCAACAGCGAGAGCGGCGGCAAAAAGAAGAGACGACAGAATTCCGTGATGGGCAAACGCATCGACGATGAAAACGAAAATCACGAGGACGAACATCACCGTGACGACAAGCCGCGAAAAAGAAGAAATGCTTCTGTCGAATTCCGTCGGCATATCTTTTGCATTGAGCGCCAAGGCAATCGTCCCAAAGCGAGTTTTGCCGCCGGTCGATTCGACGATGAGACGCGCCGAGCCAGTCGTTACCGACGAGCCCATAAAAGCTTTCTCCTTTTCCATTTTCTCCACGGGAAAACTTTCGCCTGTGAGTGCCGACTCGCTGACGAAGAAATCAATCGGTCCCGTTATCATGCCGTCCGCCGGCACGACGTCGCCCGGAGAAAGCTCCACGACGTCGCCGGGCACGATAAGAGAAACGGGAATCTCTTTGGCGCGGCCGTCGCGGACGATCGTAGCCGTGATTTTGACTTTTGCGGCAAGTTCCGCCGCCGCTTTGCTTGCCCTAAAAGAATTAAAAAAATCCAAGACGCCGCTCGCAAGCACTATGACGATGATTATCGAAGCGCTGACCGGATCGTCGGAAAAAAAGGAAACAATCGCCGCCGCAAGAAGTACGATAACGAGAGGACTCTTAAATCGGCCGAGAAATTGAAAGAAAACGTTTTCTTTTTTGCGCGGAATTTCGTTTGCGCCGTATGTGGCGAGTAATTTTTTCGCTTCCGTAGATGTGAGACCTTGGGCCGAAGTCATACTATAATCATATCATTATGAAAATATTGGGAATCGAGACGTCGTGCGACGAGACAGCGATAGCCATATTGGACATCGAGGAGAACGAAGACGGAATGTCCGTGAAAATCCTCGCCAACGAAATCCTTTCGCAAATAGAACTTCATCGCCCGTACGGCGGCGTTTTCCCCAATCTTGCGAAACGCGAGCACGAGAAAAATTTGGAACCAATCCTCCACAAAGCGATGATAGCGGCGGGCTTTTTGGAGGCTACGGAGCGCGACGGCGCGAGTCCGAGCGATTCGCCAGCAGGCGAATACGCGTACTCCAAAAAGGCCGCCGCTATCGGAGCGATTGCTGTCACCCAAGGACCGGGGCTGGAGCCGTGTCTATGGACAGGCATCACGTTCGCCAAGAAGCTCGCGGAAAAATGGAATGTGCCTTTGATTCCCGCGAATCATATGGAAGGCCACATCGTGGCGGCACTACTCAAGAAAGGGCGCGGCGAAAACGAATTCGTTTTCGCCGCGCCGGAATACCCTTCTCTCGCGCTTCTCATTTCGGGCGGTCACACGGAGATTGTCTTGATGCGCGAATTCGGAAAATACGAAATCGTCGGCAAGACGCGTGACGACGCCGTCGGCGAATGTTTCGACAAGTCGGCGCGCCTTCTCGGACTTCCCTATCCAGGCGGTCCGGAAATTTCGAAATTGGCGGCGGAAGCGCGAAAAGAAAATTTGAAACTCGACATAGAACTTCCTCGCCCGATGCTCGATGCGGACAATCTAGACTTTTCTTTCTCGGGATTGAAAACCGCCGTCCTCTACGCCACAAAAGACCGAAAACTTTCACCTGATGACATTAAAAAGTTTGCCCGTGAAATAGAAGAAGCCATCACAGACGTCCTCATCGGTAAAATGGAAAAAGCCATAGAAAAATATTCGGCTGAATCGCTCGTCGCCGGCGGCGGGGTCATTGCCAACACCTTCATCCGTTCGGCTCTCCAAAAACTCGCTGATTCCTACGACATTCCTCTCTACCTACCGCACACTTCTCACGCGACCGACAATGCTCTGATGATTGCTCTCGCCGCTTATTTCAAAAGAAAAAACATTCACGAAAAAGATTTCGGAGCGGAAGGAAATTTAAGAATTGGATAAAACATTACATTAGTCCCCTTTTTCTTTTGGCTTTAAATCATCAATAGCTTTCTCTGGTTCGCCTTCTTTCACTCTTTTTTCTTTTTCTTCCTTTGCTTTTGCTGCAGCCGCATCTTTTGTACGGAAGCTTTTGAGGTCTTTTTGATACGGCTCTACAGAACATACCTTCGAAAGTCCTGGATGAACTTCACCGTAAACTCTATTAGGCCTATAAGCTGAGATTACCCCACAAATCTTTATATCCTCGGTTTTCGGATCTATGTAAAAAGCCGGTCCACCACTTACCCCATTAATAGCCACGCCATCAACCAAATAGTAATCTTCGTTTTCCAAACAACAACTAACATGGCCAGCGAAAAAACAAAGTTTTCCATACGCAATTGAAGGGAAACCGCACCAGCCAATCTCTACTCCTTGCTTTAGGATTCTGTTCGGATTAATCAATTTGGGATTCTTTGGCTCTAGCGGAAGTAAAGATTTGTTAAAAAGTATAAACGCTAAGTCTTTTTCAGGATAAGGAAAAATTACGCGGTCATCTTCTTTCAAGACTACATACTTACCTGATTTTTCGTGAATAATCTTTATTGACTCTTCCCATTCATCGGCATGATCTATGACGTGATAAGCAGTAGCTATTCCACACATTGGTTGATTTTTTGAATAAAAAATCTGAAAACCCGTTCCATATCCATCTGGAGTTTTTATTTTAAATATTAACGGTTTGATACTCTCTAATGCTTTGTACCAATTTTTTACCATATAAAATTATTTATTCACAATTCTACTACTTCAAATTTATTTTTCTAGTCTCTTTATATCCCTCACGATTTCCGGAAATTTTTCGAGAGAGAAATGACCTTCGTCTGTAAATATTCTTTCCGTTGCTGTCGGAAGAGATTTTTTATATCTTTTCACATCGGCAAATGGCACAACTTTGTCGTCTTTGCTTTGATAGAGGAAAATCTTTCCGCCTTGTTTATCAAATCGTAAAAGTGATACGGGCAAAATCCAATCTTTCGGCAAGTTTTTCCTACCTCTATGAAAATACGGCGCGGCTACGAGAATTGTCGCTCCAATCTTTTTCGGAAACTTTTCCTCAGAAAGATATTTAGCCAAAAATATTCCGCCAAGCGAGTGTCCGATTAATACCACTCCATTTTTAAGATATGGAAATAACTTCCTAAACCAGATTTTCCATTCAATGTATCGAGAGTTTCCGGCATTTGGCATCCTCGGTGCTATTACTTGAAAGCTTTTACCAAGCGTCTGATCGAGTGTGTCTTTCCATCTTTTAGCTCCAAATCTTTCAATATCGATTCTTGTCTCTTTTAAATCATCCAAATACTCTTTGTACGAATTGAAAGAATCTCCGCCATGTATGACTACGACTTGTTTCTTCATAACCCCATTTTAACATAAATAAAAAGCCGCCCTAAACGGACGGCTCGGGAACCATTGTGACGAGTTCTGGCTGTCCCCTCTTGATGCAAAGATTATTTCTGATTTTCTCGACGGCTCTGACTATCCGTTTGGCTATCTCCTCCGCGTTTCTCACATGAGCGTCGATTACGATGAGCGCCGTGTAGTTCGCGTACTTGCTCTTGGCATATTTTGCCCTGAATATTTGCGCGCGCCTCTCCGAACTTTTCACTTGGAGGTAAATCTTGCCGATGTCGGTGTAAACGATGTAGTCGATTCCGTAGTTGAAATCGAGTTTCATCTTCGCGTGCTCGACCGGAAGCCTGAACCATTCGGGGACCAAGTGTTTGGCGTTCTCAAGCGCCCACGGCACTAGGGCCTCGCTCGAAAGTCCTCTGTCGAAATTAATCTTTTCCATCAAGCCTGGGGTAAAAGGCCTTTTCTTCGAGAGCATTTGAGAAAGACATTATACCGTCGCGAAACAAAAAGCAAATGTGATTTTTTGGCTTATTTTTGCTATGATTTTGAGAATGATTCCCGAGAAATACCTCAAACCTTACGACCCGAAAACGACCGAGGACGGCATATATTCAGAGTGGCTCGAAAGCGGATATTTCAATCCGGACAAATTGCCGGCTAGGCACAAGAAGCCTTTTTCCATAGTCTTGCCGCCGCCAAACGTCACGGGAACTCTCCATATGGGACATTCTCTGACGCTTGCCATCGAAGACATCATGGTCCGTTTCAAGAGAATGCAAGGATTTAAAACTCTCTGGATTCCCGGCACCGACCACGCAGCAATCGCCACGCAATCGAAAGTCGAAAGTGAAATTTACAAAAAAGAAGGCAAACGCCGCCACGACCTCGGCCGCGCGGAACTCCTCCGTCGCGTGGAAATATTCGCCAAAGAAAGTCACGACACTATCGTCAATCAAATCAAGAAAATGGGCGCGTCCATCGACTGGAGTCGCGAAGCGTACACCCTCGACGCCAAACGTGAGCTTGCCGTGCGAACGGCGTTCAAGAAAATGTATGACGAGGGACTTATCTATCGCGGCAACCGCATCGTCAATTGGGACCCGAAGGGTCAGACGACTATTTCCGACGACGAAATCGTCTACGTCGAAGGTAAGGGAAAATTCTACACGTTTAAATATTCAAAAGACTTCCCCATTTCCATCGCCACCACGCGACCGGAGACGAAAGTCGGTGACACGGGCGTCGCCGTCCATCCCGACGACCCGCGCTACGCGCAATACGTCGGAAAAGAATACGATATTGATTTTGCCGGAGAGAAAATCCACGTGAAAATCGTTGCAGACAAAGAAGTCGACAAAGATTTCGGCACGGGCGCCGTCGGCGTCACTCCGGCGCATAGCCACGTCGATGCCGAAATCGCGGCGCGCAACGGTTTGCCGAGCAAACAAGTCATAAACGAATACACGAAAATGTCCGTCGAAGGAGCTCTTCTCAAAGACAAAAAAGTTGCAGACGCCCGCGCGGCGGTCGTCGAGTGGCTCAAGAGTGAAGGACTTCTGGAAAAAGAGGAAGAAATCTCGCAGAACGTGGCGACGGCGGAACGCACGGGCGGCGTCATCGAACCATTGCCGAAACTCCAGTGGTTTATCGACGTGAACAAAAAGTTCCGCCGAGGACTCCGAAAAGTTTCGCTCAAAGACCTGATGAAAAACGCCGTGACCGGGGGCGGAATAAAAATACTTCCGGATAGATTCGAAAAAGTTTATTTACATTGGATAGAAAACCTGCGCGATTGGTGCATAAGCCGTCAAATATGGTTTGGTCACCAAGTGCCGGTCTGGTATAAGGGAGACGAAATCTATTGCGGACTGACAAAACCCGACGACAGCGACTGGGAACAAGATGAAGACACACTCGACACGTGGTTCTCGTCGGGACTTTGGACATTCTCAACTCTCGGCTGGCCGGCAAAGACGGAAGATTTCAAAATGTATCATCCGACTTCGGTGCTCGAGACGGGTTACGATATCATTTTCTTTTGGGTCGCCCGAATGATTCTCATGTCGACGTATTTGCTCGACGAAATTCCCTTTGAAACGGTTTACCTTCACGGACTCGTCCGCAACAACGACGGCACGAAGATGAGTAAATCTCAAGGCGCGATAGATCCGCTTCTCATGAGCGAAAAATACGGCACGGACGCTTTGCGTATGTCTCTCATCATAGGAAACGGTCCGGGGAACGACACTAGAATGTCCGAAGACAAAGTCCGCGGCTACAAAAATTTCTCAAATAAAATTTGGAACATCGCGCGTTTCGTCCTTTCCTCGACGGAAGGTTTCGATTATTCGAAAAAAGCGGCTCTCACAAACGACGACAAAAAAATAATCGCCGATTTCGAAAAAACAATAGCCGATGTAACGGCGGATATGGAAAATTTCAGATATTATCTCGCCGGAGAAAAAATGTATGCCTATGTCTGGCACGAATTCGCCGACAAAATCATCGAGGCAAGCAAAGAAAAGATTTCCAAAGGCGACACTTCGTCGAAATGGACACTTCTTTATATTTTGGAAAACTCAATACGAGTTCTTCATCCTTTTATGCCGTTTGTGACGGAAGAAATCTGGAAAGACGTTCCTCACGAAGAAAAGACATTACTTATGATTTCTAAATGGCCATCGTAATATGACCGTCGTACCATCAGGAGTTATTCTTTTCTGCGCGCTTCTCGGAGGATTTCTGCCGGCACTTTTCTGGCTCTGGTTTTGGCTTCGCGAAGACAAGCTTCACCCCGAACCGCGCGGCAGAGTCATCGCGGCATTCCTTGCCGGTATGGTCGCTGTTGCCGTCGTATATCCTCTCGAAGAGGCGGCAATGGGCTATCTTGGCTGGAATACCCAAACAATCATCGTCTGGGCGATAATCGAGGAAGTGGTCAAATTTATCGCTTGTTATCTCGTCGCCATCAGAACGAGAGATTACAAAGAGCCCATTGACGCTCTGGAATATCTCATAACGACGGCGCTCGGATTTGCCGCGGTCGAAAATTCCCTTTTCATTTTGAATCCTCTCATTCAAGGCAACTTTGTGGGTAGCATCGTCACGGGCAATGAACGTTTCATCGGCGCCTCTCTCATTCACGTCGTTTCGTCGGCGGCAATCGGTTATATGATGGGCAGAGAATTCTACGCGCGAAAACGGATTTCGAAAATCTTCGCCGTTTTCGGCGGACTTGTCCTCGCGTCGTCATTGCACTCAATCTTCAACTACTTTATAATTTACCAGAACGGCACGAACATTTTCATCGTCTTTGGATTTGTCTGGGCCGGAGCGATTCTTCTTCTCATCCTCTTCGAGCAAATTAAAAAATTAAAAGCACCAAAACAAACATGAAACAAAAAAGAAGTTTCTTTGAGAGACTGACGGGTACCACCAAAGCCGATGACGGTGATTTTAACGATTCGCTTGCCGAAACTGACGAAGAAGAAAACAGCCTTCTCGACGACGAAGCTTTCGACGGCGAACTGCCCGTCGACGTCTACAACACTCCGACGGAAATCATCGTCAAGACGATGGTCGCCGGCATGAAACCGGAAAGTCTCGATATCGACATCACCCGCTCCATGGTTTCCATAAAAGGCACGCGCGAAGAAACGCGCGACATCGAAGAAAAGGATTATTATCACAAGGAACTCTATTGGGGCACGTTTGCCCGTTCGGTGACCTTACCCGAAGAAATAGACGTCGAAGAATCCGAAGCCACGGAAAAAAACGGACTCCTTACCATTCGCCTGCCGAAGATAGACAAAGCCAAGCAAAACAAACTGAAAGTGAAGTCATCGTAAAAGATAAAGATTTTTTCGCCGAGGGATGCCGCCGCAAACATGCACGCGAGCGCGTAAGTCGGAGCGAAGCGCACAAGCGAGCCGCGCATGTTTGCGGCGGCTCCCGAGTGGCTTCCAGGAAAAATCTTTAACCTTATCTGTGCCGAGACCCGGGGTCGAACCGGGGACCTACCGCTCTTCAGGCGGACGCTCTACCAACTGAGCTATCTCGGCATATTGTTCCGAAACACTATTTTGACGTATACCTGCCAAAACAGCCATCTCGGCATTACTGTGTCGTCATATTAACCGCGCTTTGGAGACTATTTATATATGGCTGGATGAGCCAAAATGACGCCACCGAGAGCACAATAATCAAAATCCAATACCCCCAACGCAGGAGGTTTGCCGTCCTCTGCGAACCTTGCATCTTCTTCAGCATTTGATTGTTCTCCGTAGAGAGCGCAAACGTTTTCTGAAGAAGGTCTTTTTCTTCGGGCGTCATAGAGAGAATATATCAGAAATCGGTCTAAAAACAAAGATTCATTGACAATACGTAAATATCTGATAATTTTTTAACAAACAGACCTTTGAGTTTTTACCCATGAACAACACATCCCCGATAACCCTCACGGCGGAGACTTTTCTCCACCATTTCAGCATCATTGAGATTATTCACGAAGGCAACTCGTCCATAACCAAAGGAGAAAACGACTGCGAGCGACAGCTCTCGGAAAAAGGAATCGAGCAGGCAAAATCGATCGGCAGAAAACAAAGCGGCGGCAGATTTGACGCAGTCTTCGCTTCACCTCTCGTCCGAGCACACGAAACGGCTCGTATCGCTACGGGCCGAGAAGATATCGTAACGCTTACCTCTCTCGACGTAAGCAACGACCCGAGCGATCCGATCAACGTCATGTCCGCTATGCTTCGGTACGCGCCTCTCGGAGAGTATTTCAAGCATGAGCTCGCCGAACACCTGCGGGAACGGGCAAGAAACGCCCTCTCTGAAACAGTCGCCGCGAGCGGCAGTATTCAAAGACAGGACGGACGACCGAAGGTGTTTATCGGCACGAGCGGCATTCTCCAAGCTGCAATAGCTTGGGCCATCGGCGAAGTTCTCGCAAAAGACGGAATCAAATCCGGCGAGGACCTCCAGATGAAAGTGCTTGGGATGAAACAGTGCGAAGCGGGAGTCATCGTCATCTGTTTCGCCGAGTCGAGCCGCATGGTATTCGTTTCTAGCCTCGAACCGTCGATATAAGGAAAAGAATTGAAACGCGCAGGCCTGCCAAATCTCATTTGGCAGGCCTACTTTTTATCCAAAATTTTCGGCAAAGCGTTTTCCGGAAAATTTTGTACACGCACATGCTTATGGCGACCCCGAATATCGCTCCCGCAAAAACGTCCGACGGATAATGCACGCCGGCGGCAACACGCGCGACACCGATTAAAATACCGCAGATATAGAGAAACGTGCCGAATTTTTTATCATAAAAGAAAATAGACGTAGCGAGAGCAAACATGAAAATCGTGTGTCCTGACGGAAAAGAAAATGTCGGGTCAATGAGCAAGTTATGCGTCAAATGAAGCGCGACATACGGTCGGACGCGTTCGTAAAACATTCGAAACAAAGATACGACGATTCCGTTGCCTATGGCGACCGACACAAGCGCTTCAACATACGGAATAAAAGCTTTCTTCTTATGTGTGCGCCACAAACGATACAGGTGCCAAAAGACGAAAAGAATGACGAGATATACCAAATACTCGCCAAAAAATATAATCGTCGCGTCAAGAACATATGACCTACCGGAAAAATTATAAAGCCAGTAAAAAATCGAATGGTCGATGTAAACGAGTACCGAAATCATAGAAAAAAGTATACCATTGTGCCCCCGGTGGGAATCGAACCTACATCAGCTCGTTAGGAGTGAGCCGTTCTATCCATTGAACTACAGGGGCAAGACAATGCGGCGCGCCCCTTGGGCGCGCCGCCAAGGGTTATTTGACTCCGAGAAGTTCCGAGAGTTTCTTCTTGTCGAAACCGACGACGATATCGGAGCCGATTTCGATGACCGGTACGCCCATTTGACCGCTTTTATCGATCATTTCCGCCCTCTTTACGGCGTCGGCCGCAACGTCTATTTCCGTGTAGGAAATGTTGTTGGCTTTGAAAAAATCTTTGGCTCCTTTGCAATACACGCACGTGGGCGTCGAATATATGATAACTGGTTTCATCGATTGAAATGATTAACTCTTATGCGTATAGTTTAACATATTGAAAAAAAATCCGCGAGATTAGTTTAGTGGTAGAACTGGTGCTTCCCAAGCATCGGGCGCGAGTTCGATTCTCGCATCTCGCATATTTATAAGTTCGTAACCCAATCCCAGACACGAGAAAAAACGCTTTCCGGCGCGGCGCTTTGCGCCGCGCCGGTCGTTGCGGTATTGACAAGGACAATTTCCTTCTCGCCAGGCTTTACCGCGCCGAACTTTTCCTGAAGGGCGTACTCCACCCCGCTTTGGCTTTCAAGAGAGGCTGTGGACGACGCCAAATACGTTTCTTCGGAGGTCAGTCCCGCGAGTTGCGACTCTAGCTGTTTTTCATCGTTTATCGAACCGCGATATTTCCAAAAAATATCCCACGTGGCGTGAGCAAAGAAAAGGCAGACGAGAATGAGAAGCACGAATATCGCCCGCGAATAGAAAATCTTTTTCCGAAGCTGTCTTTTCTTAAATTCGTTCATTTATGCTACAGTATATCGCATGTTACTCAATCCAAAACACAGAAAACGCATGGGTTACGTCTGGGGCGTAATTTCCGTCATTATGGTTCTCGGCATGATCGCCCTCTATTTCCCTGCTCTCTGGACGAAGTAAGAAACGTCAGCCTCAGAAGGCTGACCGGCTCGATTACTCGCCGCCTGCCCGCATCATTTTGACGAAGACATCAGCCGGAATGTTGACGTTGCCACGGCCGCGCTCGAGCATTCTTTTCTTGCCTTCTTTCTGCTCCGCCCACAGTTTTTTCTTTCTTGAAATGTCGCCGCCGGAGAGATGCGCCGTGACCGTTTTCTTGAGCGCGGTGAGCGTGCGTGAAGCAAGAATCCTGCCGTCGGCCTTGCCTTGGATTTTGGTTATGAAAAGTTGTTTGGGAAGGATTTTGTGAAGTTTCTCCACGGCTTCCTCGGCTTCGTCGTAGGCTTTTGCCCGTGATACGACGCGAGCGAAAGCGGCAATCGGTTCATCGGCGACCAAAATGTCGAGACGAACGACATCGGCTTTTCTCATACCAATTGGTTCGTATGAAATAGAGGCGTAGCCGGAGGTCGCGCTTTTTATTTCGTCAAAGAAGTTTCTCATAAGCTCGCGCAGGGGCATTTCCACCTCCGTTTCCGTTCTGCCTTCGCCAAAGGTTGACGAGTTGCCCATAATGCCCTCGTGGTCGTGGATAATGTGGTTTAATTTTCCAATGTAATCGTGCGGAGCGATGATTTTCAGGTTGATCCACGGTTCCTCGACCGATTCTATTTGCCCGTCGTCGGGAAAAAGCGGCGGCGAATATATGATTTCTTTCTTGCCGTTTCGTTTCGTCACGTTGTAGACGATGGAAGGCGTGGTGACAACGAGATTTAAATTAAATTCCCTGCGCAAGCGTTCGGTAATGATTTCAAGGTGGAGCATACCGAGAAATCCACAACGAAACCCCCTGCCCAAGGTTCCCGAAGCTTCTTCTTCGTACGTAAACGCGGAGTCCGACAAAGAAAGACGCGACAAGGCTTGGCGAAGAAGTACGAGGTCGTCCTGACTCTCGGGATAAATCGAAGCAAAAACAACGGGAGCCGGCCGCGCGTATCCGGGAAGTTCGGGAAGTGAACTCTTTTCAAACGTAATCGTGTCGCCGACGGAGGCAATGCCCGGCTCTTTGACGCCGGTAATGATATAGCCGATTTCGCCTGCGGAAAGCGACTCCGTTTTCGTCTCTGCCGGAGCGAAAATACCGACTTCCGCCGCGACGAACGATTCTTTCGAATAACGAAAGACAAGCTTGTCGCCCGCACGCACCTCTCCGTCCATGACTCTGACGTAGACGCCGATGCCGCGGTGATTTGAATATTGAAAATCAAAAACGAGCGCCCGAAAATCTTTTTTCGGATACTGTGACTTTGGCGCGGGAACTCTTTTTACGATTTCCGAGAGCAAATGTTCGACACCCTCACCGGTCTTGCCCGATACTTCGAGAATCGTCTCGGGCAAAATGGAAAGAAGTTCGGCGATTTCCGTTTTCGTCTCTTTTACCCGCGCCAAAGCGCTGTCGATTTTCGAAACGACGGGGATGATGGTAAGTCCCGCCGCGCGGGCGGCGAAAAGCGTGGTCAAGGTCTGCGCCTGCACGCCCTGCGTCGCGTCGACGAGAAGCACGGTGCCTTCGACGGCGCGGAGCGCTCGAGAGACTTCATACGAGAAATCAATGTGTCCCGGCGTGTCTATAAGATTGAGAATATATGCCTCCTCGCCCGGCTCAAACCGGTCAGGGTGGTATACCATCCTGACCGGTTGCATCTTAATGGTAATGCCCCGCTCGCGTTCGAGCTCCATCGAGTCGAGTACCTGCTCCATCATTTTTCTTTTCTCAATCGTGTCCGTGATTTCAAGCATCCTGTCGGCAAGAGTCGACTTGCCGTGGTCAATGTGGGCAATAATAGAAAAGTTCCTTATACGTGAAAGTCCCATGTGTTCACGCACTTTAACAGATTTACTGCGCTACAGGAAGAGCCGAGGATTTTTTGGCCGCGGATGCCGGAGGAATTGGCGCCTTGCCTGCTTTTAGGTTTGCGAGAATTGTCGCGACATCGGTATTGTCCGGATTTGATTTCGCCAGAGCTTGGAATTGCGCCACGGCATCGGTGTTGTCTTTGAGATAATAATCCGAGAGTCCGAGGAAGTACTGTGCGTTCGCGTAGCCTGGCGAAAGGGTTATCGCCTGGTCAAATGCCTGCACGGCGTCGGTATAATCATTTTGGTTGTACTCGAGAAGTCCAAGCTCGAAGAATATACCGGCATTGCTCGGCGAAAGAACGGCGAGAGCTTTGACGGCATCCGTCGCTTCCGGAAGTTTGTTTTCCTGAATATAAATCTGTGACAAAAGATAGATGGCGTCGGCGTAATCGTTCTTCTCGCTCAAAGCTTTGTTGAGGTCGGTCTCGGCGGTCGCGTTGTCGCCGTTTGCGACGTCGAGTCCCGCGAGGTCGTAATAGATTTCCGGATTTTGCGGGTTGAGAGCGAGCGCTTGTCCGTACGCTCCTTTCGCCGCGTCGTAGGCGCCGGTGATTTTGAGCGACACCACCGAGCCGTAGACTTTGCCGAGTTCGAGATAGTTTTGATAATCGGTCGGATCAAGCGTCACCGATTCTTGTGCCGCTTGAATGGCCGTGCCAAAAAGCGTTTGGAACTGTTTCGCCGCGTCCGTCTGGCTCGTTGTCGTCGATTGGAGAAGTTCCGAAATGCGCGCGAGGTAAATATCGGCAATGGTTCTCGCGTAGGCGGGATTTCGAGATATCGAGAAGGCTTTCACCGCGTCGGCTTGACCCTGACTGAGATCATTTGAAGTCGAAAGCGCGACATTGCCTTTGTTGAAGTACGTCTCCGCCAAAGCTTTTGTCGCTACCGAATAACCCAATGCCACGACGCCGACAAGAACGAGAACGATGAGAAGAATCGAGACGAAATTCTTGACCGGATTCTCAAGAAAAGAAAACTTTTTCGCTCCAATAACGCCCGAGGCGACAAGGACGGCAATGAAAATGCCGCTCCAGATAAACGTCAGAGAAAACATTGCCGGACTCGGCACATAGATGAAAGCGAAAACCCACAAATAGACGCTTGCGGCAAAAGACGAAATCAAAAGATACGAACCGATATCGTTTTTTGGTTCGGCAAAGAGAGATCGCGAGCCTTTGACGAGAAAAAGGACGATGAACGCCAGAGCTCCGAGAGTCCCCACGATGCCGAGAGTGACGGGCATGCTTGGGATAAAACCGATGCCGTAATTAAAGTCGAGGTTCCAGAAAATGGTACTGTCGATGCCGGAAGGTTTATTCGCGAGGAACGCCGAGACGAATCTGTCGGGACCGACACCGAAAAGAGCGTGATTTTGAAGGACCGCTTTGTCAATCTGCGCCGTCGCCGTCCATGAAGGACGAACCTCCACCTGCGAAATACCCGTGCTGTTAGAGAGAGCCGTGCCGAGCGTTCCGCCGAAGAAAACTAAAACCAAAGAAACGAAGAGGACAACCGTCGCGTGAACGGGAAATTTCCGATCACTCGATTTTTTGAAAGAAAGTCCGTAAATGAGAAACACTAATCCAAAGAAAGCGGTGGTGTACCAAACTTCGGAGAAATTGATGAGAATCAAGAAACCAATGGACGCGACATAGCAAATATAGACGAGCGTCCGGGCGAGCTTGGAAAGACTGATTTTCGCGAGGGTAATAATCGAAAGAATGAGGGCAAGACCGAAGAAGATTGCAAGGTCATTCCACGTGCCGAGCATGTTCGCGGTTGCTGTCGTGAAAACGCCGAGAGAAAAGGCCGGAAAAACGAGATGGAGAACCTCATACGCGGCAACGACGAAAAACGACGAGAAAAGAGCGATGTAAGAATAGAAAACTCGTTCTTCGGTATCGAGGACGAGCGGCACGACGAGAAAGAGAACGGAAACGGCGAGAACGAACACGAGTGATCCTTGGTCGAGACTTCCGCCAAAGATGGAAACGCCGACGTTACCGGAGAAAAAGGTTGAAAGAGCGTATGTCACCAAAAAGATGAGAACGCTGCCATATGCCCACGCGCGAGGAAAAGAAAACGAACCTTCTTTTATTCTGCCGATGAGAAAAAAAACGAGTAACAGGAACGAACCGAGAACGACGAGACTGACCTTGGCGGTCGTAAACGGCACCCACGGGGACGGAATGAAAAATACGGGGATAAGGAATATGAGAGCCTGGGATATGTAAAAAGATACGCAATCAAAGACAGATCGTTTGTTTTCGCTCATAAATAATCGTTTTTTATAATAATAGTATCCTCTAGTATAAGCCATAAAATGAGGGGCGCAAGAGAAAAGGCGCGCCGCTTCGCGGCGCGCCTTTTCATATGTCTCTGTCTATAAGCCGAATTCTGTATTCGCCTCATCGGCGAACGACAGCCATCTTTCTGGGACATTTGTTGCCAAATGCCTCAAGCGGCACTTCCGTCTTGCGACGGACACGGCCTTGCACACGGGTAAGGATTTTGCCGTTTCACCCGGATGTCGCCATCCGTTTAATCTCATAAAGATTGCCTTGCCTTTCGGCTCGGCCGTCACTGCTCTCACCTCTCGGATTGCTCCGGACGGGCGTTACCCGCTACCTTGCTCTCCGCCCTAAGGCGGAGGTGTGTTCGGACTTTCCTCTATCGCCTCTTGCGAAGCGCTAGCGACTGCCCGACAAAGACGAAAATATAATACAATATATTTTTGAGTAAAGCAAGAAAAAAACCGGCGCCCTTAGGCGACGGTTTGAAGTTCAATGCCGCGACGTTTTGCCTCACGTTCGAGAGATTCGCGGATTTGATGATAAATCATATCTCGTTCGTGGTCTATATCTATATCATCAACAATCTCGTCTTGGATTCTGTACCATGCGGGGCCATCGATTCTGATTGAAAGCGTCATCGTTCCAAAACCGACAATACGACGAGACTTTCTGTCGCGAGCTATCATAACGGCTCCGCCGTTTGACAAGAGATTTTGAATACTTGAAACGGTTATCGGTTTCCGCTTCTCGAGAGTCTGCTTGATTAAGTAATTGAGGATTAATACGTCCTCGTGATTTGGAGCCGCCTCTAAGAACACGTACTGAATGGGATTTTCCATAAAGAATCTACCTCCGATATTAGCCAAATCGGCTATTTCGTCAAATCAAAATTTAATTTCGCGCCTAAAGTTATACCGAGTCTTGAAATATCGCCCGCCGGAAGTTCGATGACGTATAGCGCGTTTGTCGGCGAAAAGAAAATTTCCGGCGGATTCCTTTTGTACGTGTCGGGAGAAATGTTCGGCACGGCGTAGACAACCGTCTTGTTCTGGTCGAGCCAGACCATGTCGAGAGCGAAATTCATATCCTTCATCCACATATATTCCGGCGCGGGCGCGGAAAAAACGAAAAGCATACCCGTGCCGATAGGCAAACTCGTCCTGTCGGAAAGCCCCTGCGTCGCTTTGTCCGGCGTATCGGCGATTTGGGCGACAATAGCGCCGTTTGGAGTGGAAATCGTCGTTGTAGCGTATGAAAAATTTGGTGTCGGCGAAGAACTGGGCGTTTCCGACTTCGTAGCCGAAACTTTTTCTAGTGCCGAGACAATGCCGAGTAATACGACGAGGATAACGAGAATCAAAAACAATTTTTTCTCCGAGAATTTGTTACCCATTATTTTATTTCCGAAAGAATTTTTTTAATCGCTTTGGCGAGTTCGCTCGGGTCGGCGCTGCCTTTCGTCTCTTTCATTCCCTGTCCGACAAAAAATTGAAACGCCGCTTGTTTTCCGTTTTTGAAATCCGCGACAACCGCTGGGTTTGCGGAAATTATTTTCGCCGCGATTTTTTCGAGTGCTCCCGTGTCGCTTACTTGAAGCAAGTTACTTTCGGTGGCGACTTTTTCTACGTCACCAGATTTTTGTTTTAGTTTGGCAATTAAATCTTTTGCTCCGCGACTTGAAAGTTTTTTGTCATCAATCATCAAAATAATATCCGTCAGATTTTTTACGGAAACTTTTGAGGCGTCATCGGAGATGATGTAATTCGAAGCAAGGGCAATCAAATCTTTTTTCTTCAAAATATCGGCGACGTTTTCGAAAAACTTCGCGAGTTCCGGATTTGAAACGTATATCTGTATGTCGGCAGTTTTGAGACCAAAATCTTTCGCGTAGCGTGCTCGTTTCTGCCACGGCAATTCCGGCAAGCTTGCGCGTATTGGTTTATCGGCAAATTCAAGGATTTCGGAAATTTTTAGTTTCGGCAAATCAGGGTCGGGAAAATAGCGGTAATCATGCGAATCTTCCTTTTGTCTTTGGGAAAACGTCTTACCTTTATCTTCGTCCCAACCGCGCGTTTCCTGCGAAATTTTCTCACCTTTTTCGAGAAGTTCGATATGGCGTTTTACTTCGTAATCAATGGCGCGTTCGACGGCTTTGAATGAGTTTAGATTTTTAACTTCGACTTTCGTGCCGAATTTATCGGTATCACTTACGGAAATATTTGCTTCGACGCGCATCTCGCCTTTTTCCATATTTGCATCGGAGACGCCGAGATATCGGAGCAAAAGTTGAAGTTCACGGGCGAAATCTCCCGCTTGCTCGGCACTCTTAATCACTGGCTCGGTGACGAGCTCCATAAGAGGCACGCCGGCACGATTGAAATCAACGAGTGAGAAATCGCCTTCGTCGTGACCGGAGCTCGCCGTGTCTTCTTCGAGGTGTACTCGCGTGAGGGCAGCACCATTTAATTCCCCGCCGGAAACGAGCGGATATTTGTACTGCGAAATTTGATAGCCCTTTGGAATGTCGGGATAGAAATAGTTTTTGCGGTCGAACTCCGTGAAGTCGGCAATCTTTCCGCCAACAGCCGTGCCGACACGAATGACGTTTCTGACGGCTTCTTTGTTTATGACAGGCAACGTCCCCGGGTGACCCATGCAAATCGGACAAACGTTTACGTTCGGACGGATTTCGTCCGCATCATTTTTCGAATCGCAAAACATCTTCGTCCGCGTCTTTAATTCCGCGTGAATTTCGAGACCAATTGTGGGTTTGTAAGTTTTCATTTTACTGTCAGAGTTCCTGTAGCAAGAGACATACTCTCGTTTTGACCAACAAAAATTATGTAAGTTCCTTTATCAAGACCTTGTGGGCCTCCGAAAGCCGCTCCAGATTCTGACGGTGTAAATGACCAATTCCCACTTATTACAGGCGCCTTACCCGTGTAAAGAGCAACGGTGTCGCCTTTAGCAGGAAGGTATCCATCGATGTCTACACTGACTGATGGCGTGTTTGTAGCAGTTCCTGTGATTGTCGGAAAGCTAGATGTCGTAGTGAGAGAACTTTGGTCAATTGTCACACTTACTATGTCTGATTGCGCTGGTACGACTGCCGATTGTTTCGGTTGCGAATAAAAATAAATCCCGCCGGCGATAACGATAATAGCGATTACAACAATAACCCACACGACCGCCGAACCTTTGTTTTTCATTTTATTATTATAACTCACGCAAAATCTTTACCAAATCGTCTTTAAATTTCTTTATCTGCTCGTCATCGACAATCGAAACGGAAAAAACGTCCGGATTGAGTTTCTTGGCTTCCTTTATTTTCTTCGCCAACGTTTTCTCATCGACGAGGTCGGTCTTGGTGAGGACAAGGATTTCTTTTTTCGTCGTGAGCTCCTGCGAATACGCCTCAAGCTCGGCGCGAATTGTTTTGTAAGCCAGCTTTATGTCTTCGTTTTCGAGCGAAATGCAATGAATAATCATTTTCGTGCGTTCGATGTGACGCAGAAATTTGTCGCCGAGACCTTTGCCCTCCGATGCACCTTCGATGAGACCGGGAATATCCGCCAAAATAAATTTGTGCATTTCGCCGAGGTTCGGTTCGAGCGTCGTGAACTGATAGCTCGCGACTTTTGCCTTCGCATTGGTCAAAGCGTTGAGGAGAGAAGATTTTCCGGCGTTCGGGAATCCGGCAAATCCGGCGTCGACGATGAGTTTGATTTCCACGTGGAAATCCGCCTCTTCGCCCGCTCTTCCATCGGTCGTTTGGAGCGGGCGAACGTTTGTCGACGCCTTGAAATGCTCGTTGCCGAGACCATAGCGGCCGCCTTTAAGTATCAAAATTTTTTCGCCTTCTTTGAGAAGCTCGAATTTCTGTTCAGTGTCGA